>ULNS01009647.1_pt1 | contig 57615 bp, 45 predicted proteins | sample 1951981 | NCBI WGS metagenome assembly ULNS01 (sample SAMEA4835583, study PRJEB28245) | human gut metagenome | biome: gut microbiome; material: fecal sample | place: Denmark | collected 2008
CTCTTAGGTTCGTCTGAATGCTCATTGGTTCAGAAATCACCTATGGCGACGATCTTTCTATCCTCTATGAAGTTCACGTCAAAGGCAATCACGCAGATGGAGACAAGGTTCTTCAGAAGAAATCGTGTCACGAAATCACGCCGGCAGCGGCAAAGGCCCGCTCCGCCCAGGTGCTTCGCAATTCGCCGCGGGCGCACTATGAAATGCAAACCAACCGGGATTTTACGTTGACCCGTTGGTCCCTCATTAGAGTATGTTCGTGACGGAGAAACACGAAAAAGCCCCGGAGTAAAACTCCGAGGCTTCGTGATCCCAATAGGATTCAAACCTATAACCTTTTGATCCGTAGTCAAATGCTCTATTCAGTTGAGCTATGGGACCATACCAGGTACTAAGACCTTGTTATGCTTCTGCTGGTGCGTTTTCTTCCTTAACCATCACAAGCTTCTTCTCCTTAATTCTGGCCTTCTTACCAGAAAGCTTTCTGAGATAGAAGATTCTCGCTCTGCGAACGTGACCAACCTTGTTGACTTCAATCGACTCGATAAATGGAGACTGGAACGGGAAGATTCTCTCCACACCGACACCACCTGAAATCTTGCGGACAGTGAATGTCTTGGTGAATGGGGTAGCACCGCTGATCTGGAGAACTACGCCTCTGAACTTCTGGAGTCTCTCTTTATCACCCTCTTTAATCCTATAAGTAACGGTGATGGTATCACCACCTTTGAACTTAGGGAAAGATGCAGCTTTGTCGTTTACAAATGCCTGCTCTACTACTTTAATCAAATCCATTTTCTAAAATAATTTTTGCGCAACGTTACTTGAATTACAACGACAAGTAAGAGGTTACCTCGTTAATGGGACTGCAAATGTACGTACTTTTTTTGAATCTGCAAATTATTTTAGAAATTTTCTTTCATTTTATCGAAAAGATTTCTGTCTTCCCTGCTGAGATTAGGCACGAAGGACTCGCTTCCACGCATTGATTCAAGTGCAACGGCCTTTCCTCACCTTGTTTATTATCACACACTTTCAGCCCAGTTTGTCAAAAAAAACATTAAATTTGAAAAAAGATCCCACTGAAACGAAATAATATGGCAGAGTTAACTATAGCAAAGTCGCTTAATAAAGCATATCGCCAGGTCCCTGTGGAACGGCCAGTCTTTAACATCTTCAAAGCCCAACTCAGTAACTACTACAAGCAGATTTCCTCCATCGATACGGAAGAAAAGCTCAAAGGAGACCTGATGGACTTCTTGAAATTCACGTTCTACAGCCAGAATTATAAGGTTTCTCCCAATGGGGATATAGACTGTGCCATTCACCTGGGTGTCAATGTTACAGACCCGGTTGGCGTTATCATCGAAGTAAAGAAGCCCACCAACGCAACCGAAATGATTACAAAGGAGGACCTCAATCGCAAGGCTCTACAGGAACTCCTGCTGTACTACCTTCGTGAGCGACATATCAAAAAGAACATCCAGCTCAAACAACTGATAGTCACCAATGTCTATGAGTACTTTGTCTTTGACGCTCATGAGTTTGAGCGCATTTTCTACTCAAATAAAAAGCTAATCAAACGCTTCGAGGAATTTAACGCCGGTGCCCTTACCTCCGAAAAAACCGATTTCTTTTATAAGGAAATTGCAGCTGATTTCATCGCCAATGTCCTGGACCAGATTACCTACACATGGTTCGACATCCGCAAATACAAACAATTCCTCGACACTGGCAATGACAAGCGAATCATCGAACTCTTCAAATTCTTCAGCCCTGAACATCTGCTGAAAAAGCGTTTCCAGAACGACAGCAACTCTCTCAACACCAAGTTCTATAGCGAGTTGCTCTATATCATCGGACTGGAGGAAGTGGTGGAGAAAGACAGCAAGAAGCACATCATCACCCGTCGCAAGGAGGTAGAGCGCAATCAGGCCTCCTTGCTTGAAAACACCATCACCATCCTCGACAGCGAGGATTGGCTTGACAACGTGAAAGATCGCTACTCTTTTGGGAAAAATCGACAGGAGCAGTTGTTCGGTGTAGCTTTGGCGCTCACCATCGGATGGGCAAACCGAATACTCTTCCTCAAACTTCTGGAGGCCCAGCTTGTCAAGTATCATAAAGGCGACCAGAGCTACGCCTTTATGCGACCACCTGTCATTCCGGACTACGATGAGCTCAATAAACTATTCTTCCAGGTTCTTGCAAAGCGCATTACCGATCGGTCTGAAAGCATCAACACCAAATACGGTAAAGTCCCCTACCTCAACAGCTCACTTTTTGAGATTAGCACGCTGGAGCGCCAGACCATCCGCATCAGCAGTTTGGACAACAGCGAACTGCCCCTATTCAACGGCACGGTGCTCAAAGACGGTCAGAAGCCGCGTTACGACAAACTCCCGACGCTCCGTTACCTATTGGAGTTCCTTGATGCCTACGACTTTTCCAGCGAGGGTTCCGAAGAAGTACAGGAACAGGCCAAGACACTCATCAACGCCTCCGTGCTGGGCCTCATCTTCGAGAAAATCAACGGCCACCGCGACGGTTCCGTATTCACCCCCGGTGCCGTCACGATGTATATGAGCCGCGAAGCCATCCAGCAGACCGTCGTCCGCCGCTTCAATGAGGAAATGGGATGGTCCTGCAAGGACTATGAGGCCTTGAAAAACAAGGACATAGAGGACTATGTCCAGGCCAATGCTGTAATCGATTCCCTCCGAATCTGCGATCCTGCTGTTGGCTCCGGCCACTTCCTGGTATCTGTCCTCAACGAAGTCATCTACACCAAATACGACCTCGGCATCCTCATCGACGGCTCCGGCAAGCGCATCAAGAAACAGGACTACAGCATTGACATAGAGAACGATGAACTACTCATTTCCGACGAAGACGGCAACCCTGTAAGCTATATTCCCGGCAACCAGGAGAGCCAGCGTATTCAGGAAACCCTCTTCAACGAGAAGCGCAAAATCATCGAAAACTGCCTCTTCGGTGTGGACATCAACCCCAACGCTGTCAATATCTGCCGCCTCAGACTGTGGATAGAGCTACTGAAAAACGCCTACTATACAAAAGAAAGCGATTACACCGAACTGGAAACCTTGCCCAACATTGACATCAACATCAAGGTAGGCAACTCGCTCCTGCACCGGTTCAATCTTGGACAGGACATCTCCGAAATCCTCCGAAAGAGCAGCATTTCCATCAGCGCTTACCGCAAGGCTGTGAGCGACTATAAGAACGCACACAGCAAAGAGGAGAAGCACGACTTGGAGGATTACCTGCGCCAAATCAAGGGGAATCTCCGCACCCAGATTGGCCTAAAAGACCCCAAAGTGGTTAGCTTGAATAAACTGAACGCCGATTTGGACAACCTTCTGGCGCCCCAACTCTTTGAAATCAGCAAAAAAGAGCAGGCCCAGCGCGACAAACAGGCCAAGGACCTGCAAGCAAAGATTGCCAAGATACAGGCCGAGGTGGATGAAATCAAGGATAACAAAATCTTTGTCGGCGCCTTTGAATGGCGCATCGAGTTCCCGGAAGTCCTCGATGAGGATGGCCGTTTCGTCGGCTTCGACTGCGTGATTGGCAACCCGCCGTATATCCAGCTCCAGAAGATGGGCACCGATGCAGATACCCTCCAGAAGATGAACTACGAGACCTATGAGCGCACTGGCGACATCTACTGTCTATTCTACGAGATGGGAATGGAACTCCTGAAGCCTGGGGCGCTGCTGTCGTTCATTACATCAAATAAGTGGATGAGAGCGAATTACGGAAAGTCTTTGCGCGAGCATCTTTCATCCAAGTACAATCCAACGTTGCTTATTGACTTCGCTAACAACAAGATATTTGACTCGGCTACAGTCTTGGTGAACATTCTGTCGCTGGAGAAGTGCGGCAACCAGGGGCATACAATCTCTTGCTCCGTTGAAGATGGTTTTGATGTAAGCAAATTGAGCGATTACGTGCAGACGCACATACAGGTTTCATCCTTCAAAACCGATGACACATGGTCTATCTTGAGCGAAATTGAACTCAGCATAAAGCGCAAGGTCGAGGACGCCGGTGTGCCGCTCAAGAATTGGAATGTTGAAATGTATCGAGGCATTCTTACAGGTTACAATGATGCGTTCATTATCACATCCGAGAAGCGAGAAGAGATTTTGTCGAATTGTGCAGATGATTCAGAGAGAGAAAGAACGGCAGAAATCATACGACCGATTCTCCGTGGCCGGGATATCCGCCGATACGGCTATGAATGGGCTGATTTATGGCTCATTAATACACACAATGGGGTAAAAGACTCACTGGAACGAGTACATATAGAGGACTATCCAGCTATTAAGCAACATCTTGATTATTATTGGGATAAGATAGAGTCCCGCGCAGACAAAGGCGATACTCCATACAATCTCAGGAATTGCGCGTATGTGGACGAATTTTCGAAGCCAAAGATAGTTTGGGGGAACCTCAATACCAGGGGCAGCTATGCAATGGCTCCAGAAAACATGTTTATCAACGCCCCTGCATGTATGATTGTGCCGGGGAGTCAGTATCTGTTGACAATGCTAAACTCAAAGGTGGCCGACTACTACATTCGGAATCTGGGCGTGGTCAGAAATGGAGGATTCTTTGAGTATAAGCCCATGTTTGTAGAGCAGATTCCTGTGCCTCTTCCTCGGGAAGAGGTTGTGGCATCAATTGAGGATGTTTTCAACTCTGATATACCAGACGAACTGAAGGACAAGCGATTAGAAGAGATTATCGAATCAATGTTTGACTTTACTGAGCCAGAGATTGCATATCTCCGAAATCAATAAAGCCGATATGTTCTTTCTCTTCCTTGGTGAGTTTGTACAGATCGAAAATGGCATTATCAATCTCCAAGAGTTTCTCCTTTGAGATATTCCTTTGGGTTGCCTCAACAAGCATTACAAAGCGAAATTCATCATCATCACTGACCTCCATTACAGGGATCTCATCCATGAAAATTTTGCTGAGTTCTCTGGTCCTCCCTTGGAGTTCGGGGAACTTGTCGGCAAAACAGAATTTGAATAGAGAGGAATTAAGGAAAGCCGTGAGAAATGCAAGCCGTTTTCCCGTGATAATGAAGCACTTTTGATTCGTGACTAAGCCGGATGTGTCATAGGCAAAGGGCAAGAACTTAGTCATGTTCGGGTAAATAATCTTTGGCTTCGAAAATTCGTCCCAATAACTGATGCTATCCTGTGTTTCAAACCATTTATTGTTTGTTTTCTTGCGAGCTTTGACTATCTCACCATCGATGATGTACTCTTTCCCGGTTTGCTCTAAACGTTCAATACCGAACGACAAAAGGAACTCTTTAAGTGTCGGATAATTATCAATGTCATACTGTCTGGAGGGGAATGTCGCTATAATATACAGTTCAGCCCACTCATAGCAGTAGCGTTTTATGTCGCGTCCCCTCAATATCGGTCGTATGATTTCCGCCGTTCGCTGACGTTCCTCCTCAGTTTGGCAGGCACTCAAAATTTCATTCCGCTTGACCGAATCGATGATGAAGGCGTCGTTAAAACCGGTTTTGATGCCGTAATTGATCTGGATATCCCAATCTTTCAAGGGAGTACCGACGGCTTCAATCTTCTCCTTAATGGAACGCTCAATTTCGGATAGGATGGACCATGATTCAGATGAGGAGAAACTGGAGGAAACCGCGTGTGTCTGCACGTAATCGCTCCTATAGTTTCAGAAACGAATGTATATACCTTCCCAGAGTGTTCCGATCGACCTTGCAAATCTTAGCAATCTTCCGCTGAGAAACTCCTGCCCTTAGCAGCTCCACTATGAGCATCCGCTTGGGAAAGAGTTTGCACTTGCACTCTTCTGTCTTCCTTCCAACAGGACGCCCGAGAACCATCCCCTCCGCCTTCTTCCTTGCAAGCGCCTCCTTCGTCCGTTGGCTGATAAGATTTCGCTCAATCTCTGCCGAAAGGCCGAAAGCGAAGGCCAGCACCTTGCTCTGAATATCCTCACCAAGCCTGTAATTGTCCTTGATGGTCCAGACCCGACACTCTTTCGTCATACAGATATTGAGAATCTCCATAATCATAAAAAGGTTACGCCCCAGCCGGAACAACTCGGCACAGATAATCAAATCGTCTTTCTGCACCCGGTTCAGGAGTTTTCCCAATTCCCGCTTGCTGTAACTCTTCGTACCGCTGATGGTCTCCTCAATCCACCCGTCAATTTTCATCGACTCACGTGAACAGAAATTATTGATTTCAAATCTTTGATTTTCAACAGTCTGTTTGTCGCTGCTGACTCTGATGTAACCGTAAATCATACTGTAACTGTTAATATTGTGATTGTTTATAGAAAGTTGGCATCTTCACAAGAGATAAGAAGCCGAAGCTTTCAATAGCACCTCACATGGTTACAGTGTTGCTGTTTCCGGGTAGTTTTCTACTTCTTTACTACCCAGAAACCGCACTTGTCGCCACCTGATCTTTCCAATTTGCCAGACTTTTTCAAGGCCGTGAAATGATACTTGGCACCATCATATGTAAGTCCGCATAAATCAGCAACTTCCTTAATGGTTAGAGTTGGTGAAGAGCTCAGGATACGGAGTATTTTGTCCTTCATTTTCCGAGTAGTTTCCTCATTATTTTTCTGGGTAGTTTTCTGGGTAGTTTCGGACGCAGCACTACCCACATCACCATCTTCTTTCCGCTTGATGGATGTCCCGATCTTCGGACGCCAGAAAGTTACTTCGGAACACATTACGTCAGTCACCACCTCAACTTTCTCACCTGTCAGTCGTTCCCATGAGTAGAGCTTATCCATTCCATAACCTGCATTGTCCGAAATCTTCGTATATCGGAACAACTTCAGTAGAGAAGGATTGCGCGGTGCCGACTGATAACGGTCACGCAGGTGCACCATATCAACGACAATTTTGCCAGGATTTTGGAAACTGATGCGATTGTCGAACACGCGTACAGTAGGATGCATCGGAGAAAAGTAATCGGCATGGGAGCACATGTTGACAAGACCTTCCCTCAAAGAATACAACTGAGACTCATCTTCCGGTGCAAAGCCGTCTGACCGGGGCGAGAACGGTGCTGCATCCACGTGAAGTCTCAGGCGCTGGAAGATAGCCTCGTAGCAGTCCCAAATGTTATCCAACTCCGGAAGCCGATAAGAAAACCGTACCGCAGCTTCACTATACGAATTGCCAGGAATCTCAATGTAATCCACCCAGAAATTGTTCACATACTTGCGCACCATCTCATTTTTGCCCAACATCAGCAAGCCTGCATAGGTAAGTACGCCGTCACGGGTAATGCCCGTATATTCACAGAACTCTTCATCATCAAACTTATTTGCTCGGAACTCGGGATTAAACGTCTGGATATAACGTCTGTACGAGGCAAATGATGCCGCATTAAGGTCAGCAACAGTCAGTCCTTCGACCGTTTTTTCCGACTGCGTGCCAAATGCCTGGTCCGGTACATAGCTGCAATTTCCATATCTGTAGCCCGCTGGTCACCGGAGCCGCTACGGATAAACGTGTTCTTGGGAGAGCCGTACCAGACAGGTTTCATTTCTGACGAAGGAATATAGAACGCCAAAACCTGTTTACCATCAACAGTAATCTTGTCCGGACGACACTGGATAATGTGATTGAACTTGTCTTTGTTTCGAAGTGTGGTAAGGAAATCATTCTCAATCTTTTCTCCTTTCTTCACGCCAAGGATCTCGAACTTCTTTCCTTTCTGTGCAACGCCACACAAAACCCATCCGCCAGATGTGTTAGAAAATGCGCTCACCGTGTCCCACATATTCTTGGGGAGCTCATTCAAAGCCTCCTTTGCCTCAAAGTCATCCCATTCGATGTCTTGAATCTTCGCTATAAGTTCCTCTCGCGTCATATCCACTTCTCTTATTTATCACGAATATAGCAATAATCAAACACACTGCGAAATCATTTACAATGAGAACACGAATGCTATAACTACATAGCAAGCTAAAATCAAAGTTCCCATATCACCATTACAGTGATCTGGGAACTCGATATTATAATATTGATGTATTATTTTAGAAATTTTCTTTCATTTTATCGAAAAGATTTCTGTCTTCCCTGCTGAGATTAGGCACGAAGGAGTCACTCCCGCGCATTGATTCAAGTGCGGCCTTCTCGTCACTCTTGAGTTTCTTAGGCAGCCATACGAGATACTTCACGTACAGGTCACCCACTCCGGAGCCATATCCCTTGACAGCAGGCAGGCCCATACCTCTGAGTCTGACAATCGTGCCGGACTGGGTACCAGGCTCAATCTTGATCTTGTAATTGCCGTCAAGACAAGGGACGGTGGTCTCACCACCGAGAATGGCGTCAGTCACTGATATTATCTTGGTGTAGAACAGATTCTTGCCGTCACGTTTGAGAGAATCGTGCGGAATCTCTTCAATGACCACGAGCAGGTCTCCGTTCACGCCGCCGGATTTGGCAGAATGTCCCTGTCCCTGAAGCGTGAGCTGCATACCATCTTCCACACCGGCAGGAATATTCACCTTGATAGTCACTCTCTTACGCACAAGACCGGTTCCGCCGCAGGAACGGCAAGGATTGCTGACAATCTTGCCTTCTCCGCCACATCTTGAACATGTAGTATAGGTAACAGTCTCACCGAAGATGCTTCTTACCCTCCGCTGTTCCTGGCCTGTACCATGACAGACAGGACAAGTCTGTATGTCAGAAGCATTTGCGGCACCTTTACCGCCACAGTCAGGACATTGTTCATATCGGTCGATAGATACCTCCTTCACAGCACCTTTCGCGATTTCCTCCAAGGTAAGTCTCACTCTGGTACGGATATCACGTCCACGCGGCACACGCTGGGTCCTCTGGCCACCGCCGAAACCGCCGAAGCCGCTGAACCCTCCGAAGCCGCCTGAGTTGCCTCCGCCGAAATCGAACCCGGCACCGAACAGGTCCTTGAGAATATCATTGATATCAAACCCGCCGAAACCGCCGGAACTGAAGCCGCCGGACGGTGCATTGAATCCGAACTGGTCGTATTTTGCCCTCTTGTCAGGGTCGCTCAAGACCTCATAAGCCTCGGACGCCTCCTTGAAATTCTCCTCTGCGGTCTTCTTCTCCGCATCGGTACCGCCGACCCATCTGTCCGGATGCCATTTCAATGCCATCTTCTTGAAGGCCGACTTTATATCATCCGCGCTGGCATTCTTCGGAACGCCGAGCACTTCATAATAATCTCTTTTTTCTGCCATATTCCTTACATCTCCTATATTAGAGCACAAGCAAAACGCCCTCTCTCACGAAAGAGCGGACCGACTATATTCCAACTACAACTTTTGCGTAACGCAGAATCTTGCCGTTCAGCGTGTAACCCGTCTCGATCACATCGTAAATCAGGCCCTTCTTGTCCTCTTCCTCTACCGGAACCTGAGCCACAGCCTCATGGAAATCAGTATCGAACTTCTGTCCCTTGGCCTCTATACGCTCCAGTCCCTTGCTTTTCAGATATTTCATCAACTTGTCATATATGAGTCCGGTTCCCTCTTTGGCCGCCTCGTCGCTGGACTTCTGGAGCAGCTCCATTGCCCTTTCGCAGTCATCCAGAACAGGAAGCAGACCTTTGATGGTATCGGATGCAGCCGATGAAACCAATGCAAGTTTCTCCTCAGCCGAACGTCTGCGGAAGGTCTCGAACTCAGCCATCAGACGGACATAGTCGTCCTTCTCCTTGGCGAGCTTGTCCAATGCCTCTTTCTCAGCCTTCTGGGCAGCCTCCAGCTTTTCTGTCAATTCCTTGCATTCAGAATGCTTTCCGCAGGACTCCTCTTCCTCCGGTTTGTCACAATGACAATCGGATTTTTTGTCAGTGCCTTCGCATTGACATTCATTTTCCACCTGCTTTTCTTTCTTCTTTATTTCTTCGTCTTTTTGCTTTTTCATATCTTTTCAACCTTTTATATTTCTTCGAAAACAACCCGCACAGAGTCGCTATTATAATCACCCACAACATGTTACACGGGCAGTTTGTGCTGGGTTATCAACAAACTGCCCGCTATTGTTTCAGCAAATTGTCTGCCATCGTACAAGACTGACATTTTGTCAATGCCATTGAAAATCAGCCACGGACAGACAGGTCGCCCAAAATGTTGTTATGCAAGAAGTTTTGCCGCAGCCATTGCGCAGTTGATACCGTCAATGGCGGAAGAAACGATTCCTCCAGAATATCCTGCACCCTCGCCGCAAGGGAAAAGGCCAGGCACCTGAGGACATTGATACGAATCGGCATCCCTGACGATTCTGACAGGAGAAGAAGTCCTGGATTCCACACCCAAAAGGAGCGCATCCTCCGTATAATATCCGCGCATCTTATTGTTGATCAGCGGGAAAACCTTCTGGAGACGGGATGCCACGCACTCAGGAAGAAGCTCGTACAATGGTGCAGAAACCACTCCCGGACGATAAGAAGTCTCAGGGAGGTCCTCCGACATCTGTTCCTCACAGAAGTCCACCATCCTCTGGGCAGGCGCCGCAAAGCGGTTCACTTCCCCGTTCTCATCCGGAACAGCGTGGGCAGCAGCGTAATCATACATCTTCTTCTCCACGTCGTGCTGGAAATTCAGCAATGCGAAAGTACCGTACTTCTTATATTCTTCAGGCACATCATCAGGCTCCACAGAAACGACTACACCTGCATTGGCCCACTTGGAATTGCGGGCAGAATTGGACATGCCGTTGAGCACAGTATAGCCGTCCTCCGTAGATGACGGAACCAGGATTCCGCCCGGACACATACAGAACGAGAACACTCCCCTGTCATCCACCTGCTCCACGAAAGAATACTCGGCAGCCGGCATACCGGGCTCCCACTGTCCGCGGTATCTGATCTTGTTTATCAAATCCTGAGGATGTTCCACACGCACTCCCATTGCAAATCCCTTGGCCTGCAGCTCCCAGCCCTTCTTGTCGAACAGTTCGTAAATATCTCTTGCAGAATGGCCTGTAGCGAGGATTACTGCCTTTGCATTGAACGTCTTCTTGCTGCCTGCCGCCTCTGCACTGTCATCCACAGCCGTCACTGTAATCACACCGTCTTCGCCTCGACAGATATCTGACACGCGGGTCTGGAAATGATATTCTCCACCATGTTCCAGCACACATTCCCTGATATTTGCCACCAGACGAGGAAGTTTGTCCGTACCGATATGAGGATGAGCGTCAATGAGAATAGACGGATCCGCCCCGAAATTCACAAATTGATGGAGCACCTCCCTGTTGTCCCCGCGCTTGGACGAGCGGGTAAACAGTTTGCCGTCCGAGAACGTGCCGGCGCCACCTTCACCATAACAGTAATTGGAATCAGGATCCACGATACCCTTGCGGGAAAGTTTCGCGATGTCAGGTTTTCTGCCGCTTACATCCTTTCCGCGCTCCAGAACCACCGGTTTCAGTCCCAATGTAAGGAGTTTCAATGCAGCAAACATTCCGGCAGGACCAGAGCCCACCACAATCACAGGCTCAGCGTCGTGCACATCCTTGTATTCAGGAAGGTGATATTCCTCATAAGGCTCATCCTTACGGTAGGCCTCCACCCTGTAACGTACTTTCACATCGCCTCTTGCGTCTATCGACCTGTGGACTATATGACAATGAGCATCAGCATTGACCATAGTAGGCTGGTAAGACTTTGTCGGGTCAATGACATTGATCACAGCATTAGGCTTCAGGCGCAACGCCTCTGCCGCAGCCATCCTGATATCATCCAATCTCGGTTCACGTCCCATTCTGCAGGACACTTCAAATTCTATCATCTTGTTATCGTAGTATTATTCGTAAATCAGAAATCTGCCATTCTGGAAACCGGAGCCACGTCGAGCGGAGTGCGCTCACCGGCAAGATAATGGTAGTAGCCGGCTATCGCAATCATAGCGGCATTGTCCGTAGTGAACTTGAACTCAGGAAGATACGTATTCCAGCCACGCTTCTGGCCTTCGGAAACTATCCTGTCGCGCAGGCCGCTGTTCGCAGACACGCCGCCGCCGATGGTAACCTCCTTTATTCCGGTCAATTTCGCAGCTTTCACGAGTTTGTCCATGAGTATGTCAATGAGGGCCTTCTGGAAACTTGCGCAGATGTCCTCCTTGTTCTTCTCCATAAAATCGGGATCCTTGGCCATCTCGTCCCTCACGAAATAGAGCAACGACGTCTTGATTCCGCTGAAACTGTAGTCCAGACCAGGGATATGAGGCTTGGCGAACTTGAACCTGTCGGGATCGCCGAGTTTGGCCAATTTGTCAATTACAGGGCCTCCCGGATAGCCGAGTCCCATCATCTTGGAACATTTGTCGAAAGCCTCGCCCACCGCATCGTCGATGGTCTGGCCGAGAATTTCATAGTCGAGCGGACTGTTCACTTTCACGATCTGGGAATTGCCTCCAGACACCAGAAGGCACAGATACGGGAACTCAGGATGATGGTTTTCTTTGTCGTATTGCTTCACGAAATCGGCAAGGATATGCCCCTGAAGGTGGTTAACCATAATCATCGGAATATCCAGCGACACGCTCAACGCCTTCGCGAAAGAAGTGCCCACCAACAACGAGCCGAGAAGGCCCGGGCCTCTGGTGAACGCTATCGCAGTAAGTTCCTCCGGCTTCACGCCGGCCTTTGCCAATGCCTGGCTTACTACAGGGACAATGTTCTGTTCGTGAGCTCTGGAGGCAAGTTCAGGCACCACTCCGCCATAATCTTTGTGAACCTGCTGACTTGCAATGACATTGGACAGAAGATATCCGTCCTTGATAACTGCAGCGGATGTATCATCACAGGATGACTCAATTCCGAGAATTATATCTGATCGTTCCATCGTATTTCAATCGTCTTTCAATTCAACCTGCAAATTTAAGAAAAGATTGTTAAATTTGTAAGTTATGCGGACTACGGCCAAGATATTTTACTATATGACGGTCATTGCGGCAACGATATTTTTCGCTGCCCTGATTGCCGTACAGACTCCTGCCGTACAGACCAGACTCGCGGAGAAAGCCCTGCAGAGCATTGAAAATCACATCAATGGCAAGATCAGCGTAGGCAAAGTCCACATCGACCCGTTCAAGGCGATAGTGCTCCGCGACCTCGTGGTCCTGGATGCCGACCCGTTCAGGGACTCACTCGACGTGGTGGACACATTGTTCAGGGCAAGATACGTCACCGCCAACTTCAGCATCAGGAGCATACTGAAAGGCGGCAGCATCAGCATTGCCTCCGCAAAAGTCACTGACGGACTGTTTTTCCTGACTGTAGAACCTAAAAACAGGGGCTGCGCACCCGAGGCGGACACCTCAGGGACCACCAACATAAAGAGAATCTTCAAACTCGGCGAAGGAAAGGACAAAGAGCCTTCCGAGAAGGAAATCTTCAGCATCGGCAACGTGGAACTGGAGAACATGTCATTCAGAATGAGGAACTTCCGCAAAGACGCATCCGATTTTCCGGACGACTCGATGAACTGGTTTGACCTCGACGTCCACGACATCAACCTGAAAGGACGCGGACTGAGGATGAAAGGCGGCATCATGTACGGCACCTGCGACCGCATGTCATTCACCGAAAAAAGCGGGTACCAGTGCTTCCTGCTTGCCGGAGACGCACGGGTGGGCAGAGGAAAGACCATAGTGGACAACCTCCGACTCATCGACAGATGGTCCAACATCGACATCCCGTCCATAAAACTGCTCTACAAGAACACAGACGCCTGGTCAGAATTCATCAGCCAGGTAAGGATGGAAGGCGACATCAGCAGCAGTACAGTCAGCCTGCGCACGCTCAAATATTTCGCACCTGCACTCGACCAGTTCCGTATGAGCGCCAAGATAAAAGGAAAAGTGACAGGTTATGTCAATGATTTGAAACTCAGCGATATACAATTCGAAACCTGCGACGCAGACGGCTTCGTGGACTGGGACGGGCACAAGGGCAGAGGCATTTCCGGAGAACTCAGCGGCTCACTCATCGGCATCCCTGACACAAGGACAATGCTCACTGAAGCAGCCGTGAAGAAACTGAGTTTCACATCCCGCGGACTGGAAGCATTCATAAAAGGATGGGCGCCGGGAGTGAAACTGGACATACGCAAAATATGCAAAGGCGAAAGAGTCTCCTTCCACGGAAAAGTCAGAGGACCGCTCAACCGCCTGAAAGTCAGAGGAACACTCAATTCCGGCTTCGGCAAGGTCAATGCAGATGCAGACATCCGAAATGTCATCGACAAGTTCCGTCCCCTGACGCTCGGAGGGGCAATATCCACAGAAGACCTGGACATCAGCAGAATCTTAGGCGAGGGCATTCCGGTAGGAAAATGCGACATGAGAACCGGACTTTCCGCCGTCATATCCGCGGACACGCTCGGAGTAACCATAGATTCGCTTAAAGTTGACGGCCTGGACGTGCTCGGCTACAAATACACCAACATCGCTGCAGCCGGCACATTCAGCCAAAGCGCTTTCGACGGACGTATAGTATGCAGCGACCCGAACCTTAACTTCCTGTTCCAGGGTATATTCTCGCTGTCATCCAAAACGCAAAACGCTCTGTATCAGTTCTATGCAAACCTCGGATATGCAGACCTGCATGCCCTCAACATAGACAAGCGAAAGACATCACGCATGAGCCTGCGCACTCAGGCAAACTTCACGAGAGTCAGCGGAGAAGACATCCTGGGAAACATCCGCATTGACAATATGGTGCTTGAGGACGAGCACGGGGCTCACAATGTGGGAAACATCGAGATTTCCTCACACGCCAGCGACGACGTGAACCGTGTAAGCCTGAAATCCAAATTCGCGGACGGCTCCTTCGTGGGAAGCCGCTTCTTCAACAGTTTCATCCGGGATCTGCAGACAGCGACCACAAGACGAGAGCTCCCGTCATTGTACCGGAAAGACGAAGAGACCTGGGCCGGCAACTCATACGATGTATCGCTCAGGCTCCACGACACACGGGATGTGCTTTCATTTTTCGCACCTGGAGTGTATGTGGCCGACAGCACAGCCCTGAAACTCGGCATTGACAGAGACGGAAAAATGTCCGCCTCGCTGAACTCCAGACGAATAGCGTTAAGGGACAAATACCTGAAGAACATCAAGTTACGGATAAACAACGCTGACGGAAAACTGAGCGGAGACCTTCTCGCCGACGAGATTATGGCCAGACCGGCACTGATGCGCAAGTCCAGCGTAAAACTCATTGCCGACAATGATTCTCTCCGCATGGGCATCAGTTATGACAATGAAGAGGAACTCGCCAGCCGCGGCGAGCTTTTCCTCGACGGAATGCTGTACAGGGACGAGGACGATTCATTATCATTGAAGACAATGTTCAGACCGTCATACATTTACCTCAAATCCAAGCTGTGGAACATTGCGTCATCCGACATTGACCTGCACGACAATCATATAAAGGTAGATTCGCTCAGGATTGTCGGGGACAACCAGGCGATCAATATAGACGGAGGCTGGTCGTCGGCAGAACCGGACACGCTCCGGGTGAGTCTGGACAAGTTCGACATCTCATTGACCAACTACTTCACCGGCAACGGGGAAATGGACATTCATGGACTGCTGACCGGGCGCGCCATGGTGACATCGTCCAGCATCCGGAAAGCCGGCATCCTGCTGAATCTCACCTGTGATTCGACAATGTTCGGCGGCCAGAGAGCAGGAAAAGTGAAGGTGGCCGGAGTCTGGGACGAGGGCAGGCAGGGTTTCAACTACGTATGCCGCAACCTGCTGGACGGAAAGAAGACATTCGACGCCTTCGGCAATTTCTACCCGTCAAGCAGGCAGGTGGAGGGAAACATTTCGCTCGACGGCCTCAATGCAGGATATGCCATGCCGTTCCTGAGTTCCCTGTTCAGCGAAATCGACGGCAAGATATCCGGAGACATCGCCTTCAGCGGCCCGTACAATGCACTGGATATCAGCAGCAAAGACCTCAGGCTGGAAAACACATTGCTTAAAGTGGATTTTACCAATGTCGGTTACATCACTGACGGCCCGGTATCACTGGACAGCAACGGCGTGAAATTCCAGAACGTAAAGGTTAATGACAGATTCGGCAAGACAGGTACGGTGAGCGGCGGCATCAGCTGGAACCATTTCCGCGACATGACTTTCGACACCAATATACATTTCAACGAGATGGAAGTCCTGAACCTGGCCGAGAAGGACAACCCGTTCTTCTACGGAGGCCTTTCCGCTACCGGAAACCTGTCTGTCACCGGACCGCTCAACTCGATCCTGCTGTCAGCCGATGCAAGAACTGCCGGACGTGGCGAATTCCATATCCCGACAAACTCATCGTCCTCAAGCGGCAAGTCCAACCTGCTGACTTTCAAGGAACCGTACAGGGAAATCTTCATTGACCCTTACGAGGCGATGATGGAAAGGCTGCGCGAAAAGGAGAAACAGGCCAACAGCCTCGGCATCAGGCTTCATATCAATGCCACACCGGACGTTACTGCCAGCATTGAAATAGACAAGGACGCGGGCAACGTCCTGAGCGGCAACGGAAACGGAGTCATTGACCTGGACATCAGGCCTTCAGCGGGGGCGTTCAGCATAAACGGAAACTACATCATCACGAGCGGAACATATCATTTCGTCGCATTGGGCATCGCCAAGAGGGACTTCACCATACAGAACGGCAGCTCCGTCAGATTCAACGGCGACGTTATGGACAGCGACCTGAATATCAATGCATTATACAAGACAAAGGCTTCTGTTGGCACGCTTATCGCTGATACCACGTCCACGGCAAGGCGGACAGTCGAGTGCGGCATTTCCATAACCGACAAGATCCGCAACCCGAGACTGGGCTTCTCAATAAACATCCCGGACCTCGACCCGACTACAATGAACAAGGTGGAGAGTGCCCTCAACACGCAGGACAAGGTCCAGAAACAGCTGCTTGCACTGCTCATCAGCAACAGCTTCCTGCCAGACGAGCAGTCGGGCATCACGAACACGTCTTCAACAATGCTCTATTCCAATGTCTCGGAAATCATGTCCGCACAGCTGAACAACATATTGCAGAAACTGAACATTCCGGTCGATTTCGGGCTTGACTATCAGCAGAATGCAAGCGGAAGCGACATCTTCGACGTGGCACTGTCCACGGCACTGTTCAACAACAGGGTAATCGTGAACGGTACCATCGGCAACCGGCAGTACAGTTCCAACACCTCCGGAAGTGAGGTCGTGGGAGACCTGGACATTGACGTGAAACTCGACAAACCGGGCGCGCTCAGGCTGAACCTGTTCTCGCACTCGGCAGACCAGTACACTAACTATCTGGACAATTCGCAGAGGAACGGAGTCGGCCTGACCTACCAGAAAGAGTACGATTCCATAGGCGAATTCCTGCGCAACCTGTTCCGCAGCAAGAAGAGAAAGCAGGAACTGGAGGCTGCCAGACAGCGGGAGATACAGAACGAAAGAAAAGTCAGAATAAAAATAGAGGCTCAGGAGCCTAAGAAAAAGAGAACAAATGGAAAGAAAAAATGACAGGGGAAGACTGTTCCTGATACCGTCACCGCTCGGGGAGAACGACCCGAAGGAAGTCATACCGGAAGGAGTATTGTCAATGCTGCCGAAACTGGACACTTACGTGGTGGAGGCGACCAGGACAGCAAGAAGGTATCTGTCGGCTGCAGGGCTGAAAGGACATATACAGGAACTTGATTTTCACGAACTTAACGAGCACACCAAGCCAGACGAGGTAAGGGCTCTGCTGACCTTGTTTGAAAACGGGAAGGACGTCGGCCTGATTACAGAAGCCGGTCTTCCTGCAGTTGCTGATCCCGGTGCCCAGCTTGTAAGTCTCTGCCATAAAGAAGGTATAGAGGTGGTGCCGTGCTCGGGGCCGTCCTCCCTGATGCTGGCGCTGATGGCCTCAGGACTGAACGGGCAGACATTCGCATTTTCAGGCTACATTCCGGCCAAGACTGACGAGAGGAGACAGGCGCTGAAATCGCTTGAGAGGCGTTCTGCCTCAGAGCATCAGACGCAGATTTTCATAGAGACGCCCTACAGGAACGAGTCTCTGTTTGCCGACATACTGAACATCTGCCAGAACAGTACCGAGTTGTGTATTGCGGCGAATATCACTATGCCTGACGCATTTATCCGGACCAAGACTATTGCGGAGTGGAAGAAATTCGCTGCCGGCAAGAACGAGGTCATAGGCAAGAGGCCATGCGTATTCCTCATTTTAGGACACTGAGGCATCCCTTTTAGGACATTGACATACTGCTATGACGAAAAAAGCATCATATATCACTCTCGGCTGCAAACTGAACTATGCCGAGACCTCCACATACGAAAGAAGCTTCATCAGGGCCGGCTACGAATCCGTTCCATGGAACAGCAAGGCTGACCTATATATTATAAATACGTGTTCAGTGACGGAGCATGCCGACCGGAAATCCAGAAACATCATCCGCAAGATCCACAGGACCGCACCTGAGGCGACTATTGTCGTGACAGGATGCTATGCCCAGCTCAAACGTCAGGAAGTGGAAGCCCTCGAAGGCGTCAGCCTGGTGTTCGGCGCTGATGAGAAGAGTTCGCTGGTAAAGAGGACGTTGGATCTCATTGACGGAAAAGCCTCTGCCGGACTGGCTGAAAATGAGTACAGGACAATGCCTTCCGACAGCGCCACTTTCGCGGCTTACTCGAGCGGCGAGGAGCGCACGCGTTCTTTCCTGAAGGTGCAGGACGGATGCGACAATTTCTGCGCCTACTGCACTGTTCCGTTTGCACGTGGCAGGAGCAGGAGCATAAGCATTGACACGGCTATAAGCGAAGCTGAAAAGATCGCGGCCGCAGGTGTAAAGGAGATTGTGCTGACCGGGGTCAATACCGGTGATTTCGGCAGGAAAAGCGGGGAGAGTTTCCTGGAGCTGCTGAAGAGGCTGAACGATGTGGAAGGTATTGAGAGATACAGGATTTCATCGATTGAGCCGAATCTGCTGACTGAGGACATCATCGACTGGATCGCGTCAGGGACCAAGTTCCAACCGCATTTCCATATTCCGCTCCAGAGTGGCAGCGATACGGTTCTGAAGGATGTAGGCAGGAAATATACCACAGAATTTTTCGCGGAGAAGATAGACTACATCCGCAGCAAGATGAATCCTAAGCCGGGCGAGACATATCCTGACGGCAGTTTGAAGCCTTCGGTGTTCTTCGGAATAGACGTCATAGCCGGTCTGCCCGGTGAGACTGACGAACTGTTCCAGGAGACGTACGACTTTCTCAAAAACAGGATCAGACCTGCGTTCATACATATTTTCCCTTACTCGAGAAGGGCCGGGACCCGCTCGGCAATGCGGAAGGACCAGGTGCAGGACTGCGTCAAGACCAAACGTGTGGAGATGCTTGAAGGGCTGTGCCGCAGTCTGAACGAGGAATTCATTGACTCTCAGAAAGGTGTGAAGGAGAAGGTGCTTTTCGAGGAGAGCTGCACTGACGGGAAGATGAGCGGTTACACCGGCAACTATATAAGGGTGGAACGGAATTGGGACGAATCGCTCGCTGGAAAACTTGTGGAGGTGACTTTATGAAGGCGCGGCTGACTTTTCTCGGTACCGGAACGTCGCAGGGTGTGCCTATCATAGGGTGCAAATGCGCTGTATGCCAAAGCATTGACCAGCACGACAAAAGGTTCAGGTCAGCGGCTCTGGTGGAGTATGGCGGGCTGACTATCCTGGTGGATGCGGGTCCTGATTTCAGAATGCAGATGCTCAGACAGGGGGTTTCGCACTTGGATGCGATACTGCTCACGCACAGCCACAGGGACCATACGGGTGGACTGGATGATGTCAGGTCATTGAACTACATCGACCGCAGGGCTGCCGAGATATATTGCGAAGAGCCGGTATTGGACTCACTCCGAGAGAGTTACGACTATGTTTTCGCTGAGAAGAAATATCCGGGTGCTCCTGAATGGCATGTTCATCTGATAGATGAGAGGCCGTTTTTCGTGGAGCCTGGGGATGATGACAGGGAGCTGGTCTGGGTGCATGATGTCGGCTACTGCTACGTGGATGCGGACGGGAACCACATCCCGACTGACAACAGGAATGCCACGCCTGCCTGTGCCGCAGATGACATTGACTTTCACGGAGGGCTTTCTTCTCCTACTGGAAAGGGGGTTGAGATCATTCCGATACGCGGCATGCACGACAAGATGCCGGTCCTGGGGTTCCGATTCGGTGACATTGCATATATAACGGATATGAGTCTGCTGCCGGAGAGCGAATTCTGCAAGCTGAAGGGGCTGAAGCATGTTACGCTCAATACGGTAGGCTACAAGCCTCATCATTCGCATTTCTCTCTGTATCAAGCCATTGACCTTGCAAGGAAAATCGGAGCGGAGCACACTTGGCTGACTCATCTGTCTCATACTTTTCCTACATATCCGGAGTTCTGCGGTCAGTTGCTGGAGATTGCTCCCGACATTGACATAAAGCCGGCTTTCGACGGGCTTGTCATCGAGGGATAGGGACCTGTCAGGGCCGATGCAGGACTATTTCAGGACCTGTGACGGACTGCATTTCTTCCTTACGGAATCCTTCTGCGCCTGTCAGCTCTTGTAGGGAGGCACCTTGCCGGAATCTATGAGTTCGCGCAGAATGGTCAGATAATCAGGCGAATAGGATGCTGACGGATCAGCAAACCTGGCATTGATGTCACGGAGCGTGTAGGTGCCATGCATCGTTTCATTGACAAAAGCAGTCAGCGCCTCGGCAGTCGAATTCTTTTCATCGACTTTTTCATTGGTACCGCCGGATGGCTTGGCAGCGTCCTCGAAGGCTTTTCCTTCGCGGCAGATGTCGCAACGGCCGCAGTTGGAGGAATCTGTCTGACCGAAATATGCAAGCAGAAAGCGGGAACGGCAGGTGTTCTCCTCGCTCACGTATTCCACCATGGTTTCCATGCGTTTGTGCCAAGTTTCTTTCAACATCTGGTAGCGGGACGGGGAAAGCTTCACGTTGCCAGGCGTAAGGTGCTCACTGTGAAGGGTCAGCACATCGGCACGCTGCCCCGGAATGTATTTTATCACGTGCTCGAGGGAGAGATTGTACAATGTCTGCCTCAGGTTCGGGACCGAAATTCCGCATCGTTGGGCGACATAGTCTTCTTCGATAGGGACCGAGAATGAAAATATTCCGTCATAGCGGCGCATAAGCACTTCCAGGACGTCCAGCATTGTCCTGTCGCTGAATTCCACATCGTACAGGTCGTCCCTGTTTACGGCTATGCGGACTCTTGTCGGGGCCTCAATGTCCTCAGTATAAGTCCAATGCCCTTCTCTTTCCAGATATTTGATCGCGTAGTAGGCAGAGGAACGGTTCAGCGAAAACCGTTTGCAGAACTCTATGAGATCGAACCTCACCTGGCATCCAAGTCCCTGTCCGTAAGCGAAATTGCTGTTCGCGAACACCTTGTGGAATATGTCCTCCACGTATTCCAATGACGGAAACGAGACAGTCTCTATCTGCCTTAGGCGTTTCACGTCAGAGGAGTTCCACAGCAGCACGGCATATGAGTCCTTGCCGTCACGACCTGCTCTTCCGGCTTCCTGGAAATACGCTTCCGGAGAATCGGGCATATCTGCGTGAATGACGAAGCGCACATCCGGCTTGTCAATCCCCATTCCGAATGCATTGGTACAGACCATGACTCTGGTTTTTCCGCTTTTCCACTCTTCCTGACGGAGCATCCTCAGTTCGTGGCCCAGTCCGGCGTGGTAGAATGAGGCTGAGATTCCGTGTGCTGAAAGCGCGGCTGCGAGTTCTTCAGTCTTGCTCCGGCTTCTGACGTAAACGATTCCGGTGCCCTTCACGCCGTTGCAGATATTCAGCATCTGACCCATCTTATCCTCGCATTTGCGCACTATATATGAAAGGTTAGGGCGTTCAAAGCCGCTTCGGATCAATGTCTTTTCACGGAATTTGAGTTTTTCCATGATGTCGTCGGCCACTTCCGGCGTCGCTGTCGCTGTCAATGCTATCACCGGCGCGTCCACCTGATCGCGCAACTCCCCGATTTTCAGGTAGTCTGGTCTGAAGTCGTAGCCCCACTGGGATATGCAATGCGCCTCGTCAATGACTATGAAACTGAATTTCATGACCGGGATGTAGGACTGGAAGAGTCGCGTGCCAATGCGTTCAGGGGATATGTACAGAAAGCGCACGTCACCGTATGCGGCATTGTTAAGGGCGAGGTCCACGTCCCAGCGGGTCATTCCGGCATAGATGGCTACGGCCTTGATGCCTCTGGCGTTCAGGTTCTGGACCTGGTCTTTCATAAGTGCGATTAGCGGTGTAATGACCAGTGCAATGCCGTCTTTCATAAGAGCCGGAACTTGGAAACAGACTGATTTTCCGCCGCCTGTAGGAAGGATGGCAAGCACGTCTTTTCCGGACAATGCCGTGCGCACTATATTCTCCTGCATCGGACGGAACGAGGAATATCCCCAGTATTGTTCAAGTATGTCTATCGGCTCCATAATATATTATTACTTAGGAAAGTCGTGGTAAAACAATTTATATTCCTTATCCTCTTCTTCATATGGCAAATTTTTTGCATACGTTTGGGGTTGGAATTTTTACAAAAATACGAAAAATTAAGTCTGCAAATGTGGCAGTAATCATAAAATTGTCTTAATTTTGCAGGCGATTTGAAAAAAGAAATCAGTTATAATATTTTAAACATATTATTTACATTATGCCAACATTGGATTTAAGCAAGTATGGAATTAAAGGTGTAAAAGAAGTCCTTTACAACCCATCTTACGAAGTTCTCTTCAACGAAGAGACAAGACCGGAGCTTACCGGTTATGAGAAAGGTCAGGAGACCGAACTCGGTGCCATCAACGTTATGACCGGTATCTACACCGGACGTTCTCCTAAGGACAAGTACATCGTTATGGACAAGACCTCTAAGGACACCGTATGGTGGAACACTCCAGAGTATCCTAACGACAACCATCCTGCTTCAGAGAAGACTTGGAAAGCCTGCAAGAAGCTCGCTGTAAAACAGCTTTCCGGCAAGAGACTTTTCGTAGTTGACGGTTTCTGCGGTGCAAACGAGAACACCAGAATGAAGGTTCGTTTCATTATGGAAGTTGCATGGCAGGCTCACTTCGTTACAAACATGTTCATCCGTCCTAAGAACCAGAAAGAGTTCGATCAGGAGCCAGACTTCGTAGTATATTGCGCAGCCAAGGCAAAGGTTGAGAACTATGAGGAGCTCGGTCTCCGTTCAGAGACTGCTGTACTCTTCAATGTAACATCACACGAGCAGGTTATTCTCAATACTTGGTATGGTGGTGAGATGAAGAAGGGTATGTTCTCTATGATGAACTACTTCCTGCCTCTCAAGGGCATCGCTTCTATGCACTGCTCTGCAAATACCGACAAGAACGGTGAGAACACCGCTATCTTCTTCGGTCTTTCAGGAACTGGCAAGACTACCCTTTCTACAGACCCTAAGCGTCTCCTCATCGGTGACGACGAGCACGGCTGGGACAACAACGGTATTTTCAACCTCGAAGGTGGTTGCTACGCTAAGGTCATCAACCTCGACAAGGAGTCAGAACCGGATATCTACGGTGCCATCACCCGTGACGCTCTCCTCGAGAACGTGACAGTGGACGAGAACGGCAAGATCGATTTCGCTGACAAGAGCGTTACCGAGAACACTCGTGTATCTTACCCTATCTATCACATCCACAACATCGTACGTCCTGTATCACATGCTCCAGCTGCAAAACAGGTTATCTTCCTTTCAGCTGATGCATTCGGAGTACTTCCTCCAGTATCTATCCTCGATCCTGAGCAGACAAAGTACTACTTCCTTTCAGGTTTCACAGCTAAGCTCGCAGGTACAGAGCGCGGTATCACCGAGCCTACTCCTACATTCTCCGCTTGCTTCGGACAGGCATTCCTCGAACTCCATCCTACAAAGTATGCTGAGGAGCTCGTTCGCCACATGAAGAAGAGCGGTGCAAGGGCTTACCTCGTAAACACTGGCTGGAACGGTACTGGAAAACGTATCTCTATCCGTGATACCCGTGGTATTATCGACGCTATCCTCGATCACAGCATCGACAGCGCTCCTACCAAGACTATCCCTTACTTCAACTTCGTAGTTCCTACAGAGCTCAAGGGTGTTGATACTCACATCCTCGACCCTCGCGACACATACGCAAATGCTGCTGACTGGGAAGTTAAGGCTAAAGACCTCGCTGCAAGGTTCATCAAGAACTTCGGCAAATACGAAGGCAACCGCGCAGGCAAGGCTCTCGTTAAGGCTGGTCCACAGTTGTAATCACTTTTCGGCCAAGGATTCGGTTATCTTTATCGGTTACTTGGCGCGAAGAACATAACTCGAATGAGGCTGACCCTTTGGGTCGGCCTCGTTTGTTTTTACTGACGACTTTTGTTTTTCTCCCACATTTGTCTTTCACTACTTTTGGTTCGCTCCCATATTTGCCTTTCCGACTACTTTTGATTCGCTCCCCCATTTGCCTTTTTGACTACTTTTATTTCGCTCCATTCATCCGCCGAAACTTCTTTCCTTCAGGACTCCTACATTCGTTTTCCAGCAATCATTCGCTTTCCACGAATCATTCGTTTTCCACCAATCTTCGTTTAAGGATCTTTCACGCTCTTGTTCCTCATAATCTCGTTTATCCTGAGTTGTTTTTCGTACCAATGAGCATATCGACAGTAGTGCAAATACCCGTCCAATCCACTATCCTACAATCAGTTACGCAACCTATAACCCAAACAGAAAGATGCTCATCCCCCTGTTTTTTTATGGGAGTGAGCATCATTGAATGCCGGCTTAACACCGCATAATAACTTATAGTTCAATAAGTTACAGGTATTTTTACAACTTTAGGGATATGCTCACTGGTTCCATTTTCTGCAGAGACGCTTACGAACTGTCAAGACTGCAACTGCTGGCTACGCTTACTCTTCGACGGACGGACAAAACTTGACGGTGAAGGCTGTAGCGTGCGCGCTGGGAGCAGCGAAAATCGCCTAAAGATATCGCGTCCAGAGCAACTCTGACAACTGCAAGTAACATCTGAAGGTCTCGCAAACTGAAACGACAGCCTATTTAATCCCCCATGAGGGTGACCAAAAAGTCTTTTGTTCCCCCTCCTCCGGACTTCCTAACCCCCGCAGACTAACGTCTGCGACCCCTATTAGGGGCATCTCGCACCCCGGCGCGGTCCCTTCGGGACTTTTTAGTCGGCCCCCACATCAGGGACTGCGGGCTTTCCATCGCCACAAGGCTGTCACTATCCGCCAGTTTCTGGCAACTGACGCGCGAGGGCCGGCAGCGGCAAAAGCCCGCTCTGCTCAGGTGCTTCGCAATTCGCCGCGGACCATGCCGCTGTCCAGCTCTTGGTCACAGGACACTCTGAATCCCATTCTCTACGCGAAAGAATAAACTTTTTCCGAAATTGACCTATTGCTGGTTGCATACTACAAGTGATTTCCTTTGAGCCTTAAAGACTATATTTGCGGCAAATATTGTCTTTCCCATCGAATAAAACCAGCATTGCACGTGTACCTAAGGCCACTTTTTCAAATAATGCGTTTTCATTTTCTGAACACGGACAGTTTTTCCTTATTTTGCGTAAAAAACTTATGTATTATCATTTTTGCACAAACGGATTGTTGAAAAACATCATTTTCTCATCTAACGAAGACTATATCTATGGAATGAACGCCATTGCTATCTGCAAGATACAACACATAGATGTCAAGATTCTTGCTTTCTGTCTTATGAATAATCACGTTCACTTTATTCTCGACTGCGAAAAAGACGATGGGTTATCATTTATGAAACACTATAAACTTCTTATCGGCAAATACCTGAAGAATAAATATAGAACAGAACGTAATCTGAACGGGGCTGATATTGGGTGTAAAGAAATGTCAGACCCTAATTATTGTGTCCGCGCCATCGCCTATGTTTTAAGGAATCCGATGTCTGCCGGTATTCAGATTATGCCTGGAGAATACAGGTGGAGTTCCACAAATTTGTACTTTGCTTCACGCTCATTCGTGTTACATAATTGTACACCGATATCAAGTCTGCCTGTCGTCAAAATGAGAGAAATAACTGGAAGTCGTTTTAAATTTCCTGCTGAATGGCGTATAGATATGAATGGTATGATTTTCCCCGGCGACTATGTTGATTACAAGACAGTTGAAACAATATTCGTCCGACCTATGCAGCTTCTATACTACATTCTTAAAAACAATGATGCCGAACTTGAAGCTGACACTGGGATATTAACCAAGAGCCGGTATAGTGATGATGAACTATGTGCGTCGAGAGATATCTTTATTCGTGAGAAATACGGAAAGAAAAGTATTATGCAGTTATCGGTAGAAGAAAGAATATCTTTAGCATCGATAATGAGACGGCGTTATGGAATATCTCTGCCGACATTGTCCAGAATTATACAAATAGACAGAGATTTGCTCCGGGGAATGTTGTAACTGTGAATTTACCGTCCTGAGGATTCACAGCGTAGGCTGTAAAGGAAAAATCACGATGTTGGCTGCAAATAGGAGTAGTAGTTGATTGGAACTATGAATGTTTATCCTGAGTTGTTTTTCGTACCAATGAGCATATCGACAGCAGAGCAAATACCCACCCAATCCACTATCCTACAATCAGTTACACACATTATAAGACAAACAGAAAGATGCTCATCCCCCTGTTTTTTTATGGGAGTGAGCATCATTGGATGCCGGCTTAACCCCACATAATAACTTATGACTCAATAGGTTACAGATATTTTACAACTTTAGGGATATGCTCATTGGTTCCGTTTATCAGGGCGGTTTAGTGCTTTCCTCCTATTAGAGTCTATTCGCGCTTGACGAACAGTCCGAAGGGTTACCAAGGCATCATCAGATGCCGGGCCGGAGTTGGCTGGCAGGGAAAGCCACTGCGGCGATGGAAAGCCACGCAGAGATGGCACGTGCGGCAGCAAGAAGCCCCCGCGAGGACCAGGCCTCAGCCTTGTTTTTTATTGGGACTCTGTCCCAACCCCTGACGCTCCGCGCGGCCTTTTCGTCCTCCACGTATTTGCTGCCGCAAATACCCGGACCCGGTCGGTCGTCTGATGACGACTTGTAGCGCGACCTGCAAATAACTGAATATCAAGTATTTAACCAAAATCAGAGTTGGATTTTTGGCAACTCTGAAAACGCCTAAAATGCTAATACATAGCCGATTACGCGCTGCGCATCGTGTTCAACATCGGTAAACTTTTTCAGGACTAGACAGAAAAAACAAGGCCGATCTTTTACGGATCGACCTTGTGGATATCTAAGCCCGGCAGGCAAACAGACTGGCACGGGACTGTGGATGACGTATTCTGATTAGAGTCTTTCGAACTTCACTGAAGGGAGTTTGGCAACACCGATGTTAGATTTGCGGGCGAAATCAGCAACCTTCACTGAGTATGGACTTGCTGAAGACGTGCCGAGTTTACCGACTGACGTACTGATACTGATAGTGCATTTACCGGAGATAGCGAAGCCGTTGCCATCTTTGAAATTGAATGTTACATCATATTTCTCACCTGATTTAGCGAACACTACTGAACCAGAATGAGGAACAGCATACGCGGTAACACCCTTAGATGTGCTATGATAGTAGATTGTCGGAATCAGTCTGACCCTACCGTCATCTGTATCTTTCAATGCACCAGGAACAAAAGTATTCGGTACAAGATCAGCATTATCAGCTATACAATTATATGTTCCTGAAAGATCAAGTGTAGTAAGATCCGCATAATCAGTATAAATACCAAGAGCAAGAACATCCTGGCCATCAGAAGTAGGACCTGTAAAATCAACCAGGGCCAATGCACATTCTTTTACTTTTTCCAGCTCATATATTGTTGCCGTCGCACTTGTAAATACAGGATTTATGTCACTTTCCAATGTAGAATCAGCAGCCTTGCTGTAGTCCGCAAGGAAAACCTTGTCACTCTCAAACACTCCACTCATTGTGGATTTGTCATCAAATGTCACATTGTAGGAAACTTTAACAGTACCGTTCGACTGGAATTCAGATACAGTAAGCTCAGCGGAAACGACCGCCTTCTCATCTGTATTGCTTTCAGAAATCATATTGGCATAATATGAATTCGCGATATTGATAGTATATTCCTTATCGGTTTTGCTTGTCTTGTATGAATGACCGAGAACTGACTTGCAAGCAGTCTCGTAGTTATCACTGAAAGGCACACTGGTAACAAGTTCAACGACCTTCAGAGGATAACTCTGGAATTTACCGGTGGTCTCATTAGGAACCTGATTGAACAGGCAGACAGCAACATTAGCAAGTTTTCCGCCAGTGTTAAGGCCGTCACCATAGTAAGCGAACATAACGCTCTTTACCTCATAGCCGGAGCCGCTGACAGAAGAGCCTGAGCCTTCGCTCTGAAGAACTGAAACCACAACCGGACTTACGCCTGGAGCCTCAAAAGTAATGGAAGAAGTTCTCATTTCAGCCGTATTGTTCGCTTCAGCGGAAACTACTACAAATGAGTCACCGGTTCCTGACTGAGGAGTTACCTTTACCCAAGAATCAGCAGCTGTGGCAATCCATGACACGCCGTTTGCTGAAACTGAAATTTTCTGAGAGCCGCCTTCACCATCGAGAATGACTGACCTGTCAGAAACTGAAAGTGATTTGTCATTACTGCTTGAAGGATCGCATCCTACTGCCGCAGTAACGAAGAGTCCGGCCGCAACTGCATAGGCTGCCGCACGGAGAGTGTTAAAAATAGAAAGTTTCATTATCTAATTATTAAGTAATTAACCATCAAACAAGTCGCTAATATATGAATATTTTTCTAAATTCAATACATTTTAGAGCACAAAAAAAAGAGAGAGACCGACAGCATCATAGCCGCGGGTCTCTCTCGTGTCGGATTCCAGACGCGTACTACTCGTCTCCCGGATGAATTGCGCCCATAGGGCAAACACCGGCGCAAGTGCCGCAATCAAGGCAAAGGTTCGGATCAATGTGATAAACATCGCCTTCTACAATAGCACCTGCAGGGCACTCGCTGATGCAAGTACCGCAAGCTACGCACTCTGATTCAGAAATTTTGTAAGCCATAATATTAAAATTCTTTTGGTTGTTGCTTTTATACGAATGCAAATGTATGTGAAATCTGTCAAATAATCAATAGTGGTTAGATTTTTGCAGGAACTTAAGCCGCAATGATGAAGATTTACAAATATCTGGCTGCGACTATCACCGCAGCCTTATTTTCGGCGGCTCTGTACGCTCAGGTGAAAACTGACGGCAAAACCACTGAATATGACGGGATTGTGCGTTTCGACAAGACCATACACGACTTTGGCGACCTCACTGTAGGACAGGGAGAGCAGAGCTGCACGTTCACTGTGACCAACATATCTGCCAAACCGGCAGTCATATACAATGTAGTAAGCAGTTGCGGCTGCACCAGGGTAAAATGGACACGCGAACCGGTTCTGCCGGGAAAGTCAGGCACCATTTCAGCCACCTACACCAATGACGAAGGCCCCTACCCTTTCGACAAGACATTGACAGTATATATTTCTGGAGTAAAGAAGCCGGTGATACTCAGACTCCGAGGGATAGTCCATGCCAAGAAACTGTCGCTCAATGAATTATATCCTGAAAGAAGAGGAACGTTGGCCCTGCGCAAATCCTCTTTCCAACTGGGAAACCTGTCACAGGGCGGACAGAAAAGCGACGGCGTGACTGTGGCCAATGTCGGGAACTCCCCTGTCAGGATTTCATTTACGAAAGTGTCGCCGGGCCTTTCAGTCTCCATTTCGCCGAATCCGATACCGGCCGGAGCCACTGCTAAAATGACATACATCGTCACGGCAGACAGGTCAAGGTGGGGCAGAAACACTTATTTCGCAACTCCTGTAGTGAACGGTCAGCCACATAAAGCATTGAGCATAAAGGCTTTCACGAAGGAAGACTTCTCTTCCTGGACAGCCGAGGAACAGGAAAACGGAGCCCAGCCGATATTCGACGCGAGCACTTACCATTTCGGAAAAGTCCGCAAAGGCACTGCTGTCACAGCAACATTCTCCTACAAGAATATGGGTGGCAGCGGTTTTCACATTTACAAATGCGATGCGGAAAACGACAGTGTGAAAGTGCCGGCAGAGTTCATTGACACACCTTCCGGCGGAAAAAATTCTTTCAAATGCACACTTGACACGGGCAATCTCCCTGTCGGGGACAATGAAACAGCTATAATTCTGACGACCAATTCACCGCTCAGGCCCGTCATAAGCCTTTATATCGCGGGAACCATTTACCAATAAACCTATGTTCATCTTACCTTTACACATCCACGGAGAACTTCCCCACACGCCACACGATATACCTGACGCACTCATAGATGCATTCAAGGAAAGTATAGAAATCTGCGCTCTCGTAATACTGATGATGACATTGATAGAGATTTTCAATGTCTGCACTCAGGGAAAAATGTTTCACAGTCTCGAGAAGCACAAAGGCAGACAGATCGTGACTTCTGCGGCCCTCGGTCTCATACCGGGATGCCTCGGCGGATTTGCAGGCGTATCACTCTACTCTCACAGAATGATAGGATTCGGCGCGCTGCTGGCCACGCTGATAGCCACTACCGGCGACGAAGCATTCATAATGCTGGCGAAATTTCCAGGCACTGCGCTGATGATGATGTGCGGGCTTTTCGTTCTCGGAATCGGCATAGGCGCATTGACAGAAATAATTGTCGGGTCAATGCAGAAGAAGGGCAAGATGATGAACATCGGCGCTGACAGGAGCCGTGACGACAATTACGAGATCCATTCCTGCGACTGCGGCCATCATCACGACGGGGAGAAACACAGCCATCACGGGGAGGACGGCCACGAGGACGTGGACTACTGCCATCACCATAACGAGGACAGCCACGATGACGAGAAATGCTGCCATCATCACGAGAAGGGCGAAGAGCACGGCAATCATGCCCACAACCTGCGCCACTTTCTGAAAGAGCACGTATGGAAACACGTGATAAAGAGGCATTTGCCTACGATTTTCGCGTGGACGTTCGGCGTGCTCGCGCTATTCGGGATATTGTCCATCTATATCGACATCGAGACTTGGATCAAGGGGAACATCTGGCTTATGCTCGTGATTGCGGTCGCAGCCGGACTGATTCCGGAGTCGGGTCCGCACCTTGTTTTCGTGTCAATGTTCGCCGCAGGGATTCTTCCGTTCCCGGTCCTGCTCGCCAACTGCATTTCCCAGGACGGACACGCTTGCCTGCCGCTGATCGCTGAAAACAAACGCAGCTGGCTGACTGTCAAGCTTATAAAAACAGTCATTGCAGCAGCAGTCGGAGCGATAGCCATACTGATATACCTATAATTATTATACTATGTACAAGTACACGAAAGCTGAAGACAGATATTTTCTCAGCATTGACAATCATTGTGAAGTTGCTGCGGCATTGACCGAATTCTGCAGGAAAGAGAACATCCTGGCGGGAGAGATTTACGGTCTCGGAGCCGTGAATGATGTGGTTCTGCGTTTTCTGAACCCTGCCACCAAGAAATATGTGGACATGGAGTTCAAGGAGCAGATGGAAATGGCAAATCTCACCGGAAACATCTCCGAGAAGGACGGCAATGTGTATCTGCATCTTCACGCAACGTTCGGACGCTCAGACTGTTCCGCCATCTGCGGGCATCTTTTTTCCGCAGTCATAAGCGGGGCATGTGAACTGGTCGTGATACCTTCAAAGGCTCATCTCGGCAGAAAATTTTCCGAAGAGACAGGGTTGAACATGTACGAATTTTAACGGAAAAACCGTAAATTAGAGGATTCGATTTTATTTCGATACAAATTATTACACACAATAAAATAACATGAACAGAATCACTACACTAATTATTGCGACAGCATTGACCTTACCGCTGTCGGCAGCAGCTCAGAACTGGGCTCCGGCAGGCGAAAACATCCGTACAACATGGTCAGAGCAGGTTTCTCCTGAATCCTGCCATCCGGAATACCCGAGACCGCAGATGGTCAGAGGCGACTGGAAATCATTGAACGGACTGTGGAACTATGCCGTCACCAAATGCGGGGAGCCTCAGCCGGCAGAAAACGACGGCCAGATACTCGTGCCGTTTGCCATCGAGTCATCATTGTCAGGAGTCGGAAGAATCCTTCAGCCAAATGAAAATCTGTGGTACAGCACCACGTTCCAGGCCAAGGACCAGAAAGGGATGAGGACGATGCTCAACTTCGACGCTGTAGATTGGAAAGCGGATGTTTATGTCAATGATATATTCCTCGGAACGCACACAGGCGGATTTACGGAATTCTCGTTCGACATCACTCCATATCTCAATGTAAAAGGCGTGCAGAAGCTCGTGGTGAAAGTCGCAGACAGCAGCGACAAGTCATTCCAGCCGAGGGGCAAGCAGGTGCTTTCGCCTAAAGGAGTCTGGTACACTCCGGTTTCGGGAATTTGGCAGAGCGTATGGCTGGAGACAGTGCCGGAAACACGCTTCCTGAGCTATGAAGCCGTAGCTGACATTGATACGAAATCATTGACAGTCAAGACATTGACAAAAGGGACAGCCGAAGGCGACATCATATTGGCAGAAGTGCTGGAGGGCGGCGTAGGATACACTCCTGAGAAACCGGCCGAAAAGGTCATCGCGAGCGCGAAAGCAGCTGAAGGCAAGGCGGTTACAGTCACATTGCCGGAAGTAAAGACCTGGTCTCCTGAGTCCCCGTACCTTTATGGACTGCGCCTTTCAGTAATTCGTGGCGGCAAGGTTCTGGACCGGGTGGAAGGATATGCTGCAATGAGGGAAATTTCCGTGGTCACCGACTCGCACAACTACAAGAGAATGGCATTGAACGGAAAACCTCTGTTCCAGTTCGGCCCGCTCGACCAGGGCTGGTGGCCTGACGGACTCTACACAGCCCCGACAGACGAGGCATTGAGATACGACATCGTCAAGACCAAAGAGCTGGGCTTCAATATGATACGCAAGCACATCAAGATAGAGCCGGCAAGATGGTACTTCCACTGCGACCAGCTCGGAATGATGGTATGGCAGGATATGCCGAGTATCGCGGACAACTCCACCAACAAGTGGGTCTATAATAATTGGGACGAGGGCACAGACACACCTGTACCTGACGAATGGAAGAAGAACTACTATAAGGAGTGGACCGAGATCATCGGGGCCAGACGCTGCTTCCCTTGTATAGTCGTATGGGTTCCGTTCAATGAGGCCTGGGGACAGTTCGACACTGAGAAAGTCGCTGAATACACCAAGGAACTCGACCCTACCAGACTTGTTAACTCGGCTTCAGGCGGAAACCACAGAAAATGCGGTGACATTCTCGACGAGCACAGATATCCGGGTCCTAAACAGCGTTTCTTCGACAGCAATTACGTCACTGTCCTCGGAGAATACGGCGGAATCGGCCTGCCTCTCGAAGGACATCTGTGGCAGAAAGACCGCAACTGGGGCTATGTACAGTACAAGAACTCAGATGAGGTTACAGATGTTTACGTGGAATATGCGCGCGATCTGGAAGAAATGGTCAGAAGCGGTTTCAGCGCAGCAGTCTATACACAGACCACTGACGTGGAAGGCGAGGTGAACGGATTTATGACTTACGACCGCAAAGTCCTGAAAATGGATGAGGCGAGAGTAAGGAAAGCCAACCTTTCAGTAATCGAATCCATGGAAAAGTAACTTTTCCTCACAAACAGACAAAATATGATAAAGTTGCAGACCCCGGTGGATATTCCGGAAAGCAAGATAAAAATCAGTTTCGATGACAGCATCCTGCTGCTCGGCAGTTGTTTTTCCGACAATATCGGCCTCATAATGAAGAACATGGGGTTCCGGGCCTGCACCAATCCTTTTGGAACATTGTACAATCCGGTTTCCGTCTGCAATGCAGTTCGGAGGCTGGATTCTGCTGTTCCGTTCGGCGAAGACGAGTGCGTGCAGATGGGCGCCGGAGCGCAGCTTGTCTGTTCATTCAGCCACCACACCGCAGCCGCAAGGGCGACAAGCACAGAGTTTCTTGTCAATGCGAATGAATCCCTTGCCGAAGCATCGTCCTTCTTCCGCGAGGCATCCACGATAATCATCACGCTCGGCACGGCCTGGACCTTCCGGTTCAATGCCACAGGCGAGATAGTGTCCAATTGCCTGAAACGGGATGCCAAAGAATTTACCCGCGAAAGGCTCTCGCTGAAGACCTGTTCGGTACTTCTCAATTCTCTTGTCGGGAAATATCCACAGAAGCGTTTCATATTCACAGTCAGTCCCATACGGCATCTCAAAGACGGCGCGCACGGCAACCAGATCAGCAAAAGCACCCTGCTTATGGCCGTGGAATCGGTAGTAGAGAATCATCCGGACCAATGCGCGTACTTCCCTGCTTATGAGATCATGATGGACGAGCTGAGGGACTACCGTTTCTATGCAGAAGACATGGTGCATCCGTCCCAGCAGGCTGTAAACTATATATGGGAAAGATTCTGCGATTTCGCATTGCCCGAAACTGAACGGGCAACACTGGAAAAGAACAGGAAAGCATTTCTGCAATCGCAGCATAGAATCATTACGAAACCGCAAAATACTGACAAATAGATGTTTACAGTTATCGGCTGCATGTTCGGAGGCATTGCCTTCGGATGGCTCCTGAGAAAACGGGACTGCCAATGGATTTCCAAGGCGACGACCTTGCTCATATGGATTCTGCTGTTCCTGCTCGGCGTGGAAGTCGGCGGTAACAAGAAGATCATATCCGCATTGCCCTCACTCGGACTGGATGCTGTCGTGATTGCGACGCTGTGCACGGCAGGAAGCTGCGTTTTCGCATGGATTCTGTGGCAATTTATAAGCAGGAGGAAATCGAGATGAAAGGCAGCCTTGTCATTATCAGTTTCTTCATCATCGGCATTGCCGCAGGACTGTCCGGCCTGATTCCCTCAGGCCTATCTGAGGGCAATCTTACGTTCTATGCCCTCTGTGCCCTGCTTTTCTGCGTGGGTGCGGGAGTGGGAAGCGACAACAGTTTCATATCCAAGTTCAAGACTCTGGACCTGAGGATGTCGCTGCTTCCGGTCGGCACGCTTCTCGGCACATTGGCAGGAGCACTTGCCGCAGCTCTCTTGCTGCACGGCCGGAGTGCAACAGACTGTCTGGCAGTCGGTTCCGGCTTCGGATACTATTCATTGTCCAGTATCTTCATTACAGAATACAAGGGAGCAGAACTCGGTACCATCGCATTGCTCTCGAACATTGTCCGGGAAATGTTCACATTGCTCCTGTCGCCGCTGCTGGTAAAAGTGGCAGGGCCATTGGCTCCGATCGCTGCAGGCGGAGTAACTTCGATGGACACGACATTGCCTATCATCATGGACTCATCCGGCAGGCAATATGCTGTGGTTTCGCTGTTCCACGGCTTTGTGCTCGAGTTTTCAATACCTTTCATCGTCACCTTCTGGTGCACCCTGTAGAGGGCTCGGAGGCCTGAAAATCCAAGTAATAGCGGGAAACTTGACTTTATTTCCTATCTTTGTGGTAGCAACACAGAACTCCCGCTACATCATGAAAGAAGACCAGATACTCATAGAGCAGCTGAATGCCTCGTCTATTGAGGCGTTTTCGGCGTTGTATGACAAGTATGCGGGAATGGTCTTCAATTTCACCCACGCCATCCTTAAAGACACTTACCTTTCCGAAGACATCACGCAGTCCTGCTTCGCCCTGATGTGGATCCGCAGGACCTCGATTTCCCCTGACGGAAACGTGCCGGCATGGCTTTATGTCGTGGCCCGCAATGCCGTGTTCAAGGAACTGCGCAGACAGGTGACCGCATCGAAATACATTGATTATGTGTCGAATAGCGACGGTGTCCGGCAGGAAGAGTTCGAGACTGGAGACACGGCCGTCATATTGGCAGAAGCCGAAGCTGCAATCGCCGCCCTGCCTGAATCCAGACGAATGATTTACAAGATGCGCTTTATCGAAGGGCTGTCCGTCCACGAAATAAGCGAACGTCTGGACATTTCTCCCAAAACCGTGGAAACCCAGATCGCAAGGGCGAAAAACGCTATCCGTCAGAGGATTTCAGAGCTTCTGATGCTGGCGGTAATCTTAAGTTGAGCAAAATTTTATAATTTTTTCAATTTTCTTGTAAGGTTTTATGGATTCTGTGGATACATATAGCAAAACCACAGAATATGGAAACCGAAAGATTTCATTCACTGATAGAAAAATACCTTTCCGGAAAGACTACAGCCGAAGAAAATGCGAAGCTCCGCGCCATGATGGACGAGGAGGATGCCGCGCAGGCTTTCGACGAATACGCATTTTCCCAATGGCAGAACGCAGGTACCGGAATGTCCGGCATCCAGAAGGAGAGAATCCGCAGAAAACTGCTTATCGGAATCAAGGCACAGAAGAAACTGCTGTTCAGAAGAGTATTCAAGTGGACTGCGGCGGCTGCCGTGGTCGCCATAGCTGTCGTTACAGGATTCGTGGCAGGCAAGGGCAGAGAGGCCGAGGCCAATGTCTTTGAGTGCATCGCCGCGAACGGTCAGAAAAGCACAATTTCTCTGCCGGACGGCACGAAAGTCATGCTCAATTCCGGCAGTTCGATCCGTTATGCATCTGATTTCAATGTAAAGAACCGCGACATTGACCTGAATGGCGAAGCCTATTTCGAAGTCGCCCGCAATGAAGAGATTCCGCTCGTCGTATCAGCCAGGCAGATGAAGGTCGAGGTTCTCGGAACCAAGTTCAATGTAAGAGCTTACAATTCTGAGCCTGAGATAGTTACGACATTGGTCGAAGGCTGCGTGAAGGCGACTGCAGACGGCAGGGAAATGATCATGAAGCCGGCAGAGGAAATAAGCTACAATGTAAAAAGCGGCGAGATGAGGAAATATGACGCGCCGAACAAAAACCACCTCATCCCTTGGCGTGACAATGAACTCTTCTTCAACAATAACAACCTCAAGGAGATAGGAGCAATTCTCGAGAGAATGTACAATGTCAATGTCATCTTCGAGGACGAAAGCGTGACGGCTTACTCCTACACGGGACTTGTGAGAAACAGTTCTCTGAACAATGTGCTTGACCTTATCACAGCGACATCGCCGGTGGAAGCCCAGATGTACTACAACACGATAAAGTTCAGCAGACGGCGCACGGGACGCAAATAACGCGCGAGTTCCGGAATGCCTGACCACCATGTAAAAACAAGACAATAACACCAATAACAATAATAATGAAAGCAAAACTTTTAATCATCACGTTGTTCTTCAGCGTATTGATGAATGCGGCACCTCTGCACGGACAGATAAGTGTCTCATTCAAGGACGTTCCTCTTACGGAGGCCCTTGCTACATTGGAGAACGAAAGCGAGTACAGCTTCTTCTACAGTAACATGCTCCCTGACAAAGATGCGTTGGTAAGCATCGATGCGAAGGACAAGAGCATCGAATTCATCCTCGACAGGATTTTCAGCGGCCTGGCCATCTCATACGAGATAAACGGACATCAGATCGTGCTCAGCGAGGAGAAGAAGGACATTGACAAAGAAACTAAAGAGACGTTCAAGGCCAGCGGAACTGTCATTGACAGTACCGGAGAGCCTATAATAGGTGCAGGCGTGCTGATTGAAGGAGCAAAGGGCGGCACCATCACTGACGCCAACGGAAATTGGGAACTCATAGTACCTTCAGCCCAGACCAAGATCAGAATCAGCAGTCTCGGCTACAAGGAGCAGATCATAGTTGCCGGTTCAGCAGCTGCGAGAAAAGTGGTCCTCGCTGAAGACACTCAGATGCTCCAGGAGACCGTCGTTGTCGGCTACGGTGTCCAGAAAAAGGTCAATCTTACCGGTGCGGTGGCGATGATCAATAGTGAAGAAATGAATGCAAGACCTATTTCAAGCGTCGCTTCAGGACTTCAGGGACTTCTCCCGGGTGTGACGGTCGTAAACTCCTCATCACAGCCAGGACAGGCAAATACCACCATCAGAGTACGTGGAGTGGGAACCATCGGTAATGCCAATCCTCTGATTTTGATCGACGGTGTCGAAGGTGACATCACATCCATCAACCCGGAAGACATCGAAAGCGTATCAGTCCTCAAGGACGCGGCTTCCGCAGCAATCTACGGAGCCAGGGCAGCAAATGGTGTCCTTCTCGTGACCACCAAGAAACTCGCCACTGTAAAAGACGGCGTTACAAGAATCAACTTCTCAGCATACGCCGGAATGCAGACTCCGACAAGACTGCCGGAGATGTGCGACGCGATCGAGTTCATGACCCTCGACAACGAGGCAAGAAAGAATGTAGGCAGCCCAGCAGCCTGGCTTCCTGAACATTTCGACAAGGTGCGCAACAACTCGGACCCTAACTATTTCGGAAACACCAACTGGGTCGGCGAAGTTCTCAAGAAGGTGGCTCCTCAGCAGAACTACTCTGTCAGCCTCAACGGAACACTCGGAAACAGCGGTTACATGCTGTCCTACAGATACTTCGATCAGGACGGTCTCACAGCCGGAAACAGCACCGGAGAGCGCAGGCACAACATACGTTTCAAAATCAACACGAAACTCATCGACAGAGTCACCATCTCATCCAACATCGGATACACCACCACAAAAGTGACTTCTCCTGTAAGTTCGCTCACCAGCGGCGGCGGAGCCATCTACAATGCAATGCGAATCGCGCCGAACTCCCCTCTCCGTTTCACAGACGGCTCTTGGGGTTATGGCGGAGGCAACACCAACCCGGTGGCTGTCCTGTACGACGGCGGCAGGATCAAGACAGATGCAGACGAACTCTCGATAATGGAAACTGTCAAAGTGGACATTCTCAAGGGCTGGGACGTCAGCGCGACATATAACCTCACATCCTACAACGGATTGAAAGACATTCTCAGGAAGACCATCACTTTCGTCAATCCGGACAATGGGGAGACCAACAGATACCAGTCACCGAACTCCATCAAGAACATTGACTACAGAAATATCCAGCAGACATTCATCCTTCAGAGCAACTTTGACTTCCACTTCGGAAAGCACAACCTCGGCGGAGTTGTCGGTATGTCCCAGGAATGGTACACTGCCCGCATGTTCGAAGCTTCAAGAAACAATCTCAGCACAGAGCAGGAGCCTACCCTCAGTCTTGGAGATCCGGAGACAATGAGCAACGATTCCGGCTATTCTTCATGGGCAATCAGATCCGGTTTCGGCCGATTGAGCTATAACTGGAACGAGAGATATCTGCTCGAGTGCAACCTGCGCTACGACCTGTCCTCACGTTTCCACAAAGACAACCGCGGCGGACTCTTCCCTTCTGTTTCAGCAGGTTGGAGAATCACTGAAGAGAACTTCATGGCAGCTACCAGAAAGTACCTCGACAACTTGAAGATCAGAGCGTCATGGGGTATGCTCGGAAACCAATACGTAGGTTCGTCAAACTATCCTTACCTCTCTGTCCTTCAGGCATATACATCAGGCATTTCCATGATCGGAACCAAGGCAACCACAGGATATGTGCAGACAACTCTCTCCAATCCTAACCTGTCTTGGGAGAAGATTAAGATGATTGACCTCGGACTGGATCTCGCTATGTTCCAGAACAGGCTCACCTTCACCTTCGACTGGTATGACAAGAAGACCGAAGGCATCCTTCTCAAATTCAACTATCCTTCACAGATGGGAGCAAAGCCTTCAGAACAGAATGCAGGAAAAGTGAACAACAGGGGTTGGGAAATGGACTTGAACTGGAGAGACCAGATCGGAGAATTCCAGTACGGAATCGGATTCAACCTCTCTGACGTCAAGAACAAGATTGTCGATCTCGGCGGAAACCAACCGGACCTCAGCGGCTATCAGATCCGTCAGGTAGGATATCCTATCGATGCTTTCTACGGTTATATAGCAGACGGTCTCATGACGCCTGAAGACTTCAAGATCAACAATCCTGAGACCCACACCTACAATCTCCCGAAGATTCCTGTTGTCATGGGTTACAAATACCAGCCTGGTGACATCAAATACAAGGACCTGAGCGGCCCTAACGGGGAACCTGACGGACGAATCATGCCGGAGTATGACAGAACAGTAATCGGCAGCAGCATTCCTCGCTACACCTACAGCGTGAGAGGAAATCTCGGATGGAAAGGCATCGACTTCAGTTTCGTGCTCCAGGGTGTAGGAAAATGCGACGGCTACCTTGAGGGAACAGCCCGCCACGCATTCCAGGATATGGCAGCTTATCCACAGAAAATCCACATGAAGAGATATGATGTGGTATCCAATCCTAATCCGAATGCGCCATATCCGCGTCTTACCTACAACACTGGATTCAACCAGAACACCTTCTCTACATACTGGCTTGAAGATGCGTCCTACCTTAGAGTAAAGAACATCCAGCTCGGCTATACATTCCCTGAGAAATGGATGAAGAAAGCGAGAATCGACAATCTGAGACTTTATGTGTCTGCGGACAACCTCTTCACTTTCAGCAAGTTCTTCTACGCATACGACCCTGAAACCCCTGTTTCCAAGGGAGGATACTATCCGCTCGTAAAAACAATCGTATTCGGCGTCAACCTCAGTTTCAAGTAGAAACATAATCATCAAGAAATTTGAAAATACAGTCAGATATGAAAAAGAACATACATATATTTCTGATGTCCGCAGCATTGATGCTGACTTCCTGCAACGATTCATTCCTTGACAGGATGCCGCACGACAAACTGACAGACGCGAACTTCTGGCAGACAGAACAGCACCTTCGCAGTGTAACCAACACGTTCACCAACAGTCTTGTCGGAAAGGAATGGCTCAACAGGACCGAAATCGCAGGTGACAGCGCTCCGTGGGCAGTATCTACAGCCTGGAGAAACATCGGCGGAGGATATTTCTCCTCCGACATCAGCCAGATCAATTCCGTTTGGTATGCGGCATACAGCGGTATCGGAAAGACCAACTATTTCCTCAACAACTACCAGCGCGCGACCGGTGTAAAGGAAGAGGTGAGAGAAAGATATGCCGCAGAGGCATATTTCTACAGGGCCTACAACTACTGGGTTCTCACAAGCTTCTTCGGCGACGTTCCTCTCATTACCGATGAACTCAATGTCGATTCTCCTGACGTGTACAGAGGAAGAGACAAGAGAGAAGATGTAATCGACAGAGTAACTAAAGACCTCGAGGACCACTACAAGGCTCTCCCGGAATACATTGCGGCAGGTTCGGCAGACTTCGGACACATTTCTCAGACTGCTGCTCTCGCCCTTTTGAGCAGAATCTACCTTTACAATAGAAGATATGCGGATGCCGTTTCAGCATGCGAAAGGGCAATGAGTTCCTCCTATTACAAACTCTACAGCACAGGACATCCTGAAAGCGACTACCTTGACCTCTTCACCTACAAGGGCAGAGCTTCAAGAAACAGCGAAAATCACGAAACCCTTATCGCGTTCGTCTATAATTATGACCTCGGCGAGACGGCAAGGACATCACACAACCTTTCAAGGGAATGTTGGGTGCCGGGGGACTATGCCAGATTCGTTCCTACGGCAAGCATGATAGAGTGCTATCTCACTAAGGACGGACAAATCTGGAATCCTGACAGCGTGACCAAATACGAAGATGTATTCAAAGACAGAGACCCGAGAATGACTATGTCCATCCTCACCCCGGGAACAAAATGGGAAGGCGGAACAAGCGGCGATTTGCTGAATACAGACAAATCAATCTTCACATATCCTAAATTTGACAATAACAAGGATGGTTGCATGACCTATACCGGCTACTACACGAGAAAGTATGTCGAGCCCGAGACCGTCAAGTTCGTAGGACACGACGACAACGACATCATTATCATAAGATACGCTGAAGTCCTTCTAAACTATGCAGAGGCAAAGGAAATGCTCGGACAGCTCACCCAAGACGACCTCGACAAGAGCATCAACCTTCTTCGCGACCGCGTCGGAATGGTTCATATGACTCTCACTCCTCCTGCCGGTTCAGACATCCGCACTGAAATCAGGAGAGAGCGCCGTGTGGAGCTCTTCCTTGAGGGCCACAGATACTTGGACATCATCAGATGGAAACAGGGCGAACTTCTCGGACAACCTCTTCTCGGAGTAAGAAAAGACTATCTCGACCAGAGCAGACTCAAGATCAAACTCTCAGAGCTCAAGTGGCAGTCAGTAAACGGCAAGGAGTACCTTATCCTCGAATCAAACAGGACATTTGATCCGAACAAGAATTATCTTCTCCCTATTCCGTTCAAACAGATGCAGCTGAACCCGAATCTCGCACCTAACAACCCGGGATGGAACTGATCAAACCCACAAGAACAAAATGATTAAGACCCGAAATATCACAATTGCATTTGCGGTCACACTCATGGCTGTTTGCACCTCCTTCCTGCAGGATTCTGCAGGAGAGAGGTTTGGCCTGAGGGTAATGTCAATGAACATCAAGGAAGGTGCACTCTACGCCGACCACAAGGTGGAACCTTATGCTGAGCTTATCAACGAATACGCTCCAGATGTCGTATGTCTCCAAGAGGTGGACCACTTCACAAAACGAAACGGAAACACGGACTTTCTCAACGCATTGGCCCAAGCTACCGGAATGTTCCCATACTGGTGCAAGTCATTCACCTATCAGGGCGGCGGTTTCGGAGTGGCTCTGCTGAGCAAATATCCTTTCCTCAAAGCAGAAAAGATCATCAGCACTATCGCAGGTTCGCGCGAGCCGCGAAGCGCCGGATGGATTTATGTCCACTTGCCTCAGGGTGGCACAGTGAGACTTGCCACGACACATCTCGCACTCGAATCTTCAGAAATCACGATCCGCAATTTCGTTGACGTGAACAAAAAAATCTTCGAGCAGGACAAGCTGACTCCGACCCTGCTGATCGGAGATTACAATGCTGAAGAAGACAGCGACCCGATCAGATATGTCAAGAACACTTGGCAGGAAATCGGAGAAGGAACCGGATTCACCATACCTTCCGACAATCCGAAAGTGAAGCTGGACTACATTATGGGCTATCCCAAGAAATGGAAGTACGAAAACTACAAAATCATTGCAAGGCCTGACATGTCAGACCACTGTTTTGTGATGGCGGACCTGATTTATGAGGAAAACTGAGATGAAAAGAATCATATTGACGACAGCACTTGCAGCCGCTCTACTTTGCGCCTGCTCAAAAAATACAGAGAGCCCAGAGGGGCCGGACACTCCACCTTCACCCCAACTGCCCGAACCGCCGGCAGAGATGAATACCAACAACACGTTTGCAGTGGATTATTTCACCGACCTCAAAGACAAGGACAGTTATTTTGCACGCAGGGACGTGAGCATAGCAAAAAACCACATCCTCGGTGCGGAAGGCAAAAAGGCTGTGATATTCTTCTTTGACAGAATGGACTTCACCGTAGGAGACTCGAATCCATTCATGAAGATTTGCAGGGACAACAATATCTGGCCATATTTCGTCCAGCAGGAGCCGACCGGAATGCAGGTAACGAAAGGCTGCGGAATCATCACGAAAACGGCAATTGCCGATTTCGACGGCATATACGATTCAGATGTATTCCTCGGAGGAGCCGATATACACATACAGACAGGTATTCCCGGCAGAACAACCATCTATACCAGCAGAATCGACAAGATGGCGCAGCTGGATGTAATCTTCAGCAAAAAGAGCTTGAAACTTTCGGAAAATGCAGTCATAATAGGACGGGTGAAGAACGGACTCGAAAAGGAACTTGAACAGAAAGTCGCATCATATTCTTGCCGTTCATTCATTTCTGAAGGTGTAGAGGGATGGAGTCTCTACGTCATCTGTCCGCCTGAATACGTTTGCAGGACCGCTGAAAGCAAGAAAACGGTAAACCTTGATTATTACAGAATTACTATCGAAAAAATAAAATTATGATCAAAAAACTCAGATTTGTCACAGCCGCTGTTGCACTTCTCTTCTGCATGAACAGCTTCGCAGGAGACGGCAAACTGCGCGTGATGAGCTACAATCTCAGATTCGGAGAAATTGCCTCAATGACGGAAATCGGGTCTTATATCAAATCTCTTGACGCCGACATTGTCGCGCTTCAGGAATGCGATTGGGACACGCATCGCGAAAGAGCTCCGAAACAGAATGGAGTCAAGTTCATCAATGAACTCGCTCAAGAAACCGGAATGTTCGGAATCTATGGCAAGACCATCGACTACCGTGGCGGATATTACGGCATCGGACTGTTGAGCCGCTACCCTATCGTCCGCAGCGAAAGAGTCTTTCTCCCGAACATCGGAAAGAAGGAACAGAGAGCAATGCTCATAGCTGACATCCAGCTTCCTGACGGACAGATTATCACCTACATCTGCACTCATCTGGAAGTAAGTTCTGCGGAATTGAGACTTGAGCAGGTCAAATTCATCCAAAAGAAGGTGAAGAGCATCAAGAATCCAGTATTCCTGGCAGGTGACATGAATGCACAGCCTGACAGCCCGGAAATGGCATTCCTCAGAAAAGGATGGGATGATCTTACCAACAGGGAACTGACATACAGCACGATGAAGCCGTCCATGAAGATCGACTACATCTACAGCAGAAAGGGCAATGGTGTAAAACTTATCGAAACGAGAGTCGGCAAAGAAAAAATTCTCTCTGACCATTTCCCTGTAATAGCTGACATTGAAATGAAATAATTTATTATCAACCACATAAATTACAAAAATCATGAAAAAAACATTACTTTTCGCAGCAGCACTTACTATGTTGTTAGCAAGCTGCGACAAAAACAATGACGGCAAGAAGGAACTTGATGCAGAGTTCGCACTTGAAACTGTAGGGGCACTCACCTACGGCGAACCGGTCGCACTTACCGGAACCATCACCAGCAATACAACTATAGACAAGGTTGTTTTCACCGGTGCAAAGAAAGCAGAAGACGGCACATTCGCAGTTGTCGGAGAAGCTCAGGAAGGAAGCATCGACGGCACTACTGCATCTGTAGAGTTCTTTGCTGATTCGAAGGACATCAACGCAATCGAGGTTGTTCTTTCAACTTCTGACGCTGCCAAGAAGTTCTACTTCGACGCTCCGAAGGTAACAGGAGAGCCAAAAGGCGATGTTTATTTCAACGACTCTGCCGTACTCTACCCAGACAACAAGGTTGAAAACCACGAGAACAGCCCTGAGAAGTATCCGGACGAATTCACCGGAGCAGGTTCTGACACCAAATCATTCTTCTCAATGCACGGAGTGAAGGTAGGCGGCAAGGTCGAGCACATCCTCAGCCTCAACGATCTCCTCGCTGTGGACGGAAAGAACGCCAGCTTCTGCTTCCTCAATGTTTTAGAGAATACTGCAAAAAATATAACCCTCGGAAGCCAGAGAGGTTATATGTACTCGGGAATGAAGAGAACTTCTCTTGGTGGCGGAACAACAGGACGCCAGTGCGACGTTTACAAGTATGGCGACCATCAGATTATGGACGAGAATGTTGACATTAATTTCACAATGAAGTATGTCAGAGGATCATGGGCAGGCAAGAGCTATCATCCTGAACTCTTCACAGCTGTTGACAATATATTCGTCAATCTCAAGAAAGCAGAAACCAACCTTGAGAAGATCAAGGCTTTCTATGCACTCGGCGAAATCCAGAGAAAACTCGACAACTCAACTCTCGGCGTAACTGAGGAACCTACCAGCCTCGGCGGCAAGACATATCTCCGCAAATGGGTTGGAGCAGGCAACGGCAAGTCACTTGAAGAAGTTCAGCGTGCAGGCGACTACATCATCATCCGTTCAGTAAGACAGGCAAAAGGAGAAGAAACTCCACGCTACTATTACGGACTCATCCAAGTTATGATGTTCGAATATGATGACGCACAGACCTTTGTAGAGAAGGACGGCTTGAGGTTCATTGATCCGGAAAAGGCGAAGGATCTCTTCATGAAACCAGTCTATCTCGACATCAAGACCCAGTGCGAAATCGCAGAATAATCTGCAGGCACAATAAAGGCGGGGAGGACTGACCTTCTCCCCGTTTTCCAAGTAATAATACTAAAATCCAAACAATCCGGTTCAGCAATGAAAAGAATCATCGGAATAATCGCATCGTGCGCAATCGTGCCGTTTGTCCTGTCCTGCAGTGGAGGCAAAACGGCTGAGGCGAATTACATCAATGCCTCTGAAGGAGTATTGACAAGGACAATGGGAAAACTCGAAAATGTTTCGCTTCAGATGAGTCCCAAGACGGCGGAAGGGCTGGACCGGTATGAAATCGAAGCCACAGGCGGCCACCTCACGCTCAAGGGCAGCAGTCCGAGCGCGATCTGCTACGCGATGGACAAATACCTTCGCGACGCATGCGGCTCGATGATATGCTGGAGCGGGAGCGAACTGAACATCCCGCAGGAATGGCCTGACTGGAAAGAAGAAGCCACATCCCCGTATCAGCTGCGTTACTTCCTGAATGTCTGCACATTCGGATACACAGCACCATACTGGAACTGGGACAGATGGTCTCAGGAAATCGACTGGATGGCCCTTCACGGAGTGAATATGCCTCTGGCAAGCGTGGCAGCAGAAGCCATCGCAAAACGGGTATGGCTGCAGCTCGGTCTGGAGTCTGACGAAATCGACCGGTTCTTCACGGGAGCCGCTCACCTGCCGTGGCACAGAATGGGAAACCTGAACAGCTTCGACGGCCCGCTCAACGACAACTGGCACAAATCTCAGGTCAAGCTCCAGCACAAGATACTCGACAGGATGAGAGAACTCGGAATGGAACCTGTAGCCCCGGCATTCGCAGGATTCATCCCTCCGGCATTGATGAAAAAACATCCTGAAATCCAGGCAAGACAGCTCACCTGGGGCGGCTTCCCGATTGAGGACAATGCCTGCGTGCTCTCCCCTGACTCACCGTGGTTCACCAAAATCGGAAAACTTTTCGTACAGGAGTGGGAGAAAGAATTCGGCAAGGCAAGATATTGGCTTTCAGATAGTTTCAATGAAATGAAACTGCCTGTAGAGGAAGGTGACACAGTCGGCAAGCACAAGCTGCTCGCAGAATACGGCAAGTCCATCTACAGTTCCATCACCGCAGGCGACCCTGATGCCATCTGGGTTACTCAAGGATGGACATTCGGCTACCAGCACGATTTCTGGGATCCGGAAAGCCTCAAGGCAATGCTCTCTGAAGTACCTGACGACAAGATGATCATCATTGACCTCGGTAATGACTATCCGAAATGGGTATGGCACACCGAGCAGACCTGGAAAGTCCAGCAGGGCTTCCACGGAAAGAAGTGGATATACAGCTATGTGCCGAATTTCGGAGGAAAAGTCCTCCCGACCGGAGACCTGGACATGTACGCCACAGCATCGGCAGAAGCGCTTGCTTCAGAATATGCGGACAATCTTGTCGGCTTCGGCAGCGCCCCGGAAGGCATTGAGAACAATGAAGTTGTCTATGAACTGCTTGCAGACATGGGCTGGACGAAAGACAGCATTGACATAGACCGCTGGCTGGAAGGCTACTATCGCGCACGCTATGGATTCAGCGACGAAAGAATGAGGGAAGTTTGGAAACTATTGCACAAATCCGTATATAGTTCACTATATTCATACCCGCGCTTCACCTGGCAGACAGTGGTGCACGACCAGAGAAGAGTCAGCCGTCACGACATAAACGACGACTTCGGAAAAGCAGTGGAAATATTCCTCAGCCTGTCGGACAAATACGCAGACTCACCTCTTTATTTCAATGACGCCATCGAATTTGCCTCACTCTGGCTCGGGGAACTCGCTGACAGACATTATGAAAAGGCCCTGAAGCTCGGACGCAATGAAAAAGGCAGGGAAGAATTGGGAAAGACCGTCACCATACTCTCCGACGTGGACCGCCTGCTCGCTTCCCATCCTCTCCACAGGCTCGACAGATGGATTGCTGACGCAAGAAATGAAGGCAGCAGTATCGAAAAGGATCATAGGGAGGCCAATGCCAAGAGGCTCATCACCACATGGGGCGGCTGGCAGGAGGACTATGCGGCAAGATTCTGGTCCGGACTCATAAAGGACTATTACATTCCGCGGATCGAAATCCATTTCTCCGAAAAGCCGGAGATGATGGAAGAATGGAAAGAGGAATGGATCAACACCCCTTATCACAGCAATACGAAACCATTTGACTCTCCTCTGGAGGTCGCAAAAGAACTCATAGCAAATGAAAAGTAACACATCTTGGATGTCACGCGCAGCCATCATTCTCACGACATTGACACTTGTCGCTTCAGCTCTTGTCGGCTGCGGCACGGACAAGGCGACACAGACCGTATTTACAGAAAAAGAACAGGTCAATGCCGTGAAAGGCCTCATTGACCGTGTCACTTCCGGCAGGTCAGCAGACTTCATCGTCCGTCTTCTTCCGGAACGTCAGGACAGTCTCGACTACTTCGAGTTCAGCGCCGAAAACGGGAAAATCGTACTTGGCGGAAACAATGGAGTAAGCATCGCAAGTGCGCTCGGACAGTACCTGCGCGACTTCTGCGGATTCCACCTGAGCTGGTGCGGAAGCAATACCGTTCTCCCTGAAAGCCTGCCTCTGCCGGAGGAAAAGGTGACTAAAACGTCACCGTACAAATGGCGTTACTACCTGAACTACTGCACATTCAACTACAGCATGAGCTGGTGGGACTTCGACAGATGGCAGAAGGAAATCGACTGGATGGCATTGAACGGTATCAATATGCCGCTGGCCATCACCGGTCAGAACTCCATCTGGCGCAGGGTTTACCACAAGCTGGGCCTTACTGACAAAGACCTCGAGTCGTTCTTCAGCGGTCCTGCATATTTCAACTGGTTCTGGATGGGCAACCTGGACGGCTGGTGCGGTCCTCTGCCTCAGAGCTTCATGGAAAAGCACGAGCAGCTGCAGAAGCAGATCCTCTATCGTGAAAGGTCATTGGGCATGACTCCGATTCTGCCTTCATTTACAGGACACGTGCCCCCTGCATTGATCGAAAAATTCCCTGACGTGAAGGCGAAGAACACGCAGTGGGTGAATTTCCCGAAAACCTATGTGCTGGACCCTTCCGAGGAAATGTTCTCCGAAATCGGAAAGCTGTTCCTCGAGACGCAGACAGAGATTTATGGTACAAACCATTATTACACAGCCGATACCTTTAATGAAAACATACCGCCGACAGATGACCCCGAATATCTGAAAGGGGTAAGCTCAAAGGTTTACCACGCGATGTCGGAGGTGGATCCGGAGGCCGTATGGGTTATGCAGGGATGGATGTTCCATCACGAAAGGCATTTCTGGCATGACCCTCAGATTCAGGCACTTCTGTCTGCTGTGCCGGATGACAAGATGCTGATTCTCGACCTGTGGAGCGAAAGATTCCCAGTTTGGAACCGTACCCATGCCTATTATGGCAAACCTTGGCTCTGGTGCATGCTCCAGAACTTCGGACAGAACATAACATTGTCCGGAAACGCGACTTCCGTGGCGAACGACCCTGCTGCTGCATTGGCAGACTCAACTTCCGGAAGGATGAGCGGCATCGGTCTGACTCCGGAAGGCATCGGACACACCCCTATCATCTACGCGCTCATGCTGGAAAATGTATGGAACGAAGGCAGGCCTGTGGACATTGACTCATTTATAAAGAATTATACGACAAATCGTTACGGCAAGCTCTCTCCTGCAGCGGTCGAGGCCTGGAAGGGCATTTTCGCCACCGCGTTCGAGAACAATGTGAACAATGGCGGTCACGAGTCCATCATCTCAGGACGTCCGACCTTCGTGGAGAACCCTAAGGGCTGCACGAATACCAACAAATGTTATGAGCGGACAGACCTCGTAAAGGCCTGGGAGGCACTGTATTCCTGCATTGATGAACTATCAGGGAGCGACGGCTACAGGTACGACATCGTAGATATCACCCGTCAGGTGCTTGCAGATTATGCTTCGGTGATTCAGCAGAAGTTCGCCGCAGACTACAAGAATGGTGACATGGAGGCGTTCAAGGCCAATGCGGAGGCTTTCGATGCCCTGATTTCGGATATGGAGACGCTGCTGGCCACAAGAAAGGAATTCCTACTCGGCGTATGGCTCGAAAGTGCCAAGGCTATGGGTACAAATGCCGAAGAATCAGCGCTCTACGAGAAGAACGCACGAAATCTCCTGGGCACTTGGGGCAACAAGGACTGCAAGCTTTTCGACTATGCCTGCAAGCAGTGGTCCGGTATGATGGACGGCTATTACAGGCAGAGATGGGGTCTGTTCTTCGAGGATGTCCTCGCAAATTGGGGCCACTTCGACCAGAACGAGTTTGCCCGGAAATGCAAGGACTACGAATGGAACTGGATTTCCGACACGACATGCTTCCCTACCGAGAAGAGCGGGGACGAAATCGAGGTCGTGAAAAAACTCTGGAACAAGTACAATGCAGATTTGAGACATGAATAATCTACAGTCAAACGGACGTCTCGCGTCTCTGGATGCGCTCAGGGGCTTCGACATGCTTTTCATAGCAGGTCTCGCCTACCTCATCAGAGCCATCTGCTGTCTGTTCCCTGGCGGGGAATCCTGCTGGCTGGAAGCACAGATGCACCATGTGGCATGGGACGGTCTGACACATCACGATACCATATTCCCGCTATTCATATTTATAGCGGGAGTATCGTTTCCGTTTTCCTACGCGAAGCAGGTAAGCGTCGGCAGGACCAAGGGCCAGATCTACCTGAAGGTATTCTGGAGAGCAGCCATGCTGGTATTTCTCGGCATGATATGCAACGGACTGCTGAAATTCCAGAGCGGACCGCACAGGTTTTTCAGTGTACTGGAGCGAATAGGAGTTGCCGGAATGCTGGCTTCCATTCTGTATATGAATTTCAAGCCATGCTGGCGGATAGTCATCGCTGCATTGATCCTGGCAGTCTATGGGGCAGTGAGCTTCATTGTGGCTCCTGATGCGCCGGCAGGAACATCGCCGCACTGTGTCGAGGGCAGCATCGCCGCGTATATCGACCGGACCTTGTTCGCGGGCCGTATATACAAGGAAGGCGTCTATGAGCCTGAAGGTATGCTGAGTACGTTCCCGGCTGTAGTTACGGCAATGTTAGGAAACTTCACCGGCGAATATCTGCGGCTCAGCAAGCACAGCGGAAACAAGAAATGCCTGTATATGCTCGCAGCAGCTGTGGTCATGACTGTCATCGGATTGGTATGGTCACATTGGCTTCCACTGAACAAGAAGTTGTGGAGCAGTTCCTTCACGCTTGTCGTGGGTGGTTATTCTGTAGCTATGCTTGCTCTTTTCTATTGGATAATCGACGTCAAGGGCTATCAGAAATGGGCTTTTCCGCTGAAGGTGGTGGGCATGAATTCCATCGCCATCTTCCTGCTGCCCAAGTTCATTGACCTGAAATATACTGTCAATTTCTTCTGCGGCGGACTGTGCAATCTCGTGGGAGAGGGCTGGGACAAGGTGCTGTTCTGGTCGGCTTATCTGATGCTGAATTATCTGATTCTGCTCTTGATGTACAAAAAGGACATATTTATCAAGGTATGAAAAAAATAGTCATCGCTTGTGATTCATATAAAGGATGCCTGTCATCCTCTGAGGTTGCCCGGGCTGCTGCCAAGGGCGTGGCTGAGGTGTATCCCGACTGTAAAATCGTCCGTCTGGCTGTAGCTGACGGAGGGGAAGGAACTGTGGATGCGCTCGTGGACGCATTAGGAGGTCATCTGGAATGGGCTGAAGTCTCTGACCCTCTTGGCAGGCCTGTCAAGGCAGTTTATGGGGTGGCAGGAGATCTCGCCATCATTGAATCCGCTGCTGCCTGTGGACTTACGCTTCTGACCAAAGAAGAGCGCAATCCATTGATTACCACCACCAGAGGATTGGGCGAACTGATATTGGCCGCCATCGACAAAGGCTGCAGACGCTTCCTCATCGGGTTAGGAGGCAGTGCTACCAATGACGGCGGAATGGGAATGATAAGCGCAGACGGGTTTCTGGAAAGGGCCCGCGGCCTGTCGTTTACGGTAGCCTGCGATGTGGATACTCCATATATCGGAGTCCACGGGGCAAGCCGTGTTTTCGGTCCGCAGAAAGGGGCTTCGGAAGAGGATGTGGAAGTGCTGGAGGAAAGACTGCGAGGATATGCATTGAAAATACTGGCTGACACCGGCATTGACGTAAGCAATATGGAAGGAGCGGGTGCTGCAGGCGGTCTTGGTGGGGCTTTCCGTGCGTATTTGGGTGCGGAACTGAGGCGTGGTGTGGACATGATTCTGGACCAGATCGATTTCGATGAAGTCATTGAAGGGGCAGATCTTGTCATCACCGGAGAGGGCTGCTCGGATTACCAGACATTGAAGGGAAAAACCGCTGCCGGCGTTCTCGAGAGAGCAAGACGGATGGGAATTCCTGTCGCGCTCGTGAGTGGCGCCATCAGAGATGAGCAGATGCTCCTGAAAGGCGGATTCCATATCATCGAGGCAGTAAGTCCACAAGGGATGAGCCTGGCTGAAGCGATGCGTCCGGAAACTGCCAAACACAATATTTACGAAACTGTCAAACGTTTACTGCTCAATGAATAGCGCAATTGCAGTTGCAATCGGTCTTACGCTTGCAATTATTCTGATACTCAAGAAATGTCACCCTGTCTATGCTCTGATTCTCGGAGCTGTAGTCAGCGGTCTTATGTCCGGATGGGGTTTCGACCTGACAATCAAGGAAATGTTTTCCGGCGTGCGGGACATCTCCCCTGCCATTGTCAGGATTCTTGCTGCCGGCGTGCTGACCGGTGTGCTGGTCAAGACCGGCGCGGCTGACAAGATAGCTCTGACCATCGTGGAGAAGGCCGGACGGCGCAATGTCTTCCTTGCATTGGCCCTGTCCGTATTTATCCTCACCGGCGTGGGCGTATTTATCGACGTTGCTGTCATCACTGTGGCTCCGATCGCCATAATGATCGGCAAGGAGATGGCTTGTCCAAGGGAAAAGTGCTTCTGGCACTGATTGGTGGCGGAAAATGCGGAAATATCGTCTCCCCTAACCCGAACACCATCATTGCCGCGGAAAACTATGACGCGCCGCTGTCGTCAGTTATGGCTGCGGGCATTGTCCCGGCACTGGTCGGAATGGCTGCGCTGATTTTCATCATATTGCCGATGCTGCCAGACAAGGGTTTTTCGGATATGAAGGATGCGGAGGGAACTGACTGTTCCAAGACTGATTTGCCGTCATTTATGGCAAGTATCACTGGCCCGCTTGTGGCTGTGCTGCTGATGGTCCTGAGACCGGTTTTCGGCATCTCCATTGACCCGGCCATTGCTCTGCCGGCAGGCGGTCTTGCCGGGGTTCTGGCGACGCGCAAGTGGAAAAGCACGCTGGAGAGCATGAGTTACGGGCTGGAGAAAATGTCCCCGATTGCGGTGCTCCTGGTGGGTACGGGTACGATTGCGGGTGTCATCAAGGCGTCTGCTGTCAAGGACCTGCTGATTAGCCTGATTGCAGGATGGGACGGCGGTGCGGCACTGATTGCGCCGGTTTCGTCAATCCTGATGAGTGCGGCTTCGGCCAGCACGACTGCCGGTGCCACGATTGCCTCTGCTTCGTTTGCGCAGACTGTTCTCGCTGCCGGGGTCAATGCTGTCTGGGCGGCGGCCATGACCAATGCGGGCGCCACAGTCCTGGACCACCTTCCGCACGGCTCGTTCTTCCATGCCACAGGCGGTTCTATCGGAATGGACCTCAAGGAAAGGCTCCGGCTGATTCCTTACGAGTCGCTTATCGGACTTGTCCTGGTGAGCATGACGGCTGTCATGATGCTGATAATGGTTTAGATTATGAAAAGGATTTGTCATATGTTGCTCGCTGCTGCATTGTTGGCAGCGGGCTGCACAAAAGAAGATAACGGAGGCCCGATCGACGAGCTGGTAATCGGTATCAGCAGTTCTGAAAGCAAGGTTACCCTCGGAAACGAAAACGCAGGACAGTTCAGTCTCCTGTGGTCCGAAGGTGACGAAGTCGCTGTAACAGGCGATGCTGGCCAATCCGTTTTCCGCCTGAAGTCCGGTGCGGGCTCGACAAGAGGAACATTTAAATACAAAAGCGGCGCTCGGGGCCACAATGTAATCAAAGATGTCATCTTCCCTGCCACCAATGCCGGAAACGTTCCTGCCACACAGAATTACACGACAGGTACTTTCGACCCGTCGGCCATGACTCTCACGTATCACAATCCGTCCGGCACCAAAGAGCATTCGGTAATGCTCGAATGCAAGTCGAGCGTTCTGTGTTTCCAGATGAAAGGCATCGACAAGCTGAGCAGCATAGCAGTCTCTTTCAAGAACGGCAAGACCTACACCCTCAAGACGCTGAATGCGCCGGTCCTCGACAAATCCAAGGCCGCGCCATTCTACATTGTCGTACCTTCGCAAAAGTCTGACCGTGTGGATGTTACATTCACATCAGCGTCAGGGTCAATGAACAGAAGCCTCCTGTCCAAGGAATTCATGTCTGGACATGTCCACCGCTTCGCCCAGCTCGAATTCAAGGCTGACAAGAAGTACAGGATCATGTCATATAATATCGGCCAATGTTCTCAAGGCGGAAATTCAAGCACCAAGTTGATCGCCGATGTCACCAGGGAACTCAAGGCAGATGTCGCGGTAATGAATGAGGTCAGAGGAGGCATACCCAATGACGCGAACTCCATTGCCAAGGACTTAGGTTGGGAAAAGTATTATGAAAGCGCAAGGCTCGGTATGGGCAACATGATTACCTATAACCCGAAGACTCTGAAGCTTATAGGCAGTCCGACCTCCCTCAAACTGAATAAATTGGAATCTTCAACTGTCAAATATAATGAGGACAGAGTATGCCTGTTCATGGAATTTGAGGACTTTATCCTATTAGGCTCCCACCTTCAGAAAGACGCTTTCACGGTTCACGCCAAGAAGATTACCGACAAGGTCAAGGCCGAGTACGCAAAGAAAGGCAAACCGGTGATTTTCTGCGGGGACATGAACACAAGACCATACGCAGTAGAGTTGAAGGACTTCACATCCGAATGGAGAGTGCTGTCCAGAACGGACCAGTCCACATTCTACAATCCGGACCAGCCGGACAACCTGATCTGCATCGACTACATCTTCCTCTGGAAAGGCGGCCCTGATGTATGGGTAACAGAAGCAAAGGTTTGCAAGCAGGTGTCATGCTGCACCATCACTGATGCCTCAGACCACTTCCCTATCTACGTTGATGTCACAGTAGGCAACAGCAGTCTCCCGCTTTTAGAGGAGAAGGTGTCGCTCGGCTCGTATAATGTTGTAGCAGAGAACTATCAGTGATAAACATTTGTCCATTCTTACCGCAGGTTATTTTTTGAATGTTACTAAATTACCTGAAGTATAGGTAATATTACGTATTTGATATAATTCATCTTTTGTATATCTTTGGCAAAATGACTTAATGAATTATTATTCAATTTCAAACGATAACACTATGGGACGATTTTTATCCACCCTACTTATTCTCTCTTTGTCAGTTCCACTGCTCGTGAATTGCAAGAAAGATGCGCCATCTGTCGAAAGCTTCAGCATTGAGCCGTCCACGCTTTATGTCAATGACGAAGGAACTCAGCAACTTGATGTGGTAGTGCTTCCTGAAACAGCAAAAAAAGGAAAGTTCTTTTCTTCACTCGTCTGGAAATCTGATGACGAGAACATAGCGAGTGTCGATGAGAATGGTCTTGTGACCGGCAATATGAGGGGCAATACCAGAATTACTGCATCTACACCTGACGGCTCATTGATGGCGAGTTGTGATGTTGTGGTGCAACTTGTTCTTACAGATGAAAAAGATATCACTAAATACTTTGAGAAAAATTTTGCCTTGGCGTTGAACTTTGAAAACAAGATCAAGGATGCAAGCAAAATCACTTATGGTGAAGTAAAGGAAATCAAAGGATTCGACGTGCCGAATGTATATCACGAAAAAATCATCTCTGCTTCAGGACTGGAATTTTTAGAAAATATAGAAACCTTGGACCTTAGCGGTTGTGTAAATATGGAGTCGGTGAAGTTTGGCACACACGGGAAATTGAAAAAGTTAGTTGCTAAAGGCTGCCAGCTGACATCCATCGATTTACGAGGCTGCCCTGCTTTGGAAAACATTGATTTGTCCAGCAACAAATTGAAGTCTTTTGATGCAAGCGGTTTCCCGAAGTTGTATTACCTGGCGATAAATGACAATGAGCTTGAGGACATCAACCTTAATGGTTGTGTATTGTTGAAATATTTATTTATACGCGACAATAAGTTGAAAAGTATTGATATCACTTCAATTAACCCATTGAACGACTATAATTTCAATTATCTGTATAATCCTGGCGAGAACGGGGAGTTCAAGATAATCAATAAAACAGAAACTTCGCGTCTGGTAAGTTGGACAATGGTTGCCGGCGACGAGAAAAGCCGTGTATGGGCGTACAATTATTCTGACAATGCTCCTAAAATCAAGACTCAGACAGATAAAGTCTCTACAACAAATGATGTTCCGGTGACTCTATCTGTGGAGTTGGAGTCACAGTCGGCAAATGTTGAGTATTATTGGTGGCACTGCCGAGAGGCAAAGAATACGGATACAGGTCAGCTTGTGTATCAGATATACAGTAAGATTGAGGACAAGTTCGACACTGATGGTGGAGGGAACAAGTCGATTATCAGTGGATCAAAAACCGGATCGATTACATTTACAATAGCCGGGCTTCACTATAAGAAGGGGGATGAGCTGTATATGTTAGTTGTCTATGACAAGGATGCTGCGACCATTACATATAGTAAACCTATGACTATAACATATAAGTAGATCATTGGGGCCGGGAAAAACCCTTCTGACGTGCGTAAAAACGGCTGATTTACTCACGATAACACAGTTTTCGGACATGACGTGCGCGAAAAACGTTTTATCGCGCACGTCATCCATGAAAAAAATCGTAAATTTGATTAAAGAAACAAGATTGACAACTGGAATATGTCTGAAAATAAGGTAAAGACACTTTTCGTATGCCTGGGGAATATATGCAGAAGCCCGATGGCGGAGATGATAATGAAGAAAATGGTGAAGGATGCGCGGCGTGAGGAGGAATTCGAGATAAGTTCGGCGGCTACTTCTGATGAAGTCATAGGGTATGACATCTATCCGCCGGCGAAGGAATGCCTCAGAAAACATGACATTCCGTTTCAGAAAAAGGGTGCACGACAGGTGACTGATGAGGACTATTCATATTATGACCACATCTTCGTCATGGACTGGGCCAATCTGAGGGATATGAAACAAAGATTCGGTGTTGAGTCTGGAGAATTGATAGTA
>ULNS01012044.1_pt1 | contig 56741 bp, 61 predicted proteins | sample 1951981 | NCBI WGS metagenome assembly ULNS01 (sample SAMEA4835583, study PRJEB28245) | human gut metagenome | biome: gut microbiome; material: fecal sample | place: Denmark | collected 2008
TCAGTCGAATTGGCTAATTGCGGACATTCATTAAATAAAATCATGCTGGTACTCAACGAGCCGCATTCATACGATACATCAAGGTCCAAGAGGTACAAAATAATTATTGCATTGAAATAAATGCGGAAGCTGCCGGAAACATCAGTTTCGACAGAGGCACAGACGTGGAACGCTTTAATGCGGAAATAGGTTATTGGATTGCCGAACCCTATTGGAATAAAGGGATTATGACGCAGGCTTTGCGTCAAGCTGTCAGCGATTATTTCAGCCAAACCGATGTCGTGCGGATTTTTGCTAAGAAGCTGTTTTGAATTTATCGTGCGATGATTTGGGATGAGTTTTTGAGGCATTTTCGCTTCTGTGATGAGGAAGATAGCGGGCTATCTGACGAAGAACAGGAGCGAAAAGGACCAAAAAATCGCCCAAAGCACACACGAAAACAGATACATCAAGCCAAGAAAAACTTTTTGGAGAAATTCAAAACAGCTTCTAAGGTCTATGCCGGCAATTTTGCCTCCATGCGGGCATTGGAAAAGGCAGGTTTCCGAAAAACAGGTATTATTCAGCATAAAGCTTGCTTCAAAAATGGACAGTTCCTGGATTGCCATTGTTTCGAGTTGTTGAAAGAATACGCATTATAGGCATTCATCCGTCAGGATTGGCATTGCCGACAGGTTTTCCGGATATAATTTGCCAAGACGAAAGAAAAAGACTATATTTTCAACGTAAAATTTTCGTATCCTCTTTAAGAAGCTGTTTTGAATTTATCGTGCGATGATTTGGGATGAGTTTTTGAGGCATTTTTGCTTCTGTGATGAGGAAGATAGCGGGCTATCTGACGAAGAACAGGAGCGAAAAGGACCAAAAAATCGCCCAAAGCACACACGAAAACAGATACATCAAGCCAAGAAAAACTTTTTGGAGAAATTCAAAACAGCTTCTAAAATTGAGAAGAGCCCCTGCAAGCCACGAGGAGTTTGCAGGGGCTTTTCGTTGACAGGGGTATGGCAATTATCCGCAAAACCGGCATATCCTCCCGAATTTTCTATAAGCCTGTTCAGAGGCATATTCCCTACCTTTACATCCGAATCATAAAGAATGAACGTATGAAATTACTGAAGAATCTTCTGTTGTCCGCCCTGATGCTATGGGGCGGCGTATGCGCTACCTATGCGCAAGAGAAAACGACGACGGCAGGCGTGCCCGTGGTCAAGTTGAACAATGGCGTGGAGATGCCCCGGTTCGGCATCGGCACGTTCCTCCAGCCCAGTGATGAAGTGTGCGAACAGTCGTGCCTCACTGCATTGAAAGCCGGCTACCGCCACATCGACACCGCCCATGCCTATCAGGACGAGGCAGGTGTAGGCCGTGCCGTCAAGGAAAGCGGCATCCCCCGCGAGGAAATCTGGATTACCAGCAAGCTCTGGCCCACGGAATACGGTGAGGGCAAGACATTGAAAGCCATCGACGAGATGCTCGACCGTATGCAACTGGACTACATCGACCTGCTCTACGTCCACCAGCCCGTAGGCGACTTCGTGGGAGCGTGGAAAGACATGGAAAAAGCAGTGAAGATGGGTAAGGTGCGCGCCCTCGGCATCAGCAACTTCGATGCCAACGACGAAGTATGGAACACGATTATGAAAGAGGCGACTATCAAGCCCCAAGTGCTCCAGATGGAGTGCCACCCCTACGCCCAACGTGTGGAGATGCGCAAGAAGGCCGCTTCGGAAGGCATCCAGGTGGAATGTTGGTTCCCGTTGGGCGGTGCCATGAGCAATGGTGCCTTGTTCAAAGACCCTGTGATAAAGAAGATTGCCGAAGCCCACGGCAAGACTCCGGCACAGGTCATTCTGCGCTGGCACATCCAGGAAGGCTTCTCCGTCATCCCCGGTGCATCGAATCCCGACTACATCAAGGAGAACATCCAAATCTTCGACTTCCAGTTGACCGACGACGAGATGCAGCAGATGCGCTCGCTCAACAAGGAGAAGCGTTTCTTCAACGCCACGCTGGAGGATGTGGAGAAGACGGTTTGGGGGGCAAGGCTGTAAGTCCGGCGAAAGAGGAAAGACCGGTTGGCTAATAAACAACAACGGGAAACATGCAAGTTGCCATGTCTCCCGTTGTCGCTTATTATGTACCCTACCCTGTTTTACCCGTATGTCTCAATCAGGAATTTCACAAACTGCGGGTCGCCGAAGTTCACCGTCCCCGCATCGTGACTGTTTAGCGTAGCGATACGTTTCATTTCCTCATCGGTCAGCGTGAAGTCGAAGATGTCCAAGTTCTGGCGCATACGCTCCACATGCGTGCTCTTGGGGATAGCGACGATGCCCCGCTGCGTGAGCCAGCGCAGAGCCACCTGTGCGGCGGTCTTCCCGTAGACTTTGCCGATGGAGGCGAGCAGTTCGTTCTTTACCACTCCTTCGGCACCCTCGCCGCCGAGCGGTCCCCATGCCATCATCTTCGTGTCGTGTTCCGCGAGAATCGACTCGATGCCCTGTTGCTGGACGAGCGGATTGCATTGCAACTGGTTTACCATTGGCTTGATGTCCACATAGTGGGCGAAGTCGAAGAAACGTCCCGCCTGGAAGTTGCTTACCCCGATGGCACGCACCTTGCCTGCGCGGTAGGCTTTCTCCATCGCCCTCCACGAACCGAACACGTCGCCGTATGCCTGATGGATGAGCAGCAGGTCGATGTAGTCGGTCTTCAGCTTGCGCAGGCTCTCGTCGATGCTTGCCGCTGCTTTCTCCTCGCCGGCATTCGATATCCATACTTTCGTCACCAGGAAAATATCCTGCCGGGGGACACTGCTCTTGCTGATGGCGTTCCCCACGCCTTCCTCGTTGAAGTAAGCCTGCGCCGTGTCAATCAGGCGATAACCCACGTTCAGCGCGTCGCTGACGCACCGTTCACATTCCTGCGGGGCTACCTTGAACACCCCGTAGCCCAATAGCGGCATTTCCACGCCGTTGCTCAGTTTGATTGTTTCCATGTTCGTCTTTGTTTAATCGGTTTTCTATAGGGACAAAGATACGGCGGAATGTCGAGCTATTCCATACAAGGATTACGGATGCTTGTGCCTTTTTTACGGATTATCCAAGCCTCGGACGGCACTTATCCTGTAGGATTAGTGCTATCCGAGCCTCGAACAGCGGTTATCGGGGCGGATTGGCGTTGTCGGAGATAATGAAGGTATATGTTAACGTACCTTACTCCGGAACAGAGCCTACCTCAGTCTGGCACTGAGATAGGCTCAAGTCCGGACTGAGGTTTTATCGATTTTCTTCCCAGAAGCGGACAGCATCGGTCAGCCCGTAACTACTTCAATCCTCATCTTGCAATCCGGTTCGCCTTGCAAAATGGAATGGCAGAGTTTCACCTGAAAATCCCGCCCTTTCCAAAGGCTTTGCAAAGAGTAGAGGACACTCTGACGGGAACATTCACAGAGCATAGGCGTTGTGACATAGCCTTTCTTGCACAAATGGCAAGTACATTCCAAGAAGGTAAGGTAATAAACCCTGCCTTTCTCTACGACCTCGCCTTTTACTCCCGGCAATCCATTCGCCAGCTGAAAGAAAACATCCATGTCCCCTCCAGCATCCTCATAGAGTTTCCTGTAAATGGAAAGCGTGCCGCCGTCCACGCAGTTCTTGCCACATTCCGAGAAGAAAGCACTCCGTTGCTCCGGCGAAAGGCGGGCTATGCCTTTCTCAAATCCTTTGAACCAATCTGATAGTTCCATAAATATCAGATGTTAGAGTGAGAAAATTCGCCGTTAATCCAGAAAGTGGCTTCCTTACCAACGAAGTGAAGAAGCACATAATTCGGGTCGTTCGGTCCGCCGGGGAAATGATAAGCAAACCAGTCTTGCCACATTTCCTTGCGGATGGCATCGTCCGTGATAACCTCTACCGTTCCGCGTAGGGCAACCCCGTCTCCGTAATGGTCATAGCAAAGACCTGCCTTGTTGTTCGCCTTAAAATCATTGACCTTTACAGAGTCGGCACTTGTCGCCATCCATACCTCATGGAAACCCTTTGCTCCAATCTTGGACATCTGCACAGGTCGAGGATAACCGTTGGTGTCAATGGAAGCGACCGTCACGTTTTCGCATTGGGCAAGCAAATAAGTCGCTTTTTCCGCCAGTGTCCGTTCATCTTTTTCTTTCCACCGTTTCAGGCGCGGAAAGTATTGAAGCATTTGTTCTTTGGCCTGTATGGGAGTTAGGTTACATCCAGCCTGCGCATTCCATTGGTCTAAGAATTGCAGGCAGAACTCTATCATTTGCCCCATCGTGAAATCCTGGGTAAACGCGCCGTTCTTGTAACAATACATGCAATAATCCTCGCTGCGGCTTCCATCGGCATGGGTCCCTCTGTTCTCATCGGTCAGGGGCATGCCGCAACTTTGACAAAATTGTTGTTCCATATATATCCTATTTAATGTCTATCTCTTTCTTTATAAGCGGTTATAGTTACTTAACAAGGGAAAGAATATCACCCCCTATACTCCGTCGGGCTTACCCCCAGATGCTGCTGCACGTAACGGCTGAAATAGGCAGGCGATGAGAAACCGAACAGGTCGGAAATACGCACGAAAGTCAGCGACTTGTCACGAAGCAGGCGGGAGATGTCGAGCACGGTGTAGCGGTTTATCCAATAGTTGGCGGCATAACCGCTTATCTTGCGGAAAACTTCGGACAAGTATTTGGGCGTAACACACAGCTTGTCGGCGTACCAGTTCACTTCTCGGTGTTCGCGGTATGTCCCGTTCTCCAGCATATTGAGGAAGCGGCTCATGATGGTAGCACTTTGCAGCGGGATATTATCCACACCGTAAAGATGAGAATGGAAATCGAAGAAGTCGATGATAAGCATTTGTACGGAGGCTATCAGCAAGTCGCGACGGAAATGGTGGTCGGTCTGCGCCAGCCGCTCTTCCACCATCTCGAAATCCCGGCGGCACAATTCCCATTGTTTGGCATCCAACTTCATGATGGGATTGCGGAACAGAGCCAGCTGGCCTTTCATGCCATAGTTGCTAAGCGGTGTGGACAGCACGATGAATTCAGAAGTAACGTATATCACCTTTACCCGAAAATCGTCTGCCGGGCGAATGCGTTCCACCAGCTTGCCCTTACGGACAATCATCAGGTCGCCTGCCTGTAACTCACGTTCCTCGCCGTTATATTTCAGCCGGCAACTGCCTGCCAGGCAAAGGGCATGGGCCAGATAATTGCTGTAAGCATCCGTACCCAGTCCGTCAAGGGTATCCTTTATGATAATATTTTCCGCTTCTGCCATATCCTCATTCTTTTATTTCCTTTGCAAATATACTATTTATCGGACAAAAACGGAAATATAGGTATGCCCTACCGTAATTCTTATAACGAGGCTTCCCCCTAACTACCGTACTTTTGCAGCAATATAATAAAAAATGAATATCCGCATTTTGCCCAATTACTCCCTTCCAAATGAAACTATGCTTCAACCGCGATAGAAGCAAGGATAAATGGCTGAGTATCCAATAATACTTGGTCATAGAAGCAAGGATACTTGAAGGCGGAAGTTTACCATAAAACGCTTCTTATTCCCTATTGGGGAAATTGAGGATATTCATATAATAAAAATCAAAAGAACTGGGCATCGGCTTTGTAGCATTCTCCCCACTTGCCAACGGCCTGCTCTCCCGGTATTATACGGAAAACGACCGTTTCGATGCAGCCAACGATTACCGTGCTTCCATGCCCCAGTTCCAGAAGGAAAGCTTCGGACAGAACAAGGCGCTATTCGCTCTCCTGGATGAGTTGGCAGAGCAGAAACACGCTACTCCCGCTCAAATCTCTCTCGCCTGGATGTTGTGCAAAAAGCCGTGGATAGTCCCCATTCCCGGCACCCGTAAATTGTGCAGGTTGAAAGAGAACATCGGGGCGGCAGACATCCGCCTCTCTTCCGAAGAAATAAAGAATATAGATGCTACTCTTGATGCCATGCAAATGAGCGACGTGTTCAGCGGTTCGCCTATAAAAAGTAGAGAAGAGTGAAACTTTCGTTGATATTGGTGCTTCAATCCGTAATCCATCTATGGACCGGGAAGTCGGATTGGCATAACTTTGCCGTATCAATTAAATCTGAAAGATATGAACAACTTCACTTATCAATACCCCGTCCGCCAACACTTCGGCAAGGGGTGCGCCGAGAGCGCAATCAAAGAGGAAATGAAACAAGTGGGCAAGAACGTGCTGCTGGCCTACGGCGGCGGCTCGCTGAAACGCACAGGGCTGTATGACACACTGATGGAATGGCTGCACGAGTGCGGCAAGAACGTGGTGGACTTCGGCGGCATCCTGCCCAATCCCACTTACGACAAAGTGCAGGAAGGAGCGCAACTGGTGCGCAAATACGGCATCGACTTCATCCTGGCCGTAGGCGGCGGGTCGGTCATCGACTGCTGTAAGATAGTATCGGCACAGGCACGACTGGACGAAGACATCTGGGACATGCAGTACACGCGGCATCAGTTTCCCACGGAGTTTGTGCCGATGGGAGCCGTAGTCACCGCATCGGGCACGGGAGCCGAGCAGAACAACGGAGCGGTCATCACCCATACCGCGAAGAAACTGAAGCAGCCGCTTGTCGGTGCTTACCATTCTTTCGCCATACTCGACAGCGACCTGACAAAGACTTTGCCGATGAAACAAGTCGTCAGCGGAGCTTTCGACACGCTGAGCCATTGCATGGAGACCTATATGAGCCGTCCGCATGGAGACAATCTCTCCGACGAAATCAACGAGGCAGTAATGCGCAACGTCATCAAGAACCTGCGTGCCCTCATCGCCAATCCCGACGATGACTTTGCCCGCGGCGAACTGATGTGGGACTCCGCCCTCGCCGAAAACAGCCTGCTGAAACTGGGTAAGCAGACCGATTTCCAATGTCACATGCTGGAACATGCCGTAGGAGCCTACACAGACTGTAACCACGGGCAAGGACTGGCCGTCATCCACCCCACCCTCTACCGCCACCTGCTGAGTGAAGGCAAAGAGAAGCTGGCACGCATGGCAGAACGGGTATGGAACGTGAAAGGCGATACGACGGAACAGACCGCCGCCCTCGGCATTGATGCCCTTGAATCCTTTATCCGGGAAATCGGCTTGCCTACCCGCTGGAGTGAGATGGGCATCACGGACGAGACAGTCCTGTGTGCCGCTGCCGACACCTGCCTGCTGATGCCCGGCTGCTGCAAGCAGTTCACAAGGGACGAGCTGTTTGAGGTGCTGAAGGAAAAATTATAACAAATGGCTTAGTCCGACTTGCCGACGGATTCATAGCCTTGCCATCCAATGCAAGAATGACAGACTATGGTTGGGCGATGAATCCGTTGGCAATTAGCAACATATCAATTTCTTTTGGTGAGATGTTTTCTCGTTCGGACTTATCATAAATGTAGAGGAGGTTGATGGTGGTCTCGTCTACGCTGGCAATGACGGTGAACGTAATGACCCGTGCTCCGCCGCTCTTCCCTTTTCCTTTGGAGGAGATACGCATCCTGACCTTGCGGAGTCCCCTGCCCAAGTCTGTGCCGAGGGTAGGATTGGCAAGAAGTTCTTCTTGTAAGCCCTCCAAATCTTTCCAGAGAGAACGGTAACGTTTAAGCAGACGTTTAGTCTCTCTCACAAATGTCGGCAGAGGCAGAATTTTAGGCTTCATGTTTCAGTTCCTCCAGAAATTCATCAAAAGACTTGGCTTGCAACTTGCCTTCTTTCATCAGTTTCATTTCTTTCAGCCCCGCGTCAATGCCTGCCAGGATTTCTTCCTTGCTGATATATTCCGTTTCTTCTTTCTTTTGTTCACGGATGTTTTCTTGCAGCTTGTCCAGCAGCCACTCCTGATTATTGAGCGATAAGCTTTGAATGGTTTGCCAAAGGCTGTCTAACGAAATAGTTGCTCTCATTGTTATATCTCCTTTATTGATTGGACTTTGCAAAGATAATGGATTTGTGACCAATATCCAAGCGCATAGGAGGGAAATCACTTGAACAAACTGTACGACACCACCACATTTAAGAATGGTATTGGCGAGCGGTCCTGTTTCACCACCGGCTCCACCTCGGTCTTTCCTTCCTCATCTTTCACCTTGATGCCCTTTCGGTTCTTCTTATATAGTCCGCTTTTCATTACCATTGACACGCCTGCATGGACGGAAAAGTAGAGACGGTGGTTGAGGATGTACTCATAATGAATCTCAGGTTTCAGCACGGCGTCGGAATAGTAGGCCGTGGACGGGGCGTCTTCCAGCGTGGTGCGCAGGTAGAAGTTTTCGCTGCTCATCGAGGCTCCGGCTGAGATGCGCTGTTTCTCCAGTTCGTAACGCAGGTAGAACTGACTGGGCATGGTGATGTCTACGCTGAGGCGCGGATTGCGGAAGCGGTGCCACCACGTGACGACGGGCATGACGGGCATACTGCTGAACAGCGTCCGCGTCATAACGCCCAGGCTGAAGCTGGTGCGCTCGGTATTCTTCAGCAGCATGACGGCGGAGAACGTCCCATCGAACATGCCGAACCCTTTGTTCCACCCGTCCACGGACAACGCGGCTGAGACAATCATGGGTTTGTTGAATAGCCCGAAATAATACGACCCATTTAGCCCTCCCTCATAATAGTCATAAGCCGATTGCTGAAAGACCTCTGACGACTGTCCGGTCTGTCTGTCGTACACGGTAAATTGGTAGCGGCTGTATGCCAGGTTGGCGTAAAGCGAGACCTTTCTCAACTTCAGCAACGGAATCATGGTAGAAACCTTCAGGGTATGCAAGTTTTTCTTGCGCATCTTCTCCACCTCCTGTCCGTCGAGGCTGAACGTGTAGTCGTGTGCCCACTTGGCCTCCCAATAGAGGTTGACCGTGCGGTAACGTGAGAAATTCTTCGCCATAAACGTGCGGAAATCACTGGCCAGTGAGTCGCTGATGACTTTATGCATGGCTATTTGGGTAATATTTACATGCTCAAAAGAATTTTTAGCAAGTCCGGTCTGAAACCGAACAGAACTTTTAATACTAAACTTATCAAAGAACTATTTGGCATAGTGGCAGAAGCCGCTTAGCCGATATGTTGAATTTTTAATGGACTATTGACATAAAGAATCCGTTACTAAATTCCGGTATTCAATAATTATAGCTTTATATTTAATTGTAAAATTCTTTTCCTGTCAGTTTTAAGATTCTCGATTTGATGGCACCTTTATTTCTGGCAAATATTTGCATAAGTTCAGATATCTTTTTCCCTTGAGAATAAAGGTACAACAATCTTTGGTCATCTTCATCAGTCCAACGTTCATAAGCATTAGCATACATTGCTTTCTGTTGTGCCATGTATGAGATTGTTGTATCCTTTTGAGGCTTGGAATATCCAATGGGTGACTCTATGGAATGAGTCTGCAGAAATGTATATCATTACAACATTGTTAAGGATGAAGCCTAAGAATGCATCCAAATCCATGTCCGAATGTTCGCTGAAATATTCCTTGTAACACATAAGGGTATTACACGTCTTTTGAATAGACATGTTTTCCTTTTTGTCGTTAGCCTTAGTAATGTGGATGCATTTTTATCTGCTGCCCAATTACCCACTTTTGACTATAAAAAACTTTCGATATCGATACTATACGCTAAAAAGCATATCAGATTGTACATACCCCATTAACGATGATAGGCGGCAAGGTGGTTTTTCCCACACCTGCCGCCTATCTTACCAATAGTTAGCTATCTTGCTTTATCTCTCAATAGCAGCCTGCGCCGCAGCCAAACGTGCGATAGGCACGCGGAATGGAGAACAGCTGACATAGTTCAATCCTACTTTATCGCAGAACTTCACTGATGAAGGCTCGCCTCCATGTTCGCCACAGATACCGCATTTCAAATCAGGACGTACTGAACGGCCTTTCTCTACTGCCATTTGGATAAGCTGGCCTACACCGTTCTGGTCAAGTACCTGGAACGGGTCTACTTTCAGAATCTTCTTCTCTAAATAAACCGGTAAGAAGGAAGCGATATCATCGCGCGAATAGCCAAATGTCATCTGCGTCAAGTCATTCGTTCCAAATGAGAAATATTCAGCATGCGAAGCGATGCGGTTAGCGGTCAGAGCCGCACGTGGAATTTCAATCATCGTACCTACCTTGAACGGAACTTCTATACCTTCTTGTTCGAAAACTCTCTTAGCCGTAGCGCGGATGATGTTTTCCTGTGCTTCGAATTCGTACAAGATACCAATCAACGGAACCATGATTTCAGGATGCGGGTCGTAACCTTCTTTCTTCAGCTCACAAGCGGCACCCAAAATAGCCTCCGTCTGCATTTCGGTAATTTCGGGATAAGTATTTCCCAAGCGGCATCCGCGATGACCTAACATCGGGTTGTGCTCGCACAGGCTTTCTACACGCTGGTGGATATAATCTACCGTAACACCCATCGCTTTCGCCATTTCCTCCTGGCCTTTCTGGTCGTGCGGAACGAATTCATGCAAAGGCGGGTCGAGCAAACGTACATTTACAGGATAACCGTCCATTGCTTTGAATATGCCCTTGAAGTCATTCTTCTGGTAAGGCAACAACTTAGCAAGTGCCTTCTTGCGTCCTTCTTCATCCGGTGCCAGAATCATTTCACGCATAGCGATAATCTTCTGATTGTCAAAGAACATGTGTTCCGTACGGCAAAGTCCGATACCTACGGCACCAAACTTACGGGCTACTTCCGCATCGTGGGGAGTATCCGCATTGGTACGTACCTGCAAGCGGGTATATTTGTTACACAAGTCCATCAGTTTTGCAAAGTTTCCTGATACTTCAGCTGCCTTGGTAGGCACCTCGCCCTGATAAACTTCGCCTGTACTACCGTTCAAGGAAATATAGTCACCTTCTTTCAGCACGACGCCATCGATTTCTACCGTGCGGGCTTTATAGTCTACATTGATAGCTCCTGCACCCGACACACAGCATTTACCCATACCGCGAGCCACTACGGCAGCATGTGAAGTCATACCGCCACGTGCGGTCAAGATACCTTCAGCAACGGTCATTCCAGCCAAGTCTTCGGGAGAAGTTTCGATACGTACCATAACCACCCGATGACCATCGGCACGCCATTTAGCCGCATCTTCTGCAAAGAATACAATTTGACCTGTAGCAGCACCCGGAGAAGCGGGAAGTCCGCGAGTCAAGACCTTAGCGTTACGGAGTTCTTCTTTATCGAATACAGGGTGAAGCAGTTCATCCAACTTATTCGGTTCGCAACGCAAGACAGCTGTCTTTTCATCGATTAAGCCCTGTTCCAGCATCTCCATGGCGATACGCACCATGGCAGCACCTGTACGCTTTCCGTTACGGGTCTGCAAGAACCAAAGTTTTCCTTCCTGTACTGTGAATTCCATATCCTGCATGTCATGATAGTGGTTTTCCAGTTTGGTCTGCAGCTCGTCAAGTTCTTTATAGATTTCCGGCATGGCCTCTTCCATCGAAGGATATTTGCTGGCACGTTCTTCTTCTGAAATGCCTTGCAGTTGCGCCCAGCGTTGAGAACCGATTTTAGTAATCTGTTGCGGCGTGCGGATACCTGCCACTACGTCTTCGCCTTGGGCGTTAATCAGGTATTCACCGTTGAAGAGGTCTTCGCCTGTAGCGGCATCACGAGAGAAGCAAACGCCGGTAGCAGACGTGTCGCCCATGTTTCCGAATACCATTGCCTGTACGTTTACGGCAGTACCCCATTCAGCCGGTATGCCTTCCATTTTCCGGTAAAGGATAGCACGTTCGTTCATCCACGAATCAAATACGGCACAGATAGCTCCCCACAATTGTTCGTAAGCATTGGCAGGGAATTCTTTACCGGTTTGAGTCTTAACAGCTTCCTTGAAGCGTTTTACCAGTTCTTTCAGGTCGTCCACTTCCAGTTCATTGTCCAAGCGGACCCCTTTCTTTTTCTTCACGTCTTCGATAATCGCCTCGAACGGGTCGATATCATCTTTATTGGCAGGCTTCATGCCCAATACAACATCGCCATACATCTGCACGAAACGGCGGTATGAATCCCATGCGAAACGTTCGTTGCCTGTCTTGCGTGCCAATCCGGCAACCACTTCGTCATTCAGCCCCAAGTTCAGGATAGTGTCCATCATGCCTGGCATAGACGCGCGTGCACCCGAACGTACAGATACGAGCAACGGATTTTCTACATCACCGAACTTTGATTTCATGAGTGTTTCGACTCCCGCAATAGACTTTTCGACGTCATCTTTCAACAGAGCTACTACATCGTCTTTGCCTTTTTCGAAATATTCGTTACAAACTTCTGTAGTAATGGTGAAACCGGGAGGAACAGGTACGCCAATCAGGTTCATTTCAGCAAGGTTAGCGCCTTTACCGCCCAGCAGGTTTCTCATGTCTGCTTTTCCTTCGGCATGTCCGTTTCCGAAGGTGTAAACTCTTTTTGTTTCCATTTCTTTTGGTAAGATTTATTAGGTTATTATGTTTCTCATAAGTAGAGTGTCTGCAAAGCTATGGAAAATTTGCAACATATCAAATACAAATAAGGTGTTTTTGGGCATGTTTTGACAAACAGACTTGCCAAAAGCGGCTCTCAGGCTTTTTCATACCATTATGATTGGCTGGCCATATAGATAGCTTCGTCTGGTGTAAGATTAATAATCTTCTGCTTGTAAGATTAATAATCTTGCGGCCTGAAGATTAATAATCTTGCAACGTATGCACCTATATGCGCTTGCCTCCGCACCTGTATCCGCGGGCTTCCGCAACCGGCTGCGTCTCGCAATGATACCATCCGGGAAGGCGATTGTCAAGAGTTTGGGGGAAATTATGCAGGGATGTGAAAAATAAATGCGGATAAATTCGGACTTCCTTTAAAATCTTTCCGGAATATGAAGGAAAATGCTTACCTTTGCACGCAAACTTGATTTATTAGAAAAACAACGTGACAAGAAAGAAGAAAGAACTTCCTTTACTGGAAAAGGTAACGATAACGGATGTGGCGGCAGAGGGAAAAGCTGTTGCCAAGGTGAATGATTTGGTCATCTTTGTGCCATACGTAGTGCCGGGCGATGTTGTCGATTTGCAAGTCAAGCGGAAGAAAAACCATTATGCGGAAGCTGTAGCCGTAAAGTTGCACGAAAAGTCTCCGATGCGTGTAGAGCCGTTTTGCGAGCATTACGGTGTGTGTGGCGGATGCAAGTGGCAATGTCTGGCGTATGCCGACCAGATTCGGTACAAGCAAAAGCAAGTGTATGACAACCTGACCCGCATCGGGAAAATCGAATTGCCGGAAATCAGCCCCATCATCGGTTCGGAAAAGACGATGTATTATCGCAATAAGCTGGAATTCACATTCTCGAACAAGCGTTGGCTGACCGAAGAAGAAGTGAAGCAGGATGTGAAATACGAGCAGATGAATGCAGTGGGTTTTCATATCCCCGGTGCGTTCGACAAAGTACTTGCCATCGAGAAATGCTGGCTCCAGGATGATATTTCCAATCAAATCCGCAACGCTATCCGCGACTATGCGTACGAACATCAGTATGCTTTTTTCAACCTGCGCACGCAAGAAGGCATGTTGCGCAATATGATGGTACGTACTTCTTCGACCGGAGAGTTGATGGTCTTGTTGCAATGCAAGATTGTGAATGACGAGGAATTGGAGAAAATGAAGGAACTCCTTCAATTTGTGGCGGACAAGTTCCCTCAAATCACCTCCTTATTATATGTGGTCAATAACAAATGCAACGATACAATCGGCGATTTGGATGTATGCGTATTCAAAGGGAAAGACCATATTTTCGAAGAGATGGAAGGGCTTCGGTTCAAGGTAGGTCCCAAGTCATTCTATCAGACCAATTCAGAACAAGCTTATAATTTATATAAGGTAGCCCGTGACTTTGCCGGATTAACGGGCAATGAGCTGGTATATGATTTGTATACCGGAACCGGAACCATCGCTAATTTCGTTTCCCGTCAGGCTAAAAAGGTAATAGGAATCGAATATGTGCCCGAAGCGATAGAGGATGCCAAAGTCAATTCAGAATTGAACGGCATAAAGAATACCTTGTTTTATGCAGGCGATATGAAAGATATCCTGACCGAAGATTTTATCCGCACGCATGGACGGCCCGATGTGATCATTACCGACCCGCCTCGGGCAGGCATGCATGGCGATGTCATTCAGGTGATATTGGCGGCAGAACCGGAACGCATCGTTTATGTGAGTTGCAATCCGGCTACACAAGCCCGCGATTTGCAGTTACTCGATGTGAAATATAAAGTAAAGGCAGTCCAGCCGGTAGATATGTTTCCACATACGCATCATGTGGAAAATGTGGTATTGTTAGAAAAGAAAATTCATTAAAAAATAATAGACGTGGCAATAAAAGACTTTAAGACAAACAAGCCTATTAAGGCGCATGCTACTTCGAAATATACAATTTACCGGGTAACCGAACCTGCCGGATTGATGGAATTCCTGATGAAGAAAATGGCAGGAATAAGCCGCACACGGGTTAAAGCTTTATTGACTAACCGGGTGGTATTGGTGGACAATACGATTCAGACGCTTTACAATTATCCGTTGCAACCGGGCATGTGTGTGCAAATCAGCCGGGAAAAGCACAAACACGAATTCCATCATCCGATGCTGAAGATTTTGTATGAAGATGCATACATCATCGTTGTCGAAAAAAAAGAAGGATTACTCTCGGTTGCTACAGAACGTCAAAAAGAGCGGACGGCACAACATATATTAAATGAGTATGTAAAACGGATTCATAAAGGGAACCGGATTTATGTCGTCCACCGTCTGGATAGGGAAACATCAGGTATTATGATGTATGCCAAAGATGAAAAAACGCAGCATACATTACGTGATAACTGGCACGACCTTGTGCGCGACCGCCGCTATGTAGCAATTGTACAAGGAGAGATGGAACAAGATGAAGGCACGGTATGTTCTTGGCTTACCGACCGTAAGCTATACGTAAGCTCCTCTCCGACAGATGACGGAGGCAAATATTCGGTGACTCATTATCACACCATCAAGCGTGCCAATGGCTTTTCGTTATTGGAATTGCAACTGGAAACGGGGCGGAAAAATCAGATTCGCGTACACATGCAATCATTAGGGCATCCCGTTGTAGGAGACGAACGTTATGGATGCGAAATGAATCCGTTGGAAAGATTGGCCCTTCATGCCTTTAAATTGTGTTTTTACCATCCAGTAACACACGAATGGATGGAGTTTGAGACCCCATACCCCACTCCTTTCAAGACATTGATGCTAAGAAGATAAGAAAGAACTGTTTTCGAGGATGTTTTCTCGATTTTATGAGAATGATAGCGGGCTATCCGACGAATAAAATTTGCAAAATAAACCTAAGCAAAGTTTAAACAGACTCTAAAAACAGTTTCTCAGGAGGAATGATATTCCGCCAACTTTTTGATAGGGTTTTGTAGAAATGTGCCGGTGCACAAGTCGCAACAGGCAGCTGCTTCCTCTATCTCAGCACGGAAATACCAGGCTATAGAGCCTACAAACGAAACAGGCAGGCGTCTGGAGTAAAGCAGAACGTTACGCCGGAAGAACTCTCCGAAATGTTGAAGTAGGAAAGCATGCACCTCTGGGTCGTTTTTGTGCGCATGGATAAACGGTGCAAGACTTGCCAGAAAGCGGTTGGCCTGAGGATGACGATACACGCGTTCAATGATACTTTGCGGGTCGAGGCGCAACGTGTCCAACAAGGCATCGCGAAGCTTCAGGGGAAGTTGGCTCTTAAGGCAATCTGCTACAAAATGCTTGCCCAAGTAAGCCCCGCTTCCTTCATCGCCCAGAATATAACCTAAAGGGGAAATATTTTGGATGATACGCTCTCCATCGTACAAGCACGAGTTAGAGCCGGTACCCAAAATACAAGCAATGCCCGGACGGTGTTGACACAAAGCGCGTGCAGCTCCCAGCAAATCCGTTTCTACCTCAATGTGCGCCTTAGGGAAAAGGTCGTGCAGCGCTTCGGTGACAGGAGCCGATACGGATGGCAGACATCCGGCACCATAGAAGAAAATACCCGTACATGTATCTGCAGGTACTGTGCATCGGGGTACCAACTGGTCTTCGAGAATATGGCGGATATATTCAGCAGACTGATGGAACGGATTGATACCTTCGGTCTGCACTTGCATGTAAGCCCCATCGATGGTATCATAACACCAGTCAGTCTTCGTTGCTCCACTGTCGGCTATCAGAATCATTTGAGTTTTTAAGTTTTTGAGTTTTTAAGTTTTTTGAGTTTGTCAGCACACAGGCACTCACAGATTTTCATTTTCTCCTTTTGTCATGCTGAGCATCGGCAAAGAATCTCGTGGACATCATGTGTATGCATCCGGAATGCTTCACTTCGTCCAGCATGACAAATTAATTTGTGGTGAAACTCAAAAACTATTAATGACAATGTCCGCATCCGCCTCCACAACACCCATCTTCATCGTGGTGATGATGCCCTTCTTCACCGCATCCTCCGCCACAACCTTCGCAATGTCCTCCGCATCCTCCGCTCATGGCGTTCACGATTTCTTCGATTTCTTTATTCGTGGCAGGACGCATCTCAATAATCTTACCCTCGAACATCAGGTCTTTACCGGCGTGAGGATGGTTCAAGTCGATTACTACCTTATCATCGGTAATTTCGCCCACGTTGGCATAGAAGCGATGCCCTTCGTTGTCGTTCAGCATGATGATATTGCCCGGATAAATATTCTCGCTATCAAAATTCCCATCGGGATCGCAGAACATCGCCTTCGATACCTGGCGCACATTGTCCTCATCACGCTCGCCGTATGCTTCGGCACAAGGGATGGTGAAACTGAAGTCGGCCCCCTTTTCCAAGGCAGTGATTTCTTTTTCGAAACGGTCAAGCGTATATCCGATTCCAGAAATAAACTGGAACGGATGTGCGGCAGGTGCTTCTTCGATAAGTTCTTTTTCTCCGCCGTTCATTGCGTAAAGGCGGTATGATACAGTGATGTATTTATTTTCCATGTCTAATATAAATATATTTATTGCGGCACAAAGATAATACAAAAAAGTGAGATACAGAGAAACCGTTCTGAATTTCTCAATGGCATCGCTGCAACCTTCTATGAAGATTGTGATGAAATTCTGATTCAGAAACTCTAAATCTACATGAAGTTACAGAGAAAAACATTTATGAACAAATATTCAATTTTTCTACAGACATTTACCAAATAAAAAAGTCCTGATTTCCAACGAAATCAGGACTCAAGTCGGGGTAGCGGGATTCGAACCCACGACCCCCTGCTCCCAAAGCAGGTGCGCTAACCGGACTGCGCTACACCCCGAATGGTCATTTTTTCAAAACCGATGCAAAGGTAATGGTTTATTTTGTAACCTGCAAATTTTTGGCAATCTTTTTTTCCAAAAGCAAACACATCTATTTTTTAAGGCATCTAACTTTTGATGGACTTTATCTGCCTTTCCGCTTCTGTTATTTGCCAAACAATCCGCTATCTTCTTCATCACAGCCTCTCCCAGCCTCCTCATAAAGGAAGGTCGGGAGAGACTCTCAAAAGTCAATCCAAATCAGCGTACGATAAATCCAAAACAGTTTCTTTAATCTTCACCCCCGTACATTCTTGCCCGCATCGCCTTAATATGGTCGGACGCAATATATTCGTCATACTCCATCATCTTGTCAATGATACCGTTTGGCGTAAGCTCAATGATACGGTTCGCCACGGTCTCGATAAACTCATGGTCGTGCGAGGCAAAGAGGATATTTCCTTTATAAATCTTCAGGTTATTGTTAAATGCCTGAATCGACTCCAAGTCAAGATGGTTAGTAGGCGTATCTAATATCAGGCAATTGGCGTTGCGAAGTTGCATACGCGCAATCATGCAACGCATTTTCTCGCCTCCCGAAAGTACATTGACTTTTTTCAACACTTCTTCTCCAGAAAAGAGCATGCGGCCTAAGAAACTTTTCATATACACTTCGTTTTCTTCGCCATATTGGCTTAACCAATCCACCAGATTCAGATCGCTATTAAAATAACTGGTATTATCCAATGGAAGATAGGCTGTGGTAATCGTCACCCCCCAGTTATAATGTCCTGCCTGAGGCTTGCGATTGCCGTTGATAATTTCGAATAAAGCCGTCATTGCACGTGGGTCCCGGCTCAAAAACACAATCTTGTCCCCCTTCTCCACCGTAAAGTTTACATCGTTAAACAACACTGTGCCGTCTTCAGTGGTAGCACGCAACCCTGACACTTCCAGTATCTGGTTTCCCGGTTCACGATCCATAGTAAAGATGATGCCCGGATATTTACGCGAAGAAGGCTTGATTTCGTCCACATTCAGTTTTTCCAGCATTTTCTTACGGCTGGTGGTCTGTTTTGATTTTGCCACATTGGCAGAAAAACGGCGTATAAATTCCTCCAGTTCCTTACGTTTCTCTTCCGCTTTTGCCTTCTGATTCTGCTGTTGGCGTAAAGCAAGCTGACTGGATTCATACCAAAAGCTGTAGTTCCCTGCAAAAAGGTTCACTTTCCCGAAATCAATATCTACCGTATGTGTACATACCGAATCAAGAAAGTGGCGGTCGTGACTCACCACCAAAACCGTATGCTCGAAATCGGCCAAATAATTCTCCAGCCATGTCACTGTATCCATATCCAAATCGTTGGTCGGCTCATCAAGCAATAAGTTATCCGGATTACCGAACAAAGCCTGTGCCAGCATCACACGTACCTTTTCTTTTCCACTCAAGTCACCCATCAGAACATAATGCTTGTCTTCCTTAATGCCCAATCCGCTCAATAAAATCGCCGCATCGCTTTCAGCATTCCATCCTTCCAACTCTGCAAATTTCTCCTCCAGTTCAGCTGCCTTCAGCCCATCTTCGTCCGAAAAATCAGCCTTGGCATATAATGCTTCACGCTGCTTCATGATATCCCACAATACCGTATGCCCCATCAGTACCGTGTCGAGTACGGTATGCGTGTCATACTTAAAATGGTCTTGGCTCAATACTGAAAGACGCTCGCCAGGCCCTAAAGTTACACTTCCCTTCGTAGGGTCCAGTTCTCCTGAAATGACTTTCAAAAATGTGGATTTTCCAGCGCCATTGGCACCAATGACACCATAAATATTTCCATTGGTAAACTTGATATTCACATCGTTGTACAACACTCTTTTACCAAATTGAACGGCTACGTTTGAAACTGTTATCATCTTTTTACTATACCTATATTAAACTTATGTGGGCACAAAGATAAGAAAAAAAGGCAAATGAAATACAGAAAGCCTGCCAGTATGGCAAAAATTCATTACTTTTGCACCTGTTTTTCGCATGCCAGCCATTCAGGCACGGATTTTGTAGCGCCATTTTTCAGAACAAACAAAACATTATATAATTATGAGTACAAATAATCATAACGAAGAAGAAATCAAACAAGGCCAGACCGAACAGCCTTCAGGCGAACAAACTGAGACAATATCTGAAAACAAGCAAGAACCCAATAAGAAAGAAGACGAACAAGAATTGACCGGTGAAGCAAAATTGCAAAAAGAACTGGAAACAGCCACAAAAACCATCGAGGAGCAAAAAGACAAATACTTGCGTCTGTCTGCCGAATTCGACAACTATCGGAAACGCACGATGAAAGAGAAAGCTGAATTAATCAAGAATGGAGGAGAAAAAACCATCAGTGCCATACTCCCGATTCTTGATGACATGGAGCGTGCCTTGCAAAATGCAGCAAAGACAGAAGATTTGGATGCCATCCGCCAAGGTATCGAATTGATTTCGCAAAAGTTCCACAAAGTGCTGGAGCAAGAAGGACTTCAGAAAATGGAACCAATAGGCGAAGCTTTTGACACAGACTATCACGAGGCTGTCGCATTGGTCCCCGCCCCCAATGAAGAGCAGAAAGGAAAAGTGCTGGACTGTGTACAAACCGGATATAAACTGAACGACAAAGTAATCCGCCACGCGAAAGTTGTTGTTGCACAATAATATAAAAAAGATTTGTTGATATGGCAAAAAGAGACTACTATGAAGTATTAGGGGTCGACAAGTCGGCCTCGGCAGATGAAATAAAGAAAGCCTACCGGAAGAAAGCAATCCAATATCATCCGGACAGAAACCCCGGCGACAAGGAAGCCGAAGAAAAATTTAAAGAAGCTGCAGAAGCGTATGAAGTCCTAAGCAATCCGGACAAACGTGCACGCTATGACCAATACGGCTTTGCAGGCGTAGACGGAGCTGCCGGCGGAGGAGGATTCGGAGGATTCGGCGCAGGCGGAATGTCAATGGATGATATATTCTCTATGTTCGGTGATATCTTCGGCGGACGAGGAGGATTCGGAGGATTCGGTGGTGGAAGTGCCCAGCCACGCCAACGCCGATACAGAGGTTCCGACTTGCGAGTAAAAGTAAAACTCAGTTTGAAAGAAATTTCTACAGGAGTAGAAAAAAAATTCAAACTGAAAAAATACGTTCAATGTAGTCATTGCCACGGAACTGGAGCTGAAGGCACAGGAGGCGTGGAAACTTGTCCTACCTGTCGCGGAACAGGCAGTGTCACCCGTACCCAGCAAAGCATTTTCGGCATAATGCAGACCCAGTCTGTGTGCCCACAATGTGGAGGTGAAGGCAAAATTATCAAGAACAAATGCAAAGAATGTGACGGAGAAGGCATTGTCTACGGCGAAGAAATCGTAACGGTAAAGATACCGGCAGGCGTAGCCGAAGGTATGCAGGTCACTATCAACGGTAAAGGAAATGCCGGGAAACATAACGGTGTACCGGGTGATTTGCTGGTCTTTATCGAAGAAGAAAAACATCCCGAACTAATCCGTGATGAAAGCGACCTCATCTACAACCTCTTGCTAAGCGTGCCTACAGCGGCATTGGGAGGCACGGTAGAAATCCCCACTATCGATGGCAAGGCAAAAATCAAAATAGAGCCAGGCACTCAACCGGGTAAAGTTTTACGCCTGCGAGGCAAAGGGCTCCCTACAATTAACAGTTACGGATACAATACAGGTACGGGAGACTTACTGGTAAATGTCAGTGTATATATTCCTGAAAAGCTGAACAAAGAAGAACGCCAAGCGTTGGAAAAATGGCAGGAATCGGAAAGTTTCAAGCCCAACATGACCTTGAAAGAAAAAATATTCAAGAAATTCAGAAGCTTATTCGAATAAATACGCTTTTGCTGATACCATCACAGCACCCACAGACGACACAGTCTTTTCAATTGAGAAACTGTTTTGAATTTATCGTGCGATGATTTGGGATGAGTTTTTGAGGCATTTCTGCTTCTATGATGAGAAAGATTGCGGTCTGTCTGACGAAGAAAGAAGCGGAAAAGACAAAAAACGCCCAAAGCACACACGAAGACGAATACATCAAGCCAAAAAACTTTTTGTAGAATTCCCGAACAGTTTCTGAAAATTATTTTCTGTGTAGCCTGTGTGGCTTGCGTTCAAAATACCGTTATTAATCCTCATCTCATATGAAACCAAAAGAAATTCCGGTGCTGCTCCTTACCGGCTATCTGGGCAGCGGAAAAACCACTTTAGTAAACCGAATCCTTTCCAACAAACGGGGTATCAAATTTGCCGTCATTGTAAATGATTTAGGCGAAATAAACATTGATGCTGACCTGATTCAAAAAGGAGGTGTCGTAAATCAAAAAGATGACAGCCTGGTATCCTTGCAAAACGGATGTATCTGTTGCACACTAAAGACCAATCTGATAGAACAGTTGTTTGAGCTGATGAAAAGCCAGCGATTCGACTATATCGTCATTGAGGCTAGTGGCATTTGTGAGCCGGAACCCATCGCACAAACCATCTGTTCCATACCTTCACTAGGTGGTGCCTATGCAAAATATGGCGTTTGCCGGCTGGATTGCATCGTAACGGTAGTAGATGCCATGCGTATGCAAGACGAATTTGCCTGTGGAGATAACCTGACACGCAAAAACATTGACGAAGAAGATATTGAAAACCTGATTATCCAACAAATCGAATTTTGCAATATCATCCTGCTCAACAAAGCTTCTGAAGTAAAACCCGAAGAATTAAACCGTATCAAACAAATAATCCGTACTATTCAGCCCGCTGCCGAAATCATCGAATGCGACTATGGGAATGCAGACCTCGATAAGTTGCTAAATACACAGATGTTTAATTTCGAACGTGTGGCAACATCTGCCGGATGGATTCGGGGCATTGAAAAAGCTGCGACCGAAGAAGAAGAACGCGAAGCTCACCTACAAGCTGCCGAAGGACATCACCACGATGAAGACGGACTTCACGAAGAAGAAAATCATCACCATCACGAGCATCACCACCACGATGAGGGTGAAGCAGAAGAATACGGTATCGGCACATTCGTGTATTACCGTCGCCCTGCCTTCGACATTCATAAGTTAGACCGCTACATCGCTACCAAATGGCCGAAAAACATCATCCGTGCGAAAGGGGTATGCTACTTCAGCCATAACCGCGACATGTCTTATCTTTTCGAACAGGCAGGAAGACAAAAGCAACTGCACGAAGCAGGCTTATGGTATGCCACCGCACCCGAAGAAGACTTGGTCAAACTGATGGTGCAAGAGCCTGGGTTAATGCGTGACTGGGATGAAAAGTATGGAGACCGCATGATAAAACTCGTTTTCATCGGGCAACATCTCGATAAAGCACAAATCACACATGATTTGGATGAGTGTCTGGAATATTAACATCTAACACAACCAATAAAAAACAATATGGAAATAACAAGTGCCCAATTCGTTGTCAGTAATTCGCGGGCGGATATGTGTCCGGACGGAAATCTGCCCGAGTATGCTTTTATCGGACGCTCCAACGTAGGCAAATCCAGCCTCATCAATATGCTGACCAATCACTCTAAGTTGGCTATGACTTCGTCTACTCCAGGAAAGACATTACTCATTAATCATTTTCTCATCAACAATTCGTGGTACCTGGTTGATTTGCCTGGGTATGGCTATGCACAGCGAGGGAAGAAGGTAATGGAAAATATCAAGAACCTCATCCAACATTACGTATTGGAACGAATACAGATGACATGCCTGTTTGTACTGATTGACAGCCGGCTTGAACCTCAAAAGATAGACTTACAATTCATTGAGTGGCTGGGTGAGAACAGCGTGCCTTTTGCGCTTGTATTTACCAAATCCGACAAACAAAGTGCCGGAAAGACTAAGCAAAATGTAGAACGTTTTCTTGATACCTTGAAAGAGCAATGGGAAGAACTCCCCCCCTATTTCATTACTTCATCCGAAAAAAAGACAGGAAGACAAGAATTGCTGGATTACATCGAATCAGTCAATCGCACATTACAATAAGTCCCAAGTCATGTCATTTTGTCAGGAATCAATTAAACACATAAAAGGTCATCCCTAAAAATTTTGAGATGACCCTTTATGTGAAATCAAGACCTTTTAAAAGAACCTTTTAAAAAATCACACCCAACCGGAAACCGGCATTATTCTGTCCATCAATATCTTCACTGGCTAAGGTTTCCGCTTTATTGGTCATATAACTATAATAACCTGCTATGTGAAAACCTAAACGATGACCTTTAAATGGGAAAATGCGCAAACCGATTTCAGGCGAAGCATAAAATCCCCATGGATTATCATACACCCCTCCTGTACCATAATAGGTGGTATAACGCGTATATGCTGCTCCCAGTTTCACACCTACATAAGGCTTAACTACCTTACCATTATATATACTATACGAAGTTGTAAGTCCAAAAGGTAACTGATAAGCCGAACGTTGCTGGTCAGTCGTCAGCGATTCAGTAGGGGAAAGTTGTAAAGTTTGCCTGCCTACATACCTATGATTGGTGTGGAAATTTATAAAGCCTCCTATCGCCCAACGTGGAGCCACATTATAAGTAGCCTCAAAATTCATCCCCCACCCGCTGATTTTATCTGCAAAATCAGTAGAATATGGAGCATTTACCTGCCAGTCGATAGTAAAATGCATTTTACGGGCATCCCATTGAGCATATCCCTTTGCGACTCCACACAGCATTACACAACAAGCTATTGCAAAACTTCTGAATATCATTGTTTTCATAATTTAATCCTCCTTTATTATTTATTGGTACTCAAATAAGCCGACTGACTGAAAGCCTGGTCCACACCATCCAACAACAACTGCATATTCACACGGTTGCTCCCGAACTGGAACCCCGAAGCACTGGCATACCATACTACAGGAATCTGACGCTGATTGTTGTCTGCATCCTGTCCTGTCAAATCCACCATCTCTAAAATCAAGGCTTGCGTGTCATAACTATAACTTACCGGATAAGGATAATACCATCCGCCCCAGCCGGCTCCCCAGTAAAAAGGATCCCACCAGCCTCCCCAATAACCGCCGGAAATAACAGTATTGGTCTGTGACACATACGATAATTGTACACCTACATCAGCATTTCCTTTTTGAGTCGGATCAGTAATACGCTGGTAACCCAAACGGTTCATCTGATTTTCTACTTCACCGACTATAGCCAGTGCATTGTTGTCGGTCCAATACGAAGCATGTATATCACCTGCCTCCAAAATACTATCAGGCAAATAATATGTAACATACTTGCTGAAATCAACGCTATTGTCATGATCGGTATATACTACCAAATCACTGTCCAACTGCCCCATATCCGGGTCTTTCTCGCATGCGGCCAAGCTCATTAAAGCAATTATACCGAATGCCATAAACAAATTCTTTTTCATATCTGTCTTTCCATTTAATTAAATCATAAAAAATGTCACGCCAGTTTCCTGGTCAATCCATCACATTCCATCAAAACGAACGTCCTTTAAATACTGTACTCTTATGCAAAGGTAACAAAACACCATTCAAAGTCAAACGGTTCGAATTAAAATTAGGGAAGATTTCAACCGATGCTTGATTGGAACCTTTCATCATGCCAATTTCCACTCTTGCCGAAATTCCCGCTCCCATTACATTCATGGTCAAACGCAAATTGCCTTTCTTGTCTTCTTTCACTTCATAAGAAGATACCGAACCGTCTACCGTTACACCTCCCAGCCCGTTCGGTCCACTGACTGGAATGTTAAAAGCGACCTGTACAACCGCCTTTTCACCATCTACAGATACAAAATTTGTATTCGAATTGACATATGCCATCTGTCCATACTTGAAGACAACTTTGTCGGCTTCTAAAGTAAATGCCTTGTCATTCAAGGCTTGTTTCGCTTCTTCGAAAAGCAAGCTGTCCAATTTGGCTTGCATTTCTTTCTTTTCTTCACGAGTCAATTCACGTTCTGTTTCTTGGGCTTGAAGCACCCCAGTGCTTAAAAATGCCACACAAATGACTAAAGTTGATAAAATCTTTTTCATAATCAATCTCTCCTTTTTTGTTTAATGTTTGTCTATAAAACAAACTCAAAGTCCTTTTACTGCGGAATATTAGATTAAAAAAATATAAAAGGAAGCAGAAGCTTAATCTATATCAAGATTATTCGTATCTTTAAGTGTATAAATCTTAAAACTCCATCATTATGAACAGCATTTCAGATATCACCATACTGGTAGCCGTCATTGCCCTTGCCCTTTGGCCAATTGTATTGTTCTTGATTCGCATCATACACGAACGAAAAAAACGGCTGGAACATCTGGAACAAATGACCAAGGACGAACTAGATGAAATCAGTACAAAACAATTGGTAGTCAGCACCTTGAAAAAGATAGGATGCCAACCCGAGGAAAACGAGGAAGGACACATCGCCTTCAAGTATCAGGGAGACGATTTCTACATTGCCGCCGAAGAAGAAAACCGTTTCATCATGATATGGAATCCATGGTGGGGCTCTATCAATACCGACAACGAAGCCTTCCCTGTATTGAAAGAAATAATCAACCTGGTCAATGTCAATTCGCTGGTCACTACCGTTTACATGGCAGATGAGGACGGGAAAACCGTAGGACTGCATTCGCGTTGCCATACATACTTTTCGCCCAACGAAGGCGAACTGGAAGAACACCTGAAAATGTTGCTCGACTTTTTCTTCGACACACACAACGCCATCAAAGAAAACCTGAACCAACTGGGTAATGCTACCGTAGCTGAAGAAGAGAAAAAGGAACGGATTAAAGTAAAAGGATTCGCCGCATACAAGGAAAACACAATGCCCATCGAGACGAAAGCGGAACAAAATGCATAAAAAGCATTTGAAACTGTTTTGAATTTAGAAGCTGTTTTGAATTTATCGTGCGATGATTGGGGATGAGTTTTTGAGGCATTTTCGCTTCTGTGATGAGGAAGATAGCGGGCTATCTGACGAAGAACAGGAGCGAAAAGGACCAAAAAATCGCCCAAAGCACACACGAAAACGGATACATCAAGCCAAGAAAAACTTTTTGGAGAAATTCAAAACAGCTTCTTATCATGAATCAGGGATGATTTCTTGCAAAGACGCAAAATTTTACGTCTCTACTACGAGGAAGATAGCGGTCTATCTCAAAATAGTTTCTTAACTTTGCGCCACTTAACGAAAAATGATTTCCTTGACATGAAACAAACATTGGAAGAGAACAAAGGCTTACCCGCCTCACTGCTGTGGACACTAGCCATCATTGCAGGCATCTCGGTAGCCAACCTTTATTACAACCAACCATTGTTGAATCGTATCAGCGATGAGTTGGATATTTCTGAATTTACCGCCAATCTCATTCCCATGACCACCCAGATAGGTTATGCAGCAGGACTGCTGTTCATCATTCCACTTGGCGACCTCTATAACCGGCGAAACATTATCGTTGTCAATTTTCTGCTGCTTTCAGCATCACTGTTCGGCATAGCGGTAGCGACAAACATCCATTTTATTTTGCTTGCCTCGCTCATCACGGGTATCTGTTCGGTCATGCCTCAAATCTTCATCCCAATAGCTGCCCAGTTTTCACGCCCCGAAAAGAAAGCCCAAAATGTAGGACTACTCATCAGCGGACTGCTGACCGGTATACTAGGGTCACGCGTGATAAGTGGCATTGTAGGCGAATACTGGGGATGGCGGACCATTTTCTACATTGCGGCAGGCATGATGCTGGCTTGCATTTTCATCATCATACGCACATTACCCGACATGCCTTCCAATTTTAAAGGAAGCTATTGGGGATTGATGAAATCGGTCTTTACACTCATCCGGCAGAATGCCACACTCCGCCTGGTATCTTTCCGTGCCGGACTTTGTTTCGGGTGTTTTCTTACCTTGTGGGCTTGTCTTGCATTCAAGATGAGCCAAGCTCCCTTTTATGCAGGAAACAACATCATTGGAATGCTGGGACTATGCGGCATGGCAGGAGCCTTGACGGCATCTTTCGTCGGGAGATATGTACACCGCTACGGAGTAAGGCGTTTCAATTTCATCGGTTGTGGCATTATGATTGCATCGTGGTGTCTCCTCTACCTTTTCCAGAATAGTTACGCAGGCATCATTGCCGGCATCATCCTGATAGACATTGGCATGCAATGCATACAAATCAGCAATCAGACCTGTGCCCTTTCGCTGGCTCCACGTGCCGCAAACCGTGTCAACACTATTTTCATGACTACTTATTTCATCGGAGGTGCTTTCGGGACTTTTCTCGCCGGAACCTTTTGGCACCATGCCGGATGGACAGGCGTCACCCTGACCGGTGTCTGCCTTGCCGGAACCTCCTTACTTATTACCCTCTTTGCCAAACACTAAAACATAGCACTCTCATGAAGCAAAAAAACATTTACGCAAACGACTGGCTGCAAATTCATCCTTATACAACCCTACAGCCTTCCGACATTTATTTCGTGGAACTTGCCAACCGCCTGTTCCATGCATGCACTACGACAGGACTGCCCGAAGCTCTCCGCAAAAAGCTGGCACTCTATGCTTCGGCATATCTTGAAGATCAAATATCCGGCCTGCAACTCTGGCAAAGCTTTACCGGCGAGCACCAAAGACTATACGGTACCATGCTTCCATTTTATACTATCGATGCTTCCTATTATCCCGATGAAATCAACGAGGAAGATTTGCGTTTCCTGATTTGGAACACCTGGCAGAAGGCCGGAATAACTTCCAGCTACCTTAATCCCGAAGATACCCGTATCACCAACCTGGCACAAAGCTTTTACTCCATCCTGGACAAAGCATACGAAGAAGCACCTGAAAATCCTGTACTGAAAAATTATTTTGCTTCTTTCGATAGTGAAACCGATGCCGACCGCAAATTGACCTGGCTTTTCGGGCACACGTACCTGACCGAACCTTCGATGTATCCTTATATCAACCACGTAGCACCTAACGACCGGTTCATTATGCCAACAGGTCCCTTGGCACTGTTTCTCCACGAATGGATAAGCATACTTTCGGACAACACCGACTGGAAAGCAATAAAAGGATTGTTCACAGAAGAACCTGTATTACCTCCACACATAGCCGCGGCTAATGAGAAAATCTACCGGGACTTCACCGAAGGAACCGACGGAACTTCCATTGTTTACCTGAACGGATACGGTGAACTTCGACGCTTCCTGGTCGATACATTGCACTGGCAAGATGACGACAACCACACTTTGCCGCAAATGAAAGCACACCGCAATTTCATTCTGATGACGAATCCCGCCAAAGGAATCCTCCTGGCAAAAGACATCTGCGAATACATAGCCGACAAAAACAATCCGATGTATGACCATAGCCTGGCGCAAGCCAACGCTTTCCGGTTGCTGACAGAAGAAAGCCTCTGCCCTCCCGACCTGCTCACCTACTGCATCCGCAACGGCTTACTTCCCGATGCATCACTTCCAGAAGGGAAAAACACAGACCTGGTACAAAAGAATCTGGATTTCATCGCCCGTCACGCTTTACTATACTATTACCGGGGTGACTAAAGACAGGAAATCTGTCTCCTAGAGTATAAGGAATTTACGGACAACACTGAGAAGCTGTTTTGAATTTCTCCAAAAAGTTTTTCTTGGCTTGATGTATACGTTTTCGTGTGTGCTTTGGGCGATTTTTTGGTCTTTTTCGCTCCTGTTCTTCGTCAGATAGCCCGCTATCTTCCTCATCACAGAAGCGAAAATGCCTCAAAAACTCATCCCAAATCATCGCACGATAAATTCAAAACAGCTTCTGAGAAAAAAACGAACATAAGTGATAAGGCTGACTTACTTATGTGAAACGCCTGGGTTACTTATGTGAAACAGCCAACTCACTTATGTTCATCAAAAGGCCTACTTGAGCTTTGAATGAATTCCGCAAGCAACCCATGTAGGGTAATCGGTCAGAATGCGGACATTCATTTTTATGATTGCACATACCTTACAGACTGCTCAATTCCTGATACAAGCGTTGCACTGGTAACCCCATTACATTATAAAATGACCCTTGAATGCTGGCCACAGCAACATAACCTATCCATTCCTGCACGCCGTATGCACCTGCCTTATCGAAAGGGCGATAACGGGAAACATAATAATGTATCTCCTCCTCGCTCAACGAAGCAAAAGTCACTTCTGTCACTGATGCAAATGTCTTCTGAAACTCTGCCGTAGTCAGGCATACTCCTGTAATAACCTGATGAGTCCGTCCCGACAACTTCTTCAACATCCGACAAGCATCTGCTTCATCTTCCGGCTTTCCCAACACTTCACCATCAACATACACTATGGTATCTGCCGTGATAATCAATTCGTCCGCATCCATATCCTTACGGTAAGCATCGGCTTTCTCACGTGCAATATATACCGGTATTTCTTCACTTCTCAACGATTCGGGATATGTTTCGTTAATGCCTGGCAACACCTTCACTTCATAATCGATGCCCAAGCCTGAAAGCAATTCCCTGCGCCGGGGTGAATTGGAAGCAAGCTTCACTTTGTATTTCTGTAAATTCTCCAATATCATATCACTCTTCTATTTTTAATATTCATGCATTTACCATCCGAAAGCATCCGCGTGCGACATCCATTTGCCTTGTGCACGCAATACCTGTTCTACCACATCCCTTCCGCATCCGTATCCTCCTTTGCGATGGGAAATATACTTGCATATCGCCTTGATTTCGGGGGCGGCATCGGCAGGACAACAAGGCAAACCCACCATACGCAACACATCATAATCAGGAATGTCATCACCCATATACAATACTTCCTCCGGCATCAACTCATATTTTGCCAACAGATCGGCATATTCGTTGGTTTTTACCGACGCACCCATATAGATATCTTTCACCCCCAGCCCTTCGTAGCGTTTCCGTATCGCTTCCGAACGGCCTCCTGTAATTATTGCCACATGCAACCCACATTTCACGGCAAGCTGCAAAGCATATCCGTCCTTGATGTTCACCGTCCGCATCGGCTCACCTTCCATGCTCATCGGAATGGTTTCGGCACTCAACACTCCGTCCACATCAAATACCAGTGCCCGTATTTTTGTCAAATCATAATTAATCATATTTGAGTTTGTGTTTTTTTAGTTTGTGAGTCTGTAAGTTCATTAGTTCAATTATTCTTAGAAGCTGTTTTGAATTTCTCCAAAAAGTTTTTCTTGGCTTGATGTATCCTTTTTCGTGTGTGCTTTGGGCGATTTTTTGGTCCTTTCCGCTCCTGTTCTTCGTCAGATAGCCCGCTATCTTCCTCATCACAGAAGCGAAAATGCCTCAAAAACTCATCCCAAATCATCGCACGATAAATTCAAAACAGCTTCTTATGCAAAAACTAAAAAGTTCATAAACTCAAGAACTTAAAAACTTATGAATGTTCTTGCTTATCAACTCGTATAGCTCGGCAAGTTCAGGTTCATCAGCAAGCATGCTCAGATGACGGTTGATTACATTTTCGTCATACCGCCTTGCCGGTCCGGTCTGTGCCTCCAAGGGAGAAAGCTCGTGTACTTTGCGTGCCGTTTCGTCTATCAAAGGCAACATCGCCCCGAAAGGCAATCCGTGTAATGCCAACAAATGCTCTGCCACAGCATACATGTGATTAGCAAAATTGCAAGCAAACACTGCAGCAACATGTAAATAGCGGCGTTGCTCGGACGTAGCCTCGTATGCCTTTCCTCCCAACTGCCCTGCCAATATTTTCAAGGTTTCCATTTCTTCCTTTCCCGACCCTTCGACAAAAAAAGGCACCGTTGAAAAGTCTACCCCCCTACCCTTGCTGAATGTCTGCATCGGATAAAGCACTCCATAATGCCGCGCCAGCCCTTTCCATACATTCATCGGCATACTTCCAGCCGTATGTACAAAAAAAGCATCCGGATGACGACTTACCAAAGGAGGTATCACTTTTTCCAAAGCCGAGTCCTTGACAGATACAATATACATGTCAGCTTCCGGATTCACCATGTCAAGCCTTGTCGTATAGGGACAGTGCAACTTACCGGCCAATGCCGAAGCCGAGGCTTCGGTACGGCTGAACACTTGTACAACCTCATAACCGGCATCGCACAATGCCGGTCCCAGATGGGTAGCCACATTTCCGGCACCCACCAATACGACCTTTTTCAAGGACACAGGCTGTCCGTCTATCAATTCTTTATTCATCATTTTCTCATTCTTCATTTATCGGGATGAAAGCCAATACAACAAGATACCTATCAGGAGCAATGCTACAGGAAGCAGATAGCCCGACATCTGTCCTAACAAAGAAACTACCAGTCCGATGTTCTGTATCAACCAGATACCTGCCAGGACAATTCCTACCGACTTGTCCGCCTTAAACCATAAAAAGATAACCGCCGCATAGAGCAACATCGTATCTTTCTGCATCACCCAAGGCAAACCATGGGCAGCGAAACCAATCAGACGGTCGAGCAAATAAAGAAGTCCCATTATTCCCAAGAACACTGCCGTAGCACGATACGTGTCTTTATGATTCGAAGCCTTTGCAGTCATCGTTCACCATATTTATTAAGGTGTATCTTTTCCCATTGCAGCTTGTCTTCATCGAAAGGTTTCCGCTCCATGCCTTTATGCCCAACCGCAATAATGGAAAGTACCTGAAGCTGCAAAGGGATATCCAACACCCCGTGCACAAACTCATCGGCCGACATACCTGTAGCTGTATATCTTTCGCGTACCTGAATCCAACAACTGCCCAGCCCCAGGTCTTCTGCCTGAAGCTGAATCATGATGGAAGCTACCGATGCATCTTCTATCCACACATCGCTTGCCAACGGGTCGCCAAGCACCACGATGCCCACTGCGGCATCCTTCAGGAACGAAGCCCCCGCTTCTTTGCACTTCGACAGCAATTCCAGCGTAGACTTGTCGTCCACGACCACAAATTGCCAACTGTTGCTCCGTTTCGATGTGGGTGACATCAATGCTGCTTTCAGCAATGATACCACTTCATCCTGAGTCAATTCTTCGCCGGTAAATTTACGCATGCTGCGCCGTCTCTTGATTAATTCACTGAAGTTTTCCATAAAGCTTGATTTTAGCGATGACAAAGATACAGGTAAAAACCGGAATGCTCAAATAAAATGCCGCCTAACTTATAGCTATTTGCCAATCTGACCACATAAAGAATGCAGTATATATTTATTTTTCAGGAGGGACGTATTGACTGTCGTTGAATATCCATTTATTCTTTTTACTACCTTTTATTGTTCTGCCAAGACATATGTATACTGTATCTGTAATACAATTACGAATCTTCATGCCAAGAACCTCCTTTTTGTCGGTGTGTTTGGGTGGGGCACGGCAGGCTCAGGCTTGGCTACGGGCATCGCATTCACAACCGGTTTTGCGGTCATGGCTCCCGCTTTGCTGAAAAAAAGCAGTCTGGTCAGTCTCCGGAAAGGACGTTTCTCTTTCAGGTTGCTGGGTCAGATGACATACAATGGCTCATCGGAAGGCTTGTCGGAGTTGTCAGCCGGCATTACGGTATTCCTCTTCAACTGGGTGATGATGAAGAACTGGGGAGAAGTGGGAGTAGCTGCATTTACGGCCATCAATTATATGCTGAATTTGGGGGGCCAGATGTTCGTGGGGCTGTCGGACGGCATAGTGCCTATCCTGTCGTTCAATTACGGAGCCAGTCATCTGAACCGGGTGAAAGAGACCTTGTTTTTGGGTTTCAAGACGAATGTGACCATCGGCATCATCCTGTTCTGCATCATGTTCTTCGGCAACGAGTTCATCGTCTCCCAATTCTTTGCGGACGGGGGCAGCCATGTGCTGAAGATAACCTCCATCGGAGCGGCAGTCTGCGCCTTCGCTTTCCTGCTGAACGGCTCGAACATTCTGTCGTCGAGTTTCTTTACCTCGCTGGGCGATGCACGCACCTCCGTACTTGTGTCTTTGCAAAGAGGGCTGTTGTTCGTTGTGCTTGGAATCATGATATATCCGGTTATTTTAGGAGATAACGGCGTGTGGCTGACGGTTCCGTTAGCAGAATTCTTTACCTTTGTCTCCACCATATATCTGTTGAGAAAGAGATTGAAGAAATGGAGCGTTAGTGTTCACGCATAATCATAGTTACCGGTATGAAAGAATGGACAGAAGTACTTGCTGACAGAGAGGGATTGAGCAAAGAGGAAATCCATTGGCTGACGGACAATCAGGGAAGGAGGTCGTTTGCCAAAAATGAAATTGTCGTCCACAAGGATGAGGTCGACAGCAACGTGTATATCATCACCAAAGGCATCTGGAGGGCTTACCACTTCAAGAACGGAGAGGAAGCTATTGCCTGGTTTGCCACGCCGGGCGAACTGGTGTTTTCCGTCTGGGGCTATATTTCCGACGAGCCTTCGCGCCTGTCCTTCGAGGCCATGACGGAGAGCGAGGCCATTTGTCTTTCCAAAGAAGAACTGCACAGGCATTTCAACTCCTCCATTACCATGGCAAATTTAGGGCGCAGGATGCTGGAGAACTTCATCCTGCTCTACGAGAACTGGCTCATGGACTTATGGAAAAAGAATGCTTTCGAACGCTACCTGACGCTTTTGGACGAATATCCGGAGGTCATCCAGCAAATCCCCATGAAGTACATCGCGTCTTACCTGGGTGTCACGGTGCAGTCCTCTTCTTCTGTAATCTCACGAATCACCCGGCAGGGATTTCCCGCGGCCAGTACCCGTGGCGGAATATCCCGGTTCACCACGCTGCCCGCACCGATAACCGCACCCTGGCCTATCGTCACGCCCGGCAGCACACTGACGCCGGCTCCTATCCATACGTCATCGCCTACCGTGATGGGGCGTGCATATTCCAGTCCCTGGTTCCTGCGTTCTGCATCCAGCGGATGCCCTGCCGTATAAAAGCCGCAGTTCGGAGCCACGAACACATTATCGCCGAATTTCACCGGGGCTTCGTCGAGGATGACACAGTTCATGTTGGCAAAGAAATTCTCACCCACTTCGATGTGATAGCCGTAATCGCAGAAGAAAGGAGAGACAATCGTGCAGTTGCCCTTCACTTTACCCAATATGCGCCTTACCAACGCATCCCGTTCTTCCGCTTTGGAGGGGCGTAGCTGATTCAGTTCGTAAGTCAGATCGGCACATGCCGCACGTTCCGCCAACAGTTCTTTGTCATAGTTGGCGTCGTACAACTTGCCTGCCTTCATTTTCATTTTTTCTGTTTCCATGTTTGCTTGATTTATATCCGGGGCAAAGATAACTTTTTCGTGTTACAATTGTATATAAAAACTATTCTGCCATTCCCGTTTTTTCCAATATCCGCACCATCTTCGGGCGGAAATCATTTCCCCATTGTTCCAGCATCCGGATAATGGGGATAAGGCTCCGCCCGTCGTCCGTGATGGAATATTCCACATGGGGCGGAAGTTCGGGATAAATCGTTTTCTCTATCATGCCGTGCATTTCCAGCTCTTTCAACTGCTGGTTGATGACACGGGGACTGGTATCCTCAAAATGCCGGTGCAGTTCACTGGGACGTTTGCAGCCCCCAGATATAGGGACAAATTTATCCGTATATGAATAATTTGCCCGTACTTGCAGACGTGGCGTAAGGATGCTATCTTCGCACACAAAAAAGGGGAATATGAACAGAATGTTATTAGTAACTGCTTTGCTATGCGGAACGCTGTTTTCCGGCAAGGCACAAAATAACGAAATCACCATGGATAATAATCAACGTACAAAAACCATCCGGCTGGTTTATCCGCAGTGGCAAGGTGGAGACATCGCCCACTGGATAACGGAAGTGAAAGACCCGGAACAGGCTTCGAGGGGATATTACCTTGGGGCGCAGTTGCTGAATTTCCTTGCACCGGACAGCGGGCAAGAAACCTACACGGTTCCTGTGGCAACCGACAAGATAGAGCGTAAAGTAACCGACGGCGTTTTGGACAAAGAGGCACTCATCGCACAGACACGCGCGGCTTTGGATATTCTGAAAATAACTCATCCTGATAAAATCGTAACACTGGGCGGAGAATGTTCGGCAAGCGTCGTTCCGTTTACCTACCTTGCGGACAAATACAAAGATGACCTTGCAATGGTCTGGATTGACGCACATCCGGACATTACCTTGCCCGGCGATGCCTATGCGGGCTATCACGCCATGGCGGTAACAGCCTGCATGGGCTTGGGCGACAAGCAGCTTGTTTCTGAACTGCCGATGAAAATAGCCCCTTCCAAAATCCTTTTTGTCGGATTGCGCGATTGGGAACGTGACGAAATCAAGGCAAGGCAGGAACAATATGGCATCAAACACCTGACACCGGAAGATGTACGCGAGAACAGTGATGCGGTACGGCAATGGTTACAATCGTGCGGAGCATCCAAGGTTGTCATTCACTTTGATATGGATGTACTCGACCCGGCGGAAATCATTGCGGCGGTCGGTGTGGTCCCGGATGGAATGAAAATCGCAGAAGTGGTGCGTGTGATAAACGATATCGGGCAGGAAAAGGATATTGTCGGGCTGACCGTAGCCGAACCTATGCCCCGCACGGCTATCCGCATCAAGAACATGCTGGAGCAACTTCCGCTATTGAAATAAGGATTTGTATTTATTGTGTAAGCATTGCAGGGAGCTTGGCATAAGACGTCCACGCAATAAATATTCGGATGTGGCGGAAACCTATCTGTCCTACTGCAAGAAAAGCCTTTGCCTCCTGTTTGGAACAGAAATGCAAAGGCTTTTTATTTCTCTTGTCTGACGGCTACCCAGACAAGCAAGCATTATGCGACCTTATTGTTTTCTCAGATTCACCGTCTTGATTTTCCCTGGTATTATTGTCAGCCGGGCCGTTCCGTTTTCGTTTATCTCCACATTCGTGTAGCGCGTTTCTATCACCACTTTCCCATCCACCATGATGATGCCCCATTGATTGGGGTTGCCCTCCACGGCGCAATAACAGTCCACGGGGCTTTTGATGTTTCTGTAAATTGGTGGTACGACAACACGCCCGTCCAACTGCAATCCCCATTTCAGACCAGACCTGAACGGCACGGCGGCTTTCAGCTCGTCAAGCCGCGCCCTGTGCTTCCGTTCATCGTTTTGCCACTCTTCCATCTTTCGTTCCGTCAAGCGTTTCATGGCTTCGGACTTCAGCCGTTGAATGACACCATCGAAGTCCTCTTCCGGTGTTTGGGGATGCTCGCAGGCTATGTATCGCTTGGCCTTGCTTGCATCCTCCACAAGGTAATACTTCCCGGCATTGTCGACAATTACGATGTCTCCACCAGTCAACATCCCGCAATAATGATAATATGTGTCGTGGTCTCCGGCAAGCAGGCACACGCAGTCATACCCCCACGTGGCATCGTCCTCGTTGACCTGCCTGCATCGGGGAGGTGAAAAATAATCTACGATGCGCACATAATGCCCGCAGGTAAGGATGCTTGTTCCGCTTGTACTCCTCCTGCTTTTGTACAGTTCCCGTGTGCGGCTGTAGTAGATGCCGTCCACCTCCAACAGCTGCACGTCTCCCAACCTAACAACTTTAGGTTTCCTCGTGTACAAGTGTCCGCTGTATAGGTCGATGTACATTTCATTGTTCCTCTTGTCCGTAACAGCGATAATATGGTTTTCCTGAATCCTTACGCTTTTGTAACCGGCAAGGCTGTGCTTCACTTTTCCTATCGTCTACCACGGCCATGCTCAAGTTCACCAGCCTTACGATGGCAAAGTCTTCTTGAATATCAAACACCCTCACAGACTGCGGTTTGCAGGTAATCATATTTCCGCGCCTCAGTCCGTACAGTCCACTCGCCACGTCCTTATAGGCTTTCAGGCAAGCCGTATTGTTTGGACGGGACAATTCTTTGTTAAGATACGTCATAAGGTTGTCGTGCGACACTATAAGTTCAAGCCCGTTGTCCGCGACTGTAGGAATGGATATAGAACTGTCACGGACTGCCATGCCAATATGGTTGGCATAGCCTTTTCCTGCCATACGCCCTTCGAACATCGCTTGCCAGTCCCGATAAGCGGTCGGCAACCCGAATATGTGGTATAGCTCCACGTTGTCAATCAGCACACACGTTTCCTTGCCATCCACTTTCCTGAGTCCGCGTCCTACTTGCTGCAGGTATTTGGCAAGAGAGAGTGTCGGCCTTGCCATCTGGATATGGCGACGGCATTCATCCCATGTTCCTTGTAATATTCAGCAATGTTCCGTGCGTGGCTGATGTTTATCGCCTTTCTTTCCGTCGGCATACAGCAGCACGCTTTCATATAGCCTTTCTATGCTCGGTCTGCGGTTCAGCACAGCATCCATTTCCTTGACCTGATAATCGCCGTCGGCACCACGTTTCGACAGGCCGTCTATGAGCCTTTGATCGTAACTGCCCGGCCTTATAGACACATAGTCGAAAGCGGACAACCATCCCTGCCTGATAAAGTCCGCGATGCTGTCCGAAGTGATGAGCGTGTCAAATAAGTCTGTGAATCCCTTACGGTTCAACCGGCAAGGCGTGGCGGTCATGCCCAGCTTCCTTGCCTTCGGATAGCGCAACCACAGTTCCTATTCGTGCAGAAAAATGTAGGGAACACTTGTTTATTCATGCAAAAAAATGTAACTTTGTGCCAGTTATTCGTGCAAATAAATGCGATATGGAACGTAATATATTAGCTCAACTCATTGATTGGCAGAATAAAACCAACCGTAAGCCACTTATCCTCAATGGTGCGCGGCAGGTGGGAAAGACATATATCTTGAAAGAATTTGGCAGGACGCAATACAAAAACATTGCATACGTCAACTGCGACAACAACGATGTGGTTACGAAGATATTTTCGCGGGACTATGACATCCGCCGCATCATCTTGTCCTTGTCTGCCGTTACCCATGTCAGCATCAAGCCTGGCGAAACGCTGATTATCCTCGACGAGATACAAGAAAATCCCTTGGCGTTAAACTCCTTGAAATATTTTTGCGAGAACGCCCCCGAGTACCATGTTGCCGTGGCAGGGTCATTGTTGGGCATATCGTTGCATGGCGACACCTCCTTTCCTGTGGGTAAGGTAGACGTGATCAAGATGTTCCCCATGACGTTCGACGAGTTCTTAATGGCCATTGGTGAGAAACAATTGGCAGACATATTGCGTACACGGGATTTTAACGTGATAGACACTTTTGCCGGCAAGTTAACCGATTGTCTACGTCAATATTACTTCACGGGTGGTATGCCGGCGGTGGTAAGCGAGTACACCAGGAGTCATGACATCAGTGAGGTGAGAAACCTTCAAAAGCAAATATTGTTCGGCTACCGCCGCGACTTCTCCAAGCATGCCCCTTCAAGTCAAGTGCCGCGCATCAACCAGGTGTGGGACACCATTCCCTCACAACTAGCCAAGGACAACAAGAAATTTATCTATGGTGCCATCAAGAAGGGTGCCCGGGCTTCCGAGTTCGAGCTGGCCATACAGTGGCTCATCGATGCAGGGCTGGTCTACCGTGTCAACCGCGTCACCACACCGTCGCTTCCGCTGAAGTTTTACGAGGACTTTTCCGCTTTCAAGTTGTTCACCCTCGATGTCGGCTTGATGGGCGCGATGGTAGACACGCCCCCAGAGACCATTCTGGTCGGCGAAAGCTGTTTCAGTGAGTACAAAGGCGCATTCACCGAGCTATTTGCGCTTACCCAGATGGTGTCCAAGGGCATCCCTGCCTATTATTACAGTGCGAATGACTCGCGAGTAGAAATAGACTTTCTCATCCAAAAGGATGAAAAGGTCATCCCTATCGAAGTGAAAGCAGAGGTAAATGTCCGTTCGAAATCACTACGTACCTATATTGACAAACATCCCCAGTTGAAAGGAATGCGCCTGTCGATGTTGCCTTACAAGGACCAAGGATGGATGGAAAACAAGCCGCTCTATGCGGTAAACTTTTGCCTGTAAATAACCCTCGCGCTCCCAGCAACAACGTTCCGTGGTACATCGTATGCCAGCTATGTTTACCATAGCCCAAAACAGCCGTTAAGTATAATATGGGACAAAAGGGACGGCATTGCCCTTGAGTTGGCAAAAAAGACGTTTACCGTTCCTTATACATTTCCTCGTAATACTTCTGGTAGTCACCGCTCGTCACGTTGTCCATCCATGCCTGATTATCCAGATACCAGCGGACAGTCTTTTCGATACCTTCCTCGAACTGCAGGCTCGGTTCCCAGCCAAGTTCGCGTTGCAGTTTGCGTGAGTCAATGGCGTAACGCATATCGTGACCCTTGCGGTCTGTGACGTAGGTTATCAAGTCCATGTCCTCACCGTCCTTCCTTCCGAGCAGACGGTCAACGGTCTTGATGACAACCTTGATTATGTCGATGTTCTTCCACTCGTTGAAGCCGCCGATGTTGTATGTGTCGGCTATCTTGCCTTTATGGAAGATGAGGTCAATCGCCCTTGCATGGTCCTCCACATACAGCCAGTCCCTTACGTTCTCGCCTTTTCCATAGACCGGCAGCGGCTTCCTGTGGCGGATGTTGTTGATGAACAAGGGTATCAGCTTTTCAGGGAACTGGTAAGGTCCGTAGTTGTTGGAACAGTTGGTTACGATGGTCGGCATTCCGTAGGTGTCGTGGAAAGCACGTACAAAATGGTCTGAACTTGCCTTTGAAGCCGAATAAGGAGAATGCGGATTATACTTCGTTTCCTCAGTAAAGAACTCGGTTCCATAGGCATGGTGGTGCTCCGAACTTGCTTTTGTAGTGAACGGAGATTCAATTCCCTCCGGATTGGTCAGCTCTAATGCTCCGTAAACTTCATCCGTAGAGATATGGTAAAAGCGTTTCCCCTCATATCCTTCGGGTAGGCTCTCCCAATATTCCTTTGCGGCTTGGAGCAGCGTCAAAGTTCCTATTACGTTTGTATGGGCGAAGGTGAACGGGTCTTTTATGCTTCGGTCAACGTGGCTCTCTGCCGCAAGGTGTATTATTCCGTCAACGTTGTACTTCTCCATCAATTCCTTCACCTTCCCGTAATCACAGATGTCTGCCTTTACAAAGATGTAGTTCTCCTTGTCCTCCACATCCTTCAGGTTGGCAAGATTACCGGCATACGTCAGTTTGTCAAGGTTGATGATGCGGTATTCGGGATATTTGTTTACGAACAGGCGTACTACGTGGCTTCCGATAAAGCCGGCACCGCCCGTTATGATGATATTCTTCATAAGTACATTTCTTTTAAATTTCTCTATAATGCTTCTTACTTTCCTTTTTAATCCAGGTTTGCCTCCCCAGTTCGTTCCACCTCGTCTATCACTTTCAGCAGATACTGCCCGTAAGGGTTCTTCAGCATCGGTCTGGCTTCTTCGCGCAGCTGGTCTGCCGTAATCCACCCTTTGCGGTAAGCGATACCTTCCAAGCAGGCCACTTTCAGACCCTGGCGTTTCTCTATCACTTCGATGTAGGTGGAAGCCTCAGCCAGAGAATCGTGCGTACCCGTGTCCAGCCACGCGAAACCACGGCCCAAGGTCTGTACCTTCAATTCCCCGTCGTTCAGGAAACACTGGTTCACGGTCGTGATTTCCAGTTCGCCACGTGCCGAAGGCTTGATGCTCTTGGCTGTTTCCACCACCTTGTTCGGGTAGAAATACAGTCCCGTCACCGCATAGTTCGATTTCGGATGCTCCGGTTTCTCCTCGATGCTCAGGCAGTTTCCGTTCTTGTCAAACTCCGCCACGCCGTAACGTTCCGGGTCGTTCACCCAGTAGCCGAATACGGTGGCCTTTCCTTCCTCTTCCGCCGTGCGTACCGCTTCCTTCAGCATGGCGCTGAACCCGTTCCCGTGGAAGATGTTGTCGCCCAATACCAGGCAGGCACAGTCATCACCGATGAACTCTTCCCCGATAAGGAAAGCCTGCGCCAGACCGTCGGGTGAAGGCTGTTCGGCATATTCAAAGCGCACGCCGAAATTGCTCCCGTCGCCCAGCAGGCGTTTGAATCCCGGCAGGTCGTAAGGGGTGGAGATAATCAGGATTTCCCGGATACCCGCCAGCATCAGTACCGAAATGGGGTAGTAAATCATCGGTTTGTCGAAAATGGGAAGCAGCTGTTTGCTCACTCCCTTGGTGATAGGGTACAACCGCGTACCGCTTCCACCAGCAAGAACGATTCCTTTCATACTTTAGTTTGTATTGTGGATTTATGTTTTACAAAAGTCCTTTAAACTTATTTCGATAACTTGGTACGTGAAAGCCGTGTTTTTGGAAAAACGTTTTCATACTGTTTAAATGAAGGAATGTCTTTTTCCCGAGTTTAGAACTTCCGCGAAGATGGTTATGCGTCATTACGGCTTCAGGATAGTAAACAACTGGCTTGTCTAATTTCCACGAGCGCAAACAAATGTCCTCGTCCTCCATGTAAAGAAAATAATCAAGGTCAAAGCCTCCTAATTCGGCAAACATATCCCTCGACAGGAAAAAAGCTGCACCTATAGCCCAATCTACAGCTTGTATTTTGTTATAATCCAAATTTCTGCATAGGTATTTGTCAACCTCTTTATCTGTTGCCCTGTCATCTCCTTTTGTTCGTATCCTCGCCAACAAAATACTTAGCGAAATAAAACCGCGTACTGAATACTGCAATGTCCCATCAGGATTTAAAAGTTTCGGGACAATTATTCCTATATCAGGGTGACTTTCGGCAAAATTAAAAAGATTGTCCAGGCTCCCTGGATGCACCACAATGTCAGGATTGATTATTGCAATATATTTGCCTGTAGAAGCGAAAACCCCTTTATTGTTGTTTTCACCAAAGCCCAAAGGTTCTCGATTGACGATAATCTTAATTTGCGGATAATATTTCTTGATGTATTCTACGCTTCCATCAGTAGAACAATTATCCACGTATATCATCTCAAAGGAAACATTTGGCTTATTATCACCATAAAGAGAAAACAACAACGATTTGAGATATGGAAGATGATTCATACCTACAGTAACAATGGAAATGGTAATCATATGATTGGCATAAATAATTATATTTTGCTTACTTTTTGAGACAACAAAAGGCAGGACTCGGAAAAATCCGAGCCTAATAAGGTAATGACTTTCATAAGGAATTAATAAAGATAAATGATTATGTTAAGAAGATAAAGATCTGTTATCTATTTCTTTGTATAATAGTAGCTTTGACTTTTCGGAATGCCCACATAAAAGCCAATGGAAACAGCATACCGAAAGTCAAATAAGCTAAAAGCAACCCAATGGAATTTCCTGCCGGAGCTGTCAATGCTGACAGTTTTTCATTGAAGCCTAAACCGTTTAAGAACAAGGTGCAAACTTTAAAGCCGATGAAATGCAAGCCCATGATATAAAAAGAATCTTTTCCACATTGTGAAAGAAAAGCTCCTGCCCACCTGCCTTCCAGCTTCTTCGAGAAAAAACAAATCACATACATCGCTGCCACAGAAGTAGTGGTAAGTATCATTGTGTCACGATAATTGTTTCCATTCAAACTTACCCCCCCATAAAGTAGCACTATGGTATAATATCATGGCAGACAGACAACAAATATAAGGATTCGTAAAACTCCAGTGAAATTGATTCTTCAATTTGCATCCACAATAAATCAGCCACATCGCTGTAATTACGTTGCTGAATCTGGAAATGGTAAAGTCAAACAGTCGGCTTGCCGTACACGATAGCATGCACAGCCCCAACAGTATAATCAATCTCACCCATTCATACTGCTGTTCGTCTTTAAATGCCTTTTTTACCATCCAACTTATAATCGAGAATCCACACAAAGCCATGAACAAGACATACACAAACCACATGGCCCCAATATAGGTTCTCGTCCGGCAAGACAGACAGCAAGCAACAATTCTTTTAAGGTCTGTGTAACAGACCAATAAGACATGGACTTGCCGCCATAATCAGTTGCTGTATCGTACCATCCTATGTCCAGCAGCATATTGTGTAAGCACACTGCCGGAATATAAAAATAGAGCAATAGCTGATAAAGCGATTTGATTTTTCCTTTAATGAAACCGACTGGTTGAACTAACCTTTCTTCTTTGATGAAAAATCCGCCTATAAGGAAAAAGACCGGAACGTGCCAAGCGTAGCCAAACAAGGCGGTTACCGGCAACAATTTAGAATCCGGAAAATTGTAATTGATATGAAAAAGGACTACCGCCAAAATAGCAAAGCCTTTGGCAATGTCCACCCATTGTGAACGCATAATCTCCTATCTTTTTTGAAACAATTTAAAACAAGTCATCAATGCTTTCCGTCCAAATAAAGAAACCAATATTCCTAATTTATTCTTTAAACGGACTTTCGGATCAAACAAACGTCCCCACCTCAACAGACGGATATTATTCCAACATCTGCGGATAGAAATTTCGTCATCACTTTTATATAAGCTCATTAAAGCAAGCATATTGAAGTTAGCACTCAGCTTCCTGTCTTGAGCTGCCGGAACGATACGAGGATGATGCATGGTGATATAGCATACAATCTCATCAGTTATATCCAGTACATCCAAACGTTTACGATTGAACACGCCCATAATACTGTCTGTTCTATAATAATAGTAGTAGAGCACGGCATCGGTATGAACCAAACGTACCGCCCGGTCATATATCTTATAAAAAAAATCAAGATCTTCATAAAGCCTTCCAACTGTGAAACGAAGCCCGTTAAACAATTCCTTTTTATATAGTTTTCCCCATGCCGAATTATCCAATCTGTTTTGATATAAAGTTTGTTCTATGGCTTTTTCTGAAGAATAAATATGATAAGATGATTCGCTTACTTTTGAATCCATTAACATCTTTTCGGGAGTTCGTACAAACGAACAAGTTGAAATGTCCACATCAGCTTTTGTCAAGTTATTCAGTAGGATTTCGACATATTGAAAGTGTATCCAGTCGTCACTATCCACAAACGTGATGTATTCGCCCATAGCTATATCGAGACCTGCATTCCTTGCATCGGACAGTCCGCCATTCTTTTTATGAATAACCTTAATGCATTTGTCCTTTTGAGCATATTCATCACAAATCTTCCCGCAATTATCAGGGGAACCATCATCCACAAGGATGATTTCAAGGTTGGCATAAGTTTGGGCGAGAATACAGTCCACACATCTATGCAAGTAAGATTCCACTTTATAAACGGGAACGATAACTGAAACAAGAGGCATTTCCATTATAACTTCTGTTTTATAGTTTTAAGAATCAGTTTTAACCTCATAGGAAGCATTCCTTTTATCCTGTCAACGAAGCGATTAGGAGTTTTTAATACCGCGTTGAAATATTCTTCCACATCCATATCATCCAAATGATTGTAAACGGTGTCTCTCACCTTTGGTCGTCGAGTGGGTGATAACAGGTTATGGTTCTGACGTGCAGCCTGTTCGAAAGTGCTTTCTTGAATGTAAAACGAGTTTTCCACTTGTCCGAACCATTTCAGGGATTTCTCCGTGTTCAGCAGCATGACAGATACGCCTTTTGTAGAGTAAAATGCAGGGTGTTCATATTCTATTCCCCAGTAATCGCCTATCGTCATATCTCCTGTCCTTTCTTTGGTGCAATAGTTGCAACGGTAGCAACATTCCCTATAAGTATCTCCTTTCAGAAAGTGATAATAATAGGGGTCTAAGTTCGCTGTCTTAGTCTTAGTCTTAGTCTTAGTCTTAGCCTTATACCCTAATCCCCATCCACCGCTTTTATCGCGGAAATTGTAATACAGAATCTTACCTTTCGTTTCTTTCCCTAACCATTCGATGTATTTTCGGAACAGTTCAGGGCTGGGCACTCCATGACAAATCAAGTCTATTGTCAGCAGATTGTCGTAATCTTTCCGCAAAAAAGCTCGCAATCCTCCTATCTGGCAGGGAGTTCCACTATATAAGACTTTTTTGCCTTCGCATAATAAAGTTTTCACTTCCGAATAAGTATGCAGCGTATTGCATTGTACGTATTTCGAGCCTTGCAATTTATGTAAATCCTCTTCATTATGGACTGCGATATGACCGACTTTCCAATCTTCCCCATAAGCCGCGCCAAACACGACACCATTTTGTTCCAACACCTGATGTGCCAAAGCAACGAAAGCCCCACCGGAAGCACTGTCTTTCAATTCCATATCCTTTTTATATCGGACAGCCAGCACCTTCATAGGACGATGTTTATCCGGCATATTGTTTTGCGGACAACACTTTTGGCACAGACTGCAGCCGATACATACACTTTCGTCTATCTCCGCAACAAGAAAGCCTTCTTCGTTGCTTTTCATGGAGATGCACTGTTTGGGGCAAAGCTGTTCGCAAGCCCTGCATCCCGTACAAAATTCAGTAATTACCATGTTTATTGGATTGCTTGTTTAAGAAAGCTCCAACCTTTTTCCCTTTCCTTGTTTAAAATAGCATTAACGGAAGAGAAATCTATTTTCGGAGCATCCGCATAGGAGAAATCAGAATAGGAAGTTAGATGCCGCGACTCTAATCCTGTCAGTTTCAGGATACTTGCGATTCGCCCACCGAACTCATTGGGATAAATACAAATCATCGGAGTATTCATGTTGATGCTAAACGCAGTGGCATGGAATGAATCTGTGATAACCGTATCTGCATAATAAATGGCAGAAACAAAATCAAGCACTTCTGGAACAATCAGAGCCTTGCCACATTTTATAATTTGATCTATCCGTGTGCAAAAACGAACAAGCCGCAATCCCTTCCTGCTGGCAAATTCCTTGGCATAGTTATCAAACGCCTTGTTCGTGTTCAACTGGTAAACCAGCACGTAAGGTTGCGCAATCTTCCGTTTCCCAACATACTGTTTCCAAAAACTTCTGTCCACTTGCAGTGTCGGGTCTAAGACATGTGTGGCTTCCGGCAGTCCAAGTTCTTTGATTATGTCGACACCACTGCTTTCACGCACTGAAATCGCATAATAGCGTTCAAGCAATGCTTGGGTCTCTTTTTTCTCCCAATCATCTAACTTCGATTTACCAAAACTGGCAGCATAAGCGATCTTGCGTACACCATCGGGCACAAAACTCAAAAACAACGGAGGCAATACACCATCGTTCCATGCACTATTCCACGTCTGATCGCTGCCGGTGCAGTAAATGTCAGATGTTATTGGGAAACGGACAAAGTCTTTTTCCGTTGAGTATGTCCCGGGAAGCGTGTTTAGATATTCTCTCAGAAAACGTCTGAAGACTTTATTCTGCCGAACGAACGTCGGATAAAGCAGGCATGCATATATGGCTTTCTTTAAAACATTCATCCCCCTGCACCATTTATTTATCCTTGAAATATGCGACACATTGTCTTCGCGTACATAATCAATAAAATCAACTTCGCATCCCAATGACCTAAACACTTCCTGAGTGGCCAACGCTTGCAACGTCGAGCCGTAGTTGCGGATGTTCTGAAGGGTTATAATTGTTACCTTCTTACTTCTGTTTTGTTTATTTAGTACATCACATGTTAAAACATCTGATGATATTTTACACTTTACCATTATTTTTGATTTATCCGTGTATGACATTAGCAATAGAGTCACGCAATAGACGACAACAGGCTCCTTCGCTATAATGTTGCTCCATATAAGTTTTTAGTTCAGGTTGTGCAAATCCTTCATTTTTAATGACTTGCATAACGCCTTTCCCTATATCATCAATTGATTCCGGATTGACCAATATTGCTCGTCCTTCGTAATATTCTTTTGGTGCACCATACTTGGTCAAGACTATTTCACAGCCATAAGCAGCAGCTTCCAAAGCGACCATGCCCACACCTTCTTGCAATGAAGGTAATGCAAACACCTTGGCACGTCTATAAAGATTTTGCAGTTCTTCCACGCTTACTTCGCCTACGTATTCTATGTTTTTGGTATCTCCAATAAGATTATTTAACCAATCGCGTTCTACTTGTCCCATCAGATGCCCGGCTAATTTTAAGTTGAAACCGTATTTCTTTGCAGCTTCAATTAATCGTGGCACGTTCTTATTGGGTGAAGCCAATCGACTGGCATGAAAGCAGAAGTTTTCTTTAGCTGGCATATATGATATTGGTGGTATACGGTAATGCAAAGGCACCTTAACAATTTGTTTTTGTGGAATTTCCAGACAATAATTGACATAATGCCGTTCTTCCTCAGAACGTACAAGCCATAATTTAGGATATTTACGAGCTAACCACAAATCATGAAAACGGCTTGATAGTCCAAAGTGATGTTGAAAACCCCAATATTTACAGAAAAACTTATATAGATAATCAGGCTTATTGGGATCTATTATTGGTGCTATAACAATGTTAGGATTTTCTTTTGCAAAATCGGGTATAAGGTTTCGGCATCCGGGTGCATAACCAAAAATGACGATGGCATCGAAATCATGCCATATTTCATAGTCCCAAGGATTAATCAAAGTAACACTTTCTCCCAACTTTTCCAATCCTGCTTTCCACATCTCTGCCTGTACTTTTACACCTCCTTTGGGTGAAATGGCAAAATTGGGATTTATAAAAGCTATCTTCATACTAAATCTATCTTATATTCTACACAAATTTTCTTTTTATTTTCGGTATCAATGATTATTCCCGAATGAAAATCATCAAAACTTTTATTGAAATTAGGAACAAGAACCAGCTGAAATCTTCTTTCGTCGTGATTCTCTATTATTTGTCTGATTGTTGTCAAATTTTGACATTGTTGATTCGACGGTAATCTGAGAGAATCCAAGTCTATTCTCCATTTATGCCAATCTATCCGGTTGTCTCGTGGAATACCTATCCTGTTGATATGTAGGATAGAGCCGTTATGACGGGATGGAGCGTCTATCTCATAGGCTGCTCTTATATTCAATTTTGTATCAACCGCTTCCCGCTTAAAAGTAATATTCAATTCCTTGCCATCCGATTTTTTGCTGACCGTCAGCAAGGCTTCACACCCTTGGAATAATCGGGAAGCAATGGCAGAAGAAAAACGGTAATTCAGTCCTTCATATCCGTCTATGCTGTCCGCTTCCAATACATTTCCCATTTCTTCCGCTTGTCTGAATGTGTCAGGACGCAAATTATTGCGCATGATATTCAAGTACTTTCCTGCGGTAGAATCAGCAGCAATACCTTCACTACAAATAGCTGTGCAAACCGAGAAGTTATCTTCATTATGAACTTTTCCCCATTTGCTGATGTAAACATTCTTATCGCTTCCATTCTCTATTTCCTTGAAAGCAATAAAGGGAGTTGTCGAAGTATATAGCACTTGTTCTCCGTCTCGATTATAACGGAACATCCTGATGCTTTCTGTATTCTGTATATAGCTGTATTGCGAACAATTTTCTTTATCTATCCAATTGTCACTATCATAACGGGCACGGTATAAAGGTAAGTTCAATGGCAAATCGTATCCTAGCATGACGTTTGAGTGTTCGGTTACATATTGTTGTATGTCAGCGTCAGTTACTTGATTATCTAACAGATGGGTTCTTAATTCCCCGTCAGCGTTTAATAGGTTGATATAATCATCGAAAGTCATAGTATGTTTATATTTTAGAAATAAGTAAACGCAAATAATCTTTTTTCTCTTGTTTGGTTAGCGCAGCAAATAAAATGAACGGAATGCGCATGAAAAAAAACATAATTCGGAATAGAATATAGGAAAAACGAGATGCTGTTTTTTTAAAATAAAGGAACTGACTTCTTTGTACCATCATCATTTTACGTATGTTTCGCTTATTGGTTTTCTTTATACTACTTCCTTCCAAATGGACAATTTCTGGAGCCGGAAGAATATAGCTTGGATACCCTGCTTTTGTTAATCTATGCTGCATCTCCGTCTCTTCAAAGTACATAAAGAATTCCGGATCAAAGGCACCATATTTGTCTAACAATGATTTTCGGATGAAAATATCAGCACCGGTTACATAATCTACTTTAAATGGGGAATCCTTGATTAAAGAATCATTATCTAATGTATTATAAGTGTTTCCGAATAATTTGTACAAAGGATTAACCAATCTGGAAAACAACACCTTACTGATTTTGGGAAAATCTGCAAAAGAATGTGTTCGCTTTAAATCCTTACCATTAAGCAAGCAACCTACTGCACCAATCTTCTTGTCATGATTACCTTCACAAAAATCAAAAAACAACTTGAGAGCATTATTGCATAAATAAGTGTCTGAATTTAAAAGAAATACATATCTCCCTTTTGCGACTTGTATTCCAATATTGTTTGCTTTCCTAAATCCTAAATTTTGAGACTGAGGTAAGAAACGAATATTGGTATCTCTACTAAACATTTCTACACTTCCATCTGTAGATGCATTGTCCACAAGTATTATTTCATACGTTACCTCTGTTGTGTATTTGATGATGGAATCGATACAAGCTTTCGTTAATTGCTTGGTATTATAGTTTACGATAATGATTGAAACGTCCATGGCAAATCAGCGCAATAGAATTAAAAAGAACGATATAGGTTAATAAGAGAATAAGGGTTTAGTTGTTCATCCCAAACATAATGCATAAAATCGTCATGCACCATAGGAGTGCAAAATACATATAACTTACGAAATATGTAAATTATTGAAACAAAGAGTAATATAGTGTTTGTAAATGTTCTTCTTTGTTTTATCAAATATAGAATGCTATAAGATGCTATCACACAAATAAATGGCTCAAACAGATAAGAATACCTTCCCATTAATTCTAAGCCACTTGCAGTATTTTTTAAATATATTCCTACTAACATCAAATTATATACTTTGGCTAAATTTAAATTGAGGCTTACTTTATATCCAACAAATATATAAGCCCATAATGGAACATTCGCTATTAATAATGAGATTGTAGAACGCCTTTCGCTGTCAGCATTTTGTCCTTCTCCAGTCAACCATCCTGCTGCATCACTGGCATAGGTGTCAAATCGATCAAATCCTTTAAAAAGGTCAAATATAAAAGCAAATTTTCCCATGATTGCAGGATCAAATAAGACAGATAAAAGAATGGAAATAATTATTGCCGCAAAAGGTTTGAATAAAACTTTATTATAGGTAAGTAATACATAAAAAATTGGCACCGCAATGATTAAACCAATATGGGTGCAAACACTACAAGTAGCCAATAAAATAGCCAACGTTCTTTTCTCTTCTTGATACAATTTAATGGCAATCAAAAGAAAAGAAAATCCCATATACCATCTAATAAGATTCGTTGCTGTCCCTGCACAACTAAAAACAATAAAAGGTATTAAGATGTAGGAAACGGATTTATATGTTTTAGCAAAATAAAATATAGCGAAAATAAGGAGACAAGAGCATGAAGCAATGATTATTGGATATGGTAAATTAAAAAGGGCATATAATTTCCAAATAGCCTGGAACAGAATTTCATGATTTGAAGAGAAACCCTGTAAATAATCATTATATACATAATAATAAACACACCAATCAATATTTCTTCCCCATCTTAATCCTTCTTCGATTGTAAACGCCAAAATAGGAATAAATGAAAGTTTCCAATAAGAGTTTATAGACTTACAAGATATTTGCTTCCCATAATAGAAGAGAATTATAGCGAGTAATAAATGAAATAAAATATAGCGAAACTCAATCATGGCTATTTATTTAATTTGTTCCTAATCAGAGACAGCAAAAGATATTTAAGTGATATGATTTTGCACCGAAGAATGTTTTTTAAAATTTTTCCGCTTATTGATTGAGGGTGATAATAGATGGAAATATCTTTAGGGTCAATATTATGTAACATTTTTATACATGTACTTTTAGCTTCTTTCCCATAAAAGCAAGACCGTAATGCACGAATCAAAATACAGTAAACGAAACTATATATGTGATTTAGTTGAACTGTATCAAGTCCATATTTATCTACTATTAAAGATAATTTATCTGATAACTTACGATACGCATAAATCAAATTTTTAAAATAAGGCATATTCCCTCTTGCTGATAAAGAAAACCGTTTGTTATTTATCCTGTAATAATATCCAACATAGTCTATTACTACCACATTCTGTATAAAACGAATATAGTCAAAATAAAAACAATGGTCTTCATGTAATGAGATATGTTCATCAAAAAACAAATCGTTTTCTTTAATGATTTCCATGTTATATAATTTCCCCCATGGCGTTCCATATATCAAAACGGCATTCATTATATCATAATCAAAATGATTATTTAAACATATTCGAATATTGGGAAATTTTGAAGGCCAATATTCAGATACGTTCCCTTTAACAGCCTTAGCTTGCTGAATGTATAAAGTATCTTTTTGCAGACTAAGAGCGATATATTTTTCTAAACTTTTTTCGTTTAACCAATCATCACTATCTACAAAAGCAATCCATTTGCCTTTTGCTTCCTTTATACCCTTATTGCGTGCAGAGCTTACTCCGTTGTTTTCTTTATGAAATATTCTAATACGACTATCTGTTTTAGCATATTGATCACAAATCTTCCCCGAATTATCCGTGCTTCCATCATCAATCAGAAGCAATTCAAAATCAGTAAATGTCTGAGCTAATATGCTATCAATACAACGAGTTAAATATTGCTCCACATTATAAACGGGAACGATAACTGAAATTTTAGGATTATTACCTGATACCATACTATTAAGAACTAAAGCTATATAGAAAATCGTTTACTATAGGAAATGGAGCTACGTTCAATAGATTTCTTTGAATAATTTTTATGTCCAAATTAGGAAGACTTTTATCTTTATGTTGTAAAAAAAGCTCCAAACAGTTTTGATTGGAAGAAAGAATTTCTTCTATATTCTTAAAACCTTCATAAACTTGGATATTAACAGAACTAAGATAATCTTTGAATTTTATGTCGTCAGCATGAAGCGTTCGTTTTTTAATCCATAATGCAGGTATCCCATATGCATGCGAAACTATTAATCCATGCAACGATGTAGATAATATGTATTGACATGAAGTTATTTGTGCTATTGTGTTTTCTACCTCTCTTGTTCTAAAATCTATTATTTTATATTTATTATTATACCTATCAAGGAAATAGTCAACTTCTGACCAATGTGGAATAATCCCGATTAAATCTGTTTTACAGGAAACAGGATTTACTAGAATCGGAATCAACAACGCAGGATCTCCATAAATTGAAGTTCCTTGAAACCCCATTTTTATAAGTTTATCATTAGTATATTTTCCCCTGACTGCTAAAATTTTACCACCGTTAAAAGATTCATCTTCTGAAATAAAGCCACTTCCCCACACAATAGAATGCTTGTTTCCATGACTTAAAATAGAACCAATTGCTAACAAATTTTTTTCCCAAGGAAAAAGTATGGAACTTATCTTTTTAAAATCAAAAACCAATATAAGTTTAATAAGTTTCTTTATTATATTTAATCCGCTAATATTATATGATTTATAGACTATTTTTTTGCCACTCAGTTTTTCTACCATATACGGACTTAATATATCCCCAAAATTAGGTTCATTCCAATAAACAAGTTTTATCACATCAGAGTTAAAAAAATTTTTCCTGTTTAGCACTTTTATTGTCATATATCAAAAGATAAATTAAATATTGATTTTACTTTTTTTGGTAAATTCACTAATTTTCGATTTAATAAACTTCCGTTCGCTTGAAGACAATCCGACCGTATAAGTCACAGAACCGACAGACAGCACACAGGCTATACACACTGTGAAAAAGCGCAATACAGTATCGTCCATCTGCCCATAAACCAAGAATGGCAGGATAACGGAAAGGATGACTACCACAAACACTCGCAGATAGATGTGCCTGAAATAGTCTCGTATGCGTATGCCTATCAAAGGACGGAGCAGAACCATACGGACTGCCTGCGTAATGGATTCCATAACAAAATGGACGATGAATACGGAATAAGCCGGACATCCTAATAATAAACAAATGTATGAAACCGGAAGTATCAGCAACAGGATTGTCCCGCATATCGCCTGGTATTTCCTTACCTTACCCGTAGCCTGGTTGGCCACCATCAATGGATTTGACAATGTATATAGCAGTGATGTACAAATCATTATACGGAGAAATACAACCGTATTGTCTGGTACGATTTTTAGCCAAACGGTCAGGATAAAGTTTGTCTCAAACAGCACAGGCAGCGACAGGAAGAATAGCAGGTAGAACGAAAATCTTGCACTGCGGAACATCAGCTTGTGCATCTCGTCCATCTCGCCCTTGGCGTATGTCTTGGTGATTTGAGGATTCAAAGCCATCTGGAAATTACCCACAAACTGCTGGATGGCACTCTGTACCTGCACAGAAACAGCACGGGCGGCATTAACCACCGGACCAAAGAACACATTGAGCAGCATATTCAAACCCTGACTAAACAAAACGCTGGCAAGATTGCCGAACATGCTCCATCCCGCAAAACCGGTCATTTCCCTGAACAGGGATTTGTCCCATACATGCCTATACTTTGATTCCTCGAAATGCCTGCTGCAATAGTGGCTATAGCACAAACGGATAAGGAGTTGTACCGCCAAAATCAGAAAGGCATAAAAAATCAATCTGTCGAACGGTGACAAGACAAGCGCAAAGACGATTGCCAGTTTCAACACTGCTTCAAGTATCGAGATGTAGGCGAAAGCCGACATCTTTTCGTGGGCTATGATGTCCGCATTATACGGCACACTGATTACCATAACCGCTGTAGAGACTATCGAGCATTGCAGCACCCAGAAAGCGGCATCCACCCGGTCGGCAGGTATCTGCATCTGCGTATACATAAACCAAAGTCCGACAGTCTCACCTAAAATGATAATTAATGCGGCAATGAGAACATGTATCTGCAACGCCGTGCTGAACACTTTCTGAAGGTTCTCTTTGTCACCTTTTCCCAAAGCAAACGTAATGTACCGCTGAGTAGCGGATGACATGGAACCGTTGATGAAACCGAACATCGCCACTACACCACCAACCACATTATAAATACCGTAATCCGTCACGCCCAATGTGTTCAGTACGACACGACTCGTGTAGAGCGTGACGAGCATGATGAACAGTGTGCGGACATACAGCAGCAACGTGTTTTTGGCTATGCGTTTGTTATTGGCAGCACTATCAACCATAATATATGATCAATATTTACAATTTATACAATTCTTATCTGTTATGTTATAATTGCATTTTTTCAAACTTTTCCCAAATATTTAAAGCATACGGCACGCAATAATCTTCGTATGCTTCTGTATGCTTCAACTTCTCCATTCCATCTTTTAATCGCTGCAATTCTGCCGCTGGGAATTTTCCGCTTTTGATAGCATCAATGATTGCTTCCATCATGTCTTGGCAAACATAATCGGGACTGTACATGTCATCGAAATAGTTGTAATGCTCGTCTTCCACAAAGTGGTAAGTGAGGCTTTCGAGAACTTCGAGTAGGATGGTTACGGCTTTGGCATAGTTGCCTTGGATTAGCAATTCACGAACCACCTCCCGATAAGGTGAAAGCAGTCGTGCTATGGTATCGCAATCCTCATCGATATTCCGCTTGTTGAAAACGGTTTCGATTTTAGCTTTCAACGGAGTCAGTTCGATGTCAGTACGTGATTTGTCTTCCATACGCTGACGGATATAGCTCATTTTAAGTTTGTGAGTTTATGAGTTGACATCCTGCTCTTGTTTTTATGAAGATACCTTCGCGGGGAAACGGTTCGTAAGCGTTCGATTCAGACATCCCCTACATTACGGACGGTAGGCCTGAAATAAAATTTAGATGTAAGAAGCTGTTTTGAATTTCTCCAAAAAGTTTTTCTTGGCTTGATGTATCCGTTTTCGTGTGTGCTTTGGGCGATTTTTTGGTCCTTTCCGCTCCTGTTCTTCGTCAGATAGCCCGCTATCTTCCTCATCACAGAAGCGAAAATGCCTCAAAAACTCATCCCAAATCATCGCACGATAAATTCAAAACAGCTTCTAAGAACGAATAAGTATGCTACTTAAGCAAGAATTCTTCCGGAGTATATACCGGAATATCTGAAAAATAAAAGTCTTTTTTGTTGCGGGTGATGATGCAGTCTGCCGCAGTTTGCTTTGCCGAGAAATATTGCACGGCATCTTCAAAATCTTTAGCTCTCAATAATAAAGCTGCATCAATACTTGTTTCTCCTGTGGTTACAATTTGTACATTGGAACGCAACTCATCCAATAGTCCGTACCATTCGCCCAACGACATTCCTTTTTTTGTAAGATATGCCACATTGACAAAGGTTAAATCTGAAATTATCAGTTGATGGATGCCACCGTCAGCCATTTCGAATATCGGGACAATTGCATGTACGAAAGGTTCACGGAATTTTACAGCATCTACCACTACATTGGTGTCTAAGAATAATTTCATCTTACATTCCGTATTTTTTCCTTAAATAAGCCTCTTTTTCTTTTTTCCAGTCATCATTCTCATCAATGAAAGGAGCTGCTCCAAATAATCGGCGTAAATGCCCTTTCACATGAAGATTGTCCAACTTCGCTTCAATTTCCTTGCGACTGCAAACCTCAGGATTTTCATGCGTCGTTCCCGTTTCTTTGTCCACAAGCATACTTCCAGCTAGTTTGTTAATAATCAACAGTTTGACTTGGGTGGGTTGCTGTAAAAGCATGTCCATTATTTGGTCAGAAAACTCTGACACAGGTGGCTTTACCGCATTAGGACTGCTGTATGAAAGCCCTGGTTCGCTGACCATGCCCGTGGTCTCTTTTTCTATTGGTTTGTATTCTTTCATAAGACGTTCCTCCTTGTCTTGTTGATTCTGATAGGACAAAGCAAGTTCTTTGCCTCTTGTCTACAAAGTTAGCAATTAATTCTCAGATGGCAAAAAACTTGCGCAATTAACAATGGACAAACGGACAATTATTTAGAAACTGTTTTGAATTTCTCCAAAAAGTTTTTCTCGTTTTGATGTATTCGTTTTCGTGTGTGCTTTGGGCGATTTTTTGGTCCTTTCCGCTTCTGTTCTTCGTCAGATAGCCCGCTATCTTCCTCATCACACAAGCGGAAATGCCTCAAAAACTCATCCCAAATCATCGCACGATAAATTCAAAACAGTTTCTTAGCTCTGCAAACATCCCATGCAGGGCGTATCGTATACGCCCGAATGCGTCAACTAATCCACGTAGATGTTTTTGGGTAGGCAAACCCTGCCCCCTACAAGGCATTTTGGCAAAATGAAGACATTCGTACTGCTTT
>ULNS01031200.1_pt1 | contig 48618 bp, 39 predicted proteins | sample 1951981 | NCBI WGS metagenome assembly ULNS01 (sample SAMEA4835583, study PRJEB28245) | human gut metagenome | biome: gut microbiome; material: fecal sample | place: Denmark | collected 2008
GGGACTTACCCGTATTTCAAAAATCTTGCAATCCCTGAACTATCGGCGCGATATTTCTTGATTGCGGGTGCAAAGGTAGGTATTTTTTCTGAATATGCAATACGTCTTCTGAAAAAAATGCAGAAAAAAATGAAGAGACGTCATTTTTCATGCTTTTATTACGCTGAATAAGTACAAAAAACGTACTTTTGTACGCAAATAAAGTTATCCGTTACGGAGGGTATACTCTTTTAATCTATTTAAAGTAAAGAAAATGACACCAGACAGACCAATCGGTATTCAAGAGCATGCAATGAGATTCGGAACCTATATGGGAATCTTTTGGATTATCAAATTCATTTTTCTTCCATTAGGGTTTAAAGTTCCCTTGCTGCAACTCCTTTTTATATTGGGTACGCTGTTTGTCCCCATATTGGGATACTTGTATGCACGCAAATTCCGGAATACATATTGCAACGGAACCATTCCGTTTTTCCGTGCTTTCATCTTTACCGTATGCATGTATGTCTTTGCGGCCATGCTGGCGGCGGTAGGGCACTATCTTTACTTCCGGTTTATCGACCAAGGATTCTTGTTTGACATGTACAGGCAACAGCTGAACGAGGCAAAGGCTATGCTTCAAGGTGATCTGGCAACTTCCATAGACCAGCTTATGCTTGCTTTTGATACGATAGCTTCCCTGAGTCCCATTCAACTCACCTTTCAACTCATTACGCAGAATGTATTCTATGGCATTTTGCTTGCCTTGCCTACAGGCTTGTTAGTTATGAAATATAAAAAATAAAAATCAGTATTATGGACATATCAGTAGTCATCCCTTTATATAATGAAGCCGAGTCGTTGCCCGAACTGCATGCATGGATAAAACGGGTAATGGATGCCAATCATTTTTCGTATGAAATCATCTTCGTCAATGACGGAAGCACTGACCGCTCGTGGAATGTCATTGAGGAACTGGGCAAAAGCAATCCGGAGGTGAAAGGCATCAAGTTCCGCCGTAATTACGGGAAGTCGCCCGCCCTGTACTGCGGGTTCGAGCGGGCAGAAGGTGATGTGGTCATTACCATGGATGCCGACCTGCAAGACAGTCCCGACGAAATTCCGGAACTGTATCGGATGATTACGGAGGACGGGTATGACCTGGTTTCGGGCTGGAAACAGAAACGCTATGACCCGCTCTCGAAAACCATACCCACCAAGCTTTTCAATGCAACGGCACGGGCGGTGTCGGGCATACACAACCTGCACGATTTCAACTGCGGGCTGAAGGCATACCGGCGTGAAGTGGTGAAGAACATCGAAGTGTATGGCGAAATGCACCGGTATATCCCGTACCTGGCAAAAAATGCAGGATTTGCCAGAATCGGTGAAAAGGTGGTGCATCATCAGGCACGTAAGTACGGAAAGACCAAATTCGGGCTGAACCGTTTCGTAAACGGTTACCTCGACCTGCTTACGTTATGGTTTCTTTCCACTTTCGGGGTGAAGCCGATGCACATCTTCGGCTTTCTGGGTTCTATTATGTTTTTGTTGGGATTCATATCGGTGGCCGTTATCGGATTCAACAAGCTGCACGACATGTATTGCGGAAATCCGTACCGGCTGGTGACCGAAAGCCCGTACTTCTACCTGGCGCTGACCACGATGGTTATCGGCACGCAATTGTTCCTTGCCGGATTCATCGGCGAACTGATAGCCCGCAACGCTCCCGAACGAAACAAGTATCAAATCGAAAAAGAACTGTAACGATGAAAAGACTACCGGTCATATTCTGCATATTGGCGTTAGCAGGACTGTTGGTTCCAAGCTGTGAAGTGGAAAACTGCCCGCCCAACGCCTTGTCGTACCTGCATTTTTCGCTGGTAGACCAAAACGGACGGACATTCAATACTTCTGACACCATCACTATCGTAGGTCAGACCACTTCTTCTGATACGCTTGTATCTGACACGCTTATCAATCAGGAGGCGGCGGCAAGCAGCTTCAGCCTTCCTTTGAGCTACGATGCCTACACCCAGTTTGTCTTTATCTATCACGCGCTGGATGTCGGTTATGTGGGACGCGACACCATCCGGATTGACCACCGGAACATCCCGTATTTCACCAACCTGGATTGCGGAAGCATGATGTTCTACGAAATCACCGGCACGGCGCACACCCACCACAGGCTCGACTCTATCACCATCACTAACCCGAATATCGACAACAATGAGAAAGAAAATATCCGCATCTATTTCACTGTTTCTGGTGTTGAGCAGTAGCCTTCTCTTTCTGTTCCCTGCCCCGTCATGGGCACAAAAGAAAGACAAGGAGCAGCTAAAGGCCGACTACAAGGCTTCCCCGTTCTATCAGGGAAGTTCTATCGGCGTGGAAATAGCCGGCATAGGCGGCTACCTGCTGGGAGGAGACATCATGAGCAGCGAAATTTTATTGCAAAGTAACCTGAAGAACCGTTTTTTGCCTACCCTCGAAATAGGCTACGGGAAAACCGATGCCGTCAATGATGCCAACGACATGCACTACAAGACATCGGCGCCTTATTTCCGGATAGGCATGGACTATAACGTGTTCTACCTGAAGCCTTACCTGCCCGGTTATCTGTATGTGGGCCTGCGTTACGGCATGAGTTCGTTCACCTACGACGTGAGCGGACCTGACATGACTGACCCCAATTATGGAGGGACTACGGTGCCTTTTTCGTATTCGGGCATGAAAAGCAAGGCAAGCTGGCTGGAAGGTGTAGTAGGCATCAAGGTAAGGATTTACAAACGTTTCCACATGGGATGGGCGGTGCGCTACAAGATGCGCATGAGCATCGACAATCACGAGAACTCGGTCCCTTGGTACGTGCCCGGCTTTGGCAAGAACGCCAGCAGCAGCTTCAACCTGACGTATAACTTGATTTATAATCTTCCGTTTTAAGGGAACAAGGTGACAAGGAGACAAGGTGACAAGGTCTTGAATAGTTAACCAAAGTATCTGAAACCTCGTCACCTTGTTAACTCGTCACCTTGTCAACTAACTAATAACTGACACAAATGGGTATATTCGCAATTCTTTTGCTTGCCGTGAGCCTCGCCATCGATTGCTTCACGGTGTCCGTCACCAGCGGCATCATATTACGGCGCATCCGGTGGAATACGTTTCTGACGATGGCGTTCTTTTTCGGCTTCTTTCAGGCTTTGATGCCTTTGCTGGGCTGGCTTGGGGCAAGCCATTTCAGCCACCTCATCGAGGCTTACGACCATTGGATAGCCTTCGGGCTGCTCGCTTTTTTAGGCATCCGCATGATACGCGAGCATTTCAAGGACAGCGAAGAACACAGCTTCGATCCTACCCGGCTGAAGGTCATCATCACCCTTGCCATCGCTACCAGCATTGATGCACTGGCGGTAGGCATCTCGTTTGCCTTCACCGGATTCAAGGAGCTACAGAGCCTGCTTCTTCCGCTCGTTGCCATCGGGCTTGCCTCGTTCATCCTCTCGCTGGCAGGAAGCCTTATCGGCATCTTTTTCGGGAAACGCTTCAACTTGCGGATGGAATTGTTCGGCGGGCTGGTATTGATAGGTATCGGCGTAAAGATACTTTGCGAACACTTACTCTCCAGGTAACGAGTTAACAAGGTACCAGGTGACAAGGTTTTTAGATACCATTGGCAAAACTATCTGAGAACCTCGTCAACTCGTCAACTTGTTACCTCGTCACCTATTAAACAGATATAAAAACAATAGAAAACATGAAGAAAAAAAACGGACTGAAATGGCAAATCCCTTTCCTGCTGCTGCTCGTTGTGGGCACCGTATGGATATTGCGCAAGCAGGCACCTTACCAGACCGACCAGGGGCTGGTGTTCGGTACGATGTATAAAATCACTTACCAGTCGAAAGAGAACCTGAAAGCCGAGATAGAAGCCGAGCTGCAACGGGTAGACCGTTCGCTTTCGCCTTTCAACAAGGCATCGGTCATTACGCGCATCAACGACAATACGGATATGCAGACCGACTCCCTGTTCGACTATGTGTACCGCCTTGCCCGGCAGGTATCGGAAGAGACACACGGTGCGTTCGACATTACCGTTGCTCCGCTGGTGAATGCCTGGGGATTCGGGTTCAAGAATGCGTCGCAAGTAGATTCGGCTACCATCGACAGCTTGCGCCAATTCGTCGGATACGATAAGGTGAAGCTGGAAAACGAAAGGATTGTCAAGAGCGACCCGCGCACGATGCTGGACTGCAGTGCCATTGCCAAAGGCTTCGGTGTAGACTGTGTGGCACGCCTGCTGGACCGGAAAGGGATACGCAACTATATGGTGGACATCGGGGGAGAACTGGTGATGAAAGGTGAAAACGCGCAGATGAAACCCTGGCGCATCGGCATCAACAAGCCCATAGACGACTCGCTGGCAGTGAACCAGGAACTGCAGACCGTGCTTCAGGTGAGCGGCGTAGGGCTTGCCACTTCGGGCAACTACCGCAACTTCTATTACAAGGACGGCAAGAAATACGCCCATACCATCGACCCGCGTACAGGCTACCCGATACAGCACAACATCCTCTCGGCTACGGTCATCGCCGACAACTGTGCCAAGGCAGATGCTTACGCCACCGCCTTCATGGTATTGGGGCTGGACTCTGCCAAAGCCGTCTGCCGTGCCCATCCCGAGCTGGACGCATACTTTATCTATAGCAAAGACGACGGAAAGACGGACATCTACTACACCGAAGGGATGGAGAAGTACATCGCAAGATAGGTTATAATTAATAATTAACAATTAATAATGCCAATCAGGAGTTAAAAGGGAGTTATAGGTAGTTATCGCCCGCAGGGCGGGCTGGAAGTTAGATGCCAATACCTTTTTGCGCCGGTTTCAGAAGTAAGACTATTGGCCTGTAACTCCTGAACGAAGTGATAACTCCTGTGAAACATAACTACGTTTAACTACTGATTCGCATAATTAACAATTAATAATTAATAATTAATAGCTGACAGTTTACATTACACCGGGAACGATGCATAAGGCTTTATCTGGCACGAAAAGATAAATTGAAACTAAAAATAATAACACAACATGAAAGAAACAGATGAAAAACCGACGGGACTGCCCGAAAACGCGTTCCGTCCACTGAAACCGGGCGAACAATACCACCCCCTGATGTCGCCCGACAAGAATTATCCCGAAGTAAATGCCTGGTCGGTGACGTGGGGCATCGCCATGGCAGTACTCTTCTCGGCAGCGGCGGCATACTTGGGGTTGAAAGTGGGGCAGGTATTCGAAGCCGCCATCCCCATCGCCATCATTGCCGTGGGAGTGTCTGGAGCCGCCAAGCGTAAAAGCGCACTGGGCGAAAACGTCATCATCCAGTCCATCGGGGCATGTTCGGGCGTTATCGTAGCCGGAGCCATCTTCACCCTTCCGGCACTTTACATCCTTCAGGACAAGTATCCGGAAATGACGGTCGACTTCTTCCAGATGTTCATCAGCTCTTTGCTGGGAGGTATCCTTGGTATCCTGTTTCTCATTCCTTTCCGCAAGTATTTCGTAAGCGAGAAACACGGCGAATATCCTTTTCCCGAAGCCACCGCCAGCACGCAGGTGCTGATTTCGGGCGAAAAGGGAGGAAGCCAGGCGAAACCGTTGCTCTTTGCCGGACTCATCGGCGGTCTGTACGACTTTATCGTAGCTACCTTCGGGTGGTGGAACGAGAACTTCACCACCCGCGTATGCGGCTGGGGCGAGACGATTGCCGACAAGGCGAAGCTGGTGCTTAAAATCAATACCGGAGCAGCGGTCTTGGGGCTGGGGTATATCGTAGGGTTGAAATATGCCGCCATTATCTGCGCCGGCTCGCTCGCCGTATGGATTATCATCGTGCCGGGCATCGCAATGCTGTGGGGCGACCAGGTATTGAATGCCTGGAATCCGGCTATCACGCAGACCGTAGGCTCGATGTCGCCCGAAACCATCTTCGCCGAATATGCCAAGAGTATCGGCATCGGAGGCATCGCCATGGCGGGCATTATCGGCATCGTGCGCTCGTGGAGCATCATCAAGAGTGCCGTAGGGCTTGCCGCCAAAGAGATGAAAGGCAAGAAGGCAGATGCCGGCGTGGTGCGCACACAGAAAGACTTGTCGATGAAAATCATCGCCATCGGGTCGATTGTCACCATTATCCTTGTGGCGCTGTTCTTCTATTTCGATGTGATGCAAGGCAATTTGCTGCACACCGTTGTAGCGATAATCCTTGTGGCAGGCATCTCGTTCCTGTTCACCACGGTAGCCGCCAATGCCATTGCCATCGTGGGTACCAATCCCGTATCGGGCATGACACTGATGACCCTGATTCTGGCATCGGTGGTGATGGTTGCCGTAGGGCTGAAAGGTGCTACGGGCATGGTTGCGGCATTGGTTATGGGAGGCGTGGTATGTACCGCCCTCTCGATGGCAGGCGGCTTCATTACCGACCTGAAAATCGGCTATTGGCTGGGAAGCACGCCCGCCAAGCAACAGACGTGGAAATTCCTGGGCACGCTGGTATCGGCTGCTACCGTAGGCGGTGTTATCATGATATTGAACAAGACCTACGGATTCTCTTCGGGTGCACTTGCCGCACCGCAAGCCAATGCCATGGCTGCCGTCATCGACCCGCTGATGAACGGTGTGTCAGCTCCGTGGCTGCTTTATGGCATCGGTGCCGCACTGGCATTGGTACTGACTTATTTCAAAGTCCCGGCACTTGCCTTTGCCTTAGGTATGTTTATCCCCTTGGAGCTGAACCTGCCGCTTATTGTAGGCGGTGCCATCAACTGGTACGTCACCACCCGTAGCAAGGACGAAGCGGTCAATGCGGCACGTGGAGAAAAGGGCACTTTGCTGGCTTCGGGCTTCATAGCCGGCGGTGCACTGATGGGTGTGATAAGCGCCGCGATGCGTTTCGGAGGCATTAACTTGGTGAACGAAGCGTGGCTGGAAAACCCGATGAGCCAAGTGGTATCGCTCATTGCATACGCACTCCTTATTATATATTTAGTAAAAGCAAGTATGAAAATAAATAAAGTTGACTAGTTGACGAGGTACGAGGTGACTAGGTTTTAGATACCATTAGCAAAACTATTCAAAGCCTAGTCACCTAGTACCTAGTTACCTAATACCTAATACCTAGTCACCTAGTCCCTAGTACCTAGTCACCTAATAAAAAAATAAAACACCATGAAAAAGTTAGCATTAATGAGTTTACTCTTTGTTTCTACGCTGCTTGCGGCGCAGGAACCTGTCAAAATCAAATTATGGCAAAACGGCGCGCCCAATGACAACGGCATGACCAGCCAAGTGGAAAAAGGTCCGCTCTATGTAGCAGAACCGACCATCGAAGTCTATCCCGCTAAAGAAAGCAACGGACTTGCCATCGTGATGTGCCCGGGAGGTGGATACAGCCATCTCGCCATGAACCACGAAGGGCATGATATGGCAAACTGGTTCAACAGCCAAGGCATTACATACGCCGTACTGACCTACCGTATGCCTAACGGAAACAATGAAGTCCCCCTGAGCGATGCCCAACAGGCACTCCGCATCATGCGCCAGCATGCAAAAGAATGGAACATCCAAAAGCTGGGCATCATGGGCGCTTCGGCAGGCGGACATCTGGCAAGCACCGCCGCAACCCATTTTACAGACGCAGAGACACGTCCCGACTTCCAGATTCTGTTCTATCCAGTCATTACGATGGATCCTGCTTACACCCACATGGGTTCGCACGACAACCTGTTAGGAAAGAATCCTTCAAAAGAACTCGAACAAAAGTACTCGAACGAACTGCAAGTCACACCCGAAACTCCTCAGGCATTCATCATGCACAGCAGCGATGACGGTGCCGTACCCGTAGCCAACAGCGTGAACTATTATACGGCACTGGTGAAAAACGGTGTCTCGGCAAGCCTGCACACCTATCCCGTCGGCGGACACGGCTGGGGATTCCGCGACAGCTTCCTTTACAAACGCCAATGGACCGGTGAACTGGAGAAATGGCTGCGTGAGCTCGACCGCTAAACATACAGAAGCTGGCTGGAAGGAAAATTCTCTTTCCGCCAGCTGTTTTTTCGGTACTTTTCTGTAATTTTGCAGGCGATTTACTTACTTTACAATTTTAACAACTTAACATAGCAAAAATGGGTGGTTTTTTCGGAACAGTCTCTATGGCTGAATGTGTGACCGATTTGTTTTACGGTACGGATTACAATTCGCACTTGGGAACCAAACGTGCAGGGATGGCTACTTACGATGAAACATCGGGTTTCGCAAGGTCGATTCATAGTATAGACAATTCGTACTTCCGTACCAAATTCGAGTCGGAGTTATCAAAGTTTAAGGGCAAATCGGGTATCGGCGTTATCAGTGATACCGACCCACAACCCATTATGATTAATTCACATCTGGGACGGTTTGCGATAGTGACGGTCGCCAAAATCAATAATATCTCCGAACTGGAGAAAGAATTGCTGGATGCCAATATGCACTTTGCCGAAATGAGTATGGGGAAAACCAACCCTACCGAGCTGGTAGCATTGCTCATCGTGCAAGGAAAAAATTTCGTCGAGGGCATCGAAAACGTATATGCCAAGGTGAAAGGCTCGTGCTCGATGCTGCTTCTTACCGAGGATGGTATCATCGCTGCCCGTGACCGGCTGGGACGGACGCCCATCATCATCGGAAAGAAAGAGGGCGCGTATGCCGTGACCAGTGAGTCGTGCAGCCTGCCCAACCTTGATTTCGAGATAACCGGCTACGTGGGACCGGGCGAGATAGTCCGTGTGCGTGCCGGAGGCGTAGAGCAGCTGCGCAAACCCAACGAGGAGATGCAGGTATGCTCCTTCCTGTGGGTGTATTACGGCTTCCCCGTGTCGTGCTACGAGGGGCGCAACGTAGAAGAAGTGCGCTTCAAGAGCGGTTACGAGATGGGACGTACCGATGAGTCGGAAGTGGACTGCGCCTGCGGCATTCCCGATTCGGGTGTAGGCATGGCGTTGGGCTATGCCGAGGGCAAAGGCGTACCTTATCACCGTGGCATTGCCAAGTACACTCCTACCTGGCCGCGCAGCTTCACACCCAGTAATCAGGAGATGCGCTCGCTGGTGGCAAAAATGAAACTCATCCCCAACCGTGCCATGCTGCAAGGCAAACGGGTGTTGTTCTGCGATGACTCCATCGTGCGTGGCACCCAGTTGCGCGACAACGTGAAAATCCTCTACGACTATGGTGCCAAGGAAATCCACATGCGTATCGCCTGCCCGCCGCTGATTTACGGCTGTCCGTTCATCGCCTTTACCTCGTCGAAGAGCGACATGGAACTGATTACTCGCCGCATTATCGAAGAGATAGAAGGTGACGGCAATGCGAAATTAGACCGCTATGCCACTACCGGCTCACCCGAGTACAATGAACTGGTAGAACGTATCCGTGCGCGATTTGGTCTCACATCGTTGAAATTCAATACGCTGGAGACGCTGATAAACGCCATAGGCTTGCCCAAGTGCAAGGTCTGCACGCATTGCTTCGACGGTTCGAGTCGCTTCTGATTTCCCTTTTCTCACCAATTGGCAATGGATAATTGACCATTATTCTAAGCCGGAGTAGTTGTCAATTGTCTGTTGTCATTGTCATTACCGTTGTGATGCAACTATAATGGATACGGGGGGCATATATATGCACACACGGACGGATATAGTTGCATATTTCCGAGTGGCTATAATTACCTGCCAAATCTGCGTTAATCCGCGAAAATCTGTGTTTTCAGAGCTTGTCGTATATTATTGATTACTTATCGACGGATCAGAACGCTTCTGTCATGTTGAAGTAGAACAGGTTCTGGCGGTTGATGAAGTTGCGCCCGAAGTCGAGGCGGACGTTCATGCGCGGCTGCACTTCGATGCGCAGGCCCAAGCCGGCGTTGGGCAACACGCCTTCTATCTTCACCGGATTGGGACCCATGAATCCGGCTCCTCCCCAAGCTACGAAGCCCAGGTGGTGGACGATGCGCTTCAGCCAGTTGCTGCGGTCGGTGTTGAACATCTGGCGGTATTCCACCAGTGCCACGTGGCCGCTCTTGTCGCGGTATTGCCCCATGTAGTATCCGCGCAGGTCGAACGGTGTACCGCTCAGCACGTATTTGTTCAGTGGAATGTTGTTGCCGAATACGTTCTTGGTCTGTACCGTCCAGGCGAGCACTTTCCGTTCGCCTACCGACTTGTATTGGCGGTAATCCAGCTCGAAGCGGTAGAAATCGTTGTCACTTCCCAGCCATTTCTGGTACAGCAGTCCACGGATGTCGAAGTACAGCCCTCGGTAAGGGTTGGCAGGAATGTCACGCGTGTCGTAGGTGACGAGGAAGCCGATGCCCGAGCTGAAGTTTTTGTAGCCCGATTCGGTACCTCCGGCGCGCACGTAATCTGCTTGGTGTGCCAGATGTTTTGCCGGACTGCTTATCTTGTCGTAGTTCAGGTCGATTTGCGGACCGATAAACCAGTCGGTCTCCTTGATGCGGAACAGAAACCAGGGGTTTATCTGTACACCACTGTAGCGGTATTGGCTGGTACTGTCACTCCGCTCGTAATTTTTGTTGGTAGAATAGCCCACGCCGTAGAAGTTCTCTTGCGTGTTTTTGTAAGTGAATTGTCCGAAGATGCGGAAGCGGTCGTTCTTGAAAAACAGTTGGGGCTTTACTTGGATATTCAGTCCGCCTTTGAAGATGAATGCCATGGCAAAGGGGAGTACTGAGCGGCGCATGGTAGTGTCTTTGGGATTCATGCGGAACGTCATCAGTGCACTTCCGCCTACCAGAAATCCGAAGTCGGGGCTGAAGCTGGGTCCTCCCAATATATTGTAATGGAAGTTTCGTCGTGCTACCTTCTGGCGGTGCAGTTCTTTCTTGCTCAGAGTCATTGGTGGGAAAAGCGTGTCGGCAGGAAGCCGGAGGGTGTCCGTCTCTTGGGCAAAGCCGAGCGATGCCGTCAAGCACAGGATGTAGAGTGTAATCAGTTTTTTCATATTCAAAATGTTATCAGTCGCAAAGGTATAAAAACTTGGGCACTTGGAGGCTTAAAATTAGAAGAACTTAATTAAGTTTGTGGTCTTGTATGGCTTTTTAATGCTCTCGGTATAGCTTTTTAACTTCGTATGTTTGGCGGTATGCCGGCTATTTTCTACTTTTACATCACTAATCATTGCTAAAAATTTAACTTAAAAGATTATGACAGTAATAGAACGTTTTTTGAAGTACGTTTCTTTCGACACTCAGTCGGACGAGAATGCCGGTGTGACACCCAGCACTCCCGGACAGATGGTGTTCGCCAAATATTTGCAATCGGAATTGGAAGCATTAGGGCTAGAGGAAATCTCACTCGATGAGAACGGTTACCTTTTTGCTACCCTTCCGGCTAATGTGGACCGTGATATCCCTACCATTGGTTTCATCGCTCACATGGATACCAGTCCCGATATGTCGGGTGCGGATGTACGTCCGCGCATCGTGGCCGATTACCAAGGTCAGGATATACCCTTGTGTGAGGAAGAAGGTATCGTGTTGTCACCCGGACAGTTTCCCGAATTGCTCGACCATATAGGCGAGGACTTGATAGTGACTGACGGGCGAACCCTGCTGGGAGCCGATGATAAGGCAGGCATTGCCGAAATCGTAGGGGCAATGGCTTATCTGAAGGAGCATCCCGAAATCAAGCATGGAAAAATCCGCATCGGTTTCAATCCTGACGAGGAAATCGGACTGGGAGCGCACAAGTTCGATGTGGAGAAGTTCGGATGCAAATGGGCATACACGATGGACGGAGGCGAAGTGGGCGAGCTGGAGTTTGAGAATTTCAATGCGGCTTCGGCAAAGGTGCAGGTAAAAGGTCTGAACGTGCATCCTGGATATGCCAAAGGCAAGATGGTCAATTCGTTGCTGGTAGCAAACGAGTTCGTGTCCTTGCTCCCTGATGCCGAAACTCCTGCCACGACCGAAGGCTACGAAGGTTTCTTTCACCTGATAGGTATGGAAGGAGAGGTGGAACATACTACGGTTTCGTACATTATCCGCGACCATGACCGTGTGAAATTTGAGGCACGCAAGGCGCTGATGAAAGTGTGTGCCGACAAGCTGAACGAAAAATACGGAGCGGGTACGGTAACGGTAGAGGTGAAAGACCAATACTACAACATGCGCCAGCAGGTAGAGCCGCTGATGCACATCATTGATATCGCTTTTGCTGCCATGCAGGAGGCAGGTGTGGAGCCGAAAGTGAAAGCTATCCGCGGAGGTACGGATGGTGCCCAGCTCTCGTTTAAAGGCCTGCCCTGTCCAAACCTCTTTGCCGGCGGCTTGAACTTCCACGGGCGTTACGAGTTTGTGCCCATACAGTCTATAGAGAAAGCCATGAAGGTGGTAGTGAAGATTGCCGAGCTTACCGCCAGGCGGTATTGATTTTGTTAATTATGCGAATCAGGAGTATAACTATGTTTAACTCCTGATTTGTTGATAAAAAAATCGGTTAATCTGTGGTGATGACCTTAATAATAAACCTTAACATGAAAAACAGATGAAAACAACTCCATTTACAGAGAAACACATCGCGCTTGGCGCAAAGATGCACGAATTTGCGGGCTACAATATGCCTATCGAATATTCTGGAATCATTGACGAACATCTTACGGTGTGCAACGCCGTGGGCGTGTTCGACGTCTCACACATGGGCGAATTTTGGGTGAAAGGTCCTTATGCGCTCCAGTTTATCCAAGATATTACTTCGAACAATGCGGCTGTGCTCACGCCGGGTAAGGTACAATATACGTGCTTTCCCAATGAAACCGGGGGGATCGTCGATGACTTGCTGGTGTATTGCTATGAGCCGGAAAAGTATATGCTGGTGGTAAATGCCGCCAACATCGGGAAAGACTGGGACTGGTGTGTATCGCATAACCGTGCCGGTGCTGAACTGGAAAACGCTTCCGACCGTATGGCACAACTTGCCGTACAGGGACCGAAAGCTTTGTCTGTGTTGCAGAAACTGACCTCGGTAAATCTGGCAGAGATACCCTATTATCATTTCTGTGTGGGCGATTTTGCCGGAGTACCGCAAGTGATTCTCTCGAATACTGGCTATACCGGAGCCGGAGGCTTCGAACTTTATTTCTATCCGCAAGATGCGATACACATTTGGGACGCTATCTTCGAGGCTGGAGCCGAGTTCGGCATCAAGCCTGCCGGATTGGGTGCACGCGACACATTGCGCTTAGAGATGGGTTTCTGTCTGTACGGCAATGACATCGATGATACCACATCGCCCCTCGAAGCCGGACTGGGGTGGATTACAAAGTTTGTAGAAGGCAAGGATTTCCCCAATCGTGCAGCACTCGAAAAGCAGAAAGCCGAAGGTGTTGCCCGCAAGCTGGTAGGTTTTGAGATGGTAGACCGCGGCATCCCGCGCCACGGCTATAAGTTGGCGGATGCCGATGGAAATGAAATCGGACATGTCACTTCGGGCACCATGTCGCCTACTCGCAAGATAGGTATCGGTTTGGGCTATGTACAAACCGCTTTCTCGAAACCCGGTACGGAAATCTATCTGGACAACCGCGGGCGGAAGCTGAAAGCACAAGTCGTGAAGCCGCCTTTCCGCAAGTGATGTTTTCACCGCAGAGAATGTATAATTACTGTTTTTCGATTTACGAAGTAAACTAAGAAACTGTTTTGAATTTCTCCAAAAAGTTTTTCTCGTCTTGATGTTTCCGTTTTCGTGTGTGCTTTGGGCGATTTTTGGGTCCTTTCCGCTTCTGTTCTTCGTCAGATAGCCCGCTATCTTCCTCATCACACAAGCGGAAATGCCTCAAAAACTCATCCCAAATCATCGCACGATAAATTCAAAACCGTTTCTAAAATCGTAAATATTGAATCCCGCAAACATCCCATGTAGGGGCAAAATGCGGATATTCATTTAGTAAATAGTCAAATCGTAAATTTAAAAGACTCTGTGTCCTCTGCGGTGAAACATTCATTCAGTTCTGTGCCAGACGGTACTCGTTAGGGGCAAGACCGGTGATTTTCTTGAAGATGAAATTGAACTGCTGGAGAGTAGGGAAGCCCAGGCGGGAAGCTATCGCCGCTACGCTATCGGTATTTTCCAGAAGCATCTTTCTGGCGGTATCCAGACGTTTCAGCTGGAAATACTCGTGCAGGTTTTTTCCGGTCTCGAATCGTAGCAGGTCGTTGAAATATGCCACAGACAGTTTCAGTTGTTCTGCACAATAGTCGGGGGTGGGCAATATACCGTGTTTCAGTTGGTCTGATGTGATATAATTATCCAGTATCCTGTCCATGTGGCGTAACAGAGCTTTGTTTTTATCTTCGCGGGTAATGAACTGCCGTTCGTAATAACGCGTGCAATAATCCAGTAACAGTTCGATGTAGTGCGAGATAAGCGTGCGGCTGAACCGGTCGATGGGGTGGCGCAGTTCTTCTTCCGTTTCTTGAAGGCATGTCACGATTTTGTTTTTCTCGCGCAGGGAGAGGTGCAGGGCTTCCTCTTTCCGGTAGGCGAAAAACGAATAATGCCCGAGGCTATGTTCGAGCGTAGTGTTGTAAAGCAAGTCGGGATGGAAAGCAAGCAGCCATCCTTGTGTCGGAAGTACGTGCTTGTCATTGATGCCAAACGAGTGTTGGGGAGGCAAGAAGACCATGGTGGCGGTGGAGAAATCGTAATATTTCCGTCCGCAACAGCATTCCTCTTCCATACCGTTTTCTATCAGCAAGACGGTATAGAAATCAAATCGGATAGCCTGTTGTGTCACATTCGCATTGTCCAGGCGGATGACGCTGGCTTGTGGGTGCAAGGTTTTGCATCCCAGGCAGCAGTTGCATTGGTGTACGGTCTTGATGTCTAATGTTTCTTTCATTGTTTTCTTGCATCTGTTACGGGACGCAAAGATAGACTTTTATCTGCAATCCTTTTATACCCGTTTTACGGAGTGATGTATCGAAATTACTTTTATCCGTAATTCGGGTAAGTTTGTTATCCGAATTTGGTGTATCTTTGCACGCGGAATAAACTGCACTCTATGAATTTCGGAAAAAACGATTTATTGGTACTGATACGTGAAGGTCGTCCGATGACCCTTCGCCAGCAACTTCTGCTTACGGTTCAGCTGAGTATACCGGCGATGGTAGCCCAGTTGTCGTCTATTGTGATGCAATACATCGATGCTGCCATGGTGGGCAGCCTGGGTGCCAATGCCTCGGCATCCATCGGGCTGGTATCCACTTCTACGTGGTTGTTTTCGGGCTTGTGTAGTGCGGCATCTACCGGTTTTGCCGTACAGGTGGCGCATTGCATTGGTGGAGGGAAGTTTAAGGAAGCACGCCAGGTGTTGCGCCAGTCCCTTGTGGCTGTGTCGTTATTCAGTATTCTTCTGGCAAGTATCGGCATGGGTATCAGCGGTGCCTTGCCCTATTGGTTGGGCGGTGAAGAGGTCATCAATCACGATGCTTCGGTTTATTTCCTGATTTATGCGGCTTTCCTTCCCATGATGCAGTTGTGTTTCCTGACGGGAGGCATGTTGCGTTGTAGTGGAAATATGCGTGTACCCAGTATGCTGAACGTGCTGATGTGTATGCTGGATGTGGTGTTCAATTATTTTCTTATTTTCCCTTCCCGTCACATTTCTCTGTTTGGGATGGAAGTGTTTATGCCTGGTGCCGGATGGGGGGTGGCAGGAGCTGCTTTGGGGACGGGGCTTGCCGAACTGGTTGTGGCAGGTCTGATGTTATGGTTTCTGGTGACCCGTTCTTCCGAATTGGGGCTGATGCACGAAAAGGGACGTTTTCGTCCTACATCGGCTGTATTGAAAAAGGCTGCCCGTATCGGGGGGCCGATGGGCATTGAGCACGCAGTGATTTGCGGCGCACAGATTCTTACTACGGTTATTGTGGCACCTTTGGGAGTATTCGCCATAGCGGCTAATTCGTTTGCTATAACGGCAGAGAGCTTGTGCTACATGCCGGGTTATGGTATAGCAGATGCTGCTACTACTCTGGTAGGGCAGAGCATGGGTGCCGGACGTAGAGACTTGACACGGCGTTTTGCCCGCATCACGGTAGGAATGGGCATGACGGTAATGGGCATCATGGGGGTAATCATGTATGTGGCTGCCCCGTTGATTATAGGTACGATGACGCCCGATGCCGAAGTGCTGGAACTGGGCGTAATGGCATTGCGTATCGAGGCTTTTGCCGAACCGATGTTTGCCGCGGCAATAGTGGCTTACGGTGTCTTTGTAGGAGCCGGCAGCACCATTATTCCGTGTCTGATGAATTTTTTCAGCATTTGGGCGGTGCGTCTTACGCTGGCGGCATCGCTGGCTCCGTCGATGGGCTTGAAAGGCGTATGGCTTGCCATGTGTATCGAATTATGTTTCCGCGGATTTATCTTCCTTGTCCGGCTTGAACGTGGCAAATGGATGAACTTGAAATGATTAAAACCGGTAGCCCAGTCCCAGCATCAGGTTGTTGGGGTCGCGGAAGTTGCTCAGTTGATATCCCACATGCAGGAAGACGCGGCGTGTGACGAATGTTTTCAGGGCAAGAATCTGGTAAAATCCTTTGGTGTCTTCTCCTTTGTAGATAAGGTTGCGTCCTATACCGAGGTTGATGCTGAATATCGGCATGGTCAGTTCGGCACGCAGGGAAAGTCCTACGGCAAACTGTTCGCGGAAAGACGGGCGGTAGAATTGTTTTTGGTTGGTGTCATGTTCGGTTCCGGCTACATGGTTTTTCAGGTTGGCGCTTTCGTCGTATTGTGCATCCAGCGAGATGCCGGCACGGAAATACCGGTTGACCCGGTAGAGTGGATTGAAGTTGAACCCGATTACCCCGAACGAGCCGGGTACAAGGTATCGCTCGTCGGGCCAGATGATGCCTCTGCGCCGGGTGGCTCCGTATAAAATAATGTCATAACTGAATGGGGAACCTTGTAGGAGAGCTTTTTCTTGCGGGTGAGTTTTGGGGGTTGTTTTTTCAGCTCCGAAAGTACGTACCAGTCCGATACGTCCCCCTACGGTGTTGACACCCGAATTGGGGTAATTGCTGTTCCCGTTCGAATAATGTGTGGTTTCTATCCCTGCGGTCAGATGCCATTGTGGGGCGAGTTGCCAGTTCAGGTAGATGCCGGCATTCAGGTAAGCATTGATTTTCGAACCTACCACATCGTTGTACGGGTTGCTTGTCTCGTTATACTTTTTCCATCCGAATGAGGCTCCGAAGTTCCATTCGTAGTCTAGTGTCAGGTGAGGGGTGAGCCGGGCTATTTGTGAACCTTGGAACACATATACACTGACGGGGTTTCCCAGTTCCGAAGGGTTGAAAAAAGAAGTATATGCTATGCCGATGCCCTGATAGGCATGCGGATAGAGTTTTCCCCAATACGAGTCTTTATCGAATCGGAAGGCATATTTCAGATGTGCCGAAAGTACGGTGTTGATAGGTTTTCCTTGTGCATTTTCGCCTTCAAAAAAACTTTTGGTAGGCAATACATATCCCGGGCGGATATCGAAACCTATCTGGTGGTGTATCGGGTGATGGGTAAGCGAGTCGGGTTCGGCATGTCCGGCAAGGGTTCCCCCGATACAAAAGAAGGCGAATAGGAGGCAGAGCAAGATAAATCTATCGGTCTTTTTCATAATCTCGTATCTTTTTGCATTCAAAGGTAAGTCAATCCGATGAAACGGACAAACATTTCGGAAACGAAAAATGGGTATGCATTGGAATGCTGTCTTTAACTTTCGCTCTTTCTTCTGCGGCTTATTTCACTTTTTTGTCGTATATTTGTCGCAAACAGTAAAAAGAAAGAAGGATATGGATAATACTGAAAAATTGAAGATAGAAGAGCGGATTGTGGATATGTTGAAAACCGTTTACGACCCTGAGATTCCGGTCAATGTGTACGATTTGGGACTGATTTACAAGATTGACCTTCAGGATGACGGAGAAGTGGTGGTGGATATGACGCTTACGGCTCCCAATTGTCCCGCCGCCGAGTTCATCATGGAAGATATCCGGCAGAAGATAGAGTCGGTAGAGGGGGTGAAAGCAGCCCAGATCAATCTGGTCTTCGAGCCGGAATGGGACAAGGACATGATGAGCGAAGAAGCAAAACTGGAGTTAGGATTTTTATAAAAACAGGTAATGATGGATGCGATGAAGAATGTATATTTTTTGTCGGATGCGCATTTAGGCTCGCGGGCTATTGCGCATAGCCGCACTCAGGAACGCCGTTTGGTCAATTTCCTCGACAGTATTAAGGAACGGGCTTCGGCTGTGTATCTCTTGGGGGATATGTTCGACTTTTGGTACGAATTCAAGTTGGTTGTGCCTAAGGGATATACCCGTTTCTTGGGCAAATTGTCTGAATTGACCGACCGGGGAGTGGAAGTGCATTTCTTCATCGGAAACCACGATATCTGGTGTGGTGATTATCTGGAGAAAGAATGTGGAGTGATTCTGCACCGGGAACCGCAGACGTGCGAGATTTACGGAAAGGAGTTCTTTCTGGCTCATGGTGACGGGCTGGGCGATAATGACCGTAAGTTTCATTTGCTCCGGATGATGTTTCATAGTCATACTTTACAACGTATGTTCTCGATGTTGCATCCGCGCTGGAGTGTAGAACTGGGACTGGAGTGGGCGAAGCATAGTCGCCAGAAGCGGGAAGAGGGGAAAGAGCCTCCTTATATGGGTGAAGATAAAGAACCGTTGGTGTTGTTTACAAAGAAATACCTGAAAACGCATCCTGATATCAATTATTTTATTTTTGGCCATCGCCACATCATGCTCGACCTGATGTTGAGCCGCACATCGCGTCTCCTGATTCTGGGCGATTGGATATCCGAGTTCTCGTATGCCGTATTCGATGGTGAGAATCTTTTTATGGAACAGTTCATCGAAGGAGAGACGGAAATCAGGTGACAAGTTGACGATTTGACAAGGGGACAAGTTGACGAGGTAACAAGGGGACGAGGTTTTGAATAGTGTTGCATACTTCAACCCAAGTTTTTGAAACCTTGTCACCTAGTTCCCTCGTCACCTTGTTCCCTTGTTACCTTGTCAACTGATTTATCTTGCCACTTCACCGTTTTCGTGTTTGGCGAGCAAGCCTTCCACTTCGGCAACTTTCACCATATTGTAGTCGCCTGCAATGGTATTTTTCAGTACAGAGGCCGCCGTAGAAAAGTCTACGCGCTTCTGTTCATCTTCAAAAGCGTGTTGGGCATACAGCATGGCACCGCAGAAAGCATCGCCTACACCAACGCAATCTACCACTTCATCAATGTCGAACACACGGGTATGTTTCATAGTGCCGTGCGAATAAAGGATGCCGGCAAAGGTATGGTGTACCGAGCTGATGACGTTGCGCAGGGCAATGTAGATGTATTTGCAGTTGGGAATCTGTTCACTGATGCCTTTGCAGAAAGCTTCGTAGGCTTCCAGGTCGTATGCTTCTCCATTGCGTGTGGCTTTGAATCCCGGTGCTTTCAGTCCTGTAACCAAAGCATACTCTCCTTCGCTTCCGAACATGATGTCGCTCGAAACCATCAGGGGACGCAATACTTCCTGTGCGCTTTTCCCGTAGTTCCACAGGTTTTTACGGTAATTGATATCATACGAAATGGTCAGTCCCATTTCCTTGGCTGTGTCAATGGCTTCTTTACATACATCGGCAAGTCCCGGTGTAAGAGCCGCATCGATGCCCGACCAGTGGAAGATGGAAGCGTCTTTGAATGCATCACGCCAGTTTATCATGCCGGGTTTCAGTTCTGAGAAAGCCGAATGTTCGCGGTCGTATATCACTTTTGAATTACGCATGGCGGCTGCTTTCTCCATATAATATGTTCCTAAGCGGTTGCCTCCCGTCAGTACATGTCCTGTTCCAATGTTGTGCGAACGCAGTTCGGACAGGCAGGTATCTCCCAGTGCATTGTCGGGCAGGCGGGTTATGAATTCCACTTCTCCTCCGAAATTGGCAATGGAAATGGCAACATTGGCCTCACTTCCTCCATAGTTGACCAGAAAATCATGGCTTTGTTGTATGCGAAGATTGTCGGGAGTGGTAAGACGGAGCATGATCTCACCGAATGTTACAACTTTTTTTTTCATATTCTATGTGTTTAAGTTCTTGGATGAGGGAGGACAAAAAAAGACATCCCCAGAAGCCGCTTTTTGTCTCTGCCCGTGCAAAGATAATGAAAAGCGACTTACGGGGATGCCCTTTTATAAACCTATTTAATGATTATTTACTTAATTGCGTTCGTTCAGGATGTTCATCGTGTCGGTTGCAATGGTCAGCTCTTCATCGGTCGGGATAACTACGACTTTCACTTTCGAGTCATCGGTAGATATGATGGCTTCTTCGCCGCGCACCTTGTTTCTTTCATCATCGATTTTCACACCCAGGTATTCCAGGTTCTTGCAGACAGCAGCACGTGCACTCGACTGGTTTTCGCCTACACCGCCTGTGAAAAGAATGACATCCACGCCGTTCATGGCTGCTGCGTATGCACCAATGTATTTGGTGATACGGTAGAAATACATCTTTTCGGTCAGAATAGCACGTTCTTCGCCATTTTGTACGGCAGCTTCCAGTTCGCGCATATCACTCGATTTTTCGAACATGCCCAATACACCGCTCTTCTTGTTCAGCAATGTAGACATTTCATCGGGGGTAAGTCCTTCCTTTTTCATGATGTAAGTGATGGCACCTCCATCTATGTCGCCGCTGCGTGTACCCATCATCAAGCCTTCCAATGGGGTCAGTCCCATACTGGTATCAATACATTTCCCGTCTTTTACGGCAGCAATAGAACCTCCGTTTCCGATATGGCAGGTGATGATACGGCTTCCCTCTTGCGGGATTCCCAAAAATTCGCATACGCGTTTTGATACGTAGCGGTGAGAAGTGCCGTGGAAACCATAACGGCGGATACCGTATTTTTCAAAATAGCGGTAAGGGATGGCATACAGGTAAGCGTAATCGGGCATCGTCTGGTGGAAAGCTGTATCGAATACGGCTACTTGTGGAACTTCGGGTAATAATTGCTGTACGGCATAAATACCTTTCAAGTTGGCTGGATTATGGAGCGGACCCAGGTCGCAACATTCTTCTACGGCAGCTATTACGGCATCATCAATCAGCACAGAACCACTGAACTTGGTTCCTCCGTGCAATACACGATGGCCTACGGCATTGATTTCGTGCAGGCTCTTCACAGCTCCATATTCGGGGCTGGTCAGTGTGTCGAAGATGAACTGTACGCCGGTGGTATGTTCGGGCACATCTTTCTCGATGATTTTCTTTTCACCGTTCGGCAAGGTCAATTTCAGGAAAGACCCCGGCAAACCTATTTTTTCGATACCGCCTTGTGCAAGGACTTGTTTGGTAGTCATTTCATACAATTTGTACTTGATGGATGAACTGCCGCAATTGAGTACTAATACTTTCATATATAGTTGATTTGTTATTTTTATGGTTATGAAATTAAACGCAGATTAACGCAGATTTTCGTAGGTTAATTAGAATAAAGAACATTCTGCGTAAATCTGCGTTTTTATAGTTAGGACATGGTTATTCTTGTGCTTTCGCCGCAATAGCCTGGTTGGCTGTGATGGCAATCATCTTGTATACATCGTCAATGCAGCAGCCGCGCGACAGGTCATTGACCGGACGGGCGATACCCTGAAGAATCGGACCTACCGCAGTGGCATGTCCTAAGCGTTCTACCAGCTTGTAAGAAATGTTACCTACTTCCAGGCTGGGTACTACCAGTACATTGGCATATCCGGCGATTTCCGAACCCGGAGCCTTGCTCTGTCCGATTCTCGGAACCAAAGCGGCGTCTGCCTGCATTTCTCCGTCAATCTTCAGTGCCGGATCCATTTCCTTGGCAATCTTCAGTGCTTCTACCACTTTGTCTACCACTTCGTGTTTAGCCGACCCCTTGGTGGAGAAACTCAGCATGGCTACGCGTGGTTCGATACCTGCAACGGCTTTAGCAGTGCGGGCGGTGCAGACAGCAATCTGTGCCAATTGGCCTGCATCGGGAACCGGAGTAACGGCTACGTCACCCATAACGATTACACCATTGTCGCCACATTCGGGGGCGTGAGTCAATAAGAGCATGGCACCGGATACACACGTGATGCCCGGAGCAGTCTTGATAATTTGCAATGCCGGACGCAATACATTGCCGGTCGTGTTGCGGGCTCCGGCAAGCTGGCCGTCGGCATCACCTGCCTTAATCATCAGGCAGCCGTAATACAGCGGGTCGAGCACCAGTTTGCGGGCTTCTTCGATGGTCAAGCCCTTTTTCTTCCGCAGTTCGCACAATAATTGTGCGTATGCTTCTTTTTTCGGGCTGGTTTCGGGATCGATGATGGTAGCTTTATGGATGTTACCCAAACCCCATTCTTTTGCGAGCGCCATGATTTCATCGGGATTGCCCAACAAAGTCAGGTCGGCCACACCATCTGTCAATATCTGATTGGCAGCTTTCAACGTACGTTCTTCTGTTCCTTCCGGAAGCACAATGTGCTGTTTGTTCGCTTTTGCGCGTTCAACAATTTGACTAATTAAATCCATAGATTTGTATATTTTTTAATATGTGATTCTTTTTGTTGTGTGCGATAACGCTTTTCTCATACCGCACTGCAAAAATACGTTTTTTTGTAATATCAAGTTTGCAAAGACGGCTTTTTTTTTCGGAAGAAGTAGAGAATTTTAATATGTTTGACAGCAGGAAAAATAAAAAAGCCCGTTTCTGTACAAGATAACACCAGAATGTTTACCTTTGCGTCCGTTTTCAATAGTTAAAGTTTTTAGGATATGGTTCGTCAGTGTTCAATTTTATTTGGATGCCTTGCGCTGGGGGAACTGGTAGTTTACCTCACGGGAATCCACCTGCCTTCGAGTATCATCGGGATGCTTCTGCTCACGTTGTTCTTGCAGCTGGGATGGATTAAGCTGGAATGGGTACAGGGGCTGAGCAATTTCTTGGTTGCAAACCTGGGTTTCTTTTTTGTTCCTTCGGGAGTTGCGTTAATGCTTTATTTCGATATTATCCGGGCGCAGTTCTGGCCCATAGTCGTTGCTACGCTGGTCAGCACAGTACTGGTATTGGTCGTTACAGGTTGGGTACATCAAATCGTCAGAAAACATGGATTTTTTCACAAATAAGTTCTTTTTGCTTGCCATTACTTTCGGGTTTTATTTTCTTTCGAAAGTGATACAGAAGAAGACGGGATGGCTCATTCTGAATCCCATCCTGTTGGCTATCGCATTGCTGATATGCTTTTTGCAATGTACGGACGTTTCTTACGAGACTTATTCCGAGGCAGGATCGCTGGTCGAGTTTTGGCTGAAGCCTGCCGTGGTGGCGTTGGGGGTTCCCTTGTATTTGCAGTTGAAAATGATAAAGAAACAGCTTATGCCGATTCTCATTTCCCAGTTGGCGGGTTGTGTGGTAGGGCTGGTTGCCGTAACGGTTATTGCCAAGGTGATGGGGGCTTCGCCCGAGGTGATCATGTCTTTGGCTCCGAAGTCGGTTACGACACCGATTGCCATGGAAGTGTCGAACGCCGTAGGCGGCATTCCTTCCTTGACCGCAGCCGTAGTGATTGTAGTAGGGCTGTTTGGTGCCATCTGTGGATTTAAGGTGTTGCAGGTGGGGCATGTAGGAAGCCCTATCGCACAAGGCTTGTCGATGGGTACGGCTTCGCATGCCGTAGGCACTTCGCGAGCAATGGAAATAAGCGGCAAATACGGTGCATACGCCAGTCTGGGGCTGACATTGAACGGTATTCTGACCGCCTTGCTGGCTCCTACCATCCTGCATCTGCTGGGACTTTATTAGAAGCTATTTTGAATTTCTCCAAAAAGTTTTTCTTGGCTTGATGTATCCGTTTTCGTGTGTGCTTTGGGCGATTTTTTGGTCCTTTTCGCTCCTGTTCTTCGTCAGATAGCCCGCTATCTTCCTCATCACAGAAGCGAAAATGCCTCAAAAACTCATCCCAAATCATCGCACGATAAATTCAAAACAGCTTCTTAACCGTTTCTTTGTTATGCACAAGTTATTAACAGGCTGTTCATAACTGTTGATAACTTGTGCATAGCCTTATGGCGGGCAAAAGTCTCGGTTGATTTTGTGTGATGCAGTTACTTGCGGAGCAGGACGCAACTATATACATTGCGTGCTATATATAGTTGCGCGGATAAATGCAGATAAGTGCATGGTTGGTAAGATTATTAATCTTCCGGCTGTAAGATTATTAATCTTACGCGTGCAAGATTATTAATCTTGCAGAAAGGTCAGTTATCTGGTGCGTTTGTCCTGTAAAACCATCCGAATGTATTTCGCAATTCCATAAGTTTTCTTACCTTTGCCGTAGTAATAAATTAACCTAATCTTTTAGTTCTATGTATCCATTAAAGTTTAAACCGATTTTAAAATCGACCATTTGGGGAGGAGAGAAAATCATTCCGTTCAAACACCTTGATATCCAGCAAGAGCAAGTAGGAGAAAGTTGGGAAATCTCGGACGTTCCGGGTGATGAGTCTGTGGTGGCAAACGGTGCTGACGCAGGGAAAAACCTTACACAGATGGTAGATGAATATAAAGCGGCTCTGGTAGGGGAGAGCAATTACAAACGTTTCAACGGCAAATTCCCTTTACTTATCAAGTTTATCGATGCTTGCCAGGACTTGTCTATTCAGGTGCATCCGGATGACGAACTGGCGATGAAACGTCATCAGTCGCTGGGCAAGACCGAGATGTGGTATGTTATCGGCAACGATGGCGGAAAAGCCCATTTGCGTTCGGGCTTGTCAAAGCAGATTACGCCCGAAGAGTATGCGCAGATGATTGCCGACAATACTATTTGTGACGCGCTTGCCGACTATGCGGTTCAGCCGGGTGATGTGTTCTTCTTGCCTGCCGGACGTATCCATAGCATCGGAGCCGGATGTTTTATCGCCGAAATCCAGGAGACTTCGAACATTACTTACCGTATTTATGATTTCAACCGTAAGGACAAGAACGGCAATACGCGCGAACTGCATACCGAGCTTTCGAAAGATGCCATCGACTATACGGTGAATGAAGATTACCGTACGCATTACACGCCGAAGCAGAACGAACCGGTAGAACTGGTGGCGTGTCCTTATTTCACCACTACGGTGTACGACTTGACCGAACCGATGGAAATGGATTATAGCGAGCTTGACTCATTTGTGATTTATATCTGTATGGAAGGGGCTTGTAGTGTGACCGACAATGAGGGCAACCAACTTTCGCTTCAGGCAGGCGAGTCGGTATTGTTCCCGGCTACTACCCAGAAGCTTTCGGTAAAACCGGAAGGGCAGGTGAAATTCCTTGAAACTTATGTTTGATAATTGCGAGTATAAATGAAAGGTTAAGGCGCAAAAGAAAGTGTGTGGTTAAGAAAACATACTTTCTTTTGCGCCTTTATTGTGTATAAATGTAAAATGATGAATACGAAAAATTGGTTTATCTCTGTATGGATGTGTTTGCTTGTATGGGCGGTCACACCTCTTTTTGCGGAAAATTATCCTTATCGTAGTGATGTGCTGTGGGTAACGGTACCCGACCATCCCGACTGGCTTTATCAAGTGGGCGAACAGGCAAAGGTGGAGGTGCAGTTTTATAAATATGGTATCCCTCAGGATGGAATAGAAGTGGCTTATGAGCTGGGAGAGGATATGATGCCGGCACACCGTAGCGGAAAGGTTGTGCTGAAAAACGGACGTGCCGTCATTCAGTTGGGTACGATGAATCAGCCCGGATTCCTGGATTGCCGGCTTACGGCAACCATAGACAGGCAGACCTACAGACATCATGTAAAGGTGGGATTCTCTCCTGAAAAATTGCAGCCTTATACACAGCTCCCTGATGACTTCGACGCGTTTTGGGAAAAGAATTTGGCTGAGGCTGCCAGGTGTCCGATGGAATATACCATAGAGCCAGCTCCCGAATATGCTTCGGAAACGACCGAATGTTTTCTGGTCAAGTTGCAATGTTTCCGTCCCGGTTCGTATGTATATGGTTATCTGACCCGTCCCAAGGCTTCGGGCAAATATCCCGTGGTACTTTGTCCTCCGGGTGCGGGAGTAAAGACCATTAAAGAGCCTGGGCGTCATATTTATTATGCCGAAGAAGGATGCATCCGTATGGAAATGGAGATTCATGGACTGAATCCGAAAATGACCGGCAAAGAGTTTAAGGAGATATCGGCGGCTTTCGGCGATTACCTGACGTTCGGTATTGATGACCGCGAGAATTATTACATGAAGAAAGTCTACATGGCATGTGTGCGTGCCATCGATTACCTCACTTCTTTGCCCGACTGGGACGGGAAGAATGTTATCGTACAAGGCGGAAGCCAAGGCGGGGCACTGGCACTGGTAACGGCTGGACTGGATAAGCGTGTAACGGCTTGTGTGGCAAATCATCCGGCATTGAGTGACATGGCAGGATATAAGGCAGGACGTGCCGGAGGTTATCCTCATTTTTTCAAGCGTTATCAGGATATGGATACACCTGCGAAAATCCGTACTATGGCCTATTATGATGTGGTCAACTTTGCCCGGCGCATCAAGGTGCCGGTCTATATGACATGGGGGTATAATGACAATACATGCCCTCCTACTACCAGCTACATTGTTTATAATGTATTGACCTGCCCCAAGGAGGCGCTGATAACCCCCATTAACGAACACTGGACTTCGGAAGCAACAGAATACGGACATCTGAAATGGATTCAGAGACATTTAAGGTAACCGTTGTATTGGGATTCAGTCTGTGAATGTGTTCCGGGACTCAAAGAATATCTTCTGAAAAAAGCGTGCCTGCATACTATGAGAACAATAGTAGTGCAGGCACACCGAAAATGAAAACCAAAATGTGCAAAAAATTAGAAACGGTTTCTAAATCCGTCTGGCGGATTATACTTCTACCAGTTTATATTTAGGTACCATGATCTTCATCATAATCCAACTGAACAGGTAGGCGAGCGATGCTACGATGAATACAATCATGTAGCCGGCATCGATACCCTGAAAACCAAGGAAAGACATGTTGGTTTCTTTCGAATAAGTAAATAGCAAACCCGAGCACTGGTTGAAAAGCAAGCAGCCTACACCACCTGCCATACCACCGATGCCTGTAACGGTAGCTACGGTCGATTTCGGGAACATATCACTTACTACTGAATAGACATTTGCACTCCAACTCTGGTGTGCTGCACCGATGATACCGATGATGATAATCGGATACCAGCAAGAAGCTGCACCGGTCGACTGGGCAAACAAACCTATCAATGGGAAGAACGAGAAAATCAGCATGGCTTTCATTCTGCCTTTATAGGGGTCCATTTTTTGCTTTTCAACAAAGAATGTAGGCAGATAACTTCCGTAAAGCGACAACATCGAAATCAGATACAGTGTAAAGATCAGCATCATTCCCATGGTAGAGTCTGAACTGTATCCGTATACATCACGGATATATGCCGGAGCCCAAAACAGGAAGAACCACCATACACCATCGGGCAGGAAACGTCCGAAGATGACCGCCCATGTCTGGCGGAAAGTGAAACATTTCCAAAGTCCGATTTTCGGTCCGTCATTATTGTCTTTGCTGACCGTATTTTCGGCTATTGCATCCTGTTCGATGTATTCAAGTTCAGCTTTGTTCACATGCTTGTTGTCACGTGGCTTGTCGTAGAATTTGTAGAACAAAATCATCCAGAGCAGCCCGACTCCACTCATTACGATGAATGCCATTTCCCAGCCGAAAGCACGTGCAATGCCCGGTATGATGAACGGGGCTACCAGAGCACCTACTTGTGCACCTGCATTGAACAAGCCGGTAGCGAAGCCACGGTCTTTCTTCGGAAAATATTCGGCAGTAATCTTGATGGCTGAAGGGAAATTGCCCGATTCACCGATGGCAACAATGCACCGCATGAATACAAACAGCCAGACACTGACAGTTGATACCGCCAGTGCGATATTTCCAGTAGCTTTGATGGCGGCAAGGTTTTCGCGTGCGGCTCCGAAAGTGAACATCCAGTCGCCACTTACAATGCCATTGGTCAGTATGCCGGTAAAAGCATGTAAGAATGCACCCACTACCCATGTGCCGAAGGCAATGAGATAACCGCGGCGCGTACCTACTTTATCGATAAACTTTCCGATGAACAGCATACTGATGGCGTAAACTAACGAGAATACACCCGTGATGGTTCCATAATTGGCATCCGACCAGTTCAGTTCGGGAGCGATAAAGTCTTTATAGGTAAGCGATAGAACCTGACGGTCCATATAAGTTGCTGCGGTAGCCAAGAATAGCATGCTACAGATTACCCAGCGGTAATTGCTCATCTTCGCTCCGGTATTAGTTGAATTGTTCATGGTATTGAATCTTGTTTTTATCGTTTAGATAGTTTTTAGTTAATAAATGACGGGAGGGTGCTTATCTCATTTCTGTGTAAGAAATCTTGTCCATATCTCCATAGTCCAGGTTCTCACCAGCCATACCCCAGATGAACATGTAGTTGCTGGTGCCGGCTGCTGCATGGATAGACCATTCGGGTGACATGATAGCCTGTTCGTTGGCAAGCCATACCAGACGTTCTTCTTGTGGTTCGCCCATCAAGTGGCAAATCATGTTGCCTTCAGGAACGTTGAAATAGAAATACGCTTCGATGCGGCGGCTGTGGGTATGTGCAGGCATGGTGTTCCATACACTGCCGGGTTTCAGTTCGGTCAATCCCATTTGGAGTTGGCACGGGCCTTCTTCCAGTACGTTGTTCACAATCAGCTGGTTGATGACACGGTCGTTGCTTTCTTCCATTTTTCCGGCAGGGAATGAGTTGGCTTTCAAAGAGCCTTTGCGTCCGTCGATGGTAATCAGTTGTGTCTTGTACTCTTTATGTGCCAGTGCCGAGTTGATATAGAACTTGGCAGGCTTGCTGGCATCTTTGCTCTTGAATGTCACATTTTTGTTTCCACGGCCAACGTACAGGGCTTCTTTGAATCCCAGTTCGTATTCTTTGCCATCTACGGTTACGATACCTTCGCCACCGATGTTGATGACTCCCAGTTCGCGGTTGAACAGGAAATAAGGAGCTTTCAGTGCATCAAAGGTTTCCAGTGTCAGTTCTTTGGTTGCGGGAACGGCTCCGCCGAAGATGAAGCGGTCGTACATGGAATAAGTCAGGTTGATTTGGTCGGCAACCATTACTTTTTCCATCATGAAACTGTTACGAAGTCTTTGTGTGTCGTATGTTTTTACATCTTGGGGGTTGCATGCCGTTTGCATGCGTACGTTTACTTGTGCATTTGCCGATAAAGCGGCTGCACCTAACATCATTGCAATTGCTAATTTTTTCATGTTGCTTTCGTTTTTTATAGTTTGTTTTTTATTGATTATTCAGCGTTGCGGCTTTCCTTGATAATCCGGCGTCGGTTAAAGATTGCCAAAGCCAGTGTAAAGGCAACAAGGATAATAGAACCTACAATCTTCATATTATATACAAGGTGGAAAATAGCCCATGAGAAGAGGCTTGAGGCAAAGTCGAGTGCACCTCCTTGGAACCCTTCGGGTATTTTTACGGCAGAGTCTTGTGTCTTTGCATATACGTCTTGTGCGGCTTGGGTAAAGAAAGGAGCCAAATCGGTAACGAAATAGAGTCCTACAATCAAAGCTACCAGGCCGATGATGAATGTTTTCAATACGTTGCCTTTAGTGATGGGAAGGACCGCCGGAAACAAGTAGAACATACCAGCCAGCGAGGCAAGCGGCAAGAATTGGTTTCCGGGAAGTATAACCGATAAAAATAAAGTAACAGGAATCAGTAACAGCGAGACAACAAGCGTTGTAGGATGGCCGATGACCAATGCAGGGCTCATACCAATGTTCAGTCCGCTTGCATTCTTGAATTTGCGGGCAATTAATTCACGGGTGGCATCCGAGATTGGGCGCAATCCTTCAATGAATAATGAAGTGATACGTGGAATCAATTCCATTACAGCTCCCATCTTAATGCCCAGTCCCAAAATGGCAGGAATGTTGTCGACCAGCTGCTTGCCGCTTTCACAAGCTAATGCACCAATGCCGCATCCCACGATGACACCTAGAAAAAGAGGTTCACCCATGATGCCGAATTTCTTTTTCATGCCTTCCGCATCGATGTTTAATTTCTCAAATCCGGGAATTTTATCCAGTGCCTTATTGATAACTACGGCAAAGGGTACAAAACCCTGGCAGAAAGGTTGAGGGATGGAGATGCCGTCCATTTTGTCGTAATAGGTCTGGAATTGTTTGCAGGTCAGGTCTGCCATTACCAAAGTAATAATGTAGCAGATAATGGCGGCAAAAAATCCCCACCAGATATTGTCTGATGCGAAATAGACCACAGCACCGATAAAAGCAAAGTGCCAATAGTTCCACAGGTCGATGTTGACGGTTTTGGTTGTTTTGGTCAGCAACATCACGATATTGACTGCAAGGCATACAGGAATGATGAAAGCACCTACAGATGTGTTGTATGCAACTGATGCAGCAGCAGGCCATCCCATGTCGAAGATACCTAGACTTAACCCATAGATTTCGGTGACTCTTTTCAGCGGTTCTCCCAGGCTGCTTGTCAACAAAGCGGTCACTACCGATAATCCTACAAAACCGACTCCGACGAGCAATCCGCTCTTGAGTGCTTTCCCGAATTTAATTCCGATACATACTCCTAAAATTGTAAAAATAATAGGCATCATCACCGCTGCTCCCAGACCGATGATATAGCTAAAAACCTGTTCCATACGTTACGTTTCTCTTTACTATAAATACGTTTATAAGGTTAATAATGAATGTAATTGCACCAAATGTACGGTCTTTTCTTTTAATTTGCAATTGATTTGGCAAGAAATTGCAGTATTTGTCGAAATTTTCCGTTATCGTACACGATAATTCTTGTTTCTTGAATAAATAATCCACTTTTAAGCCCAGAAAATCCACATGGCCCATCTACTTTTTCTTTACTTTTGTAACTGTTAAGGGAGTGTGGGCATTCATGCAAAAATAAATAAAAAACACGTTATGAGAAACAAGAGCTTTTTAGTTATGATGTTGGGGGTTGTGTTGGCAACTTTGGGTAAAATTCAGGCAAAGACCGATTCCTTCGAGCCGCAGAAGCCTTGGTCTGTCCGTATGGCAGAGTCGGAAATGGTAAGAAATCCTGAGTCGTGGCAACTTGATTTCCAACCGTCATTGAAATGGGATTATTGTCATGGGCTGGAATTAGGGGCTATGTTGGATGTGTACGACCGTTATGGCGACAACCGTTTTTTCGAGTATGCTTTGGCTTATGCCGATACGATGGTTAATGCAGACGGGACAATCAAGAAATACAAGGTAGAAGAATATAGCCTGGACCGTATCAATTCCGGAAAATTCTTGTTCCGCATTTATGAACAGACTAAGGAACCGAAGTACAAGAAAGCCTTGGATTTGATTCGCACACAGTTCGATGGACAGCCTCGCAATGCTGATGGAGGCTTTTGGCATAAGAAAGTATATCCTCACCAAATGTGGTTGGACGGTATCTATATGGGGGTTCCTTATTTGGCGGAGTATGCTTACCGGAATAATGAACCGGAAGATTATCAAGAGGTTATCAAACAGATAAAGTTAGCTGCGCGTCATACGTACGATTCAGAGACGGGCTTGTTCCGACATGCTTGTGATGTAAGTAAGACAGAAAGATGGGCGGATAAGACTACCGGTCAGTCGCAGCATTGCTGGGGACGTGCGTTGGGATGGTATACAATGGCAATCGTTGATGTGCTTGATTATCTTCCGATGCATGAACCGGGACGTGACTCATTGCTGGTGATACTGAACCACGTTGCCAAGACGTTGAAAAAATATCAAAGTCCGGAAGGATTGTGGTATCAGGTGATGGATCGTAGTGGTGATGAAGGAAATTATTTGGAGTCGTCCTGCTCTACGATGTTTGTCTATTCCCTCTTGAAAGCAGTGCGTAAGGGATATATCAGTTCTTCTTATTTCAATACGGCGCGTAAAGGTTACGAAGGCATTTTAAATCATTTTATAAAGGTGGACGAAAATGGGTTGGTGTCGATAACCCGTGCTTGCGCAGTTGCCGGACTGGGAGGCAAGAATTACCGGTCGGGTGATTATACCTATTATATAAATGAGAAGATTCGTGACAACGACCCGAAGGCTGTTGGACCGTTTATTCTGGCAAGCCTGGAATGGGAAAGTCTTCCTAAGGAGCAACGTCGTTTTGCCGAACCTAGAACGTTGATGGTGGCTCAGGATGGTTCGGGCGACTTTACTACTTTAAAGGATGCTTTGGAGTCGGCAAGAGCTTTTATGGATTATGATGTAAAGATTTATGTCAAGAATGGTGTTTATCGTGAAAAGCTGGTTGTGCCTTCGTGGCTTCAGCACATTGAGATTATCGGTGAAGATGCTGGCAAGACAATAATAACGAATGCCGATCATGCCAATATGAACAAAATGGGTACTTTCCGAACCTATACGGTGAAAGTAGAGGGCAATTACATCACGTTCCGTAACATAACTATTGAGAATAATGCACCCCGCTTGGGACAGGCTGTAGCCTTGCATACTGAAGGAGATTGCTTAAGATTCTATAATTGCCGGTTGTTGGGCAATCAAGATACAGTCTATACGGGGACAGAAGGAACTCGTCTTTATTTCGAAGGGTGCTACATAGAGGGAACTACTGATTTCATCTTTGGTCCTTCTACTGCTTGGTTCGAGGGATGCACCATTCACAGTAAAGCCAATTCGTATGTGTCAGCAGCTTCTACTCCTGCCTATATTTCTTATGGTTATGTGTTTAATAAGTGCAAACTGACTGCCGATGCCGGTGTAAATAAAGTCTATCTGGGACGTCCGTGGCGTCCGTATGCTTCTACCGTATTTATGAATTGCGAGTTGGGCAAACACATTGTTCCGGCAGGCTGGCACAATTGGAATAATAAGGAAAATGAAAAGACTGCTCGTTATGCTGAATACGGAAACACCGGTGAAGGTGCAATAACCGGCCAACGGGTCGGATGGGCAAAGCAGTTGACCGAAAAAGAGGTAAATGACATAACTTTGGACCGTTTTTATTTTATGTCAGGAAATTGGAATCCGTGCGAATAAAAGTCGTATAACTGTAAGAACTAATCAGGAGTTAAAAGTCAATAACCTTGTAGGTTTGGGCTTTTAACTCCTGATTAGTTCTTACAGTTACCGCTTGATGTCTGTCAATAGGGCATTGCCATTTTTAAGAGGATTCCATCCATCGTTTCCTGCCAATACCTTTTCGGGCTGGTATCTTGTGATGTCAGTCAGTTGGTGGCTATAGGGTACTCTAGTATTTGGGCTTGCTCCTTCGCCAGTGCTTTTGTATTCAGCGAAGAACGCGGTTTTTTCATTCGATGCTTTACCCCAGTTGTTCCAGCCTGCCGGAACAATGTGTTTGCCCAATTCGCATTCTATGTAAACCACTTGGGCATAGGGACGCCACGGACGAGCCAGATAAACTTTGCTGGTTTCCTTGTCTGAAGTCAGGCGGCAGTTCCAGAATACATATCCATAGTCTTTCCCTTGGTCGGTAGAGGGAGCGGTCACATAGCCATCACCTAAGCTTCGTATCTCGCAATTTTTGAATAAGGCAGTGCTCCAGCCAAAGATGAAATCGACAGTGCCTTCTATGTAGCATTCCTCGTAGTATTGTCGGCTTTCTTTGCCATAGGTGTAGAGTGTGTCTTGGTTGCCCAGAAAACGGCAATGCCGGAAATAGGCACGATCGCCATCGACAAAACATGCTACAGCTTGCCCTACCTTTCCTGCCGTATTGGCAAAAGTGATGTTTTCGGCATAAAAGTCGGGAGCGTAAATGTAGACGGTAGATGAACCGGAGGTAGACATTTCTTCGCCGAAAATATTTTTCTTCGAGGCATAATTGTCATCAGTGATTATGGCTCCCTCTTCGCCGATAAGTGATACATTGATTTTTGAGGCAGGGACGATGATACGTTCTTTGTATTCGCCTTTCCGTACAAGAATGGTAGTGCGATGTTTTTTGCGGAAATCGGGTACGGCATTAATTGCTTCCTGAACGGTGAAGAAATCGCCGCTACCATCTTTTGCTACTACAAAATCATAATAACGTACGTACTTGCCCAATTCGGGAATTTGCTTCTCGATGGCTTGTACGGCAAGTCTGGCTACCTGTCTGGCACCGTATACGTTGAAATGGGTATTGTCTTGGCGTCCTTTGGGGCAAGCGGGTGAAACACCTGCCGGAATCCACATGAAAAGTCTTTTTGAACCTTCTACGCCCATTGATTCTACCAGTTCCTTTGTGGCACGGTTGAGATCGATGAATACTACATCCAGTTCTTTTGCCACATTGCGTGGCGAGTCAAGATATTTTCCATGGGTATCTATCAGCGTATCTCCTTCTTCGATGGCATCTGTCTTTTCGGGACGGAGGTCATCAGCAGCAATCGCATTGGGGTTTTCACCGAAATTGCGGCGTACTACAGAATTAAACAAGACGGGAATACCTCCTTTTTCGCGTGTCTCACGTACGAATTTCCGGAGGTTTTCATCGAAAGTTGTACCTGGTTCGGTATGACGGTCAGGGTTCGTTTTCTCGTCATTATGTCCGAACTGGATAAATACATAGTCACCTGGGCGGATTTTGTTTACCACTTCTTCCCAGTGTCCTTGGTCAATGAAACTTTTCGAGCTTCTTCCGTTTAAAGCATGGTTGTCTACGCGTACGTCTTCGGTGAAAAATCCTCCTAAAACGTGTCCCCAGCCTCGTTCTAAATTACCGGCATCCAACGATTTATTGGCCATGGTGGAATCACCTATCATAAAAATCGTGATAACCCGGTCTGACTTGAATGCTGACAGGAACAGAACTGTCAGTAAGATGCAGAACAAATGAACTTTTTTCATAAAATGATGGTATATGTTTTCAATGGTTGAATTCTTTATTGAAAAACTCTAATACGGCTTGCTGGATTTCTTTGCTGCAGAAATGGGGCAAGTCGTAGAGTTGGGTATGGAGGTGTTTATCGGCTCCCTGGCTTTCCCATACTTTGTGCAGGATTTCGTATGCCGACTTTACCCCGTCTACCGGAAAAAGTTTGTCTTTCAGTCCGTTGGTGAATAACATCGGCTTGGGACAGGCGATGCTTGCTACGTGTGGATAATCCATGTAACGCCGGAGGTTCGGGATAATCATGGCGTATGCCGAACCACCTTTGTTCTGGTTATTGGTTAAAGTCATCAGACTATCGGTGGTATTCATCCAGCATACGGCAGCTCCGGCTTTTACGGCATCGGTGGCCGCCATGGTCATCCATGCCCGATGTGCTCCCATAGAGAAGCCCATTGTACCGACTTTTTCCTTATCGACATTAGGAAGAGAACTCAAGAACTCAGCACTTCGGATATCGTCCCACGTGATGAGTGCTCCCCATGACATGCCCATCTGAAGCAAATTAGCAGATAAAGCTTGTTGCGAATCGTAGCGTGGATATTCTTTTCGTCCGCGTTCGCCCCAGAACAGGGCATCTACTGCCAGCACGATGTATCCGTGTTGCGCCAGATAATCACCTACGTATTGTCCGTCGTAGCAACGTGTTACCCAATCGTCTGCATCTGCTTGTACGACTTCTGATACGTGAAACGGACGTACCATCTTTTCTTTTCCGATGGTGAAATGTGCACCATGGTCGTGTAGTAGCAGGATAGCAGGAAATGGACCTTTTCCTTCAGGTACCAAGAGGTATGCCGGCACCCGAGACCATTTGGAAATGTTAAATACGATTTTTTGTGCCGTATAGCCCTCACGTTGCTCACTCTCGATGACTTTCATATCGAAGGCAGATTCGGGAGGTGCAGGCTGCATGCATTCCAGCAATTTCCGGCGTGCCTGTTCACGCCAGCGGCTGAAATCTTTTTCTGGTGCATTGCCCCACGCCAGTGGATAGGTGAGTGTTTGCTTCAGTTCTTGGTAGAAGATAGGCATATCGTTTATGGTTTCGTAGCCTGTGTATGCCTGTTCTGCCTCTATTTTTTTTATCCATACCGGATAAGCTTGTAAGATGGCTTCGGGAACGTATGTGTACCATGCATAGCCTACCCGTCGTTCGGGTGCTACATCTTTCAGCTGATAGACTTTTTTCCCATTGCGGTTAGCCATGAAGGGACGGTTGGTATCCAGTTCGTAAAAACGGGCCCAGATGCGTGGAGCTTTAGCGTCTTCCACGACAATTCTGTCGTAGGGATATTCTGCGTTGGTGATTTGCGTTTTGTCTATGGGGACCTTTTCGATGCGGATACCTTGGATTGCTGATTTTTCCAGCCAGGATATGCCGGCTTTTACGGCATCTATGACCGGAGGTGTAGGGTGAGGAATGTGCATCAGCAGGCGCAGGATACTACAGCTTTCGCTCGAAACCAATGACGGAAGTTCGAAGCTGCGGGCATGTGTAGGGAGCAATGTCTTGTTGTCGTGTTGCTGTCCCCATACAGTTTTGGTGCCGTTCTGTACATATTGAGTACGCAAAATCATGTCGATTCCCTTCCAAAATGCCTGGTGGATTTTTTTCCTCATTGTGTCGTCCAGCCAGGTGTAATGGATATCTCCTTCGTTGATGCGTAAAAAGAGTTCCAGTACACCGGTGGTCACCTCATCATTGTATGTGATGGCATCTACGTCCCAGCCGCGCCAGCCTCCGTTTTTCTTTTGAGCTTTAAGAAGGTAGCTCAACCCTTTGAGAGCGGCATCTTTGTAGCGTGCCTGTTTGGTCAGCGTATATACATGGGCAAGATAATCGATTTGTGAGTACGTATTGCGGTTGTCCAGCGTACTGCGTTTGTATCGGTCGCTTAATGTGCTGTATACCGAGTCGGGCGGCAGAATGGCCAGCCAGTCGATGTTTTTGGGCCATCCGCCGTCTTGATTCTGGTAAGCAATGAAATTGTTGGCTATTTCCTTGTACTGTTCAGGGGCATAGCGGGCATAGTTGCGGACGGGATGTCCCAGATTCCAGTGGTGGATGCCGTCATCCATACTTTTTAGTGAGGGGATATCTTGTGCGTGTGCGAAACTTGCCAGTCCACATATCAGCAGGCATAGTAATTGGTTTTTCATGGCTTAACTCTTACTTCTCAGTTTTTCGGATATAAATGGTTAACCAAACCATTCAGATAAACTTCCAGATTGGTATAGTCGGTACTCAGGCTGTAAACAGCCCCATCCGAGGCGTCGTTGGGGTTTAAGCCGTGTTGTTTTTCCCATTCATCGGGCATCCCGTCGGAGTCAGTATCAATAGGAGCAATGTCAGACTGGTATTCATCCCATCCGCCTACATCGCTGGGTTGGTCTATCATGCCGTTAGTACTTCCGTGGCTTCCTTCATAATGATAGATGCCCTGCCGGGTTTCATCTACGATACGTTGGTCGTATGCATCCCGTTTGAAAGAAGCTCCTGCGTATTGCAATACGGCTTCATAAGCTTCGTGTGCCGGTTGGAGCGAAGTATGTTCGGCTATATCGAAGGGGGAATCGGATAAGTAAGTTGTTTTGTCCGCGGTTTTGTCTTTTAAAATCAACCCTACGGTATTGTCCTTGTTCACCTTTTGCATGTCTTTCCGTTGCTTTTCGCTCAGCTTGGTGCATGAATCATCCATGTAGTTCCCGTTCAGATAGAAAACACCGTGAATACCTTTTGTATTGGAGTTCGTTCCGTCATCGGGATATGCTGTAAACAAACGTTTGTATGAGGAGACCGTAGCGGTATAGGGACCGGGCTTATAGTAATTGTTCAGGAAATTATACGAACCTCCTTCGCCCGCGTATGCTCCGGCACTTCCGTAATTGTAGATGACATTGTTGAACAATTCTACCCGCTCTTCTTCGGGCTTGCCTGTATAGCGGCTTCCGCACAGGCGGGGCGTGCGGTTGGAGTGATGTGCCAGCAGATTGTGGTGGAACGAGGCGGGCTGTCCTCCCCAGATGCCTCCATAGCCGTGCTTGCCTTTTTCGTGGATGGAGTTGAGCAGGCTTTCGCTGGCGATGCACCATTGCATCGTGAAGTTCCGGTTATCGTAGAACGTGGCACATTCGTCCGTGCTCCAGCTCATCGAACAATGGTCGATGATGATATCCAGGTGGTTATTGAATCCGTTCATGGCATCGTTCCCTTTTTGCTTGATGTCCGCTCCCATGCGCGAACGGATGAAGCGGATGATGACGTTGTCCGCCTTGATTCCCAGCGTATAGTTTTTCAGGCAGATGCCGTCGCCCGGAGCGGTCTGTCCGGCAATGGTCAGGTCTCCGTTATTGATATAGAGTGGGGATTGCAGTTCGATGATGCCGCTTACGGCAAATACGATGGTGCGCGGTCCTTTCTTGCGGATTGCCCAGCGCAACGTGCCTTCCGACCCGTCGTCTTTCAAGGAATTGACGGTATATACTTTTCCGCCTCTTCCGCCGGTAGTATATTTCCCCGCACCGTCGGCTCCGGGGAATGCCGGTACGCGGTCGGTGGATGCTGATACCGGTAAGGCGCATAACGAGAGCGCAATCAGGCAGGCGGCTGTTCCGAGTTCTCTTTTCAGGTTCATATATAATAAGGTATTAAGGGTTAGGATATAAATCTTCTACTAAGCTATTCAGGTAAACCTCCAAGTTGGTATAATAGGGGCTGAGGTTGTATTTGGCTCCGTCCGAAGCATCGTTCGGGTTCAAGTGTTGTTCTTCTTCCCATGCATCGGGCATGCCGTCTCCGTCCGTGTCTGCCGGAGCTGTGCCCGGTGCGTAATCGGGCCATCCGCCTACGTCTTCGGCACGGTCTATCAATCCATTCGAACTTCCGTTGCTTCCCTCGGCGGTATAATTCCCTTGGCGCACGTTATCGACAATGCGCGCGTCTACCTCATCCCGGACGAGCGATGCTCCCGCATGAGCCAATACCCATTCGTAGGCATCTTGTGCCGGTTGGGTGTATTCGTCCGTATCGGAAGTGATGAGGAAGGCTTCTCCCGACCGGATGGCTTCGATGCCTCCTTCGGGCAAGGGGCAATTGTTTTCATTGGGATGTATGCCCGACCAGTTATCTGCATTGACTTCCGCTATCAGTTTTTTGTAGTTCTCGGGCAAGTTGGGGCAGGTATCATCAAAATAGTTTCCGTTTACGTAGAAGGTTCCCCATACGCCTTTCGGGTTTTGCTGGCTTCCGTCATCCCCGTTAGGCTGGAAGATGCGGTTGACAATGCCTTTCTTCGTACAGGTGGAAGGTCCCGGCTTGTAATAGTTGTTGATGAAATTGTACGAGCCTCCTTCGCCCGCATAGCCTCCGTTGGTCGGTCCCCAATTATAGAATACGTTATTCCGCAGGTCGACTTGCTCCTTATCGGGATTGCCCGTGGTGCGGCTTCCCGAAAGGCGGGGCGTACGGCTGCTATGGTGTGCCAGCAGGTTATGGTGGAACGAGGCAGGTTCTCCTCCCCAGATGCCTCCGTACCCATGCCTTCCTTTGCTATGCTCGGAGAGCGTAAGGCTTTCGCTGATGATGCACCATTGTAGGGTGAAGTTCTCGTTATTATAGAAAGAGGCACACTCGTCGGTGCTCCAGCTCATCGAGCAATGGTCTATCACGATGTTTTTCCGTCCTCTGCCCCACACGGCATCGCCTCCGTCGGCTTCGGTTTCCGTCAGGTTGTCCGATCCCATGCGGAAACGGATAAACCGTATGATGACATTATCTGCATTTACTACAACCGGATGCCCTTTCAGGCAGATGCCTCCTCCCGGTGCGGTTTGTCCGGCAATGGTTACATCTCCATGATTGATTTTAAGCTCTTGGCTTAATTCGATAAGTCCGCCCGTGGCAAAGACGATGGTACGCTTGCCCGATTGGTTCAATGCCCAGCGCAAGGTGCCCGTAGAGCCGTCATCGGCAAGGGAAGTGACGGTATATACCTTGCCTTCCGCTCCTCCGGAAGTAAAGCGTCCGGCTCCGAAAGCATAAGGAAAGGCGGGGGTTGCGTTCCGGTCGGGAGCGGGATAGTCGGGCAATTCTTCTTCGTCCGGCTCCGGTTCAGGTTCTTCTTGTCCGGGCTTTTCTTGCTCAGTTTTAGGGGATGTATCCGCACAGGCGGTAAATAAGCTAAAGCTAAATGCCATGGCAAGCCAGACTGGTTTCGTATGTTTCATAAAAGATGTTTTTGTTTTTGTATCAAAAGTACGTCTTTTTCGTGTGGTAGAGGGGGAAATATTGGTTTTTATATACCATATTTTGAACTAGGGCAGGATGGACTTGAATGGGAGTTTTAACGTATACGGCTTCATTTGCCTGCGAAGCTGTATGTGTCGGTTGATGAAACTTGCTTCGTAAGGCGATGAAGCCGTATGCGTTTATGTTTTCGCAATAGTTGCATCGCTTGTAAGATTATTAATCTTACAGCGTGAAGATTAATAATCTTTCGGCATGAAGATTAATAATCTTACAAGCAAAGCAGTTATGTGCTCTTATTTATCCTTGATTCCGAACAGCCAACGGAAGAAGCGGACAAAGATGTTGCGTTTCTTAGGCTTTTGTTCCGTTGCTTGCTGACCGGTAGAAATTTGTTCCAGCGAGTCTTTCGGTGCGATGGAGTCGGTAGGTAGCAGCAGGCTGTCTTTCTTCAGAAGTAACGAGTCGACCCCGATGTTCAGTGAGTCGGCTGGTAAAGATAACGAGTCTTTTTGTAGCCGGATTGAATCTGTACGCAACGAATCCGCCAATACTTTCCGGAGCATGTGCAAGGAGTCTATGGCAAGCGAATCGGTGCGGAGCGAGTCAACAGTCAGCGTGTCGCGGTGCAAGATGCTGTCGGCTTGTGCTGGTATTGGTCGGTGCTGTATAGGTTTCGGACGTTCTATTTTGAACTGTATGGGTACCGAGTATTTGCAGCGTACTGTGATTCCGTGGTCTTTTGCCGGAATCCAACGAGGCATTTGTTGGATAAGGGCTAGTGCCGCCGTGTCCATTGTAGGCTCCAGGCTACGTACAATGGCGGGTGAGGTGATCCGCCCGTTTCTTTCTACGACGAATTGTATTGCCACTACTCCTTCCAGACTGTCCCGTTTGGCACGTTCGGGGTATTTCAAATTCCTTTTTACATATCTTGTAAAGGCTTTCATTCCTCCTGGAAATTCGGGCATCTGTTCGGCAGAGGCATAGATACGTACCGAACTTTTGGCATACATTGTGATGGGGAGTGGTTCGTTCGGGTATTGCAGGAACTGTTGGATGGGAATAGAGAGGTTGTCCATCCCGTCGGCACGCACGGTTACCGGATGGTTGAAGTCGGCATCGATATGGAATAATCCGATTTCGTCGGTCGTAGTTCGCCGTCCTGTTCCCAGGATGCTGATGATAGCTCCCGTTATCGGTTCACCGGTATCAGAACTTACAATGCCTTCGACGGGGAAGGTCTGCTGGCTTTGCTTGAATGCTACAATATCTTGTGGGCTGTCCAGATAGAATGTCCGGGTAGCGTTTTCAGCTTCAAGGGCGAACGAGGCGACCGATTTATTGCGGTCGGTTGGAAAATATAAGTTTGCCGTACGGGTATAACTATCTTCGGTGGCATACCGGAAGGTAATGATTCCCTGTGCATCCCCGGTATACTCCTGGCTTCGTCCGGAAATCTTCAGAATTATGCCCGGCTGGGGTTGTCCGTTCGACTTCAGGACGGTAATACGGAATGTTGTTTCCGTTTCTATTCCCAACAGGTTTTGCGGTAGGATTAATGCAAGGCACATCAATAGTATGTGTCCTAATGTGTATAGTCTTCTGTTCCGGTTCATAATCATAGGAAAATAGCGGTGCAAAGCTACGAGTATTCTCTTTCATTTCAAAGTTTCTTGCCTGATTTCTGTTTCCTGTGTTTGATTTTATTATCTTTGTGCACGTAAACGGATTCAAAAACGGAGCAAGATGAAAAAGACATTCGACGAGTTTAAGAAATTTGCCATGCGGGGAAATGTCATCGACATGGCGGTAGGTGTCATTATTGGCGGTGCTTTCGGCAAGATCGTGTCATCGCTGGTAGGCGATGTAATAATGCCGGCGATAGGTCTGCTGGTGGGAGGTGTGAATTTTTCTGACCTGAAGTGGGTTATCAAGCAAGCGGTAGTGAAAGACGGAGAAGTGGTCACTCCCGAAGTGGCGCTTAATTATGGAAACTTTATCCAGGTGACTTTCGATTTTCTGATTATCGCTTTGGCGGTATTCTTTTTAGTGAAAGGCATCAATGCATTGACTCGGAAGAAAGAAGCCGAGACAAAGACTCCGCCTGCTCCTCCGGTAGATATCCAGTTGTTGACCGAGATACGTGATTTGTTGAAAGAAAAGAAGAATTAAGCGATATAATTAGAAGTTAAAATTAGAAGTTAAAGAAGTGAGAAGGAGTTATCGCCCGCTGAAACGGGCTTGGAGTTAAAAGCTAATATCCGGTTATGGCTTGCATAAGTAAAAGTATTGGCTTCTAACTCCTTGAAGCAACTCCCTTTTAACTCCTGATCTTAACCAAATAATGAATTATTTATGAAAACATTATTGATTTCCCTGCTGGCTTTTGCGGGTTTCTCCTTGCAGGCTTCCGAACCTGTTGACTTTGATAAGGCTTTTGCCCAATCGGTAAAAATCGAACAACGAATCAAACACACTCATTTTCCCGACAGGGTGTACAATATCGTAGATTTCGGTGCAAGGCCCGATACACCCGAAGAACCTTGCCACGAAGCTATCAATCAGGCGATTATAACTTGTAGCCAGGAAGGAGGAGGCACGGTATTAGTTCCTAAAGGAACGTTTTATACCGGTCCGATAACCTTGAAAAGCAATGTAAACCTGCATGTGGAGGAAGGGGCTATACTGAAGTTTTCTACCGTTCAAGAACTTTATTTCCCTGCAGTTATTACCCGTTGGGAAGGATTGGATTGCTATAATGCTCATCCGTTGATTTATGCGTATGGCGAAACGAATATCGCGCTGACCGGTAAGGGAATCATTGACGGGCAAGGCTCGAACGAACATTGGTGGTATATGTGTGGTGCATCCCGTTACGGCTGGAAGGAAGGGATGCGCAGCCAAAAGTTAGGAAGCCGCGAGCGTCTGATGGGATATGCCGAACTGAAACGTCCTATTTACGAACGTGTAATGACTCCTGAAGATGGACTGCGACCTCAACTGGTTAATTTTTATTCGTGCAATACCGTGCTGATAGAAGATGTGACTTTGCTGAACTCGCCCTTTTGGGTCATCCATCCTTTGTTTTGCGAGAGCCTGATTGTACGGGGCGTGAAGATATTCAACCGCGGTCCGAACGGGGACGGATGCGACCCCGAATCGTGCAAGAACGTGCTGATAGAGAATTGCTGTTTCGATACGGGAGACGATTGCATTGCGATTAAATCGGGACGGAACGAAGACGGGCGCAAATGGAACATCCCGAGCGAGAACATCGTTGTGCGGAATTGCGAGATGAAGAACGGGCATGGAGGCGTGGTTATCGGAAGCGAGATATCGGGCGGATACCGCAACCTGTATGTGGAAGATTGCGTGATGGACAGTCCGCAATTGGACCGGGTGATTCGTATTAAAACCAGCACTTGTCGAGGTGGGCTGATAGAGAATGTATTTGTGCGGAATATCAAAGTAGGACAGTGCAACGAGGCTGTGCTTCGTATCAACTTGCGTTATGAAGACCGTGAGCAATGCAACCGGGGTTTTGACCCGACGGTACGCAATGTCCACCTGAAGAACGTGACCTGCGAAAAGAGTCGTTACGGCATCGTGGCTATCGGGCTGGACGATGACAAGCATGTATCCAACGTATCGCTGGAGGATTGTCACTTTAATAATGTAAAGGAGAACGGGAACCGCATCGAGAACGTGAGCGATATCACGATGAAGAACCTCTACATCAACGGGAAACTCTTTGAGAATTAAGAATGAAGAATTAAGAATGAAGAATCGCTTCGCCTGCATGGGATTGGCTAACGCCGAACGTTGTTTCTTCATTCTTCATTCTTCATTCTTAATTCTTCATTCTTAATTATTCTTCGTTCTTTTTATTCAGCTTCAGTTCTACAAGGAAAGCAACTATCAGTCCGATGCCTCCGCCTATCAGGACGCTGGCTCCATAGATAAGGGAAACGGTTTCGTTTACATGATGGTCGTAGTTTGAGAAATATGCCGGTTGTGTGTTGTAGACGATGCAATAGCCGGCAATTAGACCCAGTCCGATGCCCAAGAACAAGCAGCCCATGCGCAGGGCAGAGAAGAAACCCGAAGGAGAAGAAGAATTCGGATATTTCACTTTTTCTTTGTCCAGCAATTCGGGAGGTAGTTTTTCAATCAGCATGATTCGTTCTTTCCGTTTGGCATAAAGTTCGAACAACTTGTACATCACTCCAAAAATAATAGCCACATTGGCAACAATCATTAATTCATCCATATTATTATCCGTTTTATTTTGTTTCTTTGTTTCTTTAGACGCAAGTGGATGCGGAAGGTTACACCAAATGATAAAGATATTTATGAAAAAGAATGTCCGCAAACTTCCAGTAGAAACAAGCATATACTTGTCTTTGCCTTTAAAGATACTTGCATGGTCATTGCTTTATATATATGTAGCCAGTTGCAGATATATAAAGCTATAAAGGAAGAATATCGCGTTGGAGGGAAATGGTGTATATAGAACTATTGGACTATCATATGCGAGAATTTTTTCACCGATAGTTGTAACCTCTTTCTTCTGTTTGCGTCTAAAAGTATGAAATGAATACGAACGAGTCACATATCATCGCACAGGTGTTGGCGGGGAAAACCGAAGTTTTCGCTTATTTCCTAGATACATACGGACAACAGATTTTTACGTTGATTGTCCGGATGGTATCATCTCCGGAAGACGCCGAAGAACTGACGCAAGACACTTTCATGAAAGCCTTCCGCCACCTTGGCTCGTTTACAGGAGGCAGCAGTTTTTCTACGTGGATATACCGCATTGCCTACAATACCGCGCTTTCGGCATTGCGTAAGAGGCGTGAAGAAGTGCTGGCGATAGATGATAAGCAATGGGAGCGGGTTTCCGAAACAGAGGTGGACGAAGCACTGGATGACGATTCGGAAGACCGTGTTGCCCGTCTTCAGGAAGCCTTGCAACAGCTTGCTCCCGAAGAACGTGCCATCATCACTTTTTTTTACGAAGAAGAGAAGAATATCGATGAGATAGCGCATATCTTGAACCAAAGCGTTAGCAATATCAAGGTGAAACTGCACCGTATACGCAAGAAACTCTATCTATTAATGAACAAAGGAGAAATAAGCTATGACAACAGATAAAGGACTGAAAAAAGCACTGGGCAAACAATCGTCATACCGCTTGCCAAGTAATTTTACATATCGTATGATGCAGCAGGTGCGCGAGGAGGCCTTTGCACGTGAACGTCGGGAGGAACACCGTCTTTGGTGGGCATTGGCTGTATTTTGTTTGTGCACATTCTGTGGTGTGACCTATTATGTTGTTAAGTTGTATGGCGCATCCATAGTTCGTTGGTGGCATTCGTTGTCGTTTGCATTGCCTTCAGTCAATGCTGTCCTATTTTTCCTGCCTACGCTGGTGGCACTTCTCTGTTTGGGGAGATTGTATTGGTGGCTGGAGAAGAAAATGCAAAGTAATTAAGACAAGGAGACAAAGTCTGCCCTGTCTGATAGCAGGGGCGGCCTTTGTCTCCTTCTTGTGGAAAATCCTTTCAGTTAAGAAGCTATTTTGAATTTGAAACAGGCTTTAATTCTTGTCAGTTATTCTTCGTAAATCGAACGGGCATCTGTCCGTTTTTCAACACCTTTGTTCTGCTTGCTGAAAAAAGAAAGCAGGTCTTGTTTGCTGACGGTTCCGGTGGGGACAAAGTCTGCCGAATTCATGTATTGTGTCAGACTATAGAGCAGTTGCTTTACCTCAGGTTTCTGTTTGCTCTCAGTCGACAAGAGGTCTATTGAACTCATGATGAGTTTGCCCTTTCCGTATTTAGTTTCGAAGACGGAGGCCAGTCGGCGATTGTTTACGAAATTGTCTGTTACTTCTATGATAGGTTGCAAATCGGGCAACGAATCCATGACCAATACCTTGGAGTGTTTAACCAGGTTCCACCATTGCCAGTCGCTATGCATCTCGGTAGGGAAATGCAGAAGTGCCGGATGTTTGGGGTCGCAAAGTATGCCCATGGTTCCTGCCTGTTTGGGGAAATGGACGGGGCTCCAGAACACCGGAAGGAACTTGCCTTCCAACCCTTCCAGTTTATCGGGACGTGGAGAGAGGAGGACTTTTTTCCCTGCATCCAAAGCCGACAGTGCCTGGCTGATGTCTTGAGTCAGCACAACATCACCGGTATTCAGTTCCTTAAGTGGAGGATATACCCATATCGACCAGCTGTTTTCCCAATCTGTATCTTCGATGGTTGCTTTCAGGTAGAGCTGGGTTGCGTTTCGCATTTTCTCTAATCCGGCGTGTATTTCACCTGCGGAAGTGACGGTTCCTTTTTTGAAGGTACCGGCATCCAGTTTCCCTCGCCCCACTTCATATCCGGTCTTGTCTGTCAATTGCCACAGGATATGCTTGCCGCGGATGTCTTCTTTGTAATAGTTGGCTATTTCCACCTGTGCATGAAAGGTTTCGTCTGCCGTCCAGACCGCTTTTTCGAAACGGGCGAGCGGGACGACCGGTGAGCAGAACTGACGGAAATAACGTTCATCGGTCAGCTTCTTCGATTCCCAAAATGCATTGACCAGACCGACGAGTGCCGTGCCTTGTCCCGGGAAATCTTGCAGGCCAAGCAGTTGATAGCCGCTGAATTGCGGTGTTTTCATGGCACGTTCGATTTCTTCTTTGTAGAGTTGTACCGCAAATCTGCCTGAAGCTTGCAGGTAACGTTCGGCTTTGCCGGCAAGCCCTTTCTTTTCCAGGTCTTTTTGGATGGCTTTCAGGTTGAGCGGTTCCAAGGTGCCGGTGTAGTTCCCGATTTCTTTCATGTCCGGATATACCGAGTATTGCCCTATCTCGTGCGAAATCAGCGGGACTTTTATGCCTTCTGCCGCTTTCCGGTAGTCTTTGTTGAAGTTGGGTTCTTCGGCATCGAATACGCCTTGTCCGCGTATCCAGCCTTTGTCTGTCCATTGGGTAACGAAGAAGTCGTCTTCCGGTTCGGGTTGTGTGCCATGCCCTTGCTCGAAGGTGAATGTGGTGGTGGCATACAGGTGACGGTTATCTTGCCGTTTCATGTAGCCCACAAATGCGTTCAGGAACTGGAAGTCGGGCTGCAGCTCGTTGCCTGCGCTCAACATGCAAAAAGAAGGATGGTTTCCATACGCGGCAATGATGCGGTCGAACTCCTGGTATAGGAAACGGTTGGTGGCGGTGTCCTTTCCTACCGTAAGCGACCAGTTGGGCAATTCCACTTGCAGGTAAAATCCCATGCGGTCTGCTACCTTGAATGCGGCTTCGGGCGGGCAATACGAATGGAAGCGCAAGTGGTTCAGTCCCCATGCTTTGGCGGTAGAGAATACTTTTTCCCAGCCGGCTTCATCGGTCGGAGGCGTTCCGGTCAGCGGAAAGATGCAGCATTCCAATGTTCCGCGCAGGAATACCCGGTTGCCGTTGATGGTAAGATAACCGTCGGTATGCCCAATCTCGCGCATGCCGAAAGTGGTTTCATAGCGGTCTGTACCCTGCCGGGTATGGCAGCTTGCCTGCAATGTATAGAGGGTGGGAGAGAACTCGTCCCACAGGCGCATGTCCTCGCCCAGTGCATATTCTTTTTCTATGCAGACCGTATCATGAGGGAATGCGGCCGGATAGGTTTGCGGATCGTATGACTTGCCGGTCTCAGCGCAGTTGACTTGTAAGGTAACCTCTGCCTGGGTGGTTTGGGGATTGGTCCGCACCAGGACGGCTTTTACTTTTATCCGCTTGCCTGCGATGTCCGGATACACGTTTACTTGTTGTAGCTTGACATCGTTTTCCGCTTTCAGTTCCATGCGTCCCAACACGCCGTTCCATTTCACTTGTGTGTCTTCGGTATACGCATGTGCCAGTTCGCGCATGGAAATATCGTGTTGTTTGCGGTTATCTATGCGGAGGAATATAGGTGCATCCGCTGTAAGATTATTAATCTTACAGCAGACGAAGCTATCTGTGTTGAAGCAAGAAGATAATAGCAGCAACCTTTTATCAAAAGATATACACTGATAAAACCAATGCGCCTTGCTCATTGTACATTCTTGACTATTGGCTCGCATAAAGCAGGAACTAATTTCGTGTTTCAGGGAAAAAACTTTTGAAAATAGGAGATTATCGTAAAAATCTTCTATCTTTGTATTCGGGTAGAACCAACTCTTTCCCAA
>ULNS01029362.1_pt1 | contig 34682 bp, 23 predicted proteins | sample 1951981 | NCBI WGS metagenome assembly ULNS01 (sample SAMEA4835583, study PRJEB28245) | human gut metagenome | biome: gut microbiome; material: fecal sample | place: Denmark | collected 2008
TACGTATGCCCAGTATTCTTCGGAAGACCCCGAAGTGCAGGCAGGCTTCCGTGACTACATCGAGCAGGCAGACCCCGACAAGAACCATCCCGACTGGCACATCCAGAACGAGGACGGCACGTACAACGAACAGCAGAACATCTACAACTACCTGACTTCGAAAGAGCTGGACGTGGAAGTGTCTGACCAAGACTACATCGACCTCATGGTATGGCATCGTGGGCTTGCCGTACCTGCCGCACGCAACGTGGACGATGAAGAAGTATTGAAAGGCAAGGAACTCTTCGAACAAATCGGTTGTACGTATTGCCACAAGCCCAGCTGGACTACGGGCGATGACGAGATACGCGACCCGGCACGCTTCTTCACAGGAGACAAGGCAAACCAGTTGCCCCGTTATCCGCACCAGAAGATTTGGCCCTATACCGACATGATACAGCACAAGCTGCACATGCAGAACGATATCCGCACGGGCTGGTGCCGCACCACTCCGCTTTGGGGACGAGGCCTGCACCAGCGTTGTACCGGAGCCGAATATGCCGACCGCCTGCACGATTGCCGCGCACGTACCACGCTGGAAGCCATCATGTGGCACGGCACCAGCACCGAGAGCGATGCTTACGAACAAATCGAAGCTTTCCGCAACCTCTCGAAGGAAGACCGTGACGCTATTGTGAAATTCATCGATTCTATTTAAATCAGTAGACTAGGTACTAGGGACTAGGTGACTAGGTATTAAACACCTCGTTTTAAAGACTATTTAAAACCTGGTACCTAGTCACCTAGTACCTAGTCAACTAGTCACCTAATAAAAAACAAATGAAACTGATAAAACGTATTGCTTTCGGAAGCGCAGGATTGCTCGTCTTCATGATGATGACCGCTACCGTTATAGAAAAGATGCAAGGAACCGATACGGCTTGGTCGGTTATCTATGGCTCTCCATTCTTTACCGCATTATGGGGAGTCATGACGGTATGCGCTTTTGTCTACCTGATGAGCCGGAAGCTGCAACGGGATTTTTTTACGTTCCTGCTCCATATTGCTTTTCTAATCATTCTGACGGGAGCATTCGTCACACGTCTTTACGGCAAACAGGGAAACATCCATTTGCGAATGGGTGATGCACCGGTTTCGGCTTTCGTCACTTCCGGACAGAATAAAGAACCGCTTCCTTTCCAAGTGCAACTGCACGATTTCCGCATCGACTATTACAAAGGAAGCTTTGCGCCCATGGACTTTACCAGCTGCATCCGCATCGATGACAACGGAATGCAGGCAGAAGGAGAAGTGTCGATGAACCGGATATTCACCTATCGCCATTACCGTTTCTACCAGTCGGCATACGACAAGGACGGGCAAGGAACTACCCTTGCGGTGTCTTACGACCCGTGGGGCATCGGCATTACCTATACCGGATATGCTTTATTGCTGCTCTCTGTCTTGGGCTTCTTTTTTCAGAAAGACAGCATGTTCCGCCGGCTTCTCCGTCATCCCGCGTTGCGTAATAAAACGGTTCTGTTAGGTATCGCGCTGCTTTCATCCGTCGCTGGCATGGCTTCGGAGCAGCCCAAGCACTTATCCCGTGAGGCGGCATCCGCGGTAGGCAATCTTTACATCTATTACCACGACCGCATCTGTCCCTTGCAGACTTTGGCGAAAGACTTTACCGTAAAGCTTTACGGCAAAACGACCTACAAAGGACTGACCGCCGAACAGGTGTTTACGGGCTGGTTCTTTTATTACGATGACTGGAAAGCCGAGCCTGTCATCCGCATTAAAAGCAAGGAAGTGCAACGCCGGCTGGGTATCGGAGGGGATTATGCTTGCCTGAACGATTTTTTCGGAACGGAAGGGTATAAGCTGAAAGAGAATGGAACGGGCAGTTCCCAATACAAACGTGAATGGAACGAGGCGAACGAGAAGTTCAACCTGATTAGCATGACCGCTACGGGAAGCATCCTGAAAATCTATCCGTGCCGGACGGAGCATAACCGGACAGGTTGGTTCGCTCCCGTAGACGACTTGCCTCAAGACTTGCCCGACGAGCAATGGCTGTTCGTCCGCAAGAGTCTGGGATTGCTGAGTGAACAGGTGATGAAGAAAAACGATGCTGCCATACTCGAACTTACGGGGAAGATACGGAAATACCAACAAAAGACTGCGGGTGAAGTGCTTCCTTCCGATGCCTGTTTCCGGGCGGAAAGGCTATACAACTGTTTGGACTATACCCGGTCTTTGGCGATGGCTTGCCTTACCGTCGGCATTCTTTCCTTTATTTTCTATTGCCGGCGGATGAACCGTCCGGTATGTGGCAAGACCCGTGTGAATGTCTTTTTGCTTGCCGCATTGGGTATCATTGCGGTTTATCTCTTGTCGCTTATCGGCCTGAGGGGATTCGTCAGCGGACACCTCCCGCTGTCGAACGGCTACGAGACGATGCAGTTTCTGGCATTGTGCGCCACCTTGCTCACTTTTATTTTCTACCGCAAGTCCGAAGCCGTCATTGCTTTCGGTTATATGCTGTGCGGGCTGGCGTTGCTGGTGGCGATGCTGGGCGAGGCAAATCCGCCTATTACCCAACTGATGCCGGTATTGGCATCGCCCTTGCTTAGCCTTCATGTGGTGACCATTATGATTGCCTATTCGCTTACCGCATTTATCATGCTGAACGGCATTATGGCAATTGTGTTGCGCTATACTCATAAGGATTATCAGGATGCCGTTGTCCGGCTGCAAGTCATGAGCCGGCTTATTCTTTATCCGGCGGTGTTCTGCCTGGCGCTCGGCATTTTCATCGGTGCCGTATGGGCGAATGTTTCATGGGGGCGTTATTGGGGATGGGACCCGAAAGAGACTTGGGCGCTTATCACCTTATTTATATATTCGGCAGCCTTGCATGCTTCGTCGCTCCCCGCATTCCGTCGGCCTATGTTCTTTCACTGGTTTGCCGTTATCGCGTTTTTGAGCGTACTGATTACTTATTTTGGCGTCAATTTCATCTTAGGCGGCATGCATAGCTATGCTTAAAAAAGAAAGCATCATTTGTTTTTACTTGTCATTCTGTTGAGAATGAAAACAGAGGCTGATGCGTGAGCACCGGCCTCTGTTGCTATAAAAGATTGTCTTGTATGATGGGGATTCAATATCAATATACTTCCACCTTGGCAGCCAGCGACTTGCACTTGTCGCGCAAGGCATCGAGGTCGCCATCCGGTTTGTCGTAGCAAACCACTACGCCCATACGGCGGTTCAGCTTCGTAAACGGTTTGCCGAAGATGCGTAAGTACGTATCGGGTTGTGAGCAGACCAGTTCTTCACCCCGATAACGCGGAGCTTCCTTGCTGGCTATGGGCGAAAGAATGACGGCACTGGCACCGATATGCTCTTGTGTAATGCCTGGGATAGGTAATCCCAGCACAGCGTATAAATGCAATTCAAATTCGTTCAGGTTCTGGGTATTTGCCAAAGTTACCATACCCGTATCGTGCGGACGTGGAGAAAGTTCGGAGAAGTACACGCCGTTTTCGTGACTCAAGAAGAACTCTACGCCCCAAATGCCATAGCCGGTCAATGCTTCGGTTACTTTTGCTGCCATGCGTTGCGCTTCGGCAAGATGTTCGGGAGCGATGTGTGCAGGTTGGAAGCTCTCGCGGTAGTCCCCGCCTTTCTGTACATGTCCGATAGGCGGGCAGAACAGGGTAGGGCCGTTCTTCTGCGTCACCGTGAGCAAGGTGATTTCACTGTCAAACTGGATGAACTCTTCGATTATCAGTTCCTTGATATCGCCCCGGCTTCCTTCGCAACCGTAATGCCATGCGTGTTCCAGGTCTTCCGGACCTTTCGCTACCGACTGGCCTTTGCCCGATGAGGACATCAAGGGTTTGATGACACAGGGGAAACCGATTTTTTCTGCCGCTTCCTTCAATTCGTCGAATGATTTGGCATAGAAATATTTCGCGGTCTTTAATCCTAATTCTTTTGCGGCAAGGTCGCGTATCGCCTTGCGGTTCATCGTAAAGTTTACGGCACGCGCACTGGGCACCACCTGAATGCCTTCTTTCTCCAAATGGTACAACCGTTCGGTACGGATGGCTTCAATCTCAGGCACAATAATGTCCGGATGATATTTTTCAACTACACGGTCGAGCGCATCGCCATCCAGCATATTGAATACTTCACAAGCATCTGCCACCTGCATGGCAGGAGCTCCTGCATACGAATCACACGCAATGATGTACTGTCCCAAACGTTGGGCAGCAATCACAAACTCTTTTCCTAATTCGCCGGAACCCAGCAACAATATTTTCTTCGTCATACGATTAACTTTTTTCTATGTGGACAAAGATAACACAAATTTTGCTTTGCTTGCATGGAAACTATGAAAAAACAGTATCAATTCTTTTCATGGAGTATCCGACTTAGTTATCGCGTCATGCACTTTCTTCTGGTGTGGCTGTCTGGCTTTGAGATGATGTTTCATTATTTTTATCATTTTCATTTTCATCCGGTTCATTTTGTGGCTGTTCGGATTGGGTTTCGTCTGGTTCTGAAAGTTCGTTGTCTACATTTTCTTCTTCCTCTTCTGCTGGTAAATCACGGAATGCCTGCATGTACTCTTTAGGTGTTTGTCCAAACAAATCTTTAAAAGTATTCGAGAAATGAGACAAGTTGCTATAACCTACAGCATAGGCAACATCCGAGATAGACAGTTTCTTCTCTTTCAGCAATTTGGCTGCCTGCTGCATACGGATGTTGCGAATGAAATCGCGTGTAGAAAGATTGGTAAGTTCTTTCAGTTTCCGATACAGATGGACACGGCTTAAACCAATGCTGTTGGCAAGCATTTCTACGCTGAGTGATGGCTCTGCTAAGTTGTCGTTAATGATTTTCATAATGCGGCTCATCAGCATTTCATCGGATGATGGAACTTTTACTTCCTGCATCTTGTCATTTTGTTCTTGAGCTCCGCTGAATTTGTTTTTCAGTAAACGTCGTGTTTCTATCAGATTGGTAATGGTGCTCCGCAACACTTCGATGCTGAAAGGTTTGACGATGTAGCTGTCAGCTCCGGTTTCGATGCCTTCCGCTTGTTCTTCATTCCTTCCTTTGGCTGTAAGCAGAATGATAGGGATGTGGTTGATATTCGTATTCGACCGTACCTTTTTGCACAATGTGATACCATCCATTTCGGGCATCATTACATCGCTGATGAGCAGGTCTACCGGATGGTTTAGCAAGAAATCGTATGCTTCGGATCCGTTGCTGCACGTATCTACTTTGTATTCGTCAGACAGTTCGTTGCATAGATATTCGCGTATTTCTTTTTCATCATCAACTATTAGAACGTGAAGATTGTATTTCGTTTTCGCTTTCTTTGTTCCTGCTTCTGGTTCAGATGTTTCAGAGTCATTCTTTCCGATGTATTGTTTTTCTTTGTTCTGTTTGAAGGTTTTCAGATTAAGATTGTTGTGCGAGATATCCAGTTCTTCCATCTTCAAATGATTACTGCCTTGAGGAATGCGTACGATGAACTTGCTGCCCTGGCAATCAGTGCGATTGCAGGCAGTGATAGTTCCATGGTGAAGTTCTACGAGCGAACGGGTCAGATGAAGTCCTACGCCAGTACCTGCCTGATTGCGGGTAATGTCATTGTTTATCTGATAGAACCGTTCGAAGATACGTTCTATTTGTGCATCATCCAATCCTATGCCTGTATCAGAAACTGTTATCTCAATGTATTTTTTTAGAGGAGCAGGTGCAGCTGCATCTTCTCCTACGGTGAGGGTAATGTCTACACTTCCTCCTTCGGGAGTATATTTGAAGGCATTTGAAAGTAGATTCATCAGTACTTTGTCGAAGTTGTTCAGATCTATCCATGCTTTAAGCCGTTCATCGTTATGATGAAAGGTAAATGTGATGTGTTTGTTTTGTGCCAGATAGCCGAATGTGTTGACGACATCATTGATGAAGCCGACGAGGTCTGTTTCGCGGAATTTCAGACTCATTTGTCCTTTATCTATTTTGCGTATGTCCATCAGTTGGTTTATCAGCCGCAAGATGCGTATCGAGTTACGATAGATCATTAAATAGGTTTTATTTAACTCCGGATTGTCACAGTTGGCTATTAACTTTTCCATCGGATTGATGATGAGTGTAAGCGGTGTGCGTATTTCGTGTGAGATATTGATAAAGAACTGTAGTTTGGCTTCATTGATTTCTTCTGTATGTTTGCGTTCTACCATTTCTTTCCGTTGTTTGAGCTGTGTGCGGGCATAGCCGATAAAGGCAAGCACAATAAGTACAATCAATGCACTATATAACAAGTATGCCCACCATGACTGGAACCAGGGAGGTGTGATGAGAATGCTTATTGTCTTTATGTTCGAATGGTATCCATGGTCGATGGCATAGACTTCGAAGGTATATTTCCCGGAAGCCAAGTTGTTGTAGGTGACAAAGTTGGTTCCGGGTGCAGTCGTTTGCCATTCTTTATCCAGCTCATGGATGCGGTATTTGTAAATAACCTGTCCCGCCTGTGCAAATTGTAAGGTAGAGAACGAAATGCTGAACGTATTGTCGGTATAGTTCAACTTGAAACGGTTGGCATCCGTTACAGCAGTATTGATGATGGGGTGTCCTCCCGATAAGGTGTTGGTGTTGACAGACTGTCCGGACACCTTGAAATCTGTGATGACTACGGGTGGAACAGTACGCTCGTTGATGATTTGTTCAGGTACGAAACTGGTGATTCCGTTGATACCGCCAAAATGGATGGTACCATCGGATGAGTGGAAATAAGAGCCTCGTGTAAATTCGTTGCCTTGCAGTCCGTCTCCAGAGTGATAGACTGTAAAAGTTTGCGTTTTTTGGTCAAGCCGGTTGATGCCGTTGAATGTACTTACCCATATATTTCCCAGTTTATCTTCGCAAATGCCGCATATGATGTTGTTACTGAGTCCTTCTTGTTGGGAATAACGTTTCAGTTTTTTGTTTTTTTTATCGAATTTGTACAGTCCCTTTGAGGTACCTGCCCAAATGTTTCCCATATGGTCTTCTGTAAGGGTATATCCGATACATCCTTGCAGGATATAGTTCTTTTGTGTGAAGTTTATGAAACTTTTAGTTTTAGGGTTGAAACAAGTCACTCCTTTGAAGTGTCCAATCCAAACCAGTCCTTCACTGTCGCAATAGAGGCTGTTAATCCAATTGTTTGGCAATTCGTCATAACTATGTGCAGATGTACTCTTTTCTGTTGACTTGTACTGTGTGAACTGTTTTGTTTCTTTATGATAGACAAACAGTCCGTTGCCGTATGAACTGAAGTACAGGTGCCGGTCGTGGTCTTCGGTAATGGCAAATACCCGCTCGTTATATAGTTCGGGTATGAAAGTGCATGAATTCATGCTTGGATTTAGTTGGGCAACGCCTTTTGTATAGGAGCCTAACCATATCGTATTGTCCGAGTCTTGGAATATGCTCAGTATGGTATTTGCTACGCTATGCGGTCCTTTGTCCGGTGTCAGGTGTTGGAGCGTATGAAAATGGTTGTCCAGGATGTATAGTCCGTCGTTGTCGGTCCCGACAAGCAAATTCTTTTTATTGTCTTGGAATATCGACATGACGCATTGTTTGCCGAAAGGACTTCCGTGCATGGATTTGAATCCATGGTATTGGAATGGATTATGTCTCATCGGGATGAAAGCTACTCCCTGCTGGAATAATCCTAACCATAGGTCATTGTTACGGTCAAAAAGGATGGTATGTATCTTTTTGTTTTTCAGATTGAACTGTGTATCCTCTAATTCTTTGTCTGTTATTTCATGTTTTTCCGTCGTATATACTTTCAGTCCTTCTCCATCAGTACCGATATAAAGTTGTCCGTTGGCATAAGTCAGAGCTTTTACGGGCAGGTTGTATCTGTCTTGATAGGGAATTTGTCTGAATTTCCGGGTCGAGTTGTTATAAATATTCAGTCCGCCGGTCAGAGTGCCGATATAAATATTTCCGTACGGGTCTTTAGCCAGGCTGGATATATTATTTTCGCTGATAAGAGGAGTCTTGAATGTCTTTATGGTTTCTTTGATTATATTGTAACAGATAAGTCCATCATTTTCTGCGCCAATCCATAAGTTGCCTTTCCCGTCATCCAGTATTGTGCTCAGATGCCGGAATCCTAATTGGTTGATGGCCATGATGCATTCTCCCTGTTCTTTTTCGGGATGAATACGGAATAAACCTTCTCCTGAAGTCGATGCCCATAAAGTGCCTTCTCGGTCTTCGATGATGTGGGTTACATCTGTATAAATCTGTCGTTCTTCTTTATATAGCGGTATGTTTGTGAAAGAATCGGTGTTCCGGTTGTATTTTACCAGTCCTCCCATAGTGCCTACCCAGATATTTCCTTTGCTGTCTTCGAAAGTCAGATGCACGTAGTCATTATTTAGCGAGGTAGTATCATTGTCCTGATGTCTGTAGGTGTTGAATTTGTTTCCGTCAAAACGGTTGAGTCCATATTCTGTTGATATCCAAATAAACCCGCTTCTGTCTTGATAGATGTCGTTGATAAGGCTACTCGATATTTGATTATCAGTTGAATAGAGAACGGAAATTTGCGCAAAAGCTTCCGCTACAACAAAACAGTAAAACAAACCGGTATATAGAATCTTTTTTAGCATAAGTAGAAATGATAGTCATAATGAATGATAGCCAGTGGATTGTGTGCATTGGAAATTACTTTCCTCCGCTGGCTGTCATCTGTTCATTTGAGTTGTTATAAAACTTTAACCTGAATCTTGTGCAGAGAGTCGATGTCCGATGTTCCTCCATATAGAAGTTCGTAATTTCCTTCTACCAGATTCATCGCATTGGTTTGAGTATCGAACCATAAGAAATTGTCATCTGAAAGCGTCAAGACAACTTCTTTGGTTTCACCTTTCGGAATATATACACGTTGAAATGCGCGTAGGGTATGCGAAGGAGCATCGGTGTCTCCCGGACGGCGCAGGTATATTTGTACCACTTCTTCTCCGTCTTTATTCCCATTGTTGGTGACAGGGACAGTCAGTTTCAAAGTATTGCCTTTGCTGAATGTCGGACTGCTTATCCGTGCTTTCCCATAAACGAACTGAGTATAGCTAAGTCCATGTCCGAAACAAAACAACGGAGCTTCGGTCATATAACGGTAGGTACGTCCTTTCATCGAATAATCTTCGAAGTCGGGCAGTTGCTCTGTACGGGTATAGAACGTTATCGGTAATTTGCCCGAAGGGTTATATTCGCCTAGCAGGACATCGGCAATGGCTGTTCCTCCGGCTTGTCCTGGATACCAAGCCTGAAGGATACCGTCACAGATTTCACTTTCAGGAGCAAGCCCCATTGCAGAGCCTGAAAAATTGATGAAAACAATAGGTTTGCCAAGCTTTTTCAATTCTCGGATCATTTGTCTTTGGATGGCAGGCAGTTCGATGGTGGTACGGTCTCCACCTTTGAAACCTTCTACATTGACCGGCATTTCTTCTCCTTCCAAAGTGGGAGAGATACCACCGGCAAAGACAATTACATCGGCATTTTTCACTTTTTCTACTGATGCCTGCAGGTTTACAGGGATATTTCGGCCCATATCGAAATCCAGCTGAGCCGCACGGTCTTTGCTGTTGAAGATGAAATCAATTCGGATATCGTATGATTTTCCTGCTTCAGCTTTTAGGGTATAAAGATTGGCATTATTTTGAAGATATTTGCCTGAGGCTACTTCTTTGCCGTTGACCGACAAGCGTATGATGCCTTGTGTCTGGAAATGAAAACCTATATTTTCTGTCTTGTCTGCTGTGAATACGGATTCATAGCGTGCCGAAAAATCGGTAATGTTTACTCCCGGTGCAAATACAGTTGCACCTAAAGTCGTAAAATGGAACGGAGTAGTGGTTTGTACTATTGCCGCAGGAGTTCCTTCCTGTCGGATGTTGTTCCAATAAGTAGATTTGAATCCTTGTTTTCCTTGTAGGGAGCATTGGCTGAATACGCTTTCCAGTGTAACAGAAGTTGTACGGTCGCAGCCGGCATCGTAAATCAGTTGTTCAGCGGGAAGACGTTTCTTCATTGCTTCATATAAGGTCTCTGTATGGGAAGGGTAACCGTTGTAATTGCCCCAGTGCATGACTGAATCTGCTGCATTGGGACCGATAAGGGCAATTTTCAAGTCTTTTTTTAAAGGTAAGACATTATTCCGGTTTTGGAGCAATACAAGGCTTTCACGTGCTATTTGTAAGGCCAATGCTTTGTGCTTTTCACTGTCGACAACCGAATAAGGAATACTGTCCCAACATACATTCTGGTCCATTTCTCCCAATTCGAAACGGGCTTTCAGCAAGCGTTTTACAGAAGTATTTATCTGTTCTTCACTGATGAGTCCGGAACGGACGGCATCAGGTAAAGAGGCATAATTGTTCCCACATTCCAGGTCTGTGCCACTTAATACGGCTCCAGCACTGGCGTGTGCTTTATCGGGATGTGTTTCATGGTCGCCTTTGCGCCAAAAGTCGCTGATGGCTCCACAGTCGGATACAATGATTCCCTGGTATCCCCATTCATTCCGTAGAATTTGGGTTAGCAGACGGTTGTTTCCGCAGCAGGGTTCGCCTTCCAACCGGTTATAGGCACACATCACCTCTTTGACATGGGCTTTTTGTACCAAATCTTTGAAAGCGGGCAGATAGGTTTCCCATAAGTCGCGCGGGGATATGTTTTCTGCATTGAATTCATGCCGGTTCCATTCTGGTCCGGAATGTACGGCAAAGTGTTTGGCACAGGCGTGCAGCTTGTTATATTTTGCGTTCTCAGGACCCTGTAAGCCTCTCACTACAGCCATTCCCATTTGTGAAGTAAGATAAGGATCTTCTCCATAAGTTTCTTGTCCGCGTCCCCAGCGTGGGTCTCTGAATATGTTGACGTTTGGAGTCCAAAAAGTCAATCCTTGGTAACGTTTCAGCTCTCCCTGTTCTCGTGCTTTTACATATTTGGCCCGCGCTTCATCCGATATGGCAGTAAAGACTTGGTATAACAGATTGTCGTCAAATGAAGCTGCCATGCCGATGGCTTGAGGAAAAACGGTGGCTGTGCCTGCCCGTCCCACTCCATGTAAAGCTTCATTCCACCAGTCATAAGCCTTAATGCCCAAGCGCGGAATGGCGGGTGAGGCATTTTGCATCAAAGCGACTTTTTCTTCCAGTGTCAGCCGGGTGACAAGATCGGTTGCCCGTTGTTCGGCTGTTAATGTCTGGTCCTGATAAGGATATTTTTGCCCCATTATGGGAAGTGCGGCGATAAATGTTGCCATGCACACCCATTGTTTCATTTTGTTTTTCATGTTTTCAAATAGCATTAAATATTACACTAACCCTTTGTTGTTATTAATGAAAAATGAAGAATAAAGGAATGTGTCGTACAGCCTCATTCTTTGGTTCTTATTTTTCATTGAGTAGTTTCTCTTTCAAGAATTGTCCCGTATATGAAGCCCCGCATGCCGCCACTTCTTCTGGTGTACCGCATACTACAATGTTTCCTCCCTGTTCTCCTCCTTCCGGTCCCAGGTCGATGATATAGTCGGCACATTTGATTACATCCATGTTGTGTTCGATGATAACCACGGTGTGTCCTCGTTCTATCAGTGCGTCAAAAGCTTCCAGTAATTTCTTGATGTCGTGAAAATGCAGTCCGGTAGTAGGCTCGTCAAATACGAAAATGGTGGGTTGCGATTTTTCTATGCTTAAGAAATAAGCAAGTTTTACACGCTGGTTCTCTCCTCCGGATAATGTGGAGGAAGATTGTCCCAATTTGATGTATCCGAGTCCTACATCCTGAAGAGGAAGCAGTTTCTTGACAATCTTTTTTTGTCCGTGTGTATCAAAGAATTCAATGGCTTGGTTGACTGTCATTTCCAGCACCTCATAGATATTCTTTCCTTCATAATATACTTCCAGTATTTCTTTTTTGAATCTTTTTCCGTGACATGATTCGCATTCCAATACCAAATCAGCCATAAACTGCATTTCGACGGTGACGGTACCTTCACCTTTACATTCCTCGCAGCGTCCGCCGTCGGTATTGAAGGAGAAGTAACCGGCTGTATATCCCATTTGCTTGGCAAGAGGTTGGTCGGCAAATAGTTTTCGTATTTCATCGTATGCCTTCACATAGGTGACAGGATTGCTGCGCGATGATTTGCCTATAGGGTTCTGGTCTACAAATTCTATGTCGTTGACCATTGATGTGTCACCCCCCAATGATACGAATTCGCCAGGGCGTTCGCTTATTTCACTGTATTCCCGTTTCAAGGCTTTATAGAAAATGTCGCGCACCAGCGTACTTTTACCAGAACCGCTGACCCCTGTTACTACCGTCATGACATTGAGCGGAAAACGGACATCAATCCCTTTCAGGTTATTTTCACGTGCTCCTTTTATTTCGATGTAATTGTTCCAGGCGCGATGTTGCAAGGGGCGTTCGATGGTTTCTTCACCCAACAGATACCTTACGGTATAACTTTTGCTTCCACGTTTCAGGTCTTTCAGGTCACCTGAATAAACGATTTCGCCTCCCAGCCGTCCGGCTTTCGGACCTATGTCGATGATATAGTCGGCTGCACGGATGATTTCTTCATCGTGTTCTACGACCACTACGGTGTTGCCTAATTGTTGGAGTTGGCGTAACACTTTAATCAGCTTTGCTGTGTCACGGCTGTGTAGTCCGATACTTGGTTCGTCTAGGATATAGAGCGAGCCTACCAGACTGCTTCCTAGCGAAGTGGCAAGGTTGATACGCTGGCTTTCTCCTCCCGAAAGCGAGTTGCTCAGGCGGTTTAAAGTGAGATAGCCTAGTCCTACGTCTTCCAGAAATGTCAGGCGGCTGTTGATTTCGCTCAACAGTCTTTTGGCTATCTGTGTATCGTGGTCGTTTAGCTTCAGGTTCCGGAAGAATTCTTTCAGCTTGCTGACAGGCATTTCCACTAGATCGGCAATGTTATATCCCCCTACCTTTACGTAAAGGGCTTCTTTCTTCAGTCGGCTTCCGTGGCATTCGGGGCAAGTGGTTTTTCCCCGATAGCGGGCAAGCATTACGCGGTATTGGATTTTGTATTGATTCTCTTCCAGCATGCTGAAGAAAGAGTCAATGCATACTTTGTCCCGCGGACCATGCCACAGATAGTCTTTCTGTGCTTGAGTCAGTTCATAGTAGGGAGCAAATATGGGAAAATCGTGTTCTGGGGCTTCCCGTAAGAATGCTTGCAGCCATTCACTCATTTTTTCCCCTCGCCAGCACATCACAGCTCCATCATATACGCTCAATGAGCGGTTGGGAATGACCAAGCGTTCATCAATTCCAATGATTTTACCGAACCCTTCGCATGTCGGACAGGCCCCTAGTGGAGAGTTGAAAGAAAACATCTGGTCACTTGGTTCCTCAAACTTGATGCCGTCTGCTTCGAATTTGGTACTGAAGCGGTACAGGCTGGTCGAACCGTCGGGTTGATAGAAACGGAGCAAGCATGCACCGTCGCCTTCGTACATAGCCGTTTCGGCAGAGTCGGTCAGGCGGCTGATGGCATCTTTGCTGTTGTCACAGCTCATACGGTCTACCAGCAGGTAAACCGTATCTTTGGGATTATACTGGTATTCTTCGATACGTATGGTCTTTCCGTTCACTTCCAGACGGGTGAATCCTTCTTTCATATCTGTCTCTATTTGCTCTGCCATATTGCGCCCTTCTCGGGGAAGAATGGGGGTAAGTACTGTATAGCGTGTACCCTGAGGATACGAGAGCATACAGTTCACGATATCTTCTGGACTATCCTTTTTCACCAGTTGTCCGCTTATGGGCGAATAGGTTTTTCCGATGCGGGCAAAAAGCAGGCGTAAATATTCATAAATCTCAGTAGAGGTCCCTACTGTAGAGCGCGGGTTGCGGCTGATGACTTTCTGTTCGATGGCAATGGCGGGAGGAATACCTTTGATAAAATCACATTCCGGTTTGCTCATCCGCCCTAAGAATTGGCGGGCGTATGCAGAAAGGCTTTCCACGTAACGGCGTTGTCCTTCGGCATATAACGTGTCGAAGGCAAGTGAGGACTTGCCCGACCCCGACAAACCGGTAATGACTACCAGCTTGTTGCGTGGGATGTTAACGTCGATGTTTTTCAGGTTATTCACCCTGGCGCCTTTGATGGATATGTAGTTGGTTTCAGACATGCTAATGATTTCGTAAGTTTATCTGGACAAAATTAGGTAAAATCTATGAAATAATTGCAAGAAACGTACAGATTTGAGTAAGAAACTATTTTTGAATCAAGATAGTGGTACGTTTATTCTGTTTTATTTAAGAAGTAACTTTAAAGTTAAAGCAAATGACATCAATTAAAATCAAACTTATGGTTTCTGGGAAAGGTATGGAAGGCAGTCTGGTGTATCAAGTGATTCATAATCGTATCGTCCGTCAGATAGATAGTGGTTATAAGGTGTGGATTTCCGAGTGGGATGAACTGGCGGAAATGGTGGTGTTGGAAAAGGCAGATTCAGCCAGAAGAAGGTTGTTGTTGGCTGTTGCCCGTCGTATAAAGACAGACCGGGAGCAGTTGTTTCAGATTGTGGCCAGTCTTGACCGGCAAGGCATTTATACTACCGATGATGTGCTGGTTCGGTTTCGTGCTTGGGAATACGCCGGTTCTTTTGAAAGATTTATGGAAGAGGTCATCGTGCATCTGAAAGAGTTGGGCAAGGTACGCACTTCGGAAACATATACGATGGCATACCGTAATTTTATGTGTTTCAGGAAAGGAGTCGATATCCGGCTGGATGAAATCGATTCGGATTTGATGGAGTTGTATGAAAGCCATTTAAAAGGCAGGGGATTATCATTGAATACCGTTTCTTTCTATATGCGTATTTTGCGTGCCACTTATAACCGGGCTGTAGCGAAAGGGCTGGCCAGGCAGTGTTATCCTTTCCGGTATGTTTATACGGGAGTGGAAAAGACTTTGAAGCGTGCATTGCCTTTGAAGTTTATAAAATGTATCAAACAATTGGATTTGTCACTTCATCCGTCTTTGGATTTTGCCCGCGATATGTTTTTGTTTAGCTTTTATACGCGTGGCATGTCTTTTGTCGATATTGCTTATCTGAAAAAGAAAGATTTGCAGAATGGTGTCTTGACATATCGGCGGCGGAAAACCGGGCAACTGCTTTTCATCAAATGGGAAAGATGTATGCAGGAAATTGTAGACAAGTATACTTTGCCATATTCAGATTATCTTTTGCCGATAATCAAGGAAAAGGCGGACGAGCGAAAACAGTATCAAAATGCGCTTCATGCGGTAAATCATAACCTGAAAAAGGTTTCTTTACAGGCGTGCCTTCCCATCAGGCTTACCATGTACGTAGCCCGCCATTCTTGGGCAAGTGTTGCCAAAAGCAAGCATATTCCTCTTGCTGTAATCAGTGAAGGGATGGGACATAGTTCTGAAAACACAACGCAAATCTATTTGGCTTCGCTGGACAATGCAGTTATTGACCATGCAAACCGGTTGATATTAAAAGATTTGTGAATGGGTATCTGATTGAATGGATGTTCGTTCTCTTGTTAAGAGACAGATAAAATTAGAGATATTATTATGTGTAAAGTTTTGTTTGGGTTCATCGGAAGTAAGGAATCATCCTCTTTCGAGCTTGAAGGAGGATGCCAATCAGAACATATTTAGATAGAGGTATCGATGTCACTGTATAGTTCAGATACTCTTTCTAATGCCAGGGGCAAGTAGAGAACGGATTGAAGACCGACCTGTCAATCCGGAAGGGAGAATTTATGCCTTCAGCAAACGGTACAATCGTTACATGGTGCTATCTTTTTGTTCATCATACCAAGGTGGAACGGGTGAACGAAAAGTTGAAAGAAAGGTTTAACACGTTTATACACAAGAGCATTGTGTATAAGCAAGTCAAGAATCGTGTAAAAAAGGAAGAACGTCCTACCATTTCAGGCTTGCTTTTTGTACAAGGCGACAATTGTGACATCCAACGTATGTTGCACGAAATCGATCCGGCTCTTTATCTGATGAACGATTGTTCTACTCATCGGACGGCAGTCATTCCCGACCGTGTCATGCAGGCTTTCATTCAGGTATCTCAAATGGATGAGAACCGTATCCGTTTTATGCCTCATGCTTTAAGTTATTATTCTACAGGTCATCCGTTGGTCCGGGTTACATCGGGAGTTCTGAGCGGTTTCGAAGGATATATAGTCCGCATGTCGCGCGACAAGTGCCTGGTTACTTCTGTAGGCGATATTACCGTAGCTATCGGTGGCATCCATAAAGAGACATTCGAGAATATAGAGACTTATCTGCGGTTGCGCAGGGAAGAGCAGAAGCTGGGTGGTTTTTCTGCAGACGATGAGGTTTTAAGTTGGCAGAAAGAATTGGAATCCTGTTTCTTTCATCCGGAAAATCAGTTGGACGTAGTGGCGATAGCTGGAAGATTGCACCAGTGGATTGCTGAAACCCATAATTGGATGCAGGAAAAGCGTTATGCTGATATTGCTGAGATGGCTTGTCTTTTGTTGGAGAAAACAGGTGCCTGTCTGTTGTCCATCGATGCTGGTTTGCATGTGGGCGGTTCAAAAGATTTGTTGTCAGTGTGTCGTGATGCCGAGCAGATGTTGTCAGTATTGGCTGCTGATGCCGGTGTTTCTGCAGAGTTGAAACAATACATTTTTTCCCAAAAACAGTCGTTGGCTGTCCGATATCCTTTCTTGTCACTTCAGGTTTAAGTGTTTATGTTGATATGGATTGCTTTTATAGCTATACAGCTCGGTCTGGTTATCGGGATTGGGATATATTTTTTTATTCGACGCTATCAGTCATATTCACGTTTAGAGCAGGAGTTTATTGATTCTCAGAAAGAAGAAATGCCTGAAGATGCTCCTTGGGCAGCGAAGGTAGAAAGTGATGACCAGAGAGATAGAGAATTGTTCGAACGTCTCCATCGTACGATTGTGGAACGTCAATTGTTTCTCGACCCTAATTTTTCCAGAGATACTTTTATGGAGTTAGGTTTGCTGAACCGGAATAAGGCAGCAAGACTCTTGAAGCTGTATGCCGGAACCAATTTGAGCGGATATATTAATGCCTTGCGCCTGGAATATGCCGAGAAACTGATTCAGGAGCATCCCGAGCTTCAGATTAAGGTGGTTGCATTAGAGTCCGGATTTAGCAATGTACGTACTTTCTACCGGCTTTTTTGGGAAAAAAATGGCGTGACTCCTTCCGAATACAAAGAAAAACTATGAGATTACAGATTGCCGGTTTTATCGTAGAAGTGAATTGCGATGAAAGAGTGGTGGGGCAGATGCCCAATTACCTTCCTTTTATTGCTTCCGAAACCGAACAGGGTGATGTGTTATGCCGCATAGATGTCGGGTGTACATTGCCTGACGAAACAACTGTACCCGACATTGTCCAGTATATAGACGGTAAGGAATTGAGTATTTGGTTACGTTCCGGATATTGCAGTGTCTCACTGAAGTTCCATAACGGAGCGTTTCTTTATCGTCTGCGTGCCGACCGTAACTGGACGTACATACAAACCGACTGGGTGCCTGGAAATCCGGATTCTCTTTGGGTATTGAACGATTTTATCATGATTGCTTTTATATACAGTGCAGCTTTTCATCATACAGTGTTGGTTCATGCTTCCAGTGTGGTGGTTTCAGGCGAAGGATGTGCCTTTGTCGGTCCCTCAGGAGTCGGCAAAAGCACCCATTCCCGTTTGTGGCTGCAATATATTCCAGGAGCTTGGTTGCTGAACGACGACCAGCCTGTACTTCGGTATATGCCCGATGGCAGGGTTTGTATTTATGGTTCCCCGTGGAGTGGGAAAACCCCTTGTTACGAGAATGCGAAAGCTCGGTTGCGCAGGCTGTATTTCATGAAGCAGGCTTCTTCCAACCGTTTGCTTCCTCTTGACGGGGTTCAGGTTTTTCAGAAGCTGATGGTTGCTACGTCGTTGATAGGGCGGGATACATTCAGTTTTTCTGCTATCAGTGAAACATTGGCAAAGATTGCCGGAGTTGTCTGTGGATATGTGTTGGAAAACCGTCCCGAGCGGGAGGCTGCTTTACTCAGTTACGAGGTCTTTGTAGAAGACTAAGAAGCTGTTTTGAATTTCTCCAAAAAGTTTTTCTTGGCTTGATGTATCCGTTTTCGTGTGTGCTTTGGGCGATTTTTGGGTCTTTTTCGCTCCTGTTCTTCGTCAGATAGCCCGCTATCTTCCTCATCACAGAAGCGGAAATGCCTCAAAAACTCATCCCAAATCATCGCACGATAAATTCAAAACAGCTTCTAATAAAGTACAAACCAATAACTCATCTGTTTATAAACAAATTATTTAAATATGAATTTCAAAAGACAAGCGATTTTATTTCCTGCGGCTTTATTGCTGGGTAGCTGTGCTTCTTATCAGGATTCTGTATACTTGCGCCACGATAAGATACTGGAGATGATAGAGCAGAAACAGCCTCTTTTCGAATACCGCATCAGGCCGAAAGATGAGCTTACCATTACTGTAAGCACCACTACACCCGAGGCTTCTGCTCCTTTTTATCGTAAAATCGGGCAGACCCGTGAGCAGGCAAACATGAATCAAGGAATGAATAATGCGAAATTGTTAGACTATTTGGTTGATAATAAAGGGTGTATCGATTTCCCGGTATTGGGCATGATTCCTGTATCGGGATTAAGCACCCGCGAATGTGAAGCGGTTATCCGGCAGAAACTTCAGGCCTATCTCAATGAGGTGCCTAATGTAACGGTCCGTGTATCCAATTTCAAGGTCAGTGTACTGGGCGAGGTAGGGCGTCCGGGAACATTTACCGTCAGCGACGAGCGGATTACTATCTTTCAGGCATTGGCACAGGCAGGTGATATGACGCTTTTTTCCGACCGCGACGATGTGCAGCTGATACGCGAAGATTCGTTGGGCAGGCGGAATGTGGTTCATTTGGATTTGACCGAATCGGATATAGCCCTTTCTCCTTATTATTATTTGCAGCAAAATGATGTGGTGTATGTAAAGCCCACCAAGGCAAGGGTCCGTTCCAATACTTTGAACAGCAACTCCTCGGTATGGATCAGTATGTTGAGTCTGGCTGCTACCATCGCTTCACTGATTATCATTGCTGTACAATAGCAGGCTGGAGTGTAATACAAATTATACGAATCTGGGGTTAAACGTAGTTCCCCAAAACTTAAAAAATCAAGAACTCAAAGACTATGAAAAAAGAACTTTACGATGAATTTTTTCAGGAAGACGAAAAGCGGGTAGACTATAAAGCAATTCTTTTCGAATACCTTCTTTATTGGCCTGTAATAGTGAGTGTCCTGGTCTTGTTCCTGGGTGGGGCGTATGTTTATCTCCGTTATCGCACGCCGGTATACAGTGTCAGTTCTACCGTCCTTATCAAACAAGGTGACAAGACCAAGCCCAATTCTTCATCAGCTTTGGCATCGATGCAGGATTTGGGTATGCTTTCCATGGCTAATAATTTCGATAATGAGCTGGAAATCCTTCAGGCATATACCTTGATAAAGAAAGTGGTTACCACCCTGACTCTCTACATTGACTATACGGCTGACGGGGGTTTTGGATACAATCCGGTATTGTATAAATCTTCTCCAGTACAGGTATGGATGGCTCCCGAAGAAGCCGAAAAATTGCCCTCAGCCTTACAGATACAGATGGAATGTCAGCCGGGAGGCAAAATAGATGCTACCCTCGACTATCAGGTAAAAAAAGAAAAGTATACACTGAAAAAGTCGTTTGCCAAGCTTCCTGCCGTGTTTATTACGCCGGTAGGTACCCTTAATTTCTCCTTGGCAACCGATACGGCACTGGCAGGTCTTGATGAAACGTTGAAATTATCGGCCGTAGTGGCTCCGCCTTCGGTGGTGGCAGACAGTTATAAGGCACGTCTCAGTGCCGAGCCTACCGGAGAGTTTACTTCGATTGTGCGGCTTACTTACCGTGATGCCAGCGTACACCGTGGTATCGATTTCCTGAATATGCTGGTTGCTCTTTATAATAGCGAAGCCAATGAAGACAAGAACCAGGTAGCTACCCGTACGGCACAATTCATCGACGAGCGTATCCGTATCATCAATGCCGAACTGGGTACTACCGAGAACGAACTTGCTGAATACAAACAGCGTGCAGGGCTTACCGACCTGAGCACCGATGCGCAGCTTGCGCTGAAAGAAAGTTCGGAATACGACAAGCAACGTGCCGAAAATACCAATCAGTTGCGTCTTATCGGTTTTTTGCGTAGCTATATTGACAATCCCAAGAACCGTTACGAGGTAATTCCTGCCAACGTAGGGCTTACCGATGCTGCTTTGGCAAATGTCATTGCCCAGTATAACGAACTGCTGGTAGAGCGTAAACGCCTGCTCCGCAGTTCGAACGAAAACAACCCGATGCTGATAAACCTTGACACTTCGATTGCCGCCACACGCAATACCGTGCTCACTACGGTAGAAAATGTAGAGAAAGGATTGCAGATTACCCGCAATAACCTTGATTTGCAGGCAAGCAAATACCAGAGCCGTATCAGCCAGGCACCTCAACAAGAGCGCGAACTGATAAGCATTACCCGTCAGCAGGAAATCAAGGCAAACCTTTATCTGATGCTGCTTCAGAAGCGGGAGGAAAACGCCATTACGCTGGCTGCTACTGCCAATAACGGACGTATTGTCGAAGAGCCCCGTTTAGGCGGTTTGGTCGCTCCCAATGCGCGTAACATCTATATGGTGGCTTTCGTGCTGGGTTTGTTCTTTCCTCTTGCAGGCATCTACCTGTCACGCTTGTTGCGCTTCAAGATAGAAGGACGTGCCGATGTAGAGCGCATTACCGGTGCCTCTATTGTAGGCGATGTTCCGTTGGTGGCGTTGGCAAAAGAACATCCCATAGTCATTCGTCCCAACGAAAACGGCCTGATGGAAGAGGTATTCCGAAATGTACGCACCAATATCCAGTACATGCTGCAGGAAAGCCAGAAAGTCATTCTTTTTACTTCTACCATCCAGGGCGAAGGCAAGAGTTTCAATGCGGCAAACCTTGCCGTCAGTTTTGCCTTTATGGACAAGCGTACGGTGATTGTGGGTATGGATATCCGGAAGCCTCGTCTGGGACGTATCTTTGGCTTTTCCGGCAAGTTGCCGGGCATCACCCAGTATCTTGCTTCTCCCTCTTCGGTAGATCTGCTTTCGTTGTGCCAGCCTACTTCGGTTTCTCCCAATCTCTTTGTATTGCCGGGTGGGGCGGTTCCGCCCAATCCTACCGAATTGGTGGCACGCAAGTCGCTGGAACAGGCCATTGATATCTTGAAACAACATTTCGATTACATCATTCTCGATACGGCACCGGTGGGATTGGTTACCGATACGCGCCTGATAGCCCGTGTGGCAGATATCAGCGTTTACGTATGTCGTGCCGACTATACACATAAAAGCGATTTCGAGCTGGTAAACGAACTGGAACAGGAACATAAGCTGCCCAACCTTTGTGTCTTGATAAACGGCATCAACATGGACAAGCGCAAGAACGGCTATTATTACGGTTATGGCAAATACGGCCGTTACGGCAAGTATGGCTATGGCAAGAAATACGGCTACGGATATGGGTACGGCTATGGGAAAGGATGATGTTTGAGTTCTTGAGTTTTTAAGTTCTTTAGGCTTTTAAACTCACAAACTCACAAACTTACAAACTTATAAACTCAAAAACTCACAAACTTACAAACTCAAAAACTAAAAAACTAAATACATGAGAAAAGTAGCATTAATCACCGGCATTACCGGACAAGACGGTTCTTACCTTGCCGAGTTTTTGATAGAAAAAGGATACGAAGTGCACGGCATTTTGCGCCGTTCTTCTTCATTCAATACCGGACGGATCGAGCATTTGTATCTCGACGAATGGGTGCGCGACATGAAACGCAACCGGCTGGTCAATCTTCATTGGGGCGACATGACCGATTCCAGTTCACTGATTCGTATCATCAGCGACATCCATCCTACAGAGATATATAACCTGGCAGCACAAAGCCACGTAAAGGTATCGTTCGATGTGCCCGAATATACAGCCGAAGCCGATGCCGTCGGCACGTTACGTCTGTTGGAAGCCGTACGTATCTGCGGACTTGACAAGACGTGCCGCATCTATCAGGCTTCTACTTCCGAGCTTTTCGGCAAGGTACAGGAAGTTCCACAAAAAGAAACCACACCTTTTTATCCCCGTTCGCCCTACGGTGTGGCAAAGCAATACGGTTTCTGGATTACAAAGAACTACCGCGAGAGTTACGGCATGTTTGCCGTAAACGGCATCTTGTTCAACCACGAAAGCGAACGCCGTGGCGAGAATTTCGTGACCCGTAAGATTACGCTTGCCGCCGCACGCATTAAGCAAGGCTTTCAAGAAAAGCTCTATTTGGGTAATCTGGATGCCCGTCGCGACTGGGGTTATGCCAAAGATTATGTAGAATGTATGTGGCTCATCCTGCAGAACAGCACGCCCGAAGACTTTGTGATAGCTACCGGTGAGATGCATACCGTGCGCGAGTTCTGCACGTTGGCATTCCAATACTTAGGCATGGAGTTGGATTGGCAAGGAAGCGGTACAAACGAGAAAGGCATTGATAAGTCGACCGGTCGTGTGCTGGTAGAAGTAGATCCCAAGTATTTTCGCCCGTGTGAAGTGGAACAGCTTTTAGGCGACCCTGCCAAAGCCAAGGAGATGTTGGGCTGGAATCCTACCAAGACTCCGTTCCCCGAACTGGTGCGTATCATGGTCGAACATGACATGCGTTTCGTAAAGAAACTGCATTTGAAAGCGGAGATGGATAAGTCCTAATTGACAATGGACAATTGACAAGGAACAAGGGCACAAAGTTTTGCCGTTTGAAGAATATTCACTACCTTTGTATCAAGAGTGAAGAACTTACGAACTTAAAAACTTACATTCACATGCTGTACCCTATAGGCATACAAAGCTTCGCTGACATCCGCACGAGAGGATTCGTTTACGTTGACAAGACGGCATTGGTTTACCAGATGGCGTTGAGAGGGAAATTCTATTTCCTTAGCCGTCCGCGCCGGTTCGGAAAGTCCCTGCTGGTCTCTACCATGGAGGCATACTTCTTGGGCAAGAAGGAACTTTTCAAAGGATTGGCCATTGAGAAGCTGGAAACCGATTGGGTGCAATATCCTGTGCTTCATATTGATTTTAATACCGGCAAGTACGACAAGGAGGTCGACTTGGATGACTTCCTGAATGATTTGCTTGCCCAGTGGGAGCAAGTTTATGGTTCAAGGCCGACGGAAGTGAATGCCGAATTGCGATTCAAGGGTGTTATCCGGCGTGCTTACGAGCAGACCGGCAAGCAAGTGGTGGTGCTGGTTGATGAATACGACAAGCCGTTGCTTAACTCCATCGACAACAAACCGTTGCACGATGCGTACCGGAATACGCTGAAAGCCTTCTTCTCCGTGCTCAAATCGTTGGATGCCTGCATCCGTTTCGCCTTCATCACGGGCGTGAGCAAGTTCAGCCACGTCAGCATCTTCAGCGATTTGAACAATCCGGATGACATCACCATGGATCCACGCTATGTGGACATCTGTGGCATATCCGAACAGGAACTGCACGATTATTTCGACGAATCCATCCGCGAGCTTGCCGATGCCAACGGTATGACCTTTGAGGAGGCTTGCGAGAAATTACGTCAACAATACGACGGTTACCATTTCTGGCAAGACAGCGTAGGTATCTATAATCCGTTCAGCCTGCTCAATACGTTTGCGAAAAAAGTCTTTAGCGACTACTGGTTTGCTACAGGCACCCCCACGTTTTTGGTCAAACTGCTGCAACAGGACGACTACGAGTTGAGCGAATTAAAGGAGACTTATGTCAGCGCATCAACACTTTCAAGTGTCGACGAGGATTATGATGACCCTATTCCAGTGCTGTTTCAAAGCGGTTACCTCACCATAAAGGGGCGTGACCCATACATGGGCATACGGCTTGGTTTCCCTAATGGGGAAGTGGAACGGGGCTTCTTCGATTTCCTGCTACCTTATTACACGTCCCACCGAAAGTCGAGTGTTGACGGTTATCTTAACAAAATGACAGTTGCCATCAGCCAAGGCCGTCCCGGTGAACTGTTGCAAGTCATCCAGACCATGCTGGCAGGCAGAAGCTACATGGTGGCAGGGGCGGACAAGGAAAAGGATTTCCAAAACACGCTCTACCTGATTTTTATCATGTTGGGCTATAATGTGCAGGTGGAACAAGCTACCAGCCAAGGCCGCATAGACGTGACTATTCAGACGAAAGACTACATTTATATCATCGAGCTGAAATTGGATAAAAGTGCTGAAGAAGCTCTCCAGCAAATCAAAGACAACCACTATGCTCTCCCTTTCCAGACGGACGCAAGGAAACTCTACCTGATAGGCGTAAACTTCTCATCAGAAACACGGACGGTGGAGAAGTGGGTGGTGGAAGAATAGAAGGAGGATTTGCTATGTTAGGAGTGAATGTAAAAAGAGAACTTGTAAAAGGCAAATTTGCCCGTGAGATTCGGGAGCGGATGCGCCGAATCTTGTCTGAAGAACTGAACGAAAACGACAAGAAAGAAATCCGCAAGCACAAGCAAATTATGAAAGACATAACTGTTGTCTGGAGCCATAGCTGACAAGGCACAGACACAGGAAATGGCAGGTTGCCAGTTCTTGACCGTAGAAGCTTTGAACGTATCAGGCTATAATGCCGTGACATTTTACTCCAAGTGTGGCTTTTCGCCAAGCGAATACCCCAATCCTAATAAAGGGACTTTACGCATGTTCCGCACGCTTTATCCGATAAAGGAAGAAGAGTAAACATAACCAATGCGGCAACATGAAAAACGCAGTAGTACTTACTTTGCCGATGAAGTATATCTTCATAGGCAGTTGCAGTATATATTAAATCGCCGATGAAGTATATCTTCGTTTTATACCCAGTGCGGTATGTCTTTTTGTTGATGCCATCATAGAACACAGACCACACAAGAATACAATGGGAAACACAGAAGAATAGGTCAATAAACAATATGCTAATGTGTATAAACCTTTCAAGAAATCGAAAAGCGTATCAAAGCATTTAGAACAATTGATGGAGCATTTTCCTAAAAATGATATTCTTTTAACTCGTTTCTGTTGTTCTGTAGAGAGTAAAAAGAGGGGCAGTAGATTTTTAGTGGGGATAAATTTGCTACCGTTAATCGAAATACAAAATATAAAGTTTTGAATTATCTATCAATAATGGCTTCCATGAAATTAGTTGACATAATAAGACAAGGGGATAATCGTTCTGTCATAATTAAAAAAAATATAATTGGAACTCTTTTGGTGAAAGGATGTAGCATTATAATATCCTTATTACTTGTTCCGTTAACTTTAGGTTATTTATCTTCTGAATTATATGGAATTTGGCTAACATTATCCTCTATCATGTTATGGCTTAATTTCTTTGATATAGGTTTTACATTAGGCTTAAAGAATAAATTAACAGAAGCGATAGCCTTAGATCAATGGGAAAGAGGACGTGCGCTAGTTTCTACAACATACTTTATGATGATTATAATTTTCATACCTTTATGTATTGTGCTAGAAATGCTTGTTCCTATAATTAATTGGGGGAAATTTTTGAATGTTAGTGAAAGCTATAATGCTGATATACAGAAAACTTTGAATGTTCTTATTCTTTGTTTTTGTTTACAAATGATAGTAAATGTCTTATCAGCTATCATCGCAGCTTTTCAACGGGTCGCACTTTCTTCAGTTTTTCCAGTTATAGGTAATTTCCTCTCTTTATTAGCTATCCTATTTTTAACAAAATATAGTTCACCTTCTTTGTTTTCCTTGTCAATAGCCATTTCTATAATGCCTATTATAGTATTGGCTATCGCTTCTATTGTTTTATTTTCATCGCGCTATAAAACACTTTCACCATCATGCAAATATGTCAATATGAAATATATTCATGATTTGTTTGGGCTTGGATTTAAGTTTTTTATCATTCAAATTCAAGTTGTGGTAATGTTTCAAACAACTAATATACTCATATCTAATCTTTCTGGTCCTAATGAGGTTACAGCTTATAATATTGCATACAAGTACTTAGGAATAGCTCTTATGTTATTCAATATCATTCTTTCTCCATTATGGCCAGCATTTACAGATGCATATACACGTAAAGACTATGTATGGATGCGAAGAATTTATTCTAAAATGATAAAATTATATATGCTTTCTGTTATTGGAGTCTTGATAATGGTAATCTTTTCTTCTTTAGTTTATAAATTATGGATCGGAAGCAAAGCTGAAATACCATTTATAATGACTTTATTAGTAGCCTTATACGTATTAGTACATTCATGGGACTCTTTACAAGTCATTATTCTTAATGGGATTGGAGTAATTAAATTGCAAACTTATGTGACAACTATAGGCTTGATATTCCATATTCCGTTATCCTATTTATTAGGAAAATACATAGAGGGATATGGGGTGATTGTATCTATGACTCTCATAACGATGATTTATTTATCTTTTTTCACTTTGCAGGTGAAAAGGATTTTAAATAATACAGCCAATGGGATTTGGATAAAATAATTCTGTATAATAATAAACGTTTGAAAGTAATATGAAAGTTTTAATAGAAAAACGTTTTCCTTCTTTATACCATATTTTGAAGGCAATTTACTGTTTCTATTTACATTATCGTTGTCTCAAATTTATTCATAAAAAGGAAACCACTCAAATAGAATACCCCTTTCTATGTACAAGACCACAGAATGTTTTCTTGGATGAATTTGTACGAATTAATCCAGGGGCAAAATTTATTATAGCTTCTGGAAAATTGATTGTTAAAAAATATTCTGAAATAGCTTATGGCAGTACAATAGTAACAGGTAATCATGTTCCAACTGTAGGAATTCCACAATACGTTTTAGGACATACACATATCAATGACAAAGAACAGGATACAATTATTGAGGAAGATGTTTGGGTTGGTGCCAATGTGACTTTATTATGCGGAGCACATCTTGGTCGTGGCTGTATAGTTGGGGCTTGTTCACTTGTGAATAAGAATATACCACCCTATGCAGTAGTAGGAGGAATACCCGCTCGAATCATTTCTTCAAAGTTTACGTTGGAGCAGATACTTAAACATGAGGAAAAATTGTATCCAGAACAAGAAAGATTATCACGTAGTTATCTAGAAGAATTATTTGCTACTTATTATGTAGGCATGAGATCTATGGGAAAGGATTCTTAACAACAAGTATATTGCTAAAATTGATACAATGATAGACTATGAATAGATATTCTATTAATTTAAAAGATTTAATTATATCTATTGTCAGAAAGTGTTTTATTTTTAACACATTGACTAGACCAATAATACCTTTTAAAGTTAACCTTCTATATTATAAACGAACAAATGGACAACAAAATGTGGGAGACTTACTTTCTTTAGTGATATTCAAATATTTAATGCGCGAGAGTAAAACAAGGATGTGGTCTTTACGCACGAAGCGAATCGCTGTTGTAGGAAGTATAATACAATTCATCAGTGCCAAAACCACAATATTTGGAAGTGGTTTTCTAGATATGAATAGCGTTCAAAAATTTGCAAAAAAAACTCCACAATTATGCATAAAAGCAGTGAGGGGGCCATTAACGGCAAAGTACCTAGCAAGAATGGGATACATTGTCCCTCCTGTTTATGGAGATCCAGCTATTTTAATGCCATTAATCTATCCTAAAAAACAAAAGGGGAATAAGATATATGATTATATTATTATACCACATTATTCAAAATTATCAAAATATCAAGAGAAGTATGATAACGTAATTTCAACACTTACTGATGATTGGAGAACATTTATAGATACTATCTGTGCAGCTAATTTTATAATTAGTGCATCATTACATGGTATCATATTAGCCGAAACTTATGGGATACCTGCAATTTTATTGAATGATACCGAATCTATGGACTTATTTAAATATAAGGATTACTATTATTCTACAGGAAGAAAAAAATTCTTTATAGCAAACAATGTAAATGAAGCTCTGAATTATAAAAACCAAATAGGCGTACCTTGTTTATTACAACAAAGTAATAATTTGAAAAAAAATTTTTCCATTTAGAATTTTGTAAACACCAAACATGCGCATCAATGCAATATAAGTTATACTGTATATGAATTTTATTTGTTTATGAAGATTGCATATATTACAACAGATTCTCCTTATGATAAAAATTCTTGGAGTGGGACAAATTATTATTTGAGAAAGGCTTTAGAAGATCAAAATCATCATATTTACTGCATTTATGGATATAAAAAGTTGTCTTTGTCCATATTGATAAAAAAAATATGGGCAAAAATAACGAATAAACATTTTCAGGCTATAAGGACTATGGCAAGTTCTAAGGGGTGGGCAAGATACATTGAGACCAGACTTCTTCCTAATACGGATGCAATTGTATGTTTAAGTACAATACCTGTTGCGTTTTTAAAAACAGATATACCTATTTACATATATGTTGATGGTATATATGAATACATGCTTCAACAAGGATTTAAGAATATTCTCAATTCTCATAAAATTGCACATCATATAGAACAATTAGCACTGAATAACTGTACTAAGATAATAACATCTTCTGAAAATTCAGCAAAAGCGATATTGCAATACTATGACATCAATCAATCCAAGATAGAGATTGTTCCGTTGGGAGCTAATTTCGATAAATTGCCATCTTCGGAATTTATTCAAAAGAATATAGAGCAAAAAGAAATGGATAAATGTCGAATATTATTTATAGGTGTGGATTGGGAACGCAAAGGTGCAAATATTGTGGTTGATACAGCCCAAATATTACATAACTCTGGATTTCCGATTGAAGTACATTTAGTTGGATTAAAAGAACTGCCGATAAAAATACCTTCATATATCATTAATCATGGTTTTATTAGCAAAATGGGAAACGACGGAATAGAAAAGCTCAACCAATTATATTTATCCTCACATTTCTTATTTGTTCCCTCTATAGCAGAAGCTTATGGGATTGTCTTTGTTGAAGCAAGTGCATATGGTGTACCAGTTATTTCACACGCAGTGGGAGGGATTCCATCTATTGTTAAGAATGAGATAAATGGACACCTGTTTAAATTAGGAACAACTCCTGATGTCTTTGCATGTTACATTAAGCAGTTATTCAATAATAAAGTAGCATATAAAGCATTGGCTCATAAATCACATACGAGATTTTTAGAAAATTTAAGTTGGAGTTCTTCTGGAGAAAAAATGAGGAAAATTATCCGTTTAAGTATGAATCAGACAAAAAAATAATAATATTCACATTTTAATTTTTGTCTACTTAAGTATGTTCTTGTGACAAATTATGTAATTTGAGTTACCTTATAAATAGTTTATGAACAATTCTTTTTTTTGTCATAAATATCTGATTTTTCTATTGTCGTTTTTTTCTCCAATGATTATAGATGTCGGTGGAGAAGTTTCCCCAAGTTTCTTATTCATTTTGCTGACTCTACCTTTTTGGAGCAGATATTTAAATTTTAGAAATGATGTCGTTTTGATGAAGTTTCTTCCATTGTTTTATGTGATACTTTTAGTGCAAATCATTTGGATTCCTTTTTCCCATACAGAGCTGTTAACACAGATAAAAGGTTTAATGATTACTGTATCTGGATTACTTCATTTTTTATTTTACTATTTTGCCTATCGTCGAAGTCAAGAAATTATTAAATGGGCAGCACTAGGTACGTTTTTATCAAGTTTCTTTTTTGTCAATGTGTTAGCAGAAGTTGCCGGTGGTGATTTTGGTATGTGGAAGTTTCAAATATTTCCTCGGCTTGTATCTGCTGGAGTTTTACTATATCTTTGGTATTGTAATAAAGGATGGATGAAAAACATTGCTCCAATTTTACTTATCGCAGTAGGAGGCATTGGTTTATTGACAGGTGCCAGAAGCTCTGGGCTTGTACCATTCTCTGCAGGAATAATTGCTTTTGTCCTGTTAAAGAACAAAAATATACGTATATATAGAATTAAGAATTATTTAATTGTTGGAATGCTATTATTGTATGGAATATATGCGCTAATTTATGTTCCCAATGTAATGAATGGAAAAATATCTGGAGGAAATTCTAAGCAATTACAAGTGACTGAAAACCCTTATAATCCAGTTAATTTGTTAATGATTGGTCGTACCGATGCAATAGTTCCATTTATTGCTTTTATGGACAGACCTATAACCGGATGGGGATATCGAACAAAAGATCCAGGGGGTAAATATCATCTAATAATTACAAAACTGAAAAATGAGAAAAGCTCATCAATGGCTAAATATAAGATTAATGAAAAGAATATTCCAGGTCATAGTGTTTGGGGGTATTATTCTTGTTCTTATGGCATTGTTGTTTTTGTCGCATTAGGATTAATTCTGTTAAAAACTTGGCGATTAGTATATTATTCTTTATTAGTACATGACAAATATTTATTGTATCGACTATTTTGTGTTATATCAGTTACTTGGAATATTTTATTCTCACCCATATCACATTTTAAATGGTTACCAGCTACAATAGCTTTAGTTATTGTGTTATCCATAAAAGCTTTAAACGATTTTATGAACACTAATGAAATACAAGATGAATCAGGAGAGAATATTGGTTGTGACAGCAACCTTAGGTTATCGAGAAAGTCTAAAAAGGACAATAGAATCAGTACGAGCAATTGGAGGAAGCATTGTACGACATATAATCATTGCGCCTCAATCAAAAATAGCCTTAATTAAAGAACGATTTGGCAATATAGAATGTTTGGCTGAACCAGAAGGGAAAAAGGGAATTTATGCAGCTTTAAATTATGCTTTTCAAACGTATGGGCATAATTATAATTATTTGACTTTTATCAATGATGACGATTATTGGTTGCCCAACTACCAATATATTATAACAGAATTGGTAAATAATCCTTCATTGGACATGGTATATGGTCGAACTCAATATGTCAACTCACAAGGAATAAAAATTGGTACTCAAGCTTGTTCTTATCAATTTATGCAATTTATACCATTATTAGAGAGTAATATTGTATTACTCACTCAGCAGGCCACTTTGATAAAAAGTGAATTATATTTCAAAATTGGTGGCTTTGATGAGAGCTATAAGTTGATTGCAGATACAAAATTCTGGGCACAACTTTCATTAATGAATATACATTATAAGTATTTAAATAAAGAGTGTGCAGCATATACTATTCAAGATGGGCAACTATCTTCAGACCGTGTAACCCAAAGAATGGAACATGAAAGATTGTTGCAAGAACTTAATGCTAAATCTTATAAAAGATATGATCTAACCATTTTAAAATTTCGATTGAACAATTTGTTGATTTATATAAATCGCTACTTTAAGAAACTTGTTAATTAAATTACAATTATGGTTATCATCAAATTACTTATAGTATTAATGCCTTGGCGACTAAAAAGATTTTTCTTAGAAAAAATCTTCCATTATAAAATTCATAAGACAGCCCGTATAGGTTTTTCGTTTATTTATCCTAAGCATCTGATAATGGAAGAAGGTGCTACTATTGGACATCTAAATGTAGCTATTCACTTGGAATTAATACATATGGGAAAAAATTGTACAATATCGCAAAAGAACTGGATAACAGGATTTCCTCTTGATAATAAAACCTTTTTTAGTGATTTTCCTAATCGGAAGCCCTATCTAATAATGAAAGAAGATTCTGCTATTACCAAGTCTCATATTGTAGATTGTACTGACATAGTGACAATTGGTGAATTTACATCAATAGGGGGGTATGGAAGTCAAATATTGTCACACTCTACTTCCTTGGAACGGAATAAGCAAAGTTGTGCTCCTATTACGATAGGGCATCATTGCTTTGTTGGTACACGTTCTATTATTTTGCCTGGTTCAATACTTCCTAATCATTCGGTTTTGGGAGCTGGAGCAGTATTAAAAAAACAATTTACAGAAGAATATGCATTATATGGAGGAGTTCCGGCAAAGTTTATAAAGAAGATGGATGAAACTTATGCTTTCTTTTCAAGAACATATAGACCTAAATAAATCATGCGAATCATTCACTACATCCCCAGCATAGACCGTACATCGGGTGGAACTACTTCTTATCTTCAGCTTCTTGCCAAGGAGTTGGGTAAGTTGGTAGAACTGTATGTCGTAACTCATGCATCGGAAAATCCGGTTGAGATTGAAAATTGTCAAGTCTATTATATCGCTACGTTGAGGCACGTAGGAGAAATGAAACGGCAATGGATGTATTGGCTTAATGAATTGGAACCGGATGTAGTACATGTCAATACATGTTGGATGCCTCAGTGTGCTTTGGTACAGAGGTGGGCGCAACGGGTAGGATATAAGATAGTGCTTACTCCGCATGGTATGCTGGAACCGTGGATAATGAAACGGCATTATTGGACAAGGAAAGTACCGGCTCTTCTGTTTTACCAGAAGGCTGCTATAAAGAAAGCTGATTGTTTACATGCTACGGCGGAGAGCGAAAAAGAGAATCTGCTCAAATTGGGTTATAATTCACGCATCACGGTTATTCCCAATGGGATAGATGTTGAATCAATCGTCCTAAAACAGAGCTGGAAAAGGAACAGGCAGATTTTGTTTTTGTCGCGTATCCATGTAAAAAAAGGTATTGAGTTTCTTTTGGAAGCTGTTGCCGCGCTGAAAGAGAAACTGCAAGGCTATACCATTTATATTGCAGGGGAAGGTGATGCGGCGTATATTGACCAGCTGAAAACGAAGGTACAATCATCAGGTATAGGACAACTGGTTAAGTTTTGCGGTGGAGTATATGGAGATGAGAAATGGAAACTGTTCCGGCAAGCGGATGTGTTTGTGCTTCCTACCTATTAGGAAAACTTCGGTATTGTAGTGGCTGAGGCTTTGGCATGTGGGACACCGGTCGTAACAACCAAAGGGACTCCATGGGAAGAGTTGCAGACGTACCGTTGTGGTTGGTGGACGGAGATAGGCACGCAACCTCTTGTTGACGCTTTGAATGAGTTTCTGTCTTTAAACGAGTCCGAACTGGAGGTAATGGGAAAGAACGGGCGCAGGCTGGTAGAAGAAAAATATTCGGCAAAGAAAATGGCTGAGGATATGGTTCGGCTGTATGGGAAAGTTTTGATGAAGGAATAAAAAACGGAACGTAAGTCTTGGAAAACCAATAATTAACGCTATCTTTGCAAAAAGACCAATACTTAACGACCATGTCCAGATTCATCAACCCTTTTACCGATGTGGGTTTCAAGCGTATCTTCGAGGTACTGAAGCACATGGAAACATTACAAAGACTGCCATTCAAGGCACGCAAGGCTGTGTTCCAGAAACTGGAAGACATTGTGGACATCGCTTCCTTGTCGAAAGAGGACCGCATGAAATATGATGAAAGCATCAAAGTGTATCGCGATAATCTTGTAACGAGAGCTGCCGCCATAGAGGAAGGCAAGAAAGAAGCAAATATCGAGACTGCCCGAAATATGAAAGCTGATGGATTACCAATAGACTTGATAGTGAAATATAGCGGGCTTACTGCGGAAGAAATAGAAGCGTTATGATAGGTTGTTGACTGTATAAATGTATGTTTAAGAGATGATGGAAATATTGCAAAAATTGTCTTTGAAGGAATGCAAAACCTTTAAGAAACTGGAGGAAATAACAGATATCGCCTCTCTTCCCAAAGAGGAACAAATAATGCATGAAGAATGCATTAAGGCGTATCGCAACTACTTGGAAACCAAAGGATATGCGATAGAAGAATTGGAGACAGATTGGGAACAAGGGTTTGCACAAGGCTGGAAAGAAGGTTTTGAGAAAGGCTGGAAACAAGCAAAGATCGAGATTGCCCGAAAGATGAAAGCCAAAGGATTGCCTGTTGACTTGATAGCGGAATGTACCGGACTTACTGCGGAAGAAATAGAGGCATTGTGATGAGAGTGTTTGTACAACACTTGACGGATATATAATTAAACAAAAATGGGTATAGAAGTACATAGGGTGTTTGATACCCTGTGTACTCTGTACCATTAAATTTTATAAATAACTCCCACTATAGCAAGGGAGAAGGGCAACGGAGGTTGCTTCCCTGAATTGCTTGATTATCTGTTTGAAATAAGGTGTTTTTTTCTTTCTCATGCAGCCAATAAGTATGCTTTAAAAACGAATATATACTTCATTGGCTGTTTCATATATTTGAAATAGCCCACGGAGATATCTTTATGGGCAAAGTAAGTATATATTCATTTTCGGCTGCAAGGATAGTGGCGATAACAGGCATTTATTTTCGGTAAAATATCCGTGTTTTTTACGGTGAAATATCAATTGATTTAATCATATATGGACTTAACGAAACACACGCCTGGGCATGTGGCTTTATCGGTAAAAGCCAAAAGGGCGGTTTGGAATGTGGTTTGTTTTTGCCTGTTCCGCCCTTTCCC
>ULNS01024825.1_pt1 | contig 32513 bp, 20 predicted proteins | sample 1951981 | NCBI WGS metagenome assembly ULNS01 (sample SAMEA4835583, study PRJEB28245) | human gut metagenome | biome: gut microbiome; material: fecal sample | place: Denmark | collected 2008
CTGACGGACAGAAATCCGATATGAGGCCTAAGGGTGAGGACAAGATTGCTAAAGAAATCAAAGTCCGATAACTATCCGAAATCGCCCAAGGTAAATCGGGCAGACATAAGATGGAAAGAGTATGTCCATAACTGGAGAGGTCTCGCAGGCGAGCGAAAGCGAGCAGTAACAACGAACTGCGAGAAGTCAGCAGAGGCCATAGTACCTGCCTAATATCGACACGCAGGGAAGGGCCGAACTTTATTTGAAGTAAGTCTAAAGAAGAAACTCTATGGAGGAAAGAAAGCAGAAAACTAATGGGAGCTGCCCACGGGAAGATAGGCTGGAAGCCGAAGTCATCGAGGGAGCGCAGACCTATATGGAGATAACTGAAGGCAGACTTGCGGAAGTGCAGATAGATGAGAAGCACCTGATGGAACTCATCCTTTCTCCCTATAATATGAACCGAGCATATAGGAAGGTAGTATCGAACGGCGGGAGCGGAGGTGTCGACTCGATGGAAGCAAAGGACTTGCTTCCATACTTGAAACTCCACAACGATGAACTCAGGAACTCCATCTTGAACGGGAAATATAAGCCTATGCCAGTGCGCAGGGTGGAAATCCCGAAAGACAATGGCAAGACGCGCAAACTGGGTATACCAACTTTGGTGGACCGCGTCATCCAACAGAGTATATCGCAAGTACTCACGCCAATGTATGAGCCGCAGTTCAGCGAGGGAAGTTACGGCTTCCGACCGAACCGCAGTGCACAGGGGGCGTTGAGACAAGCGCAGAAGATACTCGACGAAGGTTATGAATATGCCGTAGGCATAGACTTGGAACGCTTCTTTGACACCGTAAACCAGAGTTGCCTGATAGAATTGCTCTCACACACCATAAAGGACGGCAGGGTCATAAGCCTGATACATAAATACCTTTTTGCTGGCGTGATGGTTAACGGAGTATATCAGCCGACAACGGAAGGAACGCCGCAAGGCGGCCCTCTCAGTCCACTGTTGAGCAACATTGTGCTCAACGAACTAGACAAGGAACTGGAACGCCGTGGTCATCCGTTCGTACGTTACGCAGATGACAGCCTAATCTTCTGCAAAAGCAAGAGGGGTGCGGAGCGCGTATGCGAAGGACTGACCAAGTTCATCGAGAAGAAACTCCACCTGAAAGTAAACCTCGACAAGACGGAAGTCGGCAATGTCCGTGGGATGAAGTACCTGGGACATACCTTCTACAAGACTGGAGAGGGCTGAAGGTTGCGTGTCCATCCCAAGAGTTTGCTCAAACTGAAGGCAAAGCTCAAGATGCTGACGGGCAGGAGCAACGGGATGGGATATGAACGCAGGAAGGTCGCGCTACACCAAGTCATACGCGGATGGGTATCATACTTCAAATATGCAGATGCGAAAACATCACTGGCAACCATTGACCAATGGTTGCGCAGGCGGATACGTATGTGCATATGGAAAAGTTGGAAGAGACCTAAGACAAGGATAAAGAATCTCATACGATGTGGCATCAAGCCATATTGGGCAAGAATCTATGGCAACAGCAGCAAGGGATATTGGGCAAATGCGGAAGGCATAATGCACCACGCCGCAACCAACGATAAACTCCGCGCCGCAGGCTATCCTTGTCTGATGGACTACTATGTCAGATTGCACGTAAGATAAAGAACCGCCGTATGCGGAACCGCACGTATGGTGGTGTGAGAGGTCGGAAAACGAAAGTAGGAAGAAAACTACTTCGTTTTCCTCCTACTCGATTTTAGGGTAAACAGGTATATCGTTCCCTTTATTATATGGACACAAATCAATTGTCAGTTCTTTGAGCTGTTCATCCGAGAGATGCATATTTTTCAAAAGGTTCAACAGTTCTTCCTGACGTGGCTGCCCTAGTGTCATGCGATACAAGGCAAGCACCTTGATAAGACGTTCGTACTTATATCGATCGCGGCTGAGCGGGTAAAGCGGAACAATACGCTCAATGTATTCCAATTTTGCCCGTTGTTCTTCCGTCAGATCTGCGACAGGAAGGCACCAATAAGGAACAATATCCGAATGTGTACCTTTCAAATTTGAATAAGCCAGAGAAAACAGTTCATCCCATGTATGATAAGTTTCACTGCCATACAATTTTACCACATTTCTGCGAATAGCCAGACACTTAAATCGGTTGATACGGCCTTCCCGTTGCTCTAGATCTACAGGATTTGAGGGTAGATTCCAGTGAACAATCTTTCTGGCATACCAATGAAAATCAAGACCTTCCTGACCTATTGATGTTGTTGAAAGCAGGAACGGACGGAAAGGAGAATTGAAAGCCTTACGAATATTAGTGGTACGAGCGACAGATTTGTCAGTGACCGTTTTGTCAATGAATGGAATAGCAAAATGACAACGCATAAGTTGTTTATTCCCTTCCATTCCTAATGAATCTGTTGTATCTATGCTAAGATTGCTTGTGCCAATAATAGCCTCCGTAACAGTATGTCCCAACATCTTTGTTTGTGTCATGTGGGCATATTCATCAAGTACAGCCTGCAGGTTACCTACCACACAGTAATCAAGAACTGATTCGTAATAATCATCATCGTTCTTTTTGTTATACATCAGGTCTATCACAGCTGCACTTTCAGGCTTGTTGAATACTGAGACGATTACTTTGGCCACCATTTGGGCATCTTCTTCATTGCCGGATTGCCGATAAGCACATACAGCTGGTGAAGCGATGGCAATATCTGTCATCACATCCAATGCATTTGAAGGCACATACAAGTCGTTCAAAGTTTCCACTGGCTTTCCATCCAGTATTTTCATGAGAGTAAGAATAAGTTTGGCGTTGTTTCGCCCTTGTTGTGGAATACTACTTATGATAGTATTCTGTGCAAATTCTTCTTGAATTCTCTGTTTTATGATTTTCCGGATTGAGGGAAGTATCTCTCCATAAAATGTGGTAGGAGAGAAAAGACCTGATAGGGTTTGGCAAGGATACTCTAATAATCCGTCGGCTCTGAAACGATTCTCGCCATAACGGTTCTTCTTTTGAGAAGTATAGCGTATCTCTGCTTCTACCTTCTTTAACTCTCCCAAAGTATATAACTCCGAATAATATGACATCATGATGGAAATCATTCTCGGTACCATTTCCCATGAAGAGAATAGGATAATCTTGGAGAAGTTGCGAGCTTCGTTACTCTCAAATACACCTCCGGCTTTATAGTATGGATTAGAGGCAGGAACCCAAAGCAACAACTGTGTTTTCTTCTCGTGACGTGTACCAAATACGAGGTCGTGGAGATACTTTAATTTTCCATTAGCAGCAGGAATGGGACGATAATTATTGATGGCATACTTCGATAGAAGCAATGCGTCCATTTTTCCATATCTTTTTACGTCTGAGTGTTGTAATGCCGAAGCAATTCGTTTCTTCAGTTCGTATTTATCCATAAAGGACAACAAATATGGTGAAGATTTGACGTATTCCATGGGGAGATTACCTAAGCGCACTTTCGAATTTTCTTGATTTAGACAATCCATCAGATACTGCCCCTCTGCAAAAGAAAGGATATCTTCCGGCACGATCTGTACGTCACATACACGGGAATCGTCTATAATGCCACTGTTAAACCGTTCCGTGCGGCACATCACTCCATACAGTGCTTCTTCTGCTTCATTCTTGGTTACCACAAGCGGTGTTAAATCAACCACATTTGTACGTTTGAGTGCAGCAGAATATGCGTGCCATGTCAACTTGAACCGGTCCATTTTATCTTTTGTGGCATATAGAAAATCCATTACTTTCATAAAGTCCTGATAGTGCTCGTCATTCCCATTTGTATTTAACTCTTCAAGGGTGGAATAAGGTTTGTAGGGCGTAGCGGAAAGTAACAGAATCTTCGTATTGGAACGCTCGTTGTCAAAGAATTTGTTGGCTAGCATGGATTGCTCGTCATCGCCTTGTTCAAGCAACGAATTGAAGCGTTGAAACTCATCCATGATAACTAGGTCAGGGTCGAGCATGTCAATACTGATTTCTGCGAAAATACGACGTAGCTTATTGATCATGTCTGCCCTCTGACGATTATCGCAACCATTTTGTGCGTACTCAATCAATTGATTTATAATAGCATCCGACAATCTCGTCTGTAACTTACTATGCATCTCTAAAAGATAATCATCTCCGCATCCTTTGATTTTTTCGTTATAAGTGTTCGTAAGCTCCTGCCAGTTTTTTACATTACAGCTAAGAAAATCACTGATAACTTCCTTATACTCTTTAAATTGAGTCAGTCCGCATAAAATATCACACATCAAGGCTCGTTCATTGGCCGTTCCTTGCGCACTGTAAAACCGGAAGGAAGTGGAAGGAGTCAGCGGAATGATTGATTCAGGCATTTCTACTTTCTCATGCTGTTCTGCAATCTGTTTTTCAGCAAACTTGATATAGAGATGCTGCATAGACAGACGACTCTCACTGATGCTCATTCGATTTTCAACCCCTAATTTCTCAATGTTTTGGTCGGCTATGTTGGCATTTGAACAGATATAAACCACCTTAAAGAAGTCATCCTTGTCCTGCTTGTGCCATTCACGAACCAGGTTGATGACTTGTTTGGCCACGAACGTCTTGCCTAATCCCACTTCGTCGGCTAGCAATACTCGTCGATGACCTAAATTTTTATAGATATGCAGAATGCGATCTGCTGTAGCACGCTGAAAATCCTTTACTTCCTGACTCATAAGCGTTTTATTTGTTTAATAACGTTTTCAAATGTGTTGTACATCTCCATGAAATGGTCTGGGATGACTGTCTCGTCTGCTTTCTCTACGATTCGCCGGATAGAAGCGATGCGGTCAGGGTCTTTATAGGCCATTTTCACCATGTCTTCATAAAGTGAGGTGCTAATTTGCTGTTCCAAAGAGGATGCCTTGTCATTGGCCTGCTCCTTTTCCAGTTGTTGGCTTTCCAATATATACTGTTCCACCTCATCAGTTAGCATGAATGCCAGATAGTTGATGAACTTTCCTTTCGTATTGATAAAGGAACGGAATATCGCTTTGTCTCGTTCATCGGTTGGTATTCCCTCTGTCTGTATTTTTATCAGACGACGCAAGTCTCCAATCCGTATCGTGTAAAACTCTGTTAATGAATCCAGTAGCATATCTTTAAATGTCAGCCCGTCAACTAATATTTGTTCCTTGCCGTCACATCCTAAAGGATAAAGAAAAACAGGCTCCGAAGGTATTCTGTTAGTCTGGCATTGTATGGTGACGGTATAGTTCCCGTCATTAGACGAAACTCGTGCCTGCTGAATGGCTGAAATTGCACGACGCAACATCAATTCGTTGGTGACATCCTCTTTCACAAAGTCTTCCTCTGGTACCGAAAGAACCTGCTCAAACATACATTCCTTGCTGTCGTTTATCAGTTCACTTCGGTATTTTTCATACGAAGATTTATATGGAGCAAACTTCAGGTGCAGTAAAAACTCCACATTCCGTCTGAATCCATTCATGGTGGCATTGGTAGAACCAAGATACAGATGGTTATAGCTGAGATTGCCCTCGTTTCGGCGTATGAAATACACTTTCTCGTGCAAGTCGACAGACACATCTTTTTCCACCTTATCGGTCAGTACTTCCTTGGGAGTGTAAACACCGTCATTAAACAAGTTTATAACCTCTTGTGTAACTGAAGCATGTCGTGTGATGAGTGTCTTTTTAGTACTAGGATTGCAACTGACCATCTGATTCAAAATATTCTTGTCCACGAAGGGGGAGATGACCAGCATTTCTGCTGCATGATTCAGCATACTTTGTTCAAAGCACTTTGTATATCCATTATATTCAGGTATCCCCATAGGGAAAAACTCGTAATCTTCAAAAGGAGAATCGGTAAGGTCAAATCGTTCAATGTAGTCGATTTCCTTACGGATAGAACGCATATTTTTACGGATAGTACGGTTGTCGGCTTTTGTGATTAACCATGTGAGGAAGTCCACAAGCGGTGCATGTTTGATTTGCGCTTTTCTTGTGGCCGGTTTTGTGTCGATTTTACCAATAAGTTCACACACTACGTCCAAGTCATTGGAACTGGTAAGGTTCCTGGAAAGGACAATTAGTTTGATTTGCTGAGCACCGGTGTCCGGGTTCGTTTCTTTTATAATCCATATCTTGGGATGAAAATTGACGAAACCGTCCCCCTTTGCTTGCAGTGTTACTTGTACAACGCTCTGTTCCAATAGTGAATACACTTTGGAGTTGGCTTGTGGTACTACCATACATCCGGCATTGCAGAAAACGGCAAACTTACCAGCTGATTTATTGATAGTCTCCAATATTAGGTGAGGAGAGCGCATGGCTGTTTCTGTCAGGTCGGTCATTGTGCCCAACATAAAGGGCACTGATAGCAAGGAAGGCATGTCCAGACTATAGGTAGTACAAACCGCATAATCAATTACAAAGCCATCGCTTTGCAAAACATCCGTATAGATAATATCATTCCATAATGCATCAGCCATTGATAGCCTCCTTTCTTAATTCCTCGGCAAAGGTTTTTACCGTTTCCCATCGGTAGGTGAGTTTATAATAATGTATGCGGTTTCTTTTATTGTAAATGTATGCAGGATTTCCAATTTTTCTTCGATTTCCTTTTACTCTTCGTTCCCGGTTGATAATCAACCGATCCAAATCGCCATCTTCTTCAATGTCATTCGCTGCAATGCGTTCCGCAACTTCTTTGCAGAACCATTTCCCGCTGTTCTCTCGTATGCTTACGGCATTCAGAACCTTATCTATGTCCGTACCGCTACTCCGGTATTCTTCGAGTTTCTCCTGAAACTTAGTTCGCATTTCTTCATCCTGATATTGTGAATAAATATAGTTATAGCGGATGTGTACCATATATATAAAATCTGCAAAACGCCGAGCTAGGTCTTGCAGTTCTCCAATCTCCTGTGGTAACTGTCGGGAGGAAATCTGTTCAAAACTATCGGCTATCACAAAATCTGGATTGTCTACGATGTAACGTAATAAGGTACCTTGACATGCTTCTGCATTCAGTATGTGATCCACAATGAAGTCTTTATCTTCTACGGTCAGATCTAATGTGCATTTCTGGGTAAAATCATAATCTACATTAGGAAAAGAGCAGAACTGGAACAGGCCTGACATCTCGTCCGCATCGTCATTTGTATCTTCGTCATCCGTCTTGGCCACTTTAGGGGCATTGTGCAATGCCTTTGAAGTTGAGTAGATTAGTTCATATAACTGTGGACTACGTAAAATTCCAAAAGTTTGTAATCCGGAATTGTAGATGTATGACGGATCATATTTTACATAATTGTTTCCACTTTTACCAATCATCTCACTTCCTGTGATACCTCGTTTGTCCGTACTCCCTTCATAGAGATTCTTTGTCATGATGCGTTCCAGCCGGATAATTTCCGCTTTTACCTCCGACAAACGGTTATATCGTTTTTCTGTAGCCTTACGATAGAGTTGCGGCATAAGCGAGAAATATTTCATGTGCTTTTGCAGGGTAGATATCCCAGGAAACATACGGTCTGCGAAAGCATCACGGATACGGCCAATGCCAAGTTCGTCGAGAGCTACAGATTCCGAAGTCATTTTCAGTACTTGCATGACCCGGGTTTGCTCTTCTCTGTTACTGTGTATATATCCTAATTTCATAAAATTGCTAATAATGATTTTTTTATCGTTTCCTGATTCACTGTATCTGTCGTGGAAATGCGAAGCAGGTGAAGTCCTAACTTTGTGAATATCTGATTTTTCAACGCATCACGTGATTGTTGGGCGTCATTCTCCTTATGGAAATGCCATCCGTCCACTTCTATGGCACTGATTGGCTGTTTGGTCAGGGAATTATAGAGCAGGAAATCCACATGTGAGAATGGACTTTCGGCAAATGTTTTTTCATTATCTTCCAGTTGATTCCATTCGGCAATAAGTCTGGACAGAGGATAATGACAAAGTACCCCCGTATGTGGATAACCTAATTCAGCAATGGCTTTTAACAGGATATCGTATATTAGATTCTCTGATATATGTTCGGAGACGGCCGGATGAGCAGCTTCGTAAGCCAGTCTTTCTGTTGTATATTGCTGATAGAGCAAATCAAAAACAGAATGCAACTTACTGGATTTCACTTCAAAATTGTTGTACTGTATATAACTGATTAGCTGGCTGAGATTGGAATCCTCCGGCATTTCATTTCCGTTCGTAATTAGACATAATTTGGTCTTAGCACGTGAAATGGCCACATTAAGCAAATTGGCATCATCCGAGAATTCTGTAGGAGTGTTGTCTACCATACTCATGATGATGGTGTCGCATTCCCGCCCTTGGTACTTATGTACCGTACTGGCTATGTCTTTTCCGACGGTTGTATTGATTGCTTCAGCTTGTGCCCGATAAGGGGTAATAACACCTATACTTTTCGATTCTGCACATTCCGGTAATACTTCTTGCGTAATGACATCTATTTCACGTTGGTTGAAATGTCCTCTGGCATGGTTGCCGGGTACAGTTTGAATCACTTGCAATACATCTTTTTCTCCTTCGTCTGTAGTCATGGCAACCAGTTCGCCATTGTAAAAGCGTTGATTACAGAACTCTATAATTTTCGGATGGCAACGATAATGTTCTCTAAGCAATGTTACTGGCGCATCCCGAAATATTTCAACGCACGATTGTAGGAAACTGTGCGTGACAGCATTGTATCGGTCGTCCACTTGATATGTGGTCTGAATAGCCTTCAACGCCAATTCTTCTTCTCGGCTTACCACATTTGGTAACTGTTTGTCGTCACCCACAATCACGGCGTTCATGGCACATGATAAAGCCAGAGCTCCCGTCTTGATGTCCACTTGTGAGGCTTCGTCCATAATCACATAGTCAAATACCAGGTCTTTACTTATACAGCTTTTGGCCGAATAAGTGGTACTGAGCACAACTGGATATTCTTTCAGAAACTCTTCTGTTCTGGGCTTAATATCCTTGATTGTAAATTTTTTCCTTCGTCCGGTATTATACCGTTTAGCTATCTTGTCCTTCAATAGTTGCAGAGAAGAGGAGCGAAGTTCTTTCATACTCTTCTGGATATCTATGCTTTGGAGTGCTGAAGCAATCGATTCTAGCTCTTGCTCTAATTCTGTTTTTCGAGAAAAGTAATAGGCCGACTCCAAACTGTTTATGACATCTGTCGCTTTTCTATTTAAAAATGTCAATATTTTAGTTCCTAATGAGAAAGCCCATTGCAATTTGAACCATAAACCTGGCTTATGTCCGTTCTCAACCATCGTTTGATAGCGGTTGAGCAATTTCATAAGTTTAGCCGATGTTTTGCCATTCAACCATTTATCTTCTGTTTGCTTGTCTTCCCGCATTTCGTTGTATTTCGATTCTTTTAATAGGGCATCGTATTCTGCCTTTAGTTTGGCCTGCTTGAGTTGAGCATCAAATCCTTGTGAAACGGCTTGAAGTGAGTCTTTTGCCAGATTCTTTGTAGTTGTTTGTTCATCAATCTTCCAACCTGTCATAGCAGGATGCTCTGGCTGGTTGGCGATGAATGTTTTTTTGTTTTGTACACTACCCAGTTTGGCAACAAGGAAGCCTAATCCTTCTCCGTTTAGTTTCTCAGCTACATTCTCTACAGCTGAGTTATTGTTTGATACAACCAATACTGTTTTACCTTTCATCAGCAGATTGGCAATAATATTCAGTATTGTCTGTGTTTTACCGGTTCCCGGAGGTCCCTGAATAATGCTTACCTGATGTGTTAACGCAGCTTCTACGGCCGCTTTTTGGCTGGCATTGCATCCAAACGGATAATAGACATGTTTGGGCATAGAGTAAGTTGCCAATTTTGTTTTGTCACCTAGGTATTGAGCCAAGGGAACATTGTCGCGCTTCACATCTACCAATTCATATTGTTTGGATAGAATACTTTTATCATCTTCTTCCGTAATCAGACCTGTTTCATCAGCCAGTTTGCGAAGATAATCCCAAATAGAACCTTCATTTTTGTCAATCGGAGTACGGGTAATATAGACCTCGTTCCCTTCCAGATTCTCATAATAACCATTGTCATAGGTTACTCGATAAAAAATGTAGCGACCATCTGTAAAACGTAGCAATTCTGCTACATTGTTAATATGTTTATTATTGATATATAGCCCTTTTTCTCCAAGATTGATTGTCTCAGGATGTGTGAGATAAAGCAAACGTGATGTATTGTAATTGAATACACATGGTGATGACGAAAACCGAACAGTCCAAAGTCCATTCTTGTTTTGGTAAATAGAAGAAACACGTTCTGTGACAAACATTTGCTTGTCGCCGCGTTTCTCTAAATCTATAATCATATACAGTTTTGCGTCCATATTATTTCAAATGAGATAGTAATAATCGAATTTTGAGGCCGCGGCGGAGAAATCATAGCAGAAATCTTGCTTGGCTATGCGAATAAATCAGGCCCTTTTTGCTGTCGCGCTATAACCCTAATTTTTTTCTTTAAGTCCTTTATCTTCTTTATACCATAAAGATTCTTTAATCTTAATAGGGGACTCCATCATTCTTTCTATCTCAGCTACAGCCTTCATGATTAGATCTGTACTACATATCGGTATTTCTCCCAGAGGGGCATACGAAGCAAGGTGTTCTTCAGAGGGATTATATATTCCATGTCGTTTACATACAAGCCATGCAACAGTCTCAGCTTCAAATTTTCGTTCTTTTATGGTTAATTTCCGTCTCTTAGATTCAGTATAAAATTGATGATAACAAAATAAATATCCTAATTCATGACAGATAGTATGAAATTGCACAATCCTTTCCTGATTTCTATTGACACTTATTATAAAACGAGAATTTACTCTAGCAGATTCTTTATTTCCCGATGCAAAAATTCCGAAATATATTCCCGAGGGTTTCGTCGGTGGTGATTTCGCCGACGATTTCGCCGAGATGATAGAGGGCTTCGCGAAGGTCCTGGGCTATCAGGTCCGGAGGGAGGGTTGCGATATATAGGCCGGCGCGGACACGCTCAAGAGCGGATGCGGCGCGGACCAGGGCTTCGTAGTGGCGGACGTTGGTCACAAGGGTCTCGTCGGTGCTGCCGGTGATTTCGGAACCTATTTCGCCGAGTGTTTTTGTCAATGTTGATAACCCTTTTCCGGTCTTCGCGGAGATTGGAATGACTTTGCAGTTATCGTATTTATTTTCAATGAGTGAAACAATGTTGTTATTGTGGTTAACATTTTTGTTACCACCAATCTCGGCCAGATTCTTACCCAACTCATTGCCTGAACCATAGCCAGTGCCGTTATCATCCTTGTAGAAATCACCTGCAACATCGCATTTGTTCACCAGAATAACCACTTTCCTTTCCTGCCCGGCACCATGACCATGTTGGGAGACCCCGCTCGTTTCAGCCAGAGAAGTTCTACCCGTTTCAGCTAGAGGAGCCCCGCCCGTTTCTGCCCCGTCGTTCACAGCGGCGACATTTTTCACACCGCCCATTTCATTGACCTTGGACAGAATGAAATCCGCATCCTCAAGCACAGCCGCCTCGCCTCGCGACAAATCCGTCATCCCCAGCACGACAGCAGCCTCGCCAAGTTTCTTGAAAGTCCGGTCAATGCCGATTTTCTCTATCGTCTCGTCAGTTTCCCTGATTCCGGCAGTGTCAATGAATCTGAACAGGATACCGTCGATATTCAGCGTTTCCTCTATAGTGTCACGAGTCGTGCCGGCAATATCCGAAACGATCGCGCGCTCCTCCCCGAGCAGGGCATTGAGAAGCGTACTTTTACCCGTATTCGTAGCCCCGACAATCGCCACCGGGATACCGTTCTTGATAGCGTTGCCACGGCTGAATGATGCGGTCAGACGTCCGATATGTGTCAATGAATCGTCCACCAACTGCCCCAGTTCCTTGCGGCTTGCGAACTCCACATCTTCTTCGCTGAAGTCCAGTTCGAGCTCCAGTAGGGAAGTCATTGTCAGAAGCTTTTCCCTCAGCACTTTCAACTCTGACGAAAAACCGCCCTTCAGCTGATTCATTGCAACTCTATGGGACGCAGCACTTTGCGAAGCTATCACATCTGCAACAGCTTCTGCCTGGGCGAGGTCCATTTTGCCATTGACAAAAGCACGGCGCGTGAACTCACCTGGAGCCGCAATACGGGCCCCGGCATTGACCAGAAGCTCTAGAATTTTATTGACAATGAATCGCGAAGCATGGCAGGAAATCTCCACTGAATTCTCGCCCGTGTACGAATGAGGAGCACGGAAAACGCTGACTATCACATTGTCCAAAACACTTCCGTCCGCCTCGAAAACCGTTCCGTAGCGCAGCCTGTAGCCTTCGGTCTCGGCAATAGGAACGCCCTTAGTGTCAATGACTTTGTCGGCTATCGCCAATGACTCTTTTCCGCTGACTCGTATTATCGATATCGCACCTGTGCCCGGAATCGTAGCCGGCGCGCAAATGGTCCCGCCGGTAAACTGATAATTCGTCATAACTCTCTATCCCAGAATCTGTTCCGCGTGGTTCTTCGTATTGACCTTGTCAATGATTTCCTCAAGTATGCCATTCTCATTGAAAATGAATGTCTTACGCAGAATTCCCTCGTAAGTCTTCCCGTAGAGTTTCTTCTCGCCCCATGCGCCGAAAGCCTTGATGATCAATGCGTCAGTATCGGCGAGCAGAGGAAATGGCAATGCATATTTGTCGCTGAAATTCTTCTGGGCCTTCACGCTGTCCTTACTTATGCCTATGACATTGTAGCCCAATGCCAAGAACCGTTCATAATTGTCTCTCAGACTGCAAGCCTCAGCAGTGCAGCCCGGCGTGTTGGCCTTCGGGTAGAAGTACACCACCGTCTTTTTTCCAATAAGGTCAGCAGACTTGACAATGTTGCCATTCTGGTCAGCCGCTGAAAAATCAGGCATTCGATTACCAATCTCAAGCATAGCAAATTCTCTTTTTGTTTCTAACAAAGTTACGCAAAACTCTTAAATATATGGCTTGCCTTCCCATCTCTTTTTGCAGATGTTCGGACAAATCACTAAATTGCCGGAAATTGTGCCACGAAATTTGAAAATTGAACCCGGAACTTTATGAAAAAGATTTTAACTGTCATTACGCTGCTTGCTGCCTGCGTTTCTCACCTTGATGCACAGACATATATGGTCAATGCACTTGTCCCTACGGAGTCCAAGAAATGTTCCATATATAAAACCGGTGGCAGTGCCATGAAAATCTGCTGCTATGACATCTCGGGCGGTTTCGTGATCGGCGCACCTTCCGGCGGGCTGATTTCTGACAATGTCCCTGGTAAGGCGGTGTTCGCTCTCAAAGGCGCATACAGCAAGCTGACATTTGTGATGGGCCCGTATTCGAACGGCAATCCCGACAAAGGCAATTCCATCGTGACAGTCTCTGCGGACGGGAAACGGCTGCTGGACGAGGTCGTTTTCGCATACGATGCCCCACGCTTCCTGACATTCGATGTCGCTGGGGTCAATGAAATAGTATTCACGATTCCACGTGGCGATACGCAAATCGCATTCGGAAACGTAAAGCTCTGGAAAGCAGGAGCGGCAGTTTCAAACCCGAACACACTCCTTTCCCGAGTGCCGGGCGGAACTGTCGATCTTATGCAGACCAACCAATTATATAAATATAGGGAGTCCGGGTTCGTAAAGCCTGTACTCGGTGACAAGGCCAAAGGAAACGGTCAGGAAAAAGCCATCAGCATAAATCGGAAGGAATATAATTCCGGTCTTAGCTTCTCCGTATCACAGGCACTTGCCGGAACAGAACAGGGATTCGCATATTTCTGGCTGGACAAGCGTTATGACAAGGTTTCATTCATCGTCGGACCGAGAGACAACCAGAGCTCCAATTCGAGCGCCTGGCTTGTAGTAAAAGCGGACAAGAAGACCGTTTATGAAGGAATGGTGACACAGAAAGACCTTGCTAAACAGATAGTTGTCGATGTGAAAGGCGCTGCTCGGCTCGGACTTATATGCGAATACAGAAACAGCGACTTCCTGGGCGGCATCACATACGGAGTAGTGGATATCAAGGCCTATCCGGAGGGTGCGAGCGTTCCGGCAGCAGGCATTGTCAATCCTAACCGGGACAGAATCGCCAAGCTTCCTGACGTATGTCCGCTGATGTCCTCCATCAAGCCGTATTCCGTAAGAGGAATTAGTTCAGCGGACAAGACATTGTTCACTGGCGAATCGCGGCACTACACCTTCTCGATGGGCGGAGAAAAGTATTGGGAAGGACTGCTGCTGACCACCGGAAACAAGCTCTTGGGTGATAGGGTGGCTTCTTATGCGGAATTCGACCTTGCTGGCGAATATGACTGGATCAGTTTCGATGCAGGTTGCCTTAGCATGAATCACGTGCTGGATGATGACAATCTCCGTGTATATGCTGATGACAAGCTGATTTTCGACCATACCATATATTGCACATGGCCGAACCAGCACTACGAACTGCCTGTAAACAAATGCCGCACGCTAAGGTTTGAGAAATTGGGCAACGGCAAGAACAAACAGACCATCATCGGAGTCGGCGATATCATCCTCTATCGTGGCCGGCCTGTGCCGAATACGTTATTTGAACACGACGTACCTGATTGTCCTCATGATGCCGATCTGATAGACGTCTGCGGGAAACCGTATTTCCACTATGTCGGAAGATATGTCAGCGACCTGACCAATTTTAACATGGCAGACTGCTTCCACGACGGCAGCACCGTCACCAAATACTTCCAGATGAAGGACGGCAGACAGATCAACAAAGGATTCATGCTGGAGACCAATATTCCTCTCGGTCTGGAGAATGTGACCGTTATGGATGCGGTATTCATGGCATTGACAGGAGTAGGAGCGACGATAAGCAGCTCAAACGTCTCCGCAGCCACCGGCATCAGCGCAGGCGTATCCGGAACACCGACTGCCAGCATCTTCCTCCTGCTTGAGGACAAGAACAGCAAACAGGCATCCGCGGCGGCATTCAATCCTTACGGACAGTACGAGAGCTGCACATTCACGGTCGCCAACAGGGTGGAATATGTGGATGCGTTCGATGATGTGTTCCAGAACGAAAGTCCTGAGGCTTTGCTCAATCCTGTGAAACTCAATGTGTTTGCTGACCAGGTTCTCGTAGGGGAGTACTGGCTGGACAACAAGATGCAGCCGCTCACCGTCACGGTTCCGATTTTCAAATGCCACCAGCTGATGTTCTGGCTGGAGTGCGGCGACAAGCGTTCAGGTCAATATGTGTTCTATGACCTCAAACTCAGCAAGACTCCTTGCAATATCCCGATTCCTAAAGAATATACTTCATCTCAGGCTGCCAAAAAGTCGGAAGCGCAGTCCGCGAAGCAGACTGTAGCACAGGAGCCGGCGCCTGAAAGAGTCACAGTAGTCCAGGAGCGAAAACCCGCCAAAAAGGACAAGAAGGCCAAGTCGCGGATCGATTGGGAGGTAAGGGCTTATCAATCCAGCAGTTCTGCTGTCAATGAATTCTTGAGGGATGTCAATGCCATGTGGGAAAAGACCGCACAATACATGAAAGGCAACTATGACTTCCCGTCCGCTTCCCAGACATGGGTTCAGAGCAAGGACGGCACAGTATATAAATGTCTGTCATTCATCGGCTCCAACGGCAACCGCATGTCCATATCCTCCATGATTCAGACCCTTCAGGACCGGATAGCCCAGGGCAAGGATATCCAGCTGTCCATATCATTGGCAAAAATGGGCGTGGCATCGGCGAGTCTCGGTGTGACCTCGGTCACCAGCATCGAGGACATGGTATATTTCGGCAAAAAGGTCAAGGAAGGATCCAAGGCGTTGGCCCAATGCAACGATGACATTTCAGACTGCGTGGCACTTGCACAGGCTCAGATAGATGCGTTCAATGCGTACCGCTCATCATCCGTGAGCGCAGACGGAAAGACCAGTTCCGACACGGTCCTGATTCTGCGGCCGGAACCTGGCGATACCGTCCCGGGCAATCTGCAGCAGTTGGAGTATTACAATTTCTGATAAATGACAGAGTCTGACAATAGTTTTGTGGCGGTCAATGTGGATGAAGCCGCGTTCAGAAAGGTATTTGACCGGTATTATCCACGGATGCTTGCATTTCTGCGTTCATTTCTGCAGTCGGATGACGATGCAGAGGATGTGGCGCAGAATGTATTCGTGAAACTGTGGATGAAAAGAGAAGTGCTGCTTGACCGGGAGTATCTGGACATCTATCTTTTCAGGATGACGGTGAATTTTGCCATCAATTTCTCGAAAGTCCGGAAACGGCACGTGGGCCTGGAAGACATTGACCTTCCTGACGAACTGGATCCGGGACAGGAATTCGATTCACGCAAACGGCTCGACATCATATTCAAAGCCGTATTCGAAATGCCGGAAAAACGACGTGAAGTGTTCATCCTCAGCAGATTGCACGGGATGAGCCATAAGGAAATCGCGGAGAAACTGAATGTTTCAGCCAAAACGGTCGAGAATCACATAAATTTTGCTCTACGTGAACTGCGGAAGATAAAATATATCATAGTGTTCTTCATATCTATGGTGTTTTCATAAAAATATCAAAAAACTTTTAGGGGATACGCACGGTTTGCATTGTATTATATGCAAAGTCAAAAACCGATTATGACAAACAAAGATTTATACGGCAAATGGACCTCTCAGGAACCGGTCGGGCTGACGGAAGAGCAGCTCGACAGCGCGTATTCTTCCGTAAAAGGCAAGATACGCAGGGCTGAGTCCGCTTCATTGGCCATCAAATTGTCAGAAGAGTTGCGTGTCCGCCGCCAGAAAAGGATCATCAGGATACTGTCTGCCGCCGTCGCTGCCGCATGCCTGATTCTGCCTGTCGTCATTGTCAATGTCTCAAGACATTCCTACGAGAAAGGCCTTTCGGCTCAGGTCAATGACGAGACACCGCAGATGCTCGAGTATTCGGCCAATGCCGGGGAAATGCGTCATGTGCTTCTTCCTGACTCTACATCAGTTACCCTCAATGCCGGTACAGTGCTGATTTGCCCTGCGGAATTCATTGGCGGGAAAAGGGGAGTCTATCTCAATGGTGAAGCCACTTTCGATGTGACGAGGAACGAGAAAAAGCCGTTTGTCGTCAGCACTTCCGTTATGGACATTACAGTCCTCGGAACGAAATTCAACGTGTCTTCCTACAGCGACGACGAAAATGTGACTGCCACATTGTGCAGGGGAAGCATTTCCGCATTGACGAAAAACGCGGAGGAACCTGTGGTTCTGACCCCGGGACAGCGGTTTGTCGTCGAAAGAAGCAGCGGCAACAGTTTCGTGGAGAATGTCAATGCAGATGAAGACGTGGCCTGGGAGAGCGGCCAGCTCTGCTTCCGTTCGAAATCCATACACGAAATCGTGAAAATCATCGAGCGCAGATATGCCGTGAGGATTTATGTCACGACAGGAAAATACGACAACGACCTTATAACAGCCAAGTTTATCCAAGGATCTACTTTGGACGATCTGATGTTCGCCTTGTGCAAACTCATTCCGGGAATGTCCTATAGGAAAGTCAATGCCAATATCTATATCAGATAATCCGGACAAATTATAATCACATAATCAATAATTTTTATGAAACAATTGATTGCAATGCTCGCTTGCATTCTCTTGTCTTCATCTGTTTCGTCAGGGATTTTTGCCCAGACCCAGAATGTCAGATTCAGTCGGGAACGGATGAAGATATCAGAAGTGTTTTCTGCTATCGAGCAGCAGACGGGCCTGACAGTGGCCTACAATGAAAGCGCTCTGGACCTTTCCGGAGTCGTGTCAGTACCATCGGAGACCAATGTCTCTGACCTTTTGGCCTCAGTATTGAAAAATACAGGCAACTCTTTTTACTTCCATGGCAAGATGATTCTTGTGTATAAGGAAAAGCAGGTAAAAACTTCCACTTATTCCGGAATCGTCGTGGACAAGGCCGGTCCTGTGGCCGGTGCTGCTGTGATGGTGGAAGGAACTGACCAAGTGACTGTTACGGGTGTGGATGGAAAGTTCGCCATAAATGCACCTCAGGGCTCAGTGCTCAAGGTTTCCATGCTCGGCTATAAGGAATTCACTGCTACCGCAGGCCCTCAGACCGACAACCTCAGATTTCTTGTCGAGGAAGACAACAGACTTCTCGATGAGTCAGTCGTAGTAGGTTATGCGTCAATGAAAAAGCGCGACCTCGTAGGTGCAGTGGACCAGGTGAAAAGTGATGTCATCGAGAACAGGTCCAACGGAAACCTTGCCAGGTCACTTCAGGGTGAGATTGCCGGTCTTAACATATCGTTTACTGACAGCAAACCGTCCCGTTCCGCTTCTTTCAATGTCAGGGGAACGACATCCGTAGGCGCTGGAGGTTCTTCACTTGTGCTTATCGATGGCGTGGAGGGAAGTCTGAATTCCATTAACCCACAGGATGTGGAAAGCGTCAGTGTGCTCAAGGATGCCTCATCTACGGCAGTCTATGGTGCAAGAGGAGCGTTCGGAGTAATTCTTGTGACTACCAAGAATCCTCAGAAAGGCCGCCCTGTCATCAACTACAATGGTTCAGTTACCGTAAACAGAAGAACCGTGGTTCCTGATGTCATCACTGACGGTCAGGATTGGCTCGACTGGTGGAAAGACTGCTACAATGGATATTACAACGGCTCCAAGTCATTGCTCAGTCACATTGACAGTACTGTCCCTTATAGCGAGGCCATCTACAGCGAACTTGTGCGCAGGAAGAACGATCCGTCTCTCTCCAAGACGACAACCCTGGAAGGAAGCAGCATGTTCGGCTGGGCCTATATGGAGTCAACTGACTGGTATGACCTGTTTTATAAGGATTACAACTGGTCCACGGAACATAATCTGTCAGTTTCCGGAGGAGGCGATATGGCAGACTACTATATCTCAGGCCGTTTCTATGACATGGACGGTATCTATAAAGTAGGAAACGAGGATTACAAGAAATATGACCTGCGCGCAAAAGGAACGCTGAAAGTGCGCCCGTGGCTGCATATCACCAACAATATCTCTATGTCGGTCGTGAATCATTATGAACCGAAACATTCGAGAAACAATTTCAATGTGCAGAGAGCCATCAATCACGCTGCCATGCCGCTCTCACCTGTAAAGAATCCGGACGGCTCGTGGACTACGGCAGCAGCTATCTCCGGCTATGCCGCTTTCTCTGAAGGATCTTCTTGGCGCACAAATGATTACATGTATCTTCGTGAAAAGATTTCTGCGGATGTCATCATGATCAAAGATGTGCTCAAGGCCTCTGTGGATTATTCCTACAACTACACAAGCCGCAAGAGAGTCGATGTTCAGAATCCGGTGAAATATTCCAAGAAGCCGGGTGAGGTGCTGCTTGAATCGGCCTCGGCTGGCTCTTCACGTCAGCAGGTGACCTATTTTACGAGATATCAGGCTGCCAATGCCTATCTGACTTTCAGCCCTAATCTCGGCAAGAACAACAGCCTTACATTGCTTGCAGGATGGAATATTGAAGAGCAGAAATATGAAACGCTCAACGTCTCAAGGTCCGGTATCATCACACCGTCCAAACCGTCATTCTCATTGATGAACGGCACGACCACGGATCCTGTTGCAGGCGGAAATGCCTGGTCTTATGTCGGAGCATTCTACAGACTGAATTACAGTTACAAGGGACGCTATCTTGCCGAATTGAGCGGACGTTATGACGGCTCGTCAAAATTTCCGTCAAACTCCAAATGGGGAATGTTCCCGTCAGGTTCCCTCGCGTGGCGCATATCAGATGAGCCGTGGATGAAATGGGCAGAATCATTGGACAATGCCAAGGTCCGCATCTCAGCCGGCTCTATGGGCAACGGAAACGTGGCTCCATATTCATACACGTCCGATATGAGCATCGGCACTGCAAGTGACATTGTCCTGGGCGGAAGTCTGCCGTCATACACTACTGTCGGCAGCATTGTTCCTGTATCATTGACTTGGGAAAAGGCAACTACCTATGATGTCGGCCTGGATTTGGATTTCTTCCGTAACAGACTGTCATTCAGCGGTGATATATACAGAAGGTACACTTCCAACATGTACACCGTCAGCGAATCTCTTCCTTCTGTCTTCGGTACTGCTCCTCCAAAGGGAAACAATGCGGAGATGAAAACTGACGGATTCGAACTGACATTGTCCTGGAGAGACGAATTCAAGCTCTTCGGCAAACCGTTCAGCTACAGCGTGAAAGGTATGCTCTGGGACAGCAAGTCCGTGATTACCAAATATGCCAATGATACCGGTTCTCTCGGTACTCTTAAAGGCTATATCCAGAACGGAGGCTCTCCTTCCTCATATTATGTGGGAATGACATTGGGCGAAATCTGGGGTTATACGGTGGACGGACTGTTCCGTGACCAGAATGACATCGACAACTCCCCGATCCATAATTTCCAGCAGGCTTCGGACAAAGTCACCAGGCCGGGACAGGTTAAAGTCAAGGACCTCGACGGCGATGGCGTCATCAGCCCGGGCAACTTCAAGGTGCACGACCATGGTGACCTCAGGATTATCGGAAACAGGTCTCCTAGATACAATTACGGTATCAATCTCGCGGCGAACTGGAATGGTATAGGCGTGTCAGTCTTCCTTCAGGGAGTCATCCACAAGGACTGGTATCCTGGTTCCGATTCCGGATATTTCTGGGGAAAATACGGCCGTCCGTTCTTCTCGTTCATCCCTTCCATCCACACGGACAGCAAGACTGTGTATAGCGAAGAGGCAAACAACTGGAACACAGCATATTGGCCGAGAAAGACCACCTATCAGTCCAATGCATCGTACAGCTGGACCAAGGTACTGGAAATCCCTAACACGAGATATATTCAGAATGCCGGATATCTCCGCGTAAAGAACGTGCAGCTGGACTATACTTTCAATGAAAAACTCTGCAAGAAGATGAGACTTGCAGGCCTGAAAGTTTATCTTACCGGAGAGAACCTGTTCACATTCACCCCGTTGCACAAGTATGCGCCGAATTATGACCCTGAGGGATTGTCCTACGACTCAGATTTCTCTGCGGCAGCTGACGGCTATACCTATCCGGTACTCAAGAGTTTTACATTAGGACTTAACATAACCTTCTAAGAGATTATGAAAAAGATATTGATACCTTTGGCGGTTGCGGCAGCATTGACCCTGCCTTCCTGCGAATCATTTCTCACGCAGGAGAACCCCAACAAGATAGAGAGCGGATTCTATTTCAAGGACGAATCCTCTCTGGAGATATACACCAACGGCTTCATCAGAAGTTTTGCCACATCCATCAAGAGCTTCATTGACGGGGACAAGAACGCTGATACCCACTCCTGGGATGGCCAGGCCGCATATTTTATGGACAACTATACGGCAGAGGACGCTTCTAACTGGTCCACGTCGAACTGGTCACAGCTCCGATCCATTAACTATTACCTCGACAATATGCGCAAGGCTTCTGCCTCTGACGCTGTACTCGACCATTATGAGGGTGTCGGTCGTTTCTTCAGGGCAATGTTCTATTTCTCCAAGATGAAGACTTTCGGTGCAGTGCCGTGGTATGACACGACCATTGACCCGACGGACAAGGATGCATTGTACAAAGGACGCGACAGCCGAGAATTCATCGCCTCCAAGATACTTGAGGACCTGAACTATGCCTGCGAACATTGTTCTGACGACTCCAAATACAGAATCCGCGCCTCGTACATCCACAAATACGTCGCTCTCGCACTGAAATCCAGATTCTGCCTGTATGAAGGGACAATGCGGAAATATCATTCCAACGATCCTTCCACCGGCAAGCCTTGGACCAAGGATGAAAGTTCAATGTACCTGGAACAATGTATCAAGGCGTCTGAAGAAATTATGAATTCCGGCATCTATTCGCTTACTGATGATGCCGCTTCGCGCAAGACCCAGTACAGGGATATGTTTACCAATGCAGATGCCTGCGGAGTTTATGCCAATGAATTCATATGGGCCCGTGACTACGACTTGGATTTGCAGGTCACCTATGCCATAAATGACTATATGGTAAATCCTCAGCACGCGAACTATGCTTTTACCAGGCAGTTCATCAATACTTATCTGATGACTGACGGTACGCCGTTCACGACCAAATATGCTGATTATAACAGTGTTGACTTCATTAACGAGTGCAAGGACAGGGATTACCGTCTCGCCCAGACCATCAGGACACCGGGCTTTACAAGAGACGGCGGCAAGACTTCGTGGGCTCCTGACGTGAAATTCTCCAAGACTGGTTATCAGCCGGTAAAATGGCTTACGGATGATTCTTCGAAGGACAACAATACTGCTGCCATCGCTACGGATGTTCCGCTGATGCGTTATGCTGAAGTCCTCCTGAACTATGCCGAGGCCAAGGCGGAGTTGGGCCAGATGACGGAAGATGTCTGGAACAAGACCATTAAACCGCTCAGGGATCGCTCCGGTGTCAAAAGCATTTATCCGACATCGGCAGACCCTTATATGGCTGAATATTTCCAGAATCAGGTGACGGATCCGTTCATTCTGGAAGTGAGAAGGGAAAGAGGAATCGAACTGACTATGGAAAATTCCCGTTTCTATGACATTGTCAGATGGCATCAGGGAGAATTATTCGCCCGTCCGTGGATGGGACTGTGGATTTCAGCCGTTGATACGCCGCTTGACCTGAATGGCGACGGTACACCGGAAACACTCGTGACGGCAGATGTCAAGAAGACCTCTACATTGAATATGCTGATGATAGACGCGGCATCTGAGGCAGGGCATAAACTGTCAGAGGGAACTCATGGAAATATCCTTCCGGCGACAGCACTTCAGCGCAATTGGCACGACTACAAATATGTAAAGCCGATTCCTAAGACGGCAATCCAGGAGAATCCGGCATTGAGCCAGAACCCTGGTTGGGATAAAGTGGACAAGAAAAACTAAAGAGATATGAATAGAACAATATATGTAATGTTGTCAGTGGCGGCAGCGCTCTTGACAATGAGCTGTTCCAGCGAGTCTTCTCTTTTCCAGAGAGAGAACGATGTCGTCACTTGTGACTGCTCCGAACAGATTATCAGCCAGTCGATCAAATGTGATGGCAAATGGACTTCAGACTGCTCTGGAACTGAATGGGTGAAGATTTCTCCGGAAAGCGGCGAAGGTGACGGAAAATATTACAGTACATATGACTTGCACATCGGCTACAATGCCGGTGCAGCCAGGGAAGCCACAGTTTATCTGATCTATGACGGCAAGAAATATCCTGTGACAGTAAAACAGGGCGAGTGCGACTTCGCTTTCGAGAGTCCTACCGTCTCGGGTGCGCTGTTTGACGGAAAAGCATCTGAGGCAGTACTTCATTTGCCTTATGTAAAGGCCAATGGGACAGAATCTTACGAAATTTCATGTAATGTCGTTTCTGACAATGTGAAGGGCTTGTTCGTGGAAACCAAGACCTACAGTTCATTCAACAAAGGAGCCGGAGTGCTGGATATACCGGTTATGGGAACCCCTGATGCTGAAGGAGATGTGAAGTTCGTGGTTTTCGCAAACGGAAAGTCCGTAGGGGAGTGTGAGTTGACGGTGTTCGATGCTGCCGGAGGTAAGCCTTCAGGACTCGATGTCGGCTGGAATTTCTATCTCCTGAATATTCCTGCTGCCGATTTGAGGGGCTCAGATTACGATTACAGCTGGACAGCCGATGCTGCACATTGGCCAGGACAGCCTGTTCCGTCCTCGGATCACAAAGTGTATCCGAATATCGGAAACAAGAAGGCATATCTCACTGCTGAGTGCAAGACGCCTACAGATTTTACATTCAATCCTTCCGTTCAGATCAAAGGCTTGATGCTCAATGACTATTTTATGGCTGTAGTTCCTGTCATGAACATCACCCCTGACGTCAAAGTTTCAGTGGAGGCTTCATTCGGTGCGGCCGGTTCTGCTGCTGGTGTATTCTCGTTGGAGTATTCAGAGAATGGTACTCAATGGAAAGCGGCTCCGGGCGCACGTGATACGACTATTTTCAAGAAAACTGGAAAATATCATTATTACGTATCCCGTGACAATGCTTCAGCTACCCGCAAGACCTATGACAAGGCTACTGACCAGAGTTACAGGAAATATACTTTCCCTCTCGAAGGCATTGAGCCGATAAAGAGCGGCAATATGTATTTCAGACTTCGAGTGTCAATGAATGTACGTGCGGTTGCCAGTGAAAAGGCATACGCAATCGCCGCGAATAAGTGGTGCGATTTGAAAGGACTGGAAATCAATATGGTGAAAGGAGAATGATTATGAAAAAATTGACTTCAATTATAATATTTGCGGCCGGTTTGGCTATGCTGTCCGGGTGTCTTGAAATAGAGACACCTGAAAACCGGACAGAGAAACCAGAGACGGAGCAGACAGCTGTCTATAAGATCGTTGCGCACAGGGGAGGCTCGGCTGAGTGCAAACTCCCCGACTGTTCTGTAGCTTCGCTGAAATATGCCATCAGTCAGAACTGCTATGCTTCTGAGGCTGATATTGTTCTGACCGGGGACAATGACATCTTGATCTGTCATCCTGACGGAAACGGACAGGTGAACGGCCTCGATCCCGCTACGCATACGGTGGCTGAAATCAGAGCTGCTGGAAATTTGTCTAACGGCGAGCCCATACCGACATTGACGGATTTCCTCAAAATCGTGATGGACAAGAAGCTGAACCCGAATGGCATGAAACTCTGGCTGGATGTGAAGCGCTTAGCGGATGCTGAGCGTTCCATCAATGCCTGTCTGAGAGCTTCTGTGATCATTTCAGGAGCCAATGCCCAGAACTATTGCGAGTTTCTGATACCTACCGGCGAGGATATATTTATGGCGGTACGCGACAGGGTAATCAATGATTACAAAATCAATATAGCCTGGATGACATGTACGAATCCAGCAAATTATGCGGATCCGAAAGATTATGGCAAGGTATGGGCTCAGCTGGCTTACCGCAAGATTCTCGGTGACAATCCGGAGAGTAAATATCGTCCGTTGGATTACTTCAATGCCGGTCTTCCTCTTAGTATCTACGGACCAGATGACGACAAGACCATGGCTGATGTAATACAGTATTATCCTAAGCTCAAGGCGATTTTTACGAACTATCCCGCGAAACTGATATCCAAACTTAGAGAGCAGAAATACATTGACTGATAATTTCAAAACGGCTTCTAAAAAAATCCCCTGCACCGGTTGTGGCGCAGGGGATGATTTTTTTATCAGTTGCCGGCGAATGTCACTGTCGCAACGGAGCTTACAGTAATTGTTTTTGTGTCAGGGTCAGTTATATATACGAGAAATGTTGCTTCTTTGTCCATTTTCTTATAGTACTGGCCAGATACTGTCATCGTCAGAGTAGGAGACGATGTGCCGCTTATGATATATTTGCCTTTTTCATCATTCACGTTTACATCTTCTCCAAATCCGAAGTAGGTGACACTTTGTATTCCGTTTTCCGGATTTGTAATTATCTGTGCTACGCACCAGGTATATGCCGCATTTTCCAAAACAGGATCCAGTTCTACTGACAAACTGAATGGAACACCGTCTTTCGCGGAAACATTCTTTGGCTGAGTCTTGATTTTCGGGGCCTTTTCACAATAGTACATTCCCTGGACGCGGCTACTTTCGTTGCCCGGAGTCATTAGCCAACTGTAACTTGTAGAGGTTATATTACTGTTGAAAATTTTTAAGACGCGATTCTCGCCAGGATTGTTCCAGTATAAGAACTGGTTGGCATTCATATCGACTGCATCAGTGATGTCAATGCTCTTGAGCTTATTGCCATTGAGCTGCAATACTTTAAGTTTGCTGCATCCTTTCAGATTGATTTCTGTGAGTTCATTGTCCGAGAGATACAAATAGGTGAGATTCGGGAAAATGCTGGCGTCAAATTTCTTCAATTTGTTTTCTCCCAACGAGATGGACTCCATGTTGTCATGCTTTCCAAAAGTTATGTTTGCTATCTGATTTCTTTCCAACTTGAGATTTTTCAAGCTGATGCAGTTGCTCAAGTCAATTTGCGTCAGTTGACATTTGTTGGCTACGAGATCTTGAAGTTTCGTGAGCTTGCTGACGTCCAATGTCTTCAGGTTCTTGCAGTCCGTAAGGTACAAGTATTCAAGATTTGTCAGGAATTCCAGTCCTTTACATGACTCAAGATTCTCTTTGTATGTGTCAGGCATCGAAAATGATGTTATCTTCGTTACTTCCGCATACATGATCTTGTCCGAATCCTCAATCAAATTCTGATACTCCAATGCAGCTGCAAAAACTACGTCGAAATGCTCGGTAATGTCTTGATTCACTGTTACATCGCAGCTTCCTGTCACAAATCCGTCTGGAATAGAGGCTGAAATTGTCGCGCTTCCGTATTTCTTGGCCGTTACCACGCCGTTTTCATCTACGCTTGCAACTTCTTCATTGTCAGAATGCCACACTAGCGTGGACAGGATTTTTTCCTTCTTGGTAGCATTTTCAGGAAGCGCAGTGACGCTCAGCTGTTTAGTCTCTCCTGCATTGATCAAAAAAGAAGTAGGCTCGATGGTGATGCTTATTATAGCTACCTCCTCTGCTTTTTCTTTCTTGCAGTTTACCAGCAGGGGGATTGTCAATGCTATGATAAGCATGGTGGATAAAACTCGTTTCATAGTGTCCTTGTTTTAAATCGTTATTTGATATTTATTTGGTCTAAGTTTAGATTTTGCCAAAGATACACACGAAGTGGCGCGAAACAAATACGTAATTCTACGTATTTTCGTCATTTGACAGCCGTTTTATGATGCGTACGTATATGTGAAATTTCGGCGTATTTTTACAAGTGTGGAATAAAAACTGGATTCTAATGAAAGATTTTCACGATTGGGGCGTATATTAGTATATTAGTAAAAGAAAAACAAATATAATCATGAATACTACTTTAATTATTGCTGTCGTTGCAGTGCTTGTGGTGGCTGTTGTCGTAATCGTCTTGAATAAAGCCAATGCCGTGGTCAAGGGCGAACTGTCGAAGAAGGAAAACGAAATCCGGGAACTGACCGGAAAACTTGCGGAGCGTGACGCCGACCTTATACGCAAGGAGTCGGAAGTGCGTACTGCTGAGGCTCTTAGAGAGAGCGAGAGGAAGCAGCACGAACTGGCTTTGCTGGAGGTGAAAAGTAGTCACGAGAAGTCATTGGCCGAACTGAAGGCCGGGCAGGAAAAGGCTATAGAGGCAGCCAAAACTGCATTGGCCCTCGAAAATGAAAAGATTCTCAAGGCCAGGGAAGAGACTCTCAAGAAAGAGGCGGCCGAGACTATGAAGAATATTACCGGAGGACTGGACCAGACTATAAAAGGAATGACCGAGGCGTTTGAGGCACAGAGAAAGACGCATACGGAGGAGAGTTCTGCCATCAAGACCCAGTTCAATGAGACTGTAAAGCATCTTAAGGAGCAGACTGAGGCGATCGGCAACCAGGCCGAGGACCTGGCCAAGGCCCTTAAGGGGCAGAACAAACTCCAGGGTAATTTCGGAGAGACAATTCTCGAGAATATTCTCAAGGAACAGGGTTTTCGTGAGGGAACTGATTATGAATCAGAGATTTGGCTGCGAGACAAGAACGGTGGGCTTATCCGTAACGATGAGACAGGTAAGCGTATGCGTCCGGATTTCGTGCTGCACCTCCCGGATGAGACTGATATTCTTCTGGATTCGAAAATGTCTCTGCAGGCGCTTACTGACTATCACAAAGCCGAAACGGACGAGGCACGAGAGGACGCTGCAGTCAGGAATCTTGAGTCAGTGAAGAATCATGTCAAGGAACTTATCAGCAAAGAGTATCAGAAATATGTTGTCGGCCGAAAGACATTGGACTTCGTGATTATGTTCATTCCAAATTACGGGGCATGGCAGCTGGCAAGGATGAAGGAATCCTCCATCTTCAACTGGGCGTTGGAACACAATGTGCTGATTACCACCGAAGAAACGCTTGTCCCGTTCCTGCGCCTTATCCATGGGGCATGGCTGCAGAAAGCACAGATGGATAATATCGAGGAAATCGTAAAGGCTGCTCAGGACATGGTAGAGCGGGTGGGCATTTTCTGCAGGTGCAATGCTGAACTTGAAGGTAAACTTAAAGGCGTGCTCAAAGGATTCGAGGAGAACACCAGGCGTCTTGTGGACGGTAACCAGAGCATTGTGAAAGCGGCGGAACGTGCTGTCAGCCACGGCATCGCAGCCCCGACCGGCAAGAATGCATTGCCGCAGGTAAATCTCATTCCGCTCCCGGAATCCTCAATTCCTGAAGAATAGAGGCGCGGGGGAGAGTTCAGAAACAGTAGTTGGTGCCGAGGGATATCCAGAACGGGTCGCCGATGCCTTTGTTGAAGTTGTGGGCAATCTCGGCGGAGGCGATGAAGTTCTGATTCCAGGCAAGTTTCAAACCGAATCCGCCGGTGCTGATAAACTGGCTGGCCATATTGCGGATATATTTCTGTGCGTTTTCCGGTTTGTGACCTGCTGCTACAGCCAATGCCTGGATATCCGGCAGTGCGCTCATCTCACGGACACGGTAAGGCTGCACGATCATTCCGCAGTCGAAGAACGGATTGGCGGCTATGTAGAAGTTCTGTTTCAGAAGTCTGAAATCCACAAACTTGATACGGAGTTCGAAGTTGCCCCAGAGGTGGCCGTCGCCGATCAGACGGTTGGCATGCGTGCCTCGGATCGTGTTTGAACTGCCGAGCCCTTCTGACATCATCTGCTTGAGAACCAGAGCAGAAATGTTCTGCTGCATGTAGAAAGGCGTTTCTCCGGCCAGGCTGCCCTGATATGCCAGGTGGTAGGCAAAGACGGGATCTCCGACTTTGAATCCGAACGGAATGCTTACATAATGGCGGAAATGTGCGTTCAATTTCAGATAATTGAATCCGTCTCCGAATACGTCCGGGGAGCCATTGACATAAAATTCAGCCCATAAGCCCTTGTTCGGTGCTGTCTCGAAATCCCTGCTGTCATAAACCAGTCCGGCCTTGATTTCCAGTCTGCTGCCACCTTTTGCCTCGGACTCCTTGATTACGCCGAACTGCTTGTAGTGATGGTAGAGCGTGGATGACGCGTCGTAACCGTATTTCTTCTCGTTGATGTCTTTCATCCGGAAATTCCAGTAGCTCAGACCGCCTGCCCACTGAAGATGTGCTGTTATATTGCCCTGAAAATCAGCAAGAACGCGTATGATGTCACGGTCGGTGTAGTAGTAGGATACTTTCTTGAGCGGATCTACGCCCATAGTTCCGAAAAATGCAGCATCTGCTGCCGGAATCGTTCCGTCAGAAATCTGTGACGCGTATGACTTGTTTGAGATCAATGAATTGAAAACCGGAGTTGCAGCGCCGTTGAATCCCCAGAAACTGTACAACGGGTCATCTATATAGGTAAAACTCACTGATGACCTGACTTTGGGAATCAGAACTCTGCTGTCGTATGACAGGAACAGTCTGGTTCTGCCTTTCGTGAAATGAGAGGCCTCGTAACTTATCTTATCCCTGTAGTTAGGGTACGTGGAACCGTCTCCATAATTATAGAGGTCGCCGAAAACGCCGTATTGGAAGCCCATGTCGGAAGAAAACGTGAGACATGGCAGGATGCCGAATCCCCATCCTGTTTTCTTCTCTGAAGGACTTTTTCCTGCTTTCTGACTTTTCTCTGTTCTATTGACGTTGCCGGCATAAATATCCGAAGGCGCGCTGCCCATAATAACTGCTGTCAATGCAATCAATATCGCTTTTCTCATCACTTTTTGTGTCGTAATCGGCTGCAAAGATAAATCAATTCTTATGAAATTTGAGTCCGGCATCGAATTATTGGCGGATTTTATGTAAGTTTGCAAAATATTATTGATAAAATCTATGGCTCTGCTTATAGCTTACCTGCTCGGAACACTCGGAATTTCGTTCCTTTGCTCACTTCTGGAATCGGTGTTGATGTCAACTCCGCTATCGTTCATAACAATGAAAAAGGAGCAAGGCTACAAACCGGCTGAGAAGTTTTTCAAATTCAAATCGGACCCGGACAGGCCTTTGGCTGCGATATTGTCATTGAACACGATAGCGAACACTCTAGGTGCTGCGGCAGTGGGCCGCCAGGCGACGATTCTCTTCGGAAGCACCTGGTTCGGAATTATCTCAGCATTGACCACATTGCTCGTGCTGGTGTTTTCTGAGATTGTGCCGAAAACAATCGGAACGACATATTGGAAGAACCTGATGGGCTTCGTGACTTCGGTGATTTCTTTCCTGATGGTGCTGATGTGGCCGCTTGTGATTATGGTCCAGTTGATTACCAAGATGTTGAGCAAGAATGATGACGAGGCGACAGTCAGCAGGGATGAAGTGACTGCCATGGCCAACATAGGTGCGGAGGAAGGTGTGATTGATTCTGACGAGAACAAGGTCATACAGAATATCATGAAACTGGACAATGTCCAGGCCTGCGATGTGATGACTCCGAGAATCGTGGCGATGACAGCGCAGGAGAACATGACATTGAAGAATTTCTACAAGAACGAGACATATCTGCATTTCTCCAGGATCCCTGTTTATGCTGACTCACCGGAATACATTACCGGCTACATTCTCCTGAGCGATGCCCTCGAGGGGCTTGCTGACGATGAGTTCGACAAGAGGCTGGTGGAGCTGAAGCGTCCGATTTCTTTCTTCAAAGAGGAGGATTCCTGCGGCCATATCTGGGAGGAACTGCTCAAGAAGCACGAGCAGATGGCTCTCATCATTGACGAATACGGCTGTTTCCAGGGCATTATCACCCTTGAGGATATCATTGAGACCATCCTCGGTCTGGAAATCATAGATGAGAATGACCAGGCAACTGACATGCAGCAGTTTGCCCGCGAACGCTGGGAGCGTCGCCAAAAAAGATTCCGCCCTATCGTCCTTCCGAAAGAAGAAGATAGCGATAATGCTTAGGGCGGGTTGCCGAAACCTTCGTCGAGATTGTCCATCTGTTCCGGAATACTATTCGGATTTGTCTTTTGTTTTTCCTGTACAGATCAATAAGCTTGTTTCATCGAAATATCCGGGATGTGTGCGTTCAAACTCTTTCATGCATTCTATTCCTTTGCGGTACACCTCGGCATAGAAGGCTTTGCGTTCTTTTATGTCTGCAGTATGGCCTTTAGTTAACTCTGCCCATTCATGTTCGTCTACGTTAATCACGTCGTTCACGTACTCCTGTTCGAATCCGTTTTCGAAGAGTGAAATGATTGTTTTCTTACGAATCTCATCTTCATCATAGCCGTAAATTCGTAATGCCTTCTGATAGGACTCACAAAAACCTTCAATGTGTCCTATAACGCAGCTGTTACATATGCTCGCGACAAAATCTTGCCTTTTGAATTTTTTTGCGGCTTCATAAAGCTGCATGTCAAGATCATCCATAATGCCTAATGTTTAGTAATCCTTAAAAAATCAACTTGGTAATGCTTTATTAACCACGATTATTAAAATGTTATTTTAAGTATTTGCGTAAAAGTATAAAATATCATTTAAAATAACAATGCGTCTATCTTCGTGTCTTTCAACTTCTGTTTCAATTCCATTCCGACAGATCGCCATGAAGGCATCTTCGGCAGAAATCAGATAATTGCTGCGATGACGTGGAAAACGTCAGTTGAAAGGTCGGACTTGGATTTTCTGGTATCAATTCATATATTTGTCTTTTATGAGCGATAGAGAATACATAAATTCTTTCTCGGATTTTCTTTTCTGGGATGTGGAAAAGGATTCCATAGATTTGGAGTCCAATGCGCCTTTTGTGGTAAGCCGTGTCCTGGAATTAGGAAGATTCAATGACTGGAGGCTTTTGGTCGGCAAATATGGAATTCCACGCATAGCTGAAATCGCCCAAAATTTGCGGACTTTAGACCCAAAAGCTCTTTCATTCATTTGTGCGCTGACTTCCATCCCTAAAGAATCATTCAGATGTTACACTACGAAACCATCTACCCAAACACAATTGATCATATAAGATGCAAATTTCATCTTTCAGTATTTTGAAATTAATATATAATTGGTTAATTTTGAGAATATTAACTAATAATCAATTATATTATGCCAAAAGATCTGATGAAGTATGAATGCCTCAGATGCGGATGGATTTATGATCCGGCTGAGGGTGATCCCGATAGCGGGATAAAACCTGGTACACCTTTCAAAGATATCCCGAATTCGTGGAAATGCCCGGTATGCGGCGCATCGAAATCCGATTTCGCTCCATATCCGGAAGACTGATAACTTCAAGAAAGTCGATCGCCATGCGGTCGACTTTCTTTATGTCATTTCCGTCTTACAAAATGGGCTCAGGGGGAAAACCCTGTGTTTAGGATAAC
>ULNS01011320.1_pt1 | contig 29215 bp, 24 predicted proteins | sample 1951981 | NCBI WGS metagenome assembly ULNS01 (sample SAMEA4835583, study PRJEB28245) | human gut metagenome | biome: gut microbiome; material: fecal sample | place: Denmark | collected 2008
CAGCCTGAAGATTATTAATCTTACAGCGGATGAGCCTATCTGCGTTTACCGTTGCACCTATATCCGTGGTTCAACTGAAACATAATAACTCTTTCGGCGTGGATAAGTTGGTGTATCCGGGCGTATGCGATACGCCCCTACATTGGCTGTTTGCGGACATCCATTAAAAAAATAAAGAATGGCAAGAAGTATTGCCATTCTTTATTTTGCGACAGCCTCGCTTTTATTACGTCAAAAAGCGAATTTATGCTTCAGCCGGAGCTTCGGTAGCAGGTGCTTCTTCAGCCGGAGTTTCTTCTGCGGTAGCAGCTTCAGCTTCTGCCTTAGCGGCAGCTTCAGCAGCTTTCTTTTCAGCTACTTTCTTAGCAATTTCTTCATTGATTTTCTTTTCTGCTTCCAGACGTTCTTTAACGGCTGCTTGTTTGGTTTCTTCTGCTTTAGCCTTTATTGCGGCCAAATTAGCTTGTTTGTTTTCTTTCCAAGCGCTGAAGCGAGCCTGTGCTGTAGCTTCATCGAATGCGCCTTTTGCAACACCACCCTGCAAGTGTTTCATCATATAAACACCTTCGCGAGACAAGATGTTACGTACAGTATCTGTAGGTTGTGCACCTACTTTTACCCAATACAATGCACGGTCGAAATTCAAATCTACTGTGGCAGGATTGGTATTGGGGTTGTATGTACCAACTTTTTCAATAAATCTACCATCACGTGGTGCTCTTGAGTCTGCAATAACAATTGAATAAAACGCATATCCTTTGCGTCCGTTTCTTTGCAATCTGATTTTTGTTGCCATCTTTAAATATAAAGTTTAGTAAATAATAAAATGATTTGAATTATACTAATAACTCGTATTAGCGGCTGCAAAGGTAATGCTTTTTATTTGATTGGCAAAGCATTGGTTCAGATTTTAAAAAACTGTTGTGAATTTCTTCAAAAAGTTTTCATGCCTTGATGCATTTGTCTTCACTATTCTTGGGGATTTGCCGGATGTCTTCAAGATTCCTACAACATCCGTATCTATTTTTGCCGGAAAAACGGTATCAATATGATTCGGATATGTTTTATTTTAGTCTTTTCCTTTTGTATCCTTACGGCAGGAGGGCAGCAAATGTCTCATGATTTGTCTTATTATGCAGAAGCTGCACGGAATTACAGCCCCTTGCTCCACGATTACCGCAACCAACTGCAAATCGAGCAGGCGGAACTCCGGCGGCTGAAGACGCTGTACACCCGTTCACGGCTGGAGCTGAACGGGGATTACCTGTTCGTACCCGTCCTGACCAAAGACGGAGGGACGACTTCTTTCCGATGGAACGCACAGGATGCCACGGATTATTACGGCTACGACTTGGGCGAGAGCAGCGGGCACCTGCATACCGGAGCCACGTGGACACAGCCGCTCTTGGGACATTCGTCTTACAAAGTGGCACAGGAACAATCCCGCATCAATATGGATATGGTTCGCAACCACATCCGCCTGGAAGAGAACCAACTGGAACGCGCGGTGACGGAACAGTACCGGTTGGACAGCCTGAACACGGCGGCATCGCTGCGTTCTTTCAACTTGCAGTACAAGCCGCGGCTGGACCTGTTTGTGGACGGAGGCATACAGACGGGCAGCTTCTCGCAATGGTACAGGCATTTCGGCTGGAGCGCAGGACTGACATTTACGTGGACGCTCTTCGACGGCAGGCAAAAGCGTTGGAAGGAGCGTCAGGCGGAATTACAGCAGCAAAGCATACGCATCTACCGGGACCATGCCGAATACCAACGCAGCATGAGGCTCCGCCAATGCCTGTCGGAGTTGGAGAAATATGACCGGAGGGAAAAGGCTCTGACGGAGCAACTCGCCGGATACGAACGTGTCCTGTCCGATTATGCGCGGGAGGTGGAAGCTGGGCAGGTGTCCGTGCTGGATTACCTGACCGTGCTCCGCAACAAGATACAGACGGAACGGGATGCCCTGCTGATGCGCACGAACCGGCAGCTTGTCATTGCCGCCTACAATTACTGGAACCACTAAACACAACTTGGATATGAAAGCAACTCTTTCGATTCATCAACTCTACGCCAAGCCCATCCTCTTCGTGGCGGGTCTGCCCCTGCTGCTGGTGGTGCTTCCGGCACTGATGCGGAGGATTTACCGGTGAATGGTGGGGCTTTGTGTTTGCTCCGCTTGCTGATTTTTCATACCTTCGCAAGAAAAAACTATGACATCAAAAGATTATCTTGAAAAGGTAACTATCGGGAATCTTGCCGAATTGTCGGAGAAAATCATTTTGGATGAATATAACCCTCATTGGAAACTTATGTTTCAACGTGAAAAGAGTCGGATAGAAAAAGCCTTGTGCGGAAAAGAGATTATTGTCGAACATGTCGGCTCCACCTCAGTTCCTGGATTATGCGCGAAACCGATTATCGACATTCTTCTTTTGGTACCAGATTCGGCAGATGAAACCTATTACGTGAGGTTATTGCAAGACGCAGGATATGTTCTTAGAATCCGTGAACCAGAATGGTTTGAACATCGGATGTTCAAAGGCAAATCGCCGGAAGTGAATTTGCATGTCTTTTCAATCGGATGCAAGGAAGCAGACAGAATGATAGACTTCCGTGATTGGCTGATAGCGCATGAAGATGACCGCCGTCTGTATGCAAACACGAAAAAGCACTTGGCCACCAAAGATTGGAAATATGTACAAGAGTATGCCGATGCGAAGTCAGAAGTAGTGAAAGAAATATTCCGGCATATTTTTGCCCGGTAGAGTCCTTCGGGGAGCCGACGGTGTAAATCTGTTTTTGATGAGGCTTAGTGTTTGCTCCGCTTGCTGATTTTTTCTATCTTCGCATGCAAACTTCCAAAATTTAGATATGATTACCGAAAAAGATGCTATTGATTTAATCATGCTTGCCGAAGAATTGGAGATAAATGTTTTCATTGACGGCGGCTGGGGTGTAGATGCATTGTTAGGCGAACAAACGAGAGAACATCAAGACATTGACTTGTTTGTGGAAGAAAGGCAGGCTGTGCGTTTCATTCATGCTTTACATCAACAGGGATTCAAGGAACGGACAGAAACATATTCCACTCCGCAGCACATCGTTTTCGCAGATGCGGATAGGCGGACGGTGGACTTGCATTTGTTTACATATACTTCGGAACGGAAGATTGTTTTTGAAGGAGCAATTTATCCGGCGGACACGTTCAATGGAGAAGGCTGTATCGGCAGAAAGAAAGTGTCGTGTATTCCTCCCCAGGCACAGGTCGCTTTCCACACAGGATATGTTTTTGATGAAAACGATATTAAAGATGTGCTTGCCTTGTGCTACCATTTCCATATTCCTATCCCTGAAGAATACAAGCCTTATGCTAAGTAATCCGCCCCCATCCGAAGCTCCGACAAATCTTACAGGAGAAAGTACTATTCCCGGCAGAGGCTTTTCTGCTTTCTTCAAAATTCCTACAAAATCCGCACCTACCTTTGCGCAGATACAATAACTTTGCAACCGACTTAAAAACAGGAAAGCGATTATGTGGAAATACTATGCACTGCTGTCCGCCCTCTTTGCCGCGCTGACCGCTATTTTCGCCAAGGTGGGCGTGAAGGACATTAATTCAGATTTGGCTACGGCTATCCGCACCACCGTCATCCTGCTGCTGACGTGGGGCATCGTGCTCTTCGGGCAGCACGTGGGCGAGATAAGGGAGATACCGCGTCATGCCTGGCTCTTCCTCGTGCTGAGCGGCGTGGCGACGGGGCTGTCGTGGCTCTTCTACTTCAAGGCGTTGCAGACGGGCGACGTGTCGCGCGTGGCGCCGATAGACAAGCTGAGCGTCGTCATCACCATCTGCCTGTCGTTCCTGTTTCTGAAGGAACCGGTCAGCCTGCGGGTGGTAGTGGGCGCGCTGCTGATTACGGGCGGAAGCATCCTTATGTTACTGAAATAAGCACGGGTCAGCTATTGTGGATAATCCGTTCTTTTACTTTGTTCCATGCATTCGTATGGAAGAGGCAACAACGGTCCATTGTCTGATACATCTCTTTGAAACGGCTTGCCGGAATCACAAAACTCAGCACATTGCTTTCTACATGAGGGCGCACGGAAGGGTCGAGCAGACCTATAAACGTACGACGGCCGCCTGTTCTGTTTTCTTTTACGGCTTGGGCTACAACTGATGAACAGCCTGAGCCGAAAATGCAGGAGACAGCATCATCGGCGTTATTGTCGAAGAATGCCCAAGTTGCCAGTCCTGACAGCATGTCGGGAGTAGCAAAAAACAAAATCCCTTCCATGGGTTCAAAACTCTCTACGCGGTCAATCCGTATGAAATTAAGATACTTTTTAGTAGCCGGCCGTATATCAAGCTGTTCAATGCACGTTATCACATCTTCTGGAGAAGCCTTGTAGCGTTCTTTATGTGACACAAAGCCGGGCACATGCTCAGGCATCGGCGCAAAGGCGGTATAGAGCTTGCCTCCGCCACAACCGATGGTCTCGGCATTCAGGCTAAGCCCTTTCCCTTTTCTCGCGGCATCCATTCCCTTAAAGAGACAACCGTTTATCTTATCTGTATCTGCCACCGGTTCGTTATCATAATAGAACAGAAGCGGAAGTTCCGCCGTTTCACCAAAAGCCTGGCGGTATTTGCTGATGAATGTCTGAGTATCCATATCTTTTTCAGTATAAGTAGTTTTGTGGGTAAATATAGTGAAAAATTCGATTCTTCTTCAATATATCTTCACATTTCCCTATTACCTTTGCTTCCATGTTTATTCATCAAACGCAATGAAACTGCTGATAATCGAAGACGAAAGGGAGCTGTCGGCCCTTCATCGGTAACGTGGGCAAGGCGGTGTCGAAGGCAGGGATGGCAGAGTATCCCAGCGGCGACATGGCGGATATGCTGGACAATCACGACTTCGTCTACACGCACATCAAGAACTTGAAGGCGAAGCTGGCGGAGGTGGGTGTGAGGGATTGCGTCAAGAATGTGTATCGCGGTGTTGCTGCTTGCCAAGATAGACAACCGCCAGTACGAACAGATGGAAACCATCAGTTTGGGCGATTTTCTCGACAGACTGCTGCCTTCATTGGAATGCCTTATGGGAAACATCGTTCTCCGCAAAGATTTCCAGACTTCGCTGATGATACGTGCCAACCGCACCCTTCTGGAAAGTCTCGTGAATAATCTTGTGGTGAATGCTGTCCGCCATAACCGTCCGAATGGGGACATCACTCTTGTTCTGACCGGCAGGCAGCTTATCGTATCGAACACTTCCGATGAGCCGGAATTGGACGCCCGGCAGGTATTCAATCGCTTCTACCGCCCGTCAGAAAAAACAAAAGGTAATGGATTAGGACTGGCGATAGTGAAAGCGGTTTGCGAATACCATGGATGGAAAGTGAACTACTGGTATGAAAATAACAGGCATTGTTTTGCGGTGAATTTTTAGTTCCTATGTTTGTAAAATGTGCTAGCAAAATAGCATAAAGCCAAGAGAAACTGTTTTGAATTTCTCCAAAAAGTTTTTCTTGTCTTGATGTGTTCGTTTCGTGTGTGCTTTGGGCGATTTATTTGGCAAAGCCTGTCCTATTGCGTTTTCATGAGAACATGCTGATAAATGTCAACATTCATTTTATTGACATTTGGCTTCGCTTTGGCTTGTGGTCTATAGGGTTATAAATAATTTTGCTTCCTGTTGAACGGGTACTTTCTTCTGTTCCAGTCGAGGGAAACGTGCCGTGTTCCAAATGATAAAATACCGGAGCCAAAATACTGTCGGCTGGTGTGCCGAACTCTCCTAAATTGGCAGTTAAGTCTTCAGATGAAACATAATCAGGTTGCAGCCCGTCAGTATAATAATCGTAAAAGTTTTCCGAGTTAGCTGTATATGAGGTGGTTAACCAGAATTCCAGTTGTGGGTAAGCTTCATTGGTAAACAGGCTCTGTGCTACATTCTTTCCAAAGGTGGCAGTACCTACTTGTAATAGCTTATCACCTAAATATGGGCGCAAGGTATTGATAACAATTTCGGATGCCGAGGCTGTATTAGAGGTGGTGATGACGTACAGGTGGTCATAATTCAGATTGGTTACCCCTTGCAGCAGGCTGGCATCAAAAGTATAGGTCTGTGTCTGAGGATCAGTCTTGTCATTAAATACCATTGTAAGCCACGGTTGTCCCATTGCACCTTGTGGGGCAAGGATGGTACTAAGCAATTGGGCGGTGGATACATAGCCACCCGGATTGTAGCGAAGGTCGAGGATGATGTCGGATGGTGACTGGGCGGCAGCTTCGTTGAAGGCTGCTTTCAGTGATTCTTCGTCGTCCGTTTCAAATCCATTGTAGAGGATATAAAAAGCTTTTTTGCTTCCGGCGGTTATGGTCTTATAGGTAAATACGCTGGGTTGTTCGATGATTCGGGGAGCAGGCATGTCAACGTAGGATGTATCCGGCTGTCCATCTACTTCTGTAGCTACCCGGTAGCGGCAGGAGCTGCTGGGACGCTGGAAGAAAGATTCGAAGTTACTTGTATTCAAAGCCCGGTCGTTCACGCTTACCACCCAGTCGTTGCGTTTTAGTCCCACTTCAGACGCTGGAGAATCAGGATACACATATAATATATGTACTACATAGTCACCGTTGGTATTGCGTATCAATGAGCCTTCCAATCCGAAAGTGGGGTAAGCACTTTGTACACGTGAAACATTTACCGAATCAATGTGGGAAAACACGCTTCCATTTTTCTGGTCCTGTGAAGAAACAACCGACTGGAGAAATGTTTCGGGCTTATCGAAGAAGTTCAGTCCTTCTTCGGTGGGAAGGTCTTCGTAAAACAGGTAATGTTGTTGCATGGTTTCGTACATCCACGTTTTTGGCCCGATGAGGGCATAATATTCCCCCGAGCGGTCTTGTCCGCACGATGCAAGGAATAAGGCAGATGCAAGCATGCATAGCGCATGGATGTGGAATAGGCTTCTTTTCATGATGCAGGCTTTTATTTCATGGTAAACGAGTTTTGTCCGATCATATTGCCGTCGGCAAAGATATAGACCGTATAGGTACCTGCAGGAAGGTATTCTTCCACGTCCCAATAGACGGTAACGCTTTGTTCTTCTCCGGTATATTCAATATACTTTTTAATGGAGTAAGTAATTTCACGGTCTTCGTAGGCAAAGGTGGTATTGCCTTTCGAGAGGATGTCATTGTCGGGCTTGGCAATGCGGATGTAGATTGTTTTGTTGCCCGTTTCGGCAGTGATGTTCTTTACGATGGTGAACGAGATAGCAATTTTTTTCACGTCTTTCACCTTTCGTGCTTTCTTGCCACGTTTATTCATCGGTAGTGCAGAGATGTTGGTGGCATCCAGTTGGGCTGCTAGCGATACCTTTTCGTTCAGGTTTTTCTTTTCTTGCGAGAGGGTATTGATTTGCGCTGTGGCAGCTGAGTATTTGCTTTTCACTTCCTGATTTTCTTCCATCAGTGCAGCGTTGAGCCGGTTGAGCGAGTCAATTTGGATCACGTAGGTACGCAGCACGGCACGTACGGTTTTCAATTCTTTCTTCAACCGCAATATTTCGGCAGCATTGGTTGTCTTCACCTGCCGCAGTTCTTCCAATAACCGTTGGGTCTTCAACTTTTCACTTTCCAGTTTTTCACGAAGCGAATCGTTGTTGATCTGCACCTGAAGTTCATCGTATTGTGTAGCAAACGCGCTATATTCATTTTCCATTTCTTGTTTTTCTACGGCAAACACTTCGGCCATTTCCTTATTTTTCCGGTATTCGTTCACGGCAAGGAAAGAAACGCCTGCAACAATGACAATCAATAGAATAATCGCTCCAACTAATTTTTTATTTTTTTCCATAGACTCTTGAGTTTGGGCGCAAAATTACAACATTTTGCACAGATGTAGTCTTTTGGGCTGATAAAAAACTATAATGGGGATGAGTTCATGCGTTTTAAGTTTTTGAGTTTTTAAGTTTTTGGGTTTTGGGGGGTGTTTGCTGATTCTGCCTCACTGGTTATTGGGAGTAGCTCTTAAAAACTCATCCTACATCATCACACAAAACTCAAAACAGACTTTTAAAGGCCTGCCAACTTGGCTGGAACACCTTCATCTCCTGCTTCCCAATGCAAAAGGGGAAGTCCGTTGTACTCGCCTTGCTGCTTGTCTACCCAGGCATTCAAGGCATCCAAAAGGGTTTCGCCCGTATCGGTAACGGTGAAATCAGTATCGTAAGTATAGATGGTGCTTTTGTCTTTGATGTTGGTGAAATTCTTGTAAACAGGATCGGAGGTGCATGTTACCGGGTAATAACAATATTGAAATATCGTTTTTGTTGTTGCAACTCTATGACTAAAATAACCAAATTCCGTATTGCCCACATACATTAAATCCCCTGCATAACAATTAAGAAGGCAGTTTTCGTCATTTCCACTACGATGAAAAATTCCTCCAGTTTGCGATGCTTTGTTAAAATGACACGCGTATACATAGCTATTGAGTATTTGGGAATAATTATAGTTACATAATCCCCCTGCACTATATAATGTTCCCTCAAAATTGACATTATATGATGAGCAGTTGGCAATAATGCCATAATTTTCACTTACTAATCCTCCAGCGTAACCCAATGTCCAGTCCTTGATACTACATGACTTTACATGACATCCGGTAATAATCCCTTCATTCAATCCTACCATCATTCCTTCAAAATAAGGCTCATTAGAAATCTGAGGATTGGTATAGGAACAGTTTTCTAAAGTCAAATTCTTTACAATTCCTCGCTCGCCTATGTATCCGAATAGTCCCTGATGTTTAGTGTCCTCCGGAGTAATCAAACGTAGATTGGAAAGCGAATGCCCTTGACCGTCAAAACATTTATTAAAAGATTTGCTTTTACCCAATGCTGTCGACTTACACCCTATCGGCTGCACTTGCTCACTTTGCTCTTCTGTGAACTCAATGTCCGCACAAAGGAAATAGGTCATGACGCCATCTACTTCATGTCCGAAATCGTCCAGCGTGTAGCCTTCGTATTCCATTCCGTTTATCAGATGGGAGAATGCGATAAATTCTTCTGCGGTGTAGATGCCGGTTTCTTTTTCTTTGGAAATAAGCCGGTAGGTATATTGGTGTCCCGAAATGAAAGATTGTGTCGGAGTGGTGAGCTGTAGTTCACCTTCGGGGGTGACAAGCCTGATGTCGACAGAAACATTGTCGGCAGGAGGTATGAAAAGTGTATACATACGGTCGGTTCGTTTTTCGAAAGAAACGGTAGGTGCCGGAGTTTCTGCAAATGTGAATGTTCGGGTGTGAGGCTCTATGCTTGCCAGTCGGACGGATGGAGTAAAACGGATGTTTTGCATCTGTGTATGGATTGATTCATCTGTCTCAAAAGTGATTTTGGCAAAGAGATGTTCGAATTGCAGTTCGACTGGTTTGCCGTAGGGCGTTTCTTGAGCTGCATATAAGATGTCTTTCAGATTTCCTTCCTTATCGTAAAGTTCTTGTTGGGTTGATGCGAATGCCGGATAGTAGACGACAACCGATGCATCATTTCCGCTTTTATCCCAGTACAATGGACTCTCAGGATGCCATTCCCCATCTTGATAAGTCAGGGCGATATTGTTGGCGTTTATTCCTCCCTGACAGAAAAGGGAGGCATTGTCGCCTGCGGTGAAGATATTTTTTCCTTCATTGTTCCGGGTCATCCCTTCCAATTGGTTTCCTTGGATGGAGACTGTTATAAGTGAGTTGTCCATAAGTTGTTCTTCCTGGCATCCGACAAGCAGGCAAGCAAGGAGGATGATATATAGCTGTTTCATGGCATTCGGTATATTGTTGTTTTTAAAATATAACGCAAGAGCATTATTTTGTTTACCCCCGTTCCCTGTTTTTTACCAGCTGATTATGCGAATCGGGAGTTGACAACGGATTCTTGTGATGCTATCATAGAACACAGACTACACAAGAATACACAGAAGAACAGGTCAATAATCAATATGCTGATGTGAGAATAAATTGGCACATTGCCCTATTATTCATTGGCACATTAAAATAAAATCTGTGTCTTTCCGTGTTGTCTGTGTTCCATTAAAATGCACAAATAAATACCGCGTGAAGTATAACTCCTAAACGAAGTGATAACTTCTGTGAAACATAACGACGTTTAACACCTGATTCGCATAAATCAAAAACCGGCGCGCATCCCTGCGAACCGGTTCCTTAGATTTACTAATTTAAGTAAAATGTGTGTGGGGACGCTTCCCCACGGTTTTGATAGAGATATAAATTAAGTTCTTGGCGAACTTAATGCCTTGTTATCGTTTTTTTAATATAATCAAGCTGACTTCTCCATCGTCTTCCGCATCGTTTACCAAGGTTTGGAACGTTCTCGTCTCTTGGTAAATGATTTCTTCGTCTGGGTTCAGGGCATTGTAATAGATGGTCAGCTCTTCATCCATCGTAAAGTCGTATTCCGAACGGAGGTCTATCTGGTAGCTTGCTACGTTATTATCATCATCTACACTTTCCACCGTAATGATGCCCACACGCGTACCGTTTTTCCGCTCCAAGGTGATAAATGAATTTGTGGCTAACTTCGCATCATCTCCAGCTAATGTTATTGTTCCTCTAATCGGTCGGTTTGTAAATGTAGCCGAAGCCGGAGCGAACAGGGCTGTATTGTCTATGGCGTTTATCGTTACTGTTTCTCCATTCGCGATGCGGTTGGTCTGGAAATGCAATGTAACCGTTTCTACATTAGAACCTTGCGGTATTGTAAAGTTATATCCGCCTTCCGCTTCGTTCAATTCATAAATATTGCCCGATGCCGGAACTAAATTTTTAGTCGCGATAAAGAAAGTAGCATCGTTATATTGTACAGCTTCTTGCGGAATACTGAACGAAATATCGACAGGCTGGTTCAATCCGTATCGTGCCGTATTGTTATCACCTACTGTAAATCCATCGAATGTAAACCGTTCGGGATTAGCTTTCAGTTCCACTCCGGCAGACTTGTATAAGTATTGTTCATCTAAGTCGGGATTCAATCCGTTTTCTTTATCGATAGAGAAACGGATAATGTCTTCCACATCCGAAGTATTGGTTACGAAATGCAACATAAGTGATTCTGTACGGTTATTCTCAAATTCGTAATAGTAATAAGTTACGATGTTGTTGTTGGTGGGAAGTCCCAAGCTTGCGCACTCTTCCGGTGATAAATAGAAATCATCGGTAGGTTTTGCAACGGCTGTAGCTACACGCATGATTGTATTCCTTTGCGGTGCAGAGGCTCTATCATTTGCTTTAAAATTCAATGTAATCGTAATAGGTTGATTAATCGTTGGAGCAATATTCATTGTTCTAAATCCCGGATTATCCGTATCATGATTCTCTATAGCAATACGTCTGTTTGTTTGTTCGTCTTGGAACAATACCAACCGATGTGCATCATTGAAATTCTCCGCTTGTAAAAATACATGACCATGATTTTCATATTGATTCCCGTACTCGCAATTACCACCGTTCCATGTCACTCCTTGGTCTTTCCCATCACTGGTATTCAGCGTAAAGAACACTTCTTGAATGCCTGGTTGGGTTGCCGTATATACATATTTATATCCCCATGTAGTGCTTACGTTTTCATCATTTCCGTCTCCATTTTCATCGGCAATATGAAAGTTACAGTCTTCTATGATAATCGGAAGCTGTTCGCCCAAATCATCGTTGGCATTCATCTTGTTGGTAGCAATCTTGCACTCTATCGGGAAGAGTTCTGCCGGATAATTATCGGGAATCACAAAGGTCATGCTCATCGGCTCACCTTTACTCATCGGCACACCTGTAGATACCCATACCGGCTCGAAACTGAATGGCTTTACCAAGTAAACTTTTATTTGGCGGGTAAATACACCTGCATGAAGCAATAAAGTACGCACTTGCGGGTTATCTGTTGGAGTTTTTAAATCAAGTTCAATCTCATAATTGTTTCCGGTATGCGTAAGTATAGGGGCATCATCAGAAACTTCTTCACCGTCTTCTACCCATGACACTTCTACATTGTCATTCCCATTATAAGTAAAATCAATTGTTTGGTTTCCGCCTTCTGTAAATACCTGCGTTGTTCCTTCAGTAATATTCAACGTATTGGTTCCGTCTGTCAGTTCTGCAATTTCAGGGTCTACCGATACCCAAGCATTGTTGGCGGCTACCCCGTTTTTTGCATTCACAAAACCGTTTTCTCCTTCATAACCCATTGCGTCAGGAAGTCCTGTAATGCGAATCACATATTTATAGTTGCGGTAAATAGGAAGTTGCTTCTTGTTTTCGTCTACAAACATGATTTTGTAGAATTTTCTGGTTTCTTGTCCCCCTTCCTTTACCCCAATATGCATAATGGCATATACAGGTGCATCCAGCGTGTTCGGGTTTTCAAAGATATAGTGTGGGTCTCCAGCATTTTTATCACCCTGTACGGTAGTTGTTGTAGGGTCGGATGCCAAGATTTGGTATTCTTCTGTGGGTTCGGTTATATAAAGGTTATCAAAATTTGTATATACCTCTTCAAAATTAAACGGATTCTGTCCGTTCTGCGCAGCATCCGCATCGAATGGCGCAATGGTTCCCCATGCACGACGGTTGCAGATGGCATAGCCGTACACTTGTATTGTTCCTTTCAATTCTTGGGGTATTTCCCAACATACTTGCGCTTGGTTGCGATATAAAGTCACATTACCGCTTGTAGAGAATGTTTCAAGTTCTTCTGCATTGCTAAACTCTTTTCTTCCCCAATAACACATACGTCCCGATGCCGAAATGAATGAAGGTATTACCGTGGTTTCGTTACGTCCGAAGTTATCACGGTCATTGAAATCATCCAAATAGACATTCGACAAGAAATGAATGATACGGGTTGCGCCGGGTATTTCTACTTCAAACGAGTAATATCCACGACTATCTGCTGGCTGAAAATTACCTGCTTCTCTTCGTCCGATATATTCTCCCGAGCGGTTGAAGCAGAAAAGCCAAAGTGTATTAACTCCTAAACCATCGGGATCAATATCACGGGTAATTACTTGCTTAGGTTCAGGGATATGGGCAGTTACTTTCAATTTTACATCTCCGTTCTCTAAAGTAGTATTCTCCTGCACCAAAGTATCATCAGTACATGAAACTATTCCTGCCAACAAGAGCAGTCTAGTCAAAAGAATGTATAATGTTCGTTTCATAACGGTTGCTTTTTAATTTATTATCTAATATTGTGTGCACGGAATTCTGCAAGGTCTTCAGGTGAGACGTCGCGAATGCAACGGATTCTTACCTCTTTGTCTTGAGGATTATTATTTGCTGTTTCTTGTTGCCAAGAGGCAGTTGATAGAAACGTATTTGTATCAGCTGCCCAATAATGTTCATCAGTCAGTACGCCCGACATAATTTCGGGTTGGCTGTTTTGATATTGAGCGATGATTTGTAATTCCGCATAGGTCGGCATGCGCCAATCTGCCAGACGGCGTGGCTCACTTTCTCCTTCATATAGAATGTATTCTACGTATTGCCTGCAATGGTCACGCGATTCATTCCATGATAATGCTGATATATTTCCTAATTGCGAAGCTAACATGAAAGCAGGGGATACAACATAGTTGTTTTCATCTCCTGTAGCTGTTGTTATGTTTTCTCCATTGCCAGTCATCTGAGGACGTGCTACAGTATAGTCTCCGTTTGTCTGTGTTATTTGCACAACATACATCCGATTATTATTGTCAAGTTCATTGGACCTGTAATAACCCTCATCTTTATAATCTAAATCTACACGATAAATCTTTCCATGATGATAAAATTTAGATTTCATGGTCGCATTATTGCCAATATGTCCATCCAATAACTCTTTTATTAGTGGTGAAATAGTTTCTCCAGCTATCTGGTTTAATTCCCTTGGCCAACTTCCATTACGTTCGTCATCAACATACGAACATAATCCCGGTACTCCCGAAATATACTCCAACGGATATTGTACAATCGTTACATACTTAGGCCCCAAATTAGGGTCACTGCTTGTCACAAGCAGTGTGACATAACGTGCCGTTATATTGCTTGGTATATCTCCATGAAATTGGATGTTTCCTTGCAAAGCATTTTCTGTCCATTGTATGTTACAATAAGATTTAACCTCTTTTGTTTCATCAATGACAATCTCTCCATTTTCTTCGCCTTTGTGCCACTTGATAGCTTGTTTGTCTTTACGTTCTCCATTTTTGTCGATAAAATAAGCCTCAAAAATCTCAACCTTTTCCAAATAAGCAGATGAGAAGAAAGTAATGACCGTATCCGCTACATTGTGCATTTCGATAAAATCATGGCTCAATACCAGGTAACTCGGCATGTTGTCATCTACCGGAATTTCTTTTGAACCCCAATCGGCTACATTAAAGGTTGGTTTTTTTAACTCTATCGGTTCATCAATGTTTTCATTCCCCAAACGGTCTATGGTTACATTTACGGTATAGAGTTTGTTACGGTCTAAACGCAATTCATCTGCATTGTTCGAAAAGCGGATGGGTACTTTGTAATAATTGTTATGGTAATTTGGGGTCTGTCCTTCTTGCGATTCTTTTCCATACGGAATATTCAGCAATACATACGTTTCACGTTCCACGCTTTCTCCCCATTGGTTAGGATACGAATATGCATAGACAATATCAGTACGGCTTACTCCTTCACCTGACGTAGAATGTGCATTACTATAAGTTTCAGCATCCATAGAAGCCTCGCCACGCACTTCCATTTCTTGATAAGCTGCTTCATTTAAAGCCATAGCATGAGGAGCATAGTTTACTATAGCCTTCTCAAGGTCATAAAGGACTTCAATCTGATTACTTGTCATAAAATCTTCCGCATACGAGATATTTACTACAATTTTTGCAGCAGCACGTTTCAATGTCACATTAATGGTTTCATCCGCTTCATCGGTATCAGAAGGTATCCAATTTGTCTTTCCGTCCATAAAGAATTGTTTGTCGGTATAGTTGTTGTCTCCTTCTATCTCATATATTTCACCGTCTGTGTCGGTCAGGCTTTGCAACTGATCTATGGTTTTTATCCACGACAAATCTATTTCTGTTTCGTCCGGTGTTTCCGGATTATCATAATCGTGTTTGTTTGCCAAAACATAGACCGTATAAAGTGTTTGAGTGAACTGTGAACGCCAGTCGCCATCGGCCAGCAAGAAACGCCCTTGGGTATCGGGTGTCGTGGCATGGAAGTGTTTTTCTATATTTGTTCCGCCATTCGACACGAAAAAGACATCAACCGCATTTACCTTGTCTTCATTTAGAGCAGATTCCGATGCTAACGATGCACGGCTTGCCAGCGGACTTCCTTCCACTTGAAGTTGCAAAGCAAGCCCTTCCGCTTGTCCTTCCGTTTTGTCTTGGGCTGGAAAATCTTCCGTACAACTCGTTCCCCCTAAAAGGGCGAAAAGCATCATTGCCATATAGGAATAACGTATTTTCATCATTCGTCTGTTTTAATTCGTTCTTTTTTGCAAACCGTTCCATTCTTCCGATGATACTTGGCGTATCTTGATTCGAGTTTGTGTACCCGGATATGTATTATCGGGGTTTATAATCTGTTCACCGTTCTCAATTTGATCTTCCGGATGTTCTCCGTTTATCGTAGTTACGGTAATATATAATTCTGTTTCACGGATGTCGTCTACCGAAAATTCTTGATTAGGGCGGACTATAAAGGTAAATTCATTGTCTTCTTCTCCGACAACAATTCCTGATGCATCTCCTTCCAGTACGAATTGGCTACCATTGGTCAAATTGGCTGTCCATGTAGCACCTATTGGTTGAGTTATCTTAAAAGTAAAACTTAATGCCGGAATATCTACACCTCCACCGTAGACTACTGCGTATGCAGGGTCGTTCTCTGGTTCACTAACACGGGCAGTAGAGATGGGTGTTAATTCACCATCGTATGTTCCCGCATAACTAATATCGATGCTGCCTCCATCTTCCCAATCTTGAACGGTACATGATAAATACAAGGCTCCACCCTTCACCCTTGCAAATATTTTGTTCCATTCGTTTCGCTTCATGGCTGGTAGGTAGACCACTTGCTCTTTGCTTTCTCCACCGTCTGTAGTCTGATAGGTTACCGTCATTTTATAGCGGGTTGTCTCATCAGTTACTCCGGTTTGACTGGTCGGGTTGTAAGGATAAGTATAATCTTTATCTGTATCTGACCATGTGCCACCCTTCACGTTTTCTAATAGGTAGGTAGTGGTAAGAGTCAGTTTATCAAAGTTCGTTTTTTCATACGTACTGAAATTGCCTAATGCAATGTCTCCGGATAAAGATTTTTCTATAATCGCTTCTGACGAAAGAATATTCTCTTCCTTTCCATTGTATGTAATATCAGTCGGAGCCGGAGTAAGTTCACCGTTTATATATCCTTTATTAGGGATTTGCTCCAACTTGATGTTGTTTATCTTCAGGTATGCCGATTCGCTTTCTTTCGTAAAGAACAACTCCAGCTTGCTTACGGCACGTTTTGTTTCTATCGTTACGGGATAAGTATTCTTATGGTCGCTTACATTTACTGTTGCTGTTCCATAGATGGGGACTTGATTGTCTCCTGTTACGTTTTGCAAACCAGTAAATGTGGCATTCTGTATACCTGTTACAGAAGAAGATTCGGTCAAGCTAAGCCCTGTTCCGCTTTCGCTATTCAATACAGCATAAAAGTTCAACGTTGTGACCGTATTATCCAACTCGAAGACGTGTTCGTGGGTGTTCACCAGTTCACCTAAAGCATCCGAACCGGAGAACGTAGGATTATCTATTTCGTAGTAATCTACAAGCGAATTGTTTTGATCGAATATCCACACCTTCATGTCTTTGGGCGTGCTTCCGTCACCGATGTCCTTGTCTTCGGTTGCTCGGCTCATGGCAATCCCTAAGTTGACCGTGACGGTGCGGGTGCCTTCGGAGGTCTGCACGGCTTCTTCGTCCCTGCAGCCGGGGAGGGCGAGGAGGGAGAAGATACTCATTATTATATATAGGTAGCACGGTTTCATATTTCAGGAGTTATATCGTTGTAGCGGACTATCCAGTCGTTTATTATCACTTGGGTGTTAATCCAGGCGTTGTTCGAGTCGAGGAAGAACGTCATGGTGTAGGTGTCTTCGCGGTCGAGGTACTCTTGGAGCGGCATGTCGTAGTTGGCTACGGTACGGCATACCTCCAGATAGTCTATTAGGGGGATAGAGAGTACCGTTTCGCCTGTCTCGCGGTTGGAGATGGTGAGTCGCACGTCACTGTCTACCATCAGCCTGCCTGTGCTCAGTTCGGCTACTGCCATGTTTATCTGGTCGGCAGAGGGTGTGCCTTCGATATCAGCCGAACCTTGCGTCTGGTAATAAGGCATGTATGTCAGCGTGCCGTCGTTGGGAACAAGGCTGTTATCGTAAGCCATTAGTCCGTTCTCGTCGGTCACGGTAAATTCAAACAAAGAGGCATCAACCGGTCCGGCAGCTATCTGCTGGAGAATGATGCGGAAGGTGTTGGTGTTTTTCACCAACGGTACGGTGATATATTCCGTACGATCTGCTGCACGGGTCAAAACAGGTGTCTCCACGCTTCCGTGCCATAGCGGTTGGAGATAGCCTACCGAATCAATCGGTTCGCCCCATAGGGTAGTGGGATAGCGGTTGATGCGGCAAGTCAGGTCGTCTATTGCAGATATGCTTTCGGTCAGCTGGGGAACTGTAAAGCCGTTGCCGTCTTCTACGCCAGCCCATGCCACCAGACGATAATTACCTGGCTCAAGAGGAAGCAGCATGGAATAATCGGATTCGGCAAGCATATCGCCCCGGTCAGTCTGCTGGAAAGCAAGTCTGCCATCGGCATCAAAGGCATAAAGGGTTACCGAATGTACCTGGCTGGCAAAGGCATCGGCATAAAGCATGTTGTAGTCATACTTGAACTTTACCCGATACTCGGTTTCAATGGGGCAATCGTCGTCATTGTCCCAGACAGTATCGCACGAAGTTACGGGCAGAAGGGCTGCCGCAGCCAGCATTAACTTGCATGCCTTGCGGTGTATGGAGTAAAGCAGGGTCATATCTATTTACTTTTTACAATTTATGGTTTACTTTTATTTAGTGGTTGAACACTGTGCAGCATAAAGGCTACCGGTGCTCGTTGGGGTTGGGTATAGGGGCGGGTAAACCCGCCCCTACTGATTTTATTAATTATGATATTAGAACTCTATGTCGCTGTAGCGGACAATCCACGGTTCCATTTGAACTGTTACTTTCAACGCAGCTTCGCTTGATTCGTTTTCCGTATTCGGAGTCGGATCTACAAACGGAGCACCGATGGTTGAGATTTCGGTAACAGCCAATGAATAGATATTGTTACGCATGATTGCGAACTCCATATTACCTAATTCTGTCGGTTTACCGTTGTCGAAATGCTTGATTTCGGTAGTGTAATAGTAGCATGTATTACCATTGTACATCGTAATTTCTTCATGAGCACCTTCTGCCAGTGCTATCAAATCGTCTTTCGTTACGGTAGAAGCGGTAACCTCACCTTGATCATTGACTGTTTCTTTTGCTAACAATGCTTCAAATGCAGTAGACAAATGTGAGCCATAAGCATCCTGAATCGCATGCAGGCTTTCGAACGTATGGTTAGAATACAGATACAGACGATCTATCGGTTGGGTGCATGTTGCATCTTTCCAAACAGTAGCAACAAACGAAATACCTGTGCTTAATCCATGAACTTGATGTGCGACATCGGTTGAGTTCTCGAAGCAGTATGCCATAAACTTACCAGTTTTGTTGAGCGGATCTTTATGCTGGTCATCTGCACCGGAACCGGAAACACTACCTTGGTCTTCACCTAAAGAAGCCATTGTCTTATAGTAATTATTGCCGACAAGTGCTCCATTAGAGTATGTTAAATCCTCGCTTTCGGTTGAAACAGAAGCCAATGAGTTATAGAACCAAGTTCCTGCATTGCCGAAACCATTTTCATCATTGATATCCGTTTCGTTTTTAGCCTGCCAATACGGAGTATAAAGATAGTTCGCACCAGTCAGTGTTCCGAAAGATTGTGCCATACCACTTGCATCGGTTGTGTGGCGAACATAGAAAACACTCTTTGACAAATTAACCAAAGCATAGCCTTCCAGTCTTACATAATATTGATGCTGTGTACCTGTACCTTCACGGCTTTGCAACGTAATCGAATTTTCTTCTTCTTCCGGAGAGAAAATATCATCGCTATTTGCATCTATAGCTACATAATATCCTTTTTTGGTTTCTTCATCTGCAGCTGTATAAGTAGCAGAAGTTACTGGAGTAAGCTTCTCAAAGATAGGATAGCCTGTCGTATTACTTGCCTTTTCATTCTCTGTTTTCTGATAAACTCCTACAAATACTTCATTTCCTTCATTTCCTTCATAAAGTGCATATACCTCGTTTGCAGGTTCATAAGAATCATGTGCCAAGCAGAAAATCTTTTCAACATATTGATTTTCCTCCCAGATAGCACCATTTTCTGTAATCGGGTCTGCTGTTCCTGTAACAAAGTTTACAGGATATACGTTAGGAGTTGATAAAGGCGAACCATTGAAATCGTTCATGGTTGTTTCACGGAAAGTAATCTTCGACAATACACGTTCTACGTCAATGGTTACAGGTGCCGGATTTTCCGGAGTATTGGCTTCCGTCAATTCAACAGAATAACCTTGAGTGGGAGCATCGGCATTCAAAGATTTATTTGCCATCATAATGCCTTTGACTAGAGTTAAATCATCACCTTCCCCGGTTGTTTGCGGAACGAGTTCAGAAACAGCGTCAATATAAGTGGGTGCTTCATAATCAGGTGCAGAACCATTTTCAGTATCAACTTTCTTGTATTCCTGATTTACAATCTTATTGTAAAGTTCATTGACATCGTTTAAGTTGGTCAACTCATTATTTTGAAGTGTTTCAGTCAAATCATCAACAGGGTTAACTACAACCAAAACATTGTATCGACCTACAGCTACTCTGATAGGATCTGGATTATAATAGGTAGTACTACCTTTATCTACGATTTTAAATCCACCGTCTTTAGAACCATCTTCTGCCTCAGAAAGATCTCCGTCTACACCTGTAGAATATAATTTAGCGAAACCTACAGTTCCGCCTTCTGCAGGTGCAACAACAACCAGTGCGTCTTTGATTATATTCTCGGCAGCTGTTCCATCGTTATGATGACCACTATCATTAGCATCACCATCAGTGTCTCCTTGATTATTCGTATCGTCACCAGGTTCACCCGCAGCACGACTACTATTTCCATTTGCAGAGAACGAAATGGTCAGATAAGCCGGTGTACCGTCCCCTACAGTACCGGTATTACCGCCTTGTCCGTCGATTACATCGTCAGAGCATCCGGCAAAAGCTATTGCCGCGAATGCCAAAGCATAAAACTTAAACTTTTTCATAATCACATATAAATTAAAGTTAATAATATCCTTTTTCTTTATATGCTCTTATGACATGGTGGGAATAAGGTGGAAGAAATCCTATAATTCGTCGATAAGTTCTTGTAATGTTTTCAGCTTTCGACCTTCTTTTTTGGTCATATATACTTCGGTGAGTGCCTCACGTAAGTCTTTCACTAATTGTTCTTTAGTCATATACCCTTCTTCGGCTCCTTTTTCTGCTGCAATATCTACATGGGATAACGCACGAATAAGGGCACGGTCTTTACAATCTATCTCGTCAGTGTCTTTTATTCCTAACTGGCGGCATACCTCCATTTCTTTTTCGGTAAATGAGTTTTTATCGTCCATCTATCTGTCCTTCATAAAATTTTCATCGGTGATGTTCAAAAATTCTCTTGCTATAGCTAAGAGTTCCGCAATCCGATGGGGCGGTATGGATTCTTGTTCAGCTTTATCGTAGATATCAAGCAACAGGATTACTCCGCTCGCTTCATTTATTTCGTACACAAAGTCGATGACCCGCGCACCGTGACTTTTGCCTCGGTTTTTGCTGGCAATAGCCATACGCACTTTATGAATGCCTCTGCCAAGGTCAGTCCCTGCAACAGGGTTGGCATGAAGTTCGTTAAGCAAATTGGCATAATCCTGTTTTAATGACTTATACTTTTTACCTAACTGCTTCAATTCTTTTTCGAAATAGGGGATTGTATCAATTCTATAATTCATTGAGTAATTCCTCCGCCGATTTCAATTTCCAACCTTCTTTTTTGGCACGATACATCTGAGTAAAAGCTCTGAGGTATCTTTGTTCCAGCTCTTCCTTGCTGATGTATTCCTCTTCATCCTCCTCTTCCTGCGCCTTGCTTGCCGCCTTCTTTACCGCTGCCAAGGCACGGTTGAGTGAGCGTTGTACTTTTTGGATTACATCAATGTCGTCCACGTTCCGCAATTCGTTTATCAATGCTTCGCGTTGCATGGCTAATGCAGAATTCTCCGTCATGGCTTTATCCTCCTCATTATTACATTTATAATCTGTATGCAAAGTTACAAATTATTCTTTTATTCCCACTATGTCAAAGAGCGTTATTTTTTCAGTTGACAAGGTTTCAGTTGACAAGTTGACAAGGCTTTAGATACAAGGTTCGTTTTGCTATTTAAAACCTTGTCAACTTGTCAACTGATGCCTTGTTACCTAATGTATTTCAGATTCTCTTCCGCCTCACGGATGCCGGCTTGCGCGGCACGTTGTAGGCAGGGGAGCGCTTCGTCATAGCGTTCCAAGAGAATCAACGCTACGCCTCGGGCGTTATCGGCTTGAGGGCTGTTGCCCGCTTTCTCCAAGTATCGTAATGCCTGTTCCGCCTCTTTCCGTTCCAAAAGCGCATTGGCGGCGTTGAGGTTTGCTGTCGGGTCATCGGGATACATGCGGACGGCTACGTCGAATACGTGGTTGAACTCCTCGCTGCCGGGCTGGTAGGTCTGTGCTACGGCAAACATCTCCTGCAGGCTGAGGTTTTGCGGACGAGTCTTGATGACCTCTTTTGCTTCTTCCACGTTGAAGCCACGTATTGTATAGTCTACCGTATAGTCGGTGCGCCGCAGGGCGGGATAGCAGTCTTGCAGCAAGGTGCGATAGGAAGCCGGATAAGCCGAACGGATACGTTGCTCCCTTTGGTCAAGGCTGCCTTCGCCGTCCATGATTGCCAAGATCGCCTCCTTATCTGCCAACGAACTTGTTTGCAGGTACAGGCGCAATCCTTCCCAGTTCTCTCCACCAGGTTCGGTTTGGAACAAGGCTGTGCCGAAACCATATTCTTCTATCAAGTAGTCTTTAAGTGCCTGCGTTCTGCCTTCGGACAGACGTACGTTCGACTCATATCTGCCTTCTGGCGACGCATAACCGCGCAAACAGATCTGGGTGATGCTAAAATCCTTGTCGGCACGGATGGTGTCGATGGTAGAACGTATTTTTGCCAATTCGGCAGTGTTCCGACGGTATTCGGGGTAAATCACGGTCTTGTTTACAGGGAAATCCAAGTAAGCCTCGCCGCTTAACGCACGTGTCTTGCGAGTTTCCGCCTGAGGACTGATGTACGCCAATTTCGGGACAAAGGCAAGATCGGCTTGTGCCAATGGGGTATTTCCTCCTTTTGCTACATTGCCGCATCCGCATACGTCTTCAGATACCGAAAGACCTGCATTATTCATCCATTGTTTGTAGGGTAGGGCAATACGGTAGTCAACAGAAGCCCCTTCAGGATTCTGCGGCTTGCCGTTATGCTTGATGACGGCATAAGGATTTTCGGCGTAAAGCGACTCTTCGTTGCGTTGGTAATAGATGTAACGCCGGCGCCCCATCACCTCAATGGCAGGAAGCCATTGCCAGTCCTCGCCCTGAGCAAAGAGCGGAGCCAGCACCACGGAACGGTTGCGTCCCACCTCCATTTCGGAGAGGTCGATGTTCATCTGTATCACCACGCTGTCGCGCTGTTTGTTGATTTCCACACCGCTCACCTTTGCTCCGCTTGACAGACGCTGCACGCCTTGGGCAGCTGCCGGCATCAGCGGAAGCAGTGACAACAAGCTATATAAACAGATTGTTTTCATGTTTCTCGTTCCTCCTTTTAAAATACATAAATCAGATTGATTGCCGCTTTTGTAGGTCCGAAGTAGTTGTGGGATTTGTTCTCTTCCAACAAGTCACCGCAATGGGGGCATTCGTATTTGTCGTACTGGCTATACACGTAACCGATGCCGATTTCCGCCTCTACGCTCCAATGCTTGGAAAGCATCCATTGGTATCCGTAAACGATACCCGCTCCCAGCATCCAGCCTTCGAATCGATGGTCTTGCAGTTGGCTGAAATCGGTGCCCAAGAAAGTGAAATCGGTATTCCAGTTGCCCATGTTGTAGATGCCGCCCAAGAGATGCGCACCCACGAAATGACCGTTAAAGGTCTCGCAGAACCAATAACGTGCCTCGGGCTGGAAAGAAAGTTGCTTCCACTTCTTGTTGTCGGAAAAAGACCAAGGATTCCAGTTGGCTGACACATCTAAGGTCCATTTGGGGGCCAGACGAGTTTCAGCACCAATGTTTATCGTAGTGGTTGCATCATAAAATAGATTCGTTTTCACAGCCCAATCTTGTGCAAATGCCGAAAGGTTGCAGCACAAGAGAAGAATAGACAGTAAGCGTTTCATAATATATTGTAATTCTTTATTTTTTCCTTTCATCTGAGATACAAAACCGCATTTTATGCTGTATCTTTGTATTCCTATCCTCTTCGACTATATCTCCGAAAAAATCCTTTGTCTTGTCTGTCTTTTGTCCCTGCAAACATAGATATAATATTTTAATCATCAAAATAAATTCATTGTTTTTTTCAAAAAAATAAAATAAAATTCTTCTAGGAGTGCTGTAGCGAGGGTAGCATAGTGGAGGAGGTACACCTTATTTGATATAATGCGAATCGGGAGTTAAAAGGGAGTTGGAAGAAATTATTGTCCGCAGGTGGGTTGGAAGTTTGGCGGTCAGTACATTTGTATCGGTTTCAGAGGCAGGAATATTGCTCTGGAAAGTAAGATATACTTCAACTGCGAATGAATATATACTTCAACTGCGAATGAATATATACTTCAACCGCGAATGAATATATACTTCAACTGCAGATGAAGATATACTGCAATCAGATGGGGATATTTTAGGGGCAGGAGGACATTGCTTTGGGATAATCGAATGTTATTTTGATGCGCCTTCGGAATGTGTCCACTTATCCATGTGGATGTATTCAGGGCGTATGCGATACGCCCCTACAGCAAAAAGCGCTGCTTACCTTCACAGGCGAGCAGCGCAGCTACAATACAAAATACAAATACAACTAAACGAGATATTATTATAAAACGTCCTGTTTTATACAATTCCTTGTGCCATCATGGCGTGTGCCACTTTCATGAATCCGGCAATGTTGGCACCTTTTACATAATTGATGTAACCGTCAGGCTCGGTGCCGTACTTCACACATTGTTCGTGGATGTTGTGCATAATCTGATGCAACTTGTCGTCTACTTCCTGTGCGGTCCAGCTGATGTGCATGGCGTTCTGGCTCATTTCGAGTCCCGAGGTCGCTACACCTCCTGCATTGACGGCTTTTCCCGGTGCATACATCACCTTGTTTTCGATGAATGCATCGATGGCTTCGGGTGTGCAACCCATGTTGGAAATTTCTCCGACACAAAGAACGGAATTTTTTATCAAATTACAAGCGTCTTCGCCATTTAATTCGTTCTGAGTGGCGCAAGGAAGTGCGATATCTACCTTTACTTCCCACGGACGGCGTCCCGGATAGAAGGTTGCGCCCGGATATTTTTCGGCATAGGGTGCTACCACATCGTTTCCCGAAGCGCGGAGTTCGAGCATGTAGTCTATCTTTTCACCGCTTACTCCGTCGGGGTCGTAAATATATCCGTCGGGACCGGAAAGGGTGACTACCTTAGCTCCTAACTGGTTGGCTTTCGTTACGGCTCCCCATGCTACGTTGCCGAAACCTGATACGGCGATGGTTTTGCCCTTGATGTCGATGCCTTTCTTGTCGAGCATGTGTTTTACGAAGTACAGTCCGCCGAAACCTGTGGCTTCGGGACGGATAAGCGAACCGCCATATTCAAGTCCTTTGCCTGTAAAGGTGCCGGTAAATTCGTGTGTCAGTTTCTTGTACATGCCGAACATGTATCCAACCTCGCGTCCGCCTACGCCGATGTCGCCGGCAGGCACATCCATGTCGGGACCCAGATGGTGGTAAAGCTCCAGCATAAAGGCTTGGCAGAAGCGCATGATCTCGGCTTCGCTCTTGCCGCGCGGTGAGAAGTCGGAACCGCCTTTGGCGCCACCCATGGGCAAGGTGGTAAGGGCATTTTTGAATGTTTGTTCGAATCCTAAGAATTTCAGGATAGACAGGTTGACCGATGCGTGGAAACGGATGCCGCCTTTGTAAGGGCCGATGGCATTGTTGAATTGGACGCGATAGCCCAGGTTGACTTGCACTTTGCCTTTGTCGTCTACCCACGGCACACGGAATGTGATGATGCGGTCGGGTTCTACCAGCCGCTCGATGAGCGATACCTTTTCGAACTCGGGATGCTGGTTGTAAATATCTTCGATAGAAATCAATACCTCTTTTACGGCTTGCAAATACTCAGATTCACCGGGATGCTTGGCCTCCAGCGATGACATGATTCGGTTGATGTCCATAACTATTTATCTTTAAGGTCTGACAAAATGAAATGTTTCTTTATGCAAAGGTAGGATTTTAAACGGATAAACCAAATAATTCTGTATGAATTTATCTGTAAAAACTGATAAAAAGTTAAAAGCCGTGTGGCAGGTCATTGGCGGCAGGTAAAGTTTGTACGCCGATAAGTTGCATAAATCAAGAGAAATCCCGAAATTTGTTTGAGAAATCAAGCTTAAATCCGATAGCTATGCTCAATAAGTTAAAATTAAACCAACTCTATTTCAAGGATACCCAGTTTGTCAACCTGATGACGAAACGTATCTTTAATGTACTTCTGGTTGCCAATCCGTATGATGCTTTCATGCTGGAAGACGACGGGCGCATCGATGAGAAAATCTTTATCGAGTATATGAACCTGAGCCTTCGTTATCCGCCGCGTTTCACGCAGGTGTCTACCGAGGAAGATGCCTGGAAGCAGTTGGAAAACACCCGTTTCGAGCTGGTCATCTGTATGCCCGGCACCGATAATAGTGATACGTTTGACATCGGCAGGCAAATCAAGGAGAAATATCCGCATATTCCGCTGGTGGTTCTGACCCCGTTCTCGCACGGCATCCGCGAGCGGATGGAGCACGAAGACCTGAGTGTCTTTGAATACGTGTTCTGCTGGCTGGGGAATACCGACCTGCTGGTGTCTATCATCAAGCTGATAGAGGACAAGATGAATCTGGAGCATGATGTCAAGGAGGTGGGTGTGCAGATGATTCTGCTGGTAGAAGACTCCATACGGTTTTATTCGTCGGTATTGCCTAACCTTTACAAGTTTGTGTTGCGCCAAAGCCAGGAGTTTGCAACGGAGGCGCTGAACGAGCACCAGCGTACCTTGCGCATGCGCGGGCGTCCTAAGATTGTATTGGCACGCACTTATGAGGAGGCGTTTGACCTTTATACCCGTTATCAGAACAATACCTTGGGGATTGTTTCCGATGCGCGTTTCCCTCGAGAAGGGAAGATTGACCCGCAGGCAGGCATCCGCTTTCTTACCGAGGTGCGTAGCCGGAGTCCGTTTATCCCTTTGATTTTGCAATCGTCGGAAGCTTCGAACCGGGAGTTTGCCACCCACATTCATGCCCAGTTTGTCGACAAGAATTCCAAGAAGATGAATCTGGACTTGCGGCAGGCTGTGTCCGAGCATTTCGGCTTCGGTGATTTTGTGTTCCGTGACCCGAAGACCAAGGAGGAAGTGGCGCGGGTGCATAACTTGAAAGATTTGCAGAACGCCATTTTCTCTATCCCCGCCGACTCGCTGCTGTATCATATCGGGCGTAATCACGTGTCCCGCTGGTTGTATTCGCGTGCTATATTTCCCGTGGCAGAGTTCCTGAAGCAGATTACGTGGGAGTCGTTGCAAGACATTGATGCCCACCGGCAGATTATCTTCGAAGCCATTGTGAAATACCGTAAGATGAAAAACCAGGGTGTCGTAGCGGTATTCCAGCGCGACAGGTTCGACCGCTATTCGCACTTTGCCCGCATCGGTGACGGTTCGTTGGGAGGAAAGGGGCGCGGACTTGCCTTTATCGACAACATGGTAAAGCGTCATCCCGAGTTTGAAGAGTTTGAGAATGCCACGATAGCCATTCCGAAGACGGTGGTGCTCTGTACGGATATATTCGACGAGTTTATGGAAACCAACCAGCTCTACCAAATAGCCCTGAGCGAAGCGGATGACGAAGTGATATTGCGTGCCTTTCTGCGTGCGAAGCTGCCCGATAACCTGGTAGAGGACTTTTTCGCTTTCTTCGATGTGGTGAAGGCGCCGATAGCCATCCGTTCGTCCAGCTTGCTGGAAGACTCGCACTATCAGCCTTTTGCCGGTATCTATTCTACTTATATGATTCCGTATATGGATGACAAGTACGAACGCCTGCGGATGCTGAGCGATGCGATAAAAGGTGTATATGCTTCGGTGTTCTATAAAGACAGCAAGGCGTATATGCAGGCTACCAGCAACGTTATCGACGAGGAAAAGATGGCGGTAATCCTGCAGGAGGTAGTGGGTACGCAATACGGCGACCGTTACTATCCTGCCATATCGGGCGTGGCGCGTTCGGTCAATTATTATCCTATCAATGACGAACTTGCCGAAGAAGGTACTGTCAGCCTGGCATTGGGCTTGGGCAAATACATCGTCGACGGCGGATTGACCCTGCGTGTGTGTCCGTATCACCCTGATAAGGTGTTGCAGACCAGTGAGCTGGAGATGGCGCTTCGCGAGACACAGACCCGCTTTTATGCCCTTGACTTGAAGAACCTGGGACACGACTTTTCGCTGGATGACGGGTTCAATCTCTTGAAGCTGCCGGTGAAGGAAGCCGAGGCGGACGGTTCGCTGACATACATCGCTTCTACTTATGACCCTTATGATATGGTTATCCGCGACGGTATTTATCCCGGCGGGCGCAAGGTGATTACCTTTGCCAATATTCTTCAGCACGATGTGTTTCCTTTGGCACGTATTCTTCAGCTGGTACAGAAGTATGGTCAGGGTGAAATGCGCCGTCCGGTAGAGATTGAGTTTGCCGTTAACCTGAACGCCCAAGAGAAGTCCGGCACTTTTTATTTGCTTCAAATCCGTCCGATGGTGGATATGAAAGCCGATTTCAACGAAGACCTGGAAGCCATCCCCGCAGAGCGTTTGTTGCTGAAAAGCGAGAATGCGTTGGGGCAGGGTGTGATAGATGATATGCAAGATGTGATTTATGTGAAGACGGAAGGTTATTCGGCTTCGAACAACCAGCTGATAGCCTATGATATCGAGAAACTGAACCGGCGTTTCCTTGACGAAGGCAAGCACTATGTCCTGGTAGGTCCGGGCAGGTGGGGAAGCAGTGATACCTGGCTGGGTATTCCTGTGAAGTGGCCCAATATTTCGGCGGCACGTATTATCGTTGAGGCTGGTCTCACCAATTACCGTGTCGACCCTAGCCAGGGTACGCATTTCTTCCAGAACCTCACGTCATTCGGGGTAGGCTATTTTACCATCAATGCTTATTGCGGCGACGGGGTGTTCAATCAGGAATTGCTGGATGCCATGCCTGCTGTGGAAGAGACGAAATTTATCCGTTGGGTGCATTTCGACAAGCCGCTTACGGCAAAGATGAACGGGAAGAAGAAGCTGGGAGTGGTGGAATTGCCGGAATGAGTAACCTGTTTATTATATAACTATTCACTACAGAGGCCACAGAGTGCCACAGAAGAATAGGTCAATAAACAATATGCTAATGTGAAAATAAATTAGCACATTGCCCTATTATTCATTGACACATTAAATCTGTGTCCTCTGTGGTGAGAATCATCGCACGATAAATTCAAAACAGTTCCTAAAAGAAAAGGTTGCTTCCTTTTACAGAAAGCAACCTTTTTTCGAGCCTCTTGTCGGATTCGAACCAACGAC
>ULNS01019842.1_pt1 | contig 26897 bp, 25 predicted proteins | sample 1951981 | NCBI WGS metagenome assembly ULNS01 (sample SAMEA4835583, study PRJEB28245) | human gut metagenome | biome: gut microbiome; material: fecal sample | place: Denmark | collected 2008
GTTCCTCATCATGGATGCCGGCATGAACGACCTCATCCGCCCCGCCCTCTACGGCGCCTACCACAAGATCGAGAACCTCTCCGCCCACTATGCCCGCACTGAATCAGCTGAATCAGAGGACTTAACAAGGCATCATCAGATGCCGGCCGGAGAACAGCGAAGCGGTGGCCTTGCGCTCGGGTGCGCACGCAGGCCTGATCGCCCCCTTGAAAAGGGGGTCGGGGGGATTGAAAGCGAGCGACTTTACGATATCGTCGGTCCCGTTTGCGAGTCCAGCGACGTATGGGGCGAAGGCCGCGAACTGCCCTACAGCAAGCGGGGCGACATCCTCGCCATCCGCAGCACCGGCGCCTACGGAAGCGTGATGAGCAGCCGCTACAACCTTCGGGACCTTGCCCCGGCAGTGTTCTCGGATGATTTGAAATTGAAATAAAAAAATAGAATAACATATGTTCGAAAACCTATCAGAAAGACTCGAGAGGTCATTCAAGATTCTCAAAGGAGAAGGAAAAATAACAGAAATCAATGTCGCTGAGACCGTCAAGGATATCCGCAAGGCTCTCCTCGACGCCGACGTCAGCTACAAAGTCGCCAAAGAATTCTGCGACCGCGTGAAAGACAAGGCGATGGGACAGAACGTCCTCACAGCCGTCAAACCTCAGCAGATGATGGTCAAGATCGTCCATGACGAACTGGCCGAGTTTATCGGCAGCGGTGCCCAGGACATTGACGTGAAAGGCAATCCGGGCATTGTCCTGATTTCCGGTCTCCAGGGTTCTGGTAAGACCACATTTACAGCGAAACTTGCGAACCTCTGCAAATCCAAGCGCGGAATGAAAGTGCTCCTCGCAGCCTGCGACGTATATCGTCCTGCAGCCATCGACCAGTTGAAGGTCATGGGCGAGCAGGCCGGCGTTCCGGTTTACACCGAAGAAGGCGTGAAGGATCCGGTTCAGATAGCACGCAATGCTGTCGCCAAAGCCAAGGCTGAAGGCATTTCAGTGGTGATTGTCGATACCGCGGGACGTCTGGCGGTCGATCAGGAGATGATGGACGAGATTGCTGCCATCAAGAAGGCGGTGAACCCGACGGAAACCCTGTTCGTGGTCGATGCGATGACAGGTCAGGATGCTGTGGAGACAGCCAAAGCCTTCAACGACGTCCTCGATTTCGACGGAGTTGTCCTTACCAAGATGGACGGTGATACCCGTGGCGGTGCGGCATTGTCCATCAAGGCCGTAGTGGGCAAGCCGATCAAGTTCATTTCATCCGGCGAGAAAATCGACGCCCTGGACGTATTCCATCCGGCACGTATTGCAGACCGTATCCTCGGTATGGGTGACGTCGTTACCCTAGTGGAGAAGGCCCAGGAGCAGTATGACGAGAAACAGGCACGTGAACTCAAGAAGAAACTTGCCAAGAACCAGTTCAGCCTTATGGACTTCTACAACCAGATCCAGCAGGTGAAGAAGATGGGTAATATCAAGGACCTGGCTTCCATGATTCCGGGCGTAGGCAAGGCATTGAAAGACGTGGACATTGACAACAGCGCTTTTAAGTGCGTCGAGGCGATAATCATGTCAATGACCCCTTACGAGCGTGAGCATGCCGAACTTATCAATGGCAGCAGGCGCAAGCGAATCGCAGACGGCAGCGGCACGTCCATCCAGGAGGTGAACCGTCTTCTGAAGCAGTTCGAAGGCACACGCAAGCTGATGAAGGGCGCCATGGACGGCTCTCTTGCAGCACGCATGAAGAGAAGATAACAGGTCGCCACCTATGTTGAAGTCGATATTGCTAGTCGGTGCCGGCAGTTTTGTCGGCGGCGCGCTGCGTTACGTCATATCTCTGCTGGTCAGGCCGTCCGGCGGATTCCCGCTGTCCACGTTCATTGTCAATATCGCAGGCTGTCTTCTGATCGGTCTGCTGTACGGACTGTTCTCCAGATTCTCCTCCACCTCCGGCAGCCTCTGCCTGCTTTTGACCACAGGCTTCTGCGGCGGATTCACCACCTTTTCGACTTTCGCCAATGAAAGTCTGTCAATGCTCCAGTCAGGAAACTTCCTGATGTTCGGGCTCTATGTCGCCCTAAGCATTGTCCTCGGCATTCTAGCCGCTTTCTTCGGCTACTGGCTCATTGACTTGAATTTGCAATGATTATTATTGCCCAAGGGAATTATTTAATTGATTTTACGTCAAAATTTATATTTTATGAGAAATTTTCTCATAAAACTTGAGTTTTTTATGATTTTTTCACTTATTTTGCAGAAAACGACTGATATGCTACTGAGTTTTACATTATCTAATTTCCGGTCTTTCAAGGCAAAAAAGACATTGGATTTAACAGCTGCGACAATTAAAGAATATGAGGAGTCTCTGTTCTCGACGGTTGGACTGTCCGTCCTACCTTCTGCGGTGCTGTACGGAGCCAATTCAAGCGGGAAAAGCAATTTGATAGAGGCTATACGGACATTCCTCACGACCGTATATGATTCTGCGAGTTACAATTCGTCTGAAGAACTGCCGATGGCGCCTTTTATGTTTGACGAGGATAGCCGCACAAAGCCTTCCTGCTTCGAGATAGAACTTCTTATAGATGATGATTGGTATCGCTATGGATTTTCAGCAAAGAAGGATAGGATATGCGAAGAGTATCTGTACTTCAAAACCGGCAATAAGGGTCGTGAAAAATGCCTGTTTGTCCGTTCGGAAGATGGCATTGGAGTCACATCTCACTACAAATCTGCGGAAGATATGGTGGAAAGGACCCGGGACAATGCTCTATTCCTTTCTGTGGCTGACGCGTTCAATGACAGAATTGCCGGCCTCATTATGCACGAACTTAAATGTTTTGCCGTTTTCGATGGGGATAAATCGGAAACTCTCTCCGAAAAGGCGATCTCGATTTCAGACGACGAGCTGAACTCTTTCCTTTCAAGGTTCAAACTCGGATTTGAGACTATCAGAAGGGTGGACAACCCTTCCATCAGGGCAGTGACGACTCATAAAGTATATGACGCAAGCGGGAAAGTGACCGGTGAGATATCAATGTCCCTTTCCGACACCGAGTCCAACGGGACTAACAAACTTTTCGATATGGCACCGATTTTCGTGAAGGCCCTGTCCAGCCGCCGCGTGCTTGTAATCGATGAGTTCGGCAGCAGTATGCACCCCATGATTACCAGAATGCTCATATCCCTTTTCAATAGCAAAGAAACCAATCCGATGGGGTCGCAACTGATATTCACGACTCATGACACCAATCTTCTTGACAACAAGTTCCTTCGTCGTGATCAGATATGGTTTACCGAAAAGGATGAGACGGCATCCACAGACCTATACTCGCTTGTCGAATTCAAGGATGCTTCCGGCGTAAAGGTCCGCAACGACCGCAGTTATGAAAAGGACTATATCAATGGGAGGTATGGAGCGATTCCATATTTGTAGGAGAACTGGGCTATGGCAAAACATCTGACAAAGAAACAGCGTGAAGAATTATCTTCAAGACACGCAGGAACAAAGTCACGTCGTAATGAGGGTACCAGAGAGCTTTTTTATAGCTTTCTGATAGTAAGCGAGGGAACTAAGACTGAACCTGAATATTTTCGACACTTTACGAGCAGACGCTCGCGGGTGCAGGTTGTCGGCGCTGACCGCAGCACAAAAAAGTTGCTTGAGGAAGCGCTTAGGATTCGAGATTTGAGCACCTTCGACTATAAATGGCTGGTATTCGACAAGGATGACAATGAAGATTTCAATGAAGCGATACAGCTTGCCGAGAAAGCCGGTTTTCAATGTGCCTGGTCTAATGAATCCTTCGAGCTTTGGTTCTGCTTGCATTTCATTGACCTGAGAACGTCGGTGAGTCGTCGCCAGTACATTGACATCCTTGAAAGAGAGATAAGGCGGCATGTACCGGAGTTCACATATAAGAAGGGAGGAGATGTGATGTATGACATCCTCCGGAAATACGGAAGTCAAGAAAATGCAGTATCGAGGGCCCAAAATCTTAGATTGGCTTATTCCGGAACTGATTATGCTTCGCACAATCCATGTACTACCGTGGATATTCTGGTGGACAATCTAAAGAAATAAATCATATGGAATATGATAGGCTTTGGATGTCCCATCGTATTTATTTTGAATAATTTTAAAATGCCGGAAAGGTGAAGGCAAATGTGTACACAAATGCAAGTATAATATAGACTATTTTTTGCGGTCTAAAACCATATTGCATATTGTGGCATATTGAGGAAAATTAATCGTACTGAAAATCGTACTTAAAGGTGTGGATGACAATGTGATGGAAGATTGCAACTCGCAATCATTAATTTTGTCACATCTTTCTTGTTTTTCAAAGAAAAGTCTTATTTTTGTCAAAATTTAACATAAATCACAGTTAAGTGTATGCTTTTGGAATTTTGTGTCAAGAATTTTCTTTCATTGAAAGATGAGGCCAAACTCTCATTTATTGCTTCTACGCTCAAGGAATCATTGCAGGAAGAGAATGATCTTATAAATGAACTTGCGATTGGGCTGTCGGTTCTGCGAAGTGCTGTCATTTATGGCGCCAATGCTTCAGGCAAGTCAAACGTGTTGAAAGCCTTGTCGTTTTATAAAAGGTTCATTACGGACTCGTTCATCAATAGCCAGGCGGGAAAGTTGATTGATGTGGAAGGATTCAGGCTTAATACGCAAACTGAGAATGAGCCTACGACAATGGAAGCTACCTTTATCGTTGGCGACTTTATCTATAGGTTCGGATTTGAAGTGGACAGAAAGTCCGTCAGAGAAGAATGGTTATATCAACGTGCCAACAGAAAACGCGCTAAAGAGGTGGAATTGTTCTATCGGGAAAATGGCGTGGTGTCTGTCCATTCTAAATGTCCACTCATACAAGAAATCGTAGACAGGAAGATGATCAGGGACAATGCGCTTGTCCTGTCAACTGCTGCCCAGTTCAATGACCCGAAATCCGTAGATATACTTAATTGGCTATCAGACACTCAAGTGCTTTTCTGTAGTGAGGATGAACACTTGTGGGAACAGGCGATAAGACATCTGGATGACGATGGTGTGCGTGAAAGGATTACGGAGTTTGCGCGTTATGCGGACCTCGGCATTGACAGCATCTTGAAGATTGACAATAAAATTATAAGCAGTCATCGCCAATTTGATGAGGAGGGTCGCGAATCTGGAAATGTCTCGTTTCCTTTCAACAAGAATGAGTCTGAAGGCACTATCAAGTATTTCTCGTTGGCCTATCCGATTATTGATGCATTGGACAACGGCAAGAGGGTAATCATTGATGAACTTGATTCAAAACTCCATCCCCTGCTTGTCCGTAAGATCATCATGTTGTTCAACTCTTCCAAGACGAATCCTAAAGGCGCTCAACTGTTGTTTACCACGCACGACACCTATCTTCTTGGTGCGGGCCTGCTTAGGCGGGACCAGGTTTGGTTCACCCAAAAGGATGGTCTTGGCGCCACATCCCTATATTCTCTTGCAGAATACAAGGTACGGAGCAATGCCGCTTTTGACAGGGACTATATTAATGGCCGCTATGGTGCTACGCCTATAATTGGGGAAATGGAAAGAGTTTTTGAGAGGAACAGATGATTATGAGACCAATAGAATGATAGTCCGTGATATTTAGTTATTATAAACTTTCATTGATTATCAACGGGTTATCTTCACTTGATATATTATACTACACCATTGAATATCCATGACTCAAACAGTTTGTTTACGCAGAAATCGGAGGAATTCTCTTACCCCACACAAACACTTTATTCAGAGGCTATATATCCAAACTGTTTTCTTTGAGCAAGAAATCGAAAAGCCCAATTGTAAGAATACCTTCTTCATTTCGACGGGGCATGATGTGGTCTTTAACAATGATAATCTTCTTGAAAGAGTCATCTATGCTCATCAGTGATCGGGATTCTTGTATCTCTTTCTCCCTATCTGGAATTGACAAGGCTGATTGTACATAGTACTTTTTACTACCGAGACTGGCGATAAAATCCACCTCCAGTTGGATGCGGCCCCACTTGCCGTCCTTGTCTTGCTTCTTTATTTCCACCATTCCGACATCCACACTATAGCCACGTGTGATAAGCTCATTGTAAATGATGTTTTCCATGATATGCGTCTCCTCTTGTTGACGCATATCCAGAATGGCATTTCTCAAACCTATATCTGAGAAATAGTATTTGGAGAGTGTATTGATATATTTCTTACCTTTTATATCGTAGCGGATTGCCTTGTTTAGAAGGAACGATTCAGATAAGTAATTGAGATAATTTGAAATGGTCTTGTTTGAGATATTGACATTCTTTACACTTTTGAAGGTGTTTGATAGTTTTGTCGGATTGCATGGCGAGCCAATGGAAGAAGCCATAATGAGCACCAACTCGCGCATTTCGTCTTCGTTCTGTACCTTATGCCTCTCTATAATATCAGCCAAATATACTGTTTCAAACAAGTTTTTAAGATATCCTATTTTCTTCTGTTCTGTGTCAAATGATTGGATAAGGGGCAAACCACCATAGGTGTAATATTCACGCCATGCATCTTGTTTATCACCACCAATGGCAGAATAGAATTCGGAAAAAGACAGTGGATTCACATGTATCGTTTCGCCTCGGCCTCGGAACTCTGTGGGTATATCTGAAGATAGGAAGTGAGAGTTACTGCCTGTTACATATGTGTCAGCATTATCAATATGACGGAAACTGTTCAATACATCCACGAACTCATCCATCAGTTGCACTTCATCTATAATGATGTAGTACGGCTGACTATCCTTAATCCTATCATGAACATAATGGAGCATTGTATCAGGATTTCGTAGCTCTTTGTTCAAACGGTCTTCAAGATCAATGCGGATGATATGGTCTTTAGCCACTCCATTATCCAACAAATAGTGATAGAATAAAACATTCAGCAGATATGACTTACCACATCTGCGGATTCCGGTAATCACTTTGATAAAGCCGTTTTGCTGGCTATCTATCAACTGCTTAAGATATCTGTCTCTTTTTATCTCTTCCATGTCATTCCTTATTTTTGCCAATATTGGCACTTTTGGGTAATGCAAAGGTAGCAGATTTAATTCATATCGCCAATCCATCACGACTAAAAAATGCCAATTCTGACATTTTTTAGTCGTGCAAGATAGCATGTACACGGAATTTTTGGCAATATTGCTACTTTTTCCTTGTATTAGATAGTGTACGACTCGTTTTCATGTTTAATTTATGCTTCTACAGCAGAGAATGTGCAACAAATTGCCTAAAAGGAAAGCCTGAAAGTGCGGATTTTTTTTGTTATATAGAATTTCGACGAATATACATTTCGTTATGCGCTAGTATATTTGCACCGTTGGAAAGAGGCGAAGTAAGGATTAATAAGTAAAATATGAATAATATAGTATGAAAAACAGAACAACTTGAAACTGCAATCAAGTTGGATGCTCGGTCAATCCGTGTCATCGGGTCTTTTGAGGACATATTCCGCAAGACCTTCAAGATGAAGAAGACCGCGAAAGGTGCCATCGCATGGGGTGTCGTCTCAATAGCGAGATACTTGTTGCAGCACCTATCACAGGTGGCGCAAGTATAGCCGGCATCCCTGTATATGAAATAGCTAAAACCAATAATCTAAAGATATGATAACTTCTATGATTTCAAGCGTGCTGTCATTGTTCTGCCTCGCACAACTGGTGGTTGACAAGAACAAAAAACTGTTCATCTCCGACAGATTCGGATACGGTATCTCGTGCTGCTCGTCAGATGATGAAGACGATGATTCTGATCCTGACCCGGACGATATCCTACGCGACATGTTCCCTGATGAAGATGATGACTACTGGACGGGAGAGTATGACGTATAGATGTGAAATAAAGGGACGTGTTGACAATTGCAATCACGTTCCCCTTCCATTTTTATCCAGTTTTGGAGCCTGGTCGTGCAGTTCGTAATATATGCTATTGTTGTGGATATGTAGCATTGGGGTATCGACAATCCTATAGGGATCCTCTCTCCGGAGTGCCCCTTATATCATTCGAATAGTATCAACCGCCTCACTTCCTTTGAGAAGATGACTGGTGAGACCAAGGTGAAAAATTGATTTGCGAACATCCCGTTCGCTTAATTATCGTACCTTTGTGCTTAAATAATAGGAATAGTCTGGTAAATCTATTTGGCTATGAGATTATTTCTTACCTTTAAAAAAATTGATTTATTATGGCAGATATTCGACTGGACAAGATTACCAGGAAGTACAATATCGGGTTGGCTACCGTCATTGACTTTCTGAAGTCCAAAGGTGTTTTTGTTGAGCCGACTCCTAAAGCAAAAGTAAGCGATGAGTTGTTACCTTTGTTTGAGTCTGCGTTTGCTGTAGACCAGAAAGAATTGTCAGAGTATGAGCGGCAGGATCAGTGCCATACAGAAAACATCAGCAAGGACAATGATCGGGAACCTGCAGACTCTTCTGTTAAACTGAGTTTGGAACAGGATATACAGGATATAGAAGAAACGGAAGTCACCCTTAAGGTGGTGTCCATAAGTTTCCCGTCCAGAGTTGTGACTGAACCTATCGGTGATTTCAAGGCTGGAGTGCTTTTGCCGCAGCATATCACTAGCGGTGGTTTGCCGATTTCAATAGAGTGGCTCTCCTATCTTTTGAAGGTGTTGTTCTCGGTAGGTAACGAATACTCTTTCACTGTTCTGGACAACCTCAGCAATGGGGAATATGCTATCCTTGGCTATGACATTGGAGAACTGAAGCAGCCTCTTCTGGAGTCTTTTGAGTCTTTGACATGCGGTGCTATGTTCAAGGTCGCCATTTGCGGAGAGACACCGAACTACTATATCGTGGATACGGTTGACCCTCCGTTCAAGGGAGTTGTTTTGAAGAACTCTATCGATACGGAGACAGACCTCGATGAGGACAAGACAATCAGTCTGCAGTTGGCTGAGAAGGGAGGAACTCCTTTTGAGATGCTGACATTTGTGAAGCCTCTTGTCCTTGCAAAGGATGAAGAGCTCCGAGAAGTTGACGATCTGGTAAGGGATTTCCTTCTTCCGGAGGAGTTGGATGTGATATCAGAAGAGGACATGGCCATTGTAAGTTACCTGCTTGCCAACTACCCTTCAGTCAAGAGGGAGAACTGTAATCAGGTGCGATGCGACATCTTCTGCCGAGTTCCGGAAAACAGCCCGATGCTGGCGTATCTGAACACACATCCGGGATATCTGACAGACCGCTCTTTCTGGATCAATTCCTACATAGACAAGGAAAGCGGAAAAGAGAAGATAGTTCTGTTCCATTCAAACCCTACGGTAACTATTGAACTGACGAAACTTGACGATAGCCAGTTCGTGGTATCAAGTTTTGACTCACAGTCGCAGGGGGCAACGCGAACAATAATCAAGAAGAATAACAAGAGGGCAAAACTCTTGATTTCGTCCCAGTATCTGCACTTCATTTCAAGGTATGAGGGCATTCCATCGGACTATAGCACGGCATCAGTCCTCGACTTGATAGCGAAGCTGTACGATGTTAATGACAGGGTTTTCTATGGCTTGAAGAACGCCATTGCAAAAAAGACCCTTGCCAGTGCGGAAGACTATACAACACTCGGAAATTATCTGGGCTACCAGATTACACAGGAAAAGGAAGGAATCTCCGACCCAGTCTTCATTGAAGCCTCCCGTTTGTCTCCGTGCGCCGGATCCGCGATTGGTGATGTTTCACTGAAACTGGAACTCAACCAGCAGGATATTGATGATTTGTTGGGAGAGGATGAAGACGGTATTGATGGCCTGCATGTTTCAATTGTTGATGAATCCGGAGAGTGTGAGCATAAGGTTGGAGTACTCCATAGTGACGGTTCGAATGCGACTTTGGTTTTTCTGAATGGTCATGTAGATCTTGATGATTATCTGGTTGGGGGAATTTATCTGCGACGTCGTGCCAATACAAAGCATCTTGAGATTCAGAGGTGGGCTCTTAATGAATTCGTGAGGAAGGATTCGTTGGGCATATATCAGGATCTTATCAATGACAGGCTCACACCGATAAACGTTTCCCAATATGATAGCCTGCAGTTTGTCAATCCGATTTTTGACAGGGCTGGAGACGACAACAATCAAACTCTTGCAGTAAAGAAAGCTCTAGCGAACGAGAATGTGCTGCTTATCCAGGGCCCTCCAGGTACGGGTAAGACAACTATCATTGTCGAGATTATCAATCAATTGGTCAATGAAGGCAAGAAAGTCCTTGTATGCAGCCAGGCACATGCTGCAGTGGAGAACATATATGACAGGCTTGACAAGCAGAAACTGGATATCCTCAGGCTTGAGGAGGCCAAAGAGATATCTGTATCTACCAAGAACTTTGATGCGAAAGTGTTCTCTTCTTTCCTTGAAAGAAACAGCGTCATCATCAGCAAACTGATGTCGGGTGTTTCCAAAGAGGATGTGCAAGGCTATATTTCCGGCATTACATATGAGAAGGGCGGAAAGGAACTGGAGAGACGGTATCTTGATATGCACAGGCATCTCCTTACCTATTTTATAGACCAGGCAGAGCTGGATAGGGACAGAATCATGACTATTCTTGATAACCTTGAGGCGGAGATTACATCGATCAACAGCTATATGCTTGAGGCAGAGATGTACAGGTCAAAAGCTGTTGTGATGGGGACCTGCATCGGTATCGGTATGAACAAGGTTCTGAAACAGGGTGGTGTCAGATTTGATACTGTAATCATAGACGAAGCCGGGAAGGCCAATTTAGCAGAGACAATTGTTCCGATGCAACTTGGTAAGAGGTTCGTCCTTGTGGGAGACCACAAGCAGCTTCCTCCGTTCATTGACCGGCAAGAGATAGCTGAGTACGTAGATTACGTGAATGATTCTGGTAAGGAAGGAGAAGATGATGCAAGACTGAATGAGAAGGATGTGGTGTTGTCTCTCAGCAACTCCCTGTTTGCGGACTTCTATAATCATGAGCACTTTCCAGAGGAGAACAAGATAACCCTGAATTATCAGTTCCGTATGCACCCTGAGATTTGCAACTATATATCCAAACTCTTCTATGGTGGAGCTCTTAAGTCGGGAGAGGGTACTGAAAAACAGAATGTCTACGTTGACGGATATAAGAATCCTGTGGTATTTGTTGATACCACAACATCGAGCTACGATCCGGAAAATGATCCGAAGGAATCAAGCGCAGGAGACGGTAGCATCTACAATGATATGGAGGTGAGCATAATCTGTAATAAGATCCTTCCTGCGGTACAGGAGGCCATGGCAACAGATCCAACTCTCAAACTTGGAATAATCACTCCATACAAGTCCCAATACTACAGATTGCGTTCGCATTTGAGGGATTCCGAGTTCAGAGACTGTGTCCATACCATAGATTCGATTCAGGGTAGTGAGTTTGATATAGTCATATTCTCATTCGTTAGGTCTTTCTCAAAAGGATCGGGAAAAACTGTCGGATTTCTCGATGATATGCGCCGTTTGAATGTATCGTTGAGCCGTGCGAAAAAAAAGCTCATCCTTGTGGGTAACCTGAATACCCTGCAGCGTCCTGAGGCTCACAATGACTATGGTATCCCTGATATGGTGAGCCCTGTCAAAGTGTTTGAGTCGATTGCTACAAATACGAAGAAGTTCAGCAACGCTACGGATTATGAGCGTTTTCTGGAGACAAAACCTCAGATTGGACAAATTTATGAGGACGTAGATTTTGAGATTCGAGACGGAAAGATAGTCTTTGACCTGAAACTTGGGAACGGGACAATGAGATTCTCCATGCCTGACAATGGATTATCTAAAAGAGAGCATCTTGATGTCGTTTTCCGAGGTCTTAGAGAGCGAGACGGTAGGCCATTGTTCTATCCTGCAGACCTTGAGCATTTCAGTGAGAGTCACAATGTCGGCGATGTCGTAGAGGGCATTATCTCAAAGATTGAGAAGATAAAAAAATTTTCTTTTATCACCATTCGCGTCGGAGATGTTACCGGAATCCTTCAATTAAGGAACACGAATGACAGTGTAGAATATCATGAGGGAGACCGGATAACGGTGGTGATATCTGAATTAAGTGGTAAGACAAATAGGCTTCGTTTCTCCAAAACAATGTCGGAATGTTTGAACAGCCTCAGGCTAGGCTTTGTGAAATTCTCGGCAACGGTAAGGGAAAAGAAGAATTTCCCAAATACGTCTGTAGAAATGGAGAACGGAGAGGTAATGAATATCTCATATGATATGCTTTGGAATGTTGGCATGATTGGAAGGTCGTATGACCTTGTTTGCTTCCCAAGACTCAGTTTTGCTTTCAATGATAGAGCGTTTCAGAATTTCACCGGTTGCCATCAGGTCAATGAGAGGATTGACGGTGTAGTCGTGTCTGAATCTGATTCTAGATATTTCGTTGAAGTAAAAGACGGAGTTTACGGATTCATAGCCAAGAGCTATCTGCAGCAGAAGGAGAAAAAGCTTATTTGCGGAAATACCTATACTTTCTGTATTAACAGATTTGATAACAGCAAAAAAAATATACTGCTCGGCTTATGATGTACCAACCATTCAAAAGAATATGTGAATATGGTGAATCTCAGGGATTGACCGTGTTCGGTGCAGTTAAGGTTCAATGCCCTGTATGTGTGTTGCACCTGAAAATGTTGACCAAGGACAATGATCCGTTCTTTCCTATTGAGCGCGCGATCCTGAACTACATCGATATGTCTCCTAATGCGAATTTGTCGTATCTGTCAAATCTTATCGGTATGGACATGGACTTCGTGAAGTATCTGGAGAAGGGACTTCGTGATGATAATATGATAACTGCAGACGAAACTGGGTATCACATTACTGAAAATGCCAGACGCAAGTATTTTTCTGCTAACAGAGAACGTCCTGATGTTACTGTTTACGGAGATGTGGTGGTTGACGGACAAAGCCTGGAATTGCTGGATAAGGAATTCTATGCGGCGAGAGCGATTTACAGTCAAAGGAAGAGTGAAATGATTATTCCCGAAGCCATATTGGGTAACGATGATCCCAAACTTCAGCGTGCCTTGAAGCATCTTGAAAAGCTCCCGGCAAAAATGAAGGAAGAGTACTTTCTCGAACGCGAATCCCATGGTTATGAAATTGTCTCGTATGAGATGAAGAGCATAGACAATGTTTATATTGTCTTCAGTCATGACAATGAGACAAAGAAGAACCGGAGGGATGTCTTCTTCAAGGACCGTTTCATTCCTGATGTTGATTGTCTGAAGGAAGTGAAGGACTTCTATTATCTGTCCATTAGGGATGGGGAATGTCATAGTAGTGAAGGTTATGTGCGCAAGGAGGGAAATCCTTTTTTCTGGCTCCCATTTTCGGAAATCAAAACGTTCTTGCAGAAAAGGTATTATCTGGACTCGGTCAACGATGATGACTTCTATCGTGATTTCAATTCAACGTCTGTAAATGGGTATCCTCTTATTGTCAAAGTTACGGAAGATATGCTTTGTCGGTCATCTGAACCAGTAAAGATCCTTAACGATGCCATGTTCGGATGTTTCGATGTTGATGTTCGTGAAGGAACTTACAACGGAAGGAAGGGCGGGTTCTTTATCGTTCAGGTTGAGAATAACATTCCAAGTACGGTAGAATGTTATAAGGCCCTAAAGGAGTATGTGCGCAAGAATGGGAAGATAACAATGGACTTCATAAAGGAGCACTATCCTGAAGGAGATGATTGGAGAAGGAAATTTGTCGATTTGGGCCTTTATGAAGAGCTTGAGGCTTTGGATATTGAGCAGTTCATTCAATAACTAGTAACTGAAGGAAGATTATGAGTAGTTTTTTGTTTAATGATTCAAAGAATCAGATACTTACCAAAAAGATAGTCGAGATGATCGACAGCGCTTGTTCATATATCAAGACAGGAAATTTTCTGTTCCAGGATCCTGTTGTTATTAATGCCCTCTGTGATGCACTTGATCGCGGAATAGCCGTGTTTATAATCTCCAATATCCCAGAACATGATGCACATATGGCAAGTCAGGAAGAGGGTGGATATGTTAATACACATGAAGCAAATCTGAAGAGGCTTCGACGGAAGGGTGCTCATTGTCGCGGACTCGATGACCTTCACGCAAAGTTCATTTTGCGTGATGGCAAAGAGGGACTCATGATGAGTGCGAATTTTTCCCCGAACAGTGTAAGAAGAAATATTGAAACTGGAGTCATTCTCGGTGAGGATGAACGGAGTGACCTTGAATATACCTTCAATAAGCTTTTTCTCAATTCCGATGTCCAGGGGTTGTCTGGAACAAGCGAAGTAACCCAAATATCAAGAACTCGGTCAGTAATTGACGATGATACATTTGAAAGAGTAGGACTGAACAGTGGCTTGAGGCTTACCATCGCGTCAAACATGAAGAAAGGTCATTCTGCTACAAATCTTAGAAACTGCGAGGTGACAACCATCTATCAGTCGATTCTTGATATCATTGATGACGCAGAGGAAACCCTTGATATCGTCACATGGCATTTCAATGCCCTGAATAGGCTTCCGAAGTTCGAGATGGCTGTTAAGGACGCAATAAGTCGCGGAGTCATTGTCAGATTATACTCAAACTCCAAGGAAAACCACCCTAATCTTCAAAAATCGCTTAATTGCATATCCGAGTTGGAGAGAATCGGCTGCAAGAGTTTCGGCGACGACAACAATCACTCCAAATGTGTGATGTCCGAGTCGAAGGGAATCATATTTACAGCCAATATTGACGGAAATCACGGACTGACAAATGGTTTTGAAGTCGGATGTGTGCTGGAAGATGAAGCATTGGACGAAATGCGTGAATTTGTTGAATCTTTGTTTGAATAAAGAATATGGAAAAACTTTTGGAAGAAAATATAAAGCACTGGTTCGAATTGAGCCGTAGCGGCAGATTTCTGGAAGCGAAAGACTTCTATTTTGATACCCTTTTCGACAATGTGATAGATAACTTTGTCGAGAAAACGAAAGGAAAGGCGAAAAAGGTGGATGTCCTTTTCTCTGTGCTCGGTTTCACTCCTGAGCCGATCATACTGACCCAGAGGGCACTTGAAGCAAAGGAGCATGTTATCTTCTACACTGCTACAAAGGATGATTGTTTTGAAAAGGACATTAACCCATATCTTCAGAAATATCTTAAAGATTATAAACTTGTTAGATTTGGAGATGAATCTTTTAAGACTATCTACAACACCCTTTCCGAGCAAATGAAACTGCTTCCGGCGAAGGAATATGCCATTGATATTACCGGTGGTAAGAAATCGATGGTCGCATCTGCTGCAATTTTTGGCAGGGATATGAACTTCAATGTGTTGTATGTAGATTATTCGGATTACAATCCGGACCTACGTCGACCTACACCAGGATCTGAGATCCTAAACTGGGTTTATGATCCTTATAGGGATTTGCCAGAATTCTTTTAAAACGATACTGATCGACGAACCAAAATTTCGTTTATTATTCCTATTTTTAGGATTACAAAAAACATAGAACAATGCCTGTAAACAAAGACGCCCTTGCAAGATACCGTGTGATTGACAAACTCCTGTCGGATCCTCATAATACTTACACGACGGAGGAAATCCGTGCAATTGTAAATAGGGAATGTTCGGAGAGAGTATCATTGCGAATGATTCAGAAGGACATCAAATCCCTAGAGGAGGACTTTGGAAAGTCTATGGTGCGCAATGCGGGTGGACGTGCCAAGGTAAAGTATCAAGATCAGTCGGAGCCCCTGTTCTATCAGGAATTGACTTTGGATGAAGAGGCCGTACTCAGGGAAGCTCTCAAGACAATGGGGCAGTTTGAGGGCCTTGACAATTTCACATGGCTAGACCTTCTCAAGAAGAAGTTGGACTTCAAGGCAGAAGCAGACAAATACCCGCTGATTTCCTTCGGAGACAACAGCGTCCTGCAGATCCATCCGACTCTGCTTGCCCGTCTTTTTACAGCCATTTCACGCAAAAAGGTTATACGGATTAGATACACACCGTTTAACAGGTCGAAAGGTATATACGATGTCTATCCATATCAGCTCAGACAGTACAATAACCGCTGGTATCTCCTGATGACGCCGGTCGGAAATGACAAGTTACGATATGATCCGAACTTTATCGCGAACTTCGCCTTGGATAGGATGGATTCGGACTTTGAGTATTTGGAGGATATTCCGTTTGTCGAGACTAAGCTTGACCTTAAGATGTATTTTGATGAGATTGTAGGTATGACGCTCCGTTCGGACGAGGAAGTGGAATACATCTATTATGCAGTTGCTCCAACTCAGGTAGAATATGTCAGGACAAAGTGGATCCATCGCACACAGATGGAACTCGAAGGGGAAGAATTGAAAAACTACAGGTCGAAGTATCCGTCACTGGAGGATTGGGGCTTCTTCTCTATCGAGTGCCGCCCTAACTTTGAATTATACACTCTTTTTGTCTCTTTTGGAGAGAACCTTGTTGTCCTTGAACCTACAAGAATCAAGGAAAAGATTGCCGGCAGAATGAGGGCTGCGGCAGATAACTATGGAAGGATATCGGGAGAGTAGCCCCTGCCAATGATAATTAGTATGAGGCTACCACGGTTTCCCTGTATCTCATGGAGCCGTGGTATCTCGTATTGGAAATCGAGATCTGCGAAGAACTTGTCGTGTTCTTCATCTGTAAAAATATTTGACATACAATTTTCAGAGATATTATATTCTGCATATTCAGAATCGAGTGAGACCAACCCTTTTGGGACGGCCTCTTGTCGCATAAGATTTATGGTTTAACATTGATCTTTCGTATTGCACTACATCCTTCGAAAAATTAAGTCAAGGATATGGCTGACGAACATACATTTCGTTGTGTGTTCATATCTTTGCATCGTTGGAAAGAGGCGAAGCAATTATTAATTTAAAATATGACGAAAGTTACAATAAAGAGCAGCTTGAAGCTGCAATCAAGTCGGATGGAAATAATAATTCTTAAAACACTAACGAATATGAAAAAAATTGAAAAAGCGACTATCGCGACAGGAACAGGAACAGCGGCAGCAGGAACTACCGTAGCATTAGGTGGTAAGGCAGTTCTTTGGGCTGCGTTCTCGGCAGGACCAGGTGCGGCAACAGCTGGGATTGCGATTTAAAAGTCGCACAAGCGTAGAAGGAAATCCGAAAACAGATAAAAAGTCAAAGTATGAAGCCCTCAAGAAGTTTGGTGTATTGCCGTGAGGCTAGGCGGCAGAAGACACTATTCGAATCTGAATCCAAAGCCAACAATTTCATCAAGTTCAATGCGGACGAAATTCGCGAGAGTTCCGGATTTGCTCCAGTAAGGAGTTATTACTGCATATCATGCGGAGGATGGCATGTGACTCACTTGCCTGAATTCAGGCAAGGAAAGACTGTTTCCGAAATCATGACCGACAAGTTGAATGATGATCTTGAAAATAGGAAGAAAGCACGCATGGCAGCCTCGCAGCAAAATAAGGAAATCAAAAGACGGAATGCAATTATTATTGATAATATCAAAAGTTCTTTTGAAACCATACGTGGGTTTGCCGCCTCTGGAGACAAAGATAAGGCCGAAGCCACCCTACTTGAAGCCTACCGGGAACTTCAGTCCATTTGGGATAGCAACGGAAACATAAAAGCTAAAAGAATCCTGCATCGGGGATTGGATAATATTGCACTCGGTATGAGCATGCGCCCAGTCAAGATTCGTGAATAATTTAGGAAAAAACTGATGATAAAATTGCTAATTATGAAACAACCAATTAAAAAATCGCGGGTTGCAACCCGCGATTTTTGCGCAAAAGTGCGGTTTGTATTCCGCAGTTTTGTATATTTGCATAAAACTTTGATATATGGAAAAGTTATATGATCTCTACTTGAAGAAGTTGCAGACGGTTTCAACTGATTTTGTACGCTATTTATATGAAAGAATCAACTGGGATTCCCAATTGATTGTGATTATGGGCGCTAGGGGCGTAGGGAAGACAACAATGGTTCTCCAACATATCATTATGACAGATGCAAAGAATGAGTCTCTGTATATTTCCGCAGATAATACATATTTTGCAGGTAATACCTTATACGATGTCGCCACCAAGTTTGCACAAGATGGAGGTAAGGTTCTGTACATTGATGAAGTGCACAAATATCAAGATTGGTCAAAAGAAGTCAAAATGATGTATGATTTCCTGCCGGAACTTAGAGTTGTAATAACGGGATCATCAATACTTGAACTCATCAGAGGTACGGACGCCGATTTGAGCAGAAGAGCTATCAGATATAAGCTTGAAGGGTTGTCATTTCGTGAATATTTAAATTTCTCTTTAAGTTTGAATATTCCGGCATTTACTCTTGAAGAAATCCTTGAAGGTAAAGTGCAACTGCCAAAAGAAGTAAAATATCCATTGGCCCACTTTAAAGATTATTTGAATAAAGGATATTTTCCGTTTTTCAAACTTGATGATTATTTCCAGAGACTTGAGAATGTAATTACCCAAACAATGGAAGTCGATATCCCAGCATATGCAAAGATGAATGTTTCTACTGCCCATAAGTTGAAACAACTTTTGTATGTCATTTCCAGAAGTGTTCCATTTAAGCCGAATTTTACGGAAATCGGTAGGGCTATATCTTCGGATAGGGGCACAGTAGCTGATTATATGGTCTATATGGAAAAGTCAACTTTGATAAGACAACTTAATTTTGCTCCTGACGGAATGGATCTTGTGCAGAAAGTAGATAAAATTTATTTGGGTAATCCGTGCTTTATCTATGCTCTTGCAGATGACGTCCCTGAAATTGGAAATGTCAGAGAAACCTTCTTCTATTGTTCGATGTGTGTAAACCATAAGGTGACAGCCTCACCTGTCTCCGACTTTCTTGTCAATGGACATACCTTTGAAGTTGGGGGAAAGTCGAAGAATCAAAAACAGATAAAAAACATCGATGACGCATTCATTGTAAAAGATGATATAGAGAATGCGTATAAGAATATTATTCCTCTTTGGACATTTGGTTTTAATTACTGATATATGTCTTGTCGTGGACAACTGATACTTGCAGTTACTTGAGCTCGAAGATCATGTAGAGGACACCGCCGTCGATAATCTGGGTGCCGGGGACGTGGCTGCAGTAGGATTCTGTCAGCAGTTTGGTGACATGGTTCTCATCCTTGCCGTAATACTTTATATAGGTCTGCTGCAGGCCCATGCTGTTGTTCGGAAAGTAAAGTATTTCAGTGACTTTCGGATACCGGGCCTTGAAGGTCAATCCGGTGATCGTATGCCAGTCGCAGCTGAACTCGTATGACGATTTGTTGAACTTTTCTTCCGTGTAGCCGCCGGGCTCTTCATACTGCAATGTGGCGAATGTCGCCGGTATGTTTTTCGTGAATGTGAAAGTCAAGCCGTTGTCATTGTCGCCCTTGATGGATTTCAATGGCATTTCGGCTTTGTCTTCGAAGTAGAAGTTGTTTTCATAGATGAGCGGCTTGGTGTATCCGGCGCCTTTCAGCAGCCATTCCTGACTTAGGATCTGCGGAAGCAGGGCGCGGTCGATTATCTCCAGCTCTCTGTATTCGTCTTCGATTATGCCGTCGTCATCTCCTGCCTCAACGCAGGACGGCAATGCCCAGAATATGGATACTGACAGGATAAGATAGGATAAAATTCTATTCATATTGTTGATTATTAGAGATTTCCGCTAATATAATAATTTCCCCGGACATTCGGATATCTGATGCACGGAAAGCCGGATGGCACGGGGCCTTCGGAGAGGCGTAGCCGTCCGCGGCTTCGTGAGCGGAAGGGGCCCGCCGCTTCGCGGTGGGAAGGATAGCCCTGAAAGGGCGTACCGCTCCGAAGGCTCCGTGTGAGCCGGCGTCCCAATGCTGCCGGCGTCCAATGCCAGAGAGCGTCGCCTTTTTACTCCATTATCATCGAAAAAATCTACTGATTATCAGGATTCGCAAGCAGGAGAAACTTGATGGCTTTGGCCAGGCGACCGTCCGGATCCGAGAAATGATTGCCGGGATTGACCTCGAAATCGTGGGGAATACCGAGCTGCGACATCAGCTGCAGCACCTTTTCCGTGCACGAGCCGACCTGATTCATGACCGGATGCCTCGTATTGCTCTCATTGTCACCCAAAGAAAAATAAGCATAGTCGGGAACCCTCACCATCTCGTGACCCTCAGCATATTCCACGAAACCGGGATACCAGAAAGACGCTGAACCGCAGGCTACCCTTGAGAAACAGTCAGTGTTCCAAGTGCACCAGAGAGCGAACAAGCCGGCCAGAGAATAGCCTGCTATCGCATTGTACAGCGACGGAGCCGAGAGCCTGGACTCTATTTCCGGCATTATCTCATTGACAAGCATTCTCAGATGCTCCGCGCCGTTGCCGGCAAACTCGCCCTGGCCTTTTCTCACGCCCGGCGCCTTCCACGGAGTCATGCATCCGTCGAAATCGAAATCGTATATCGAAACAAGATTGAAATCCGGGCATCCGATGCGCTCGCATGCGGCCATCACATTGTGTCCGTCACCTGCAACAGAATGAATATAAACAGTCGGAGCTGCCTTGTCGCAGCTCCATAACCTCACTTTATATTCACTTCCAGTCATAGTATCGGTTGATCCGCCACCTAGAAACACTTGTAGCCGAAAGCAGCAGCGGTAGTCAGGTAGAACTTCCTTGCCAGATATACAAGGATTCCCGGATGGTATCCGATACCGGGAACAGAAAGATTGTGCTCATTTGCGAAACTCCGGATTAACTCCCTTGAGTGAGCCAAATCCACACGGCAACGCCTTTTCTTGGCAGGGTCTTGTGTGTTGAGGATGGAATTGTCATTAGAAAAATAAGTGTATGCCGTCTGAGGAACAGTTACGACACTCTTCGCATAGTACAGAGCCTTGAAAGAGAACGGAAGATCCTCGATAGTCCTTCCCACTTCGAAACAGAGCTTGTTCTTCAGGAGCATGGACTTCCTGAAAACATATCTCCAGACATAGCCCCATTTGGCAACCCAGGTGACTTTCATCTTGTCAGCAGAAGAAGAATATACCTTCTCCCTGCTGAAAATCTGGCATTTGTAAGCTTTTTTCTGATTTATGATACCGGAACAGGCTATGTCCGCGTCATTCCTGGTAATGGCATCCATAAGATTCTCGTAGAAGCCGTCTGTGATGGTGTCGTCCACATCCATAAAATGGATGTACTCACCTGTAGATTCCTTTATGCCGATATTCCTCGCCGCAGAAAGGCCCTGGTTTTTCTCGAAAATAACCGTTTTGACAGGATATTTCTCCGCTATCTCAGCGGTCCTGTCAACAATTCCGTCCACAACGACTATTATTTCCAAATTTTTGTAACTCTGAGCCAACAGCCCATTCAAGCATCTTTCGATGTATCGTTCCGCCTTGTAGCAAGGAACAATGACTGATAACTTTTTCATTAAACCATCTTTTACCAAAATCGTCTTACGCAACAAGCGCGAAGCCGACCCTGAAGTTTATTCATCTGTCAGTTCCGGTTTTTAGTACATACGATTTACAAAAGTACGCTTTTTTTTTGATTTTGTTCTACTTTTCGGTTTTTTCTTCCAAAATTGTCTCAAAAAGAGCCTTCCATTGCTCCATGATGATGTCAATGCCGAATTCTCCCGCCTTCTCCTTGGCCTTCTTTCCGAATCTGGTTCTCCTGTCGCTGTCGCCTATGACTTTGCATATACCTTCTGCGAGGCCGTCCGTATCACCGGGCTTCACAAGATAGCCGTTCTCATCATTGACAATAATCTCCGCAGGTCCCTTAGGACAGTCGTAACTCACCATAGGAAGACCTGTCTCAATCGCCTCCAGAAGCACCATAGGAAAACCTTCGTAAGCGGAACTCATTACAAGACAGGAACTTGCCAGCATCTCGGAACGGATGTCACTGCTGCTGCCCATAAGTCTGACCTTGCCTTCCAGGCCGTTGTCCCTGATCTGTTTCTCCAGTCTTTTCTTCAGACTGCCGTTCCCGAAGATGTCCAATGTCCAGTCAGGATAACGCTCCGCGACCTTTTTCCATGCAGTCACGGCGTCCCTGAAGTTCTTCTGTGACTCCAGGCGTCCTACTGCTATGCATCTTCTGTTCTCAAGTGCAGCCGTCTTTTCAGACTTGAAGGTCAATGGGTTATAGATGCTTATGACATTGTCCAGAATCTTGGACCAGTCAGCCTTGTCTGCCTTGGTAAGGACGACGAACTTGTCCAGTTTCCGTGCCACCTTTTCGATTTGTCCCATCCTGAACTTCGCGTACAGGTCTCCAAGCCACGAACCGCCGTATTTGACGTCGTATTTGTCGTGCGAGAAATGGAATTCGGCGATTTTTATGCTGCCGTCAGTGCAGTCCGGCAGGCAGAAGATGTCGCGTCCGCCTACGGAGACACAGATGTCCGGACGGATTTCACACAGTATCCTGTTCAGTTTCCTTCCGTAGGTGTGCAGCATGAACTTCTCGCTCGTACCCACATCGTGCAGCGTAATCCTGTCGCTCAGATGGAAATGCACAGGCCTCTCTTTCTGGTCTGCCGTGATTATGTGAATGTCGTAGCCATATACGTCGGCCAGATAATTGGCCTTGATGGAAAGAACCCTTTCAATACCGCCGAACAGATGCAGCGAATGGATACAATATGCGATTTTCATATAGAAGGTTATCGAAAAACGTTAAAAACACCTGCTGAAACCTATGCAGTTAGCACAAATTTAGTAAATTAGTACATAAAACCTTGCCTTTGCACCGGAAACAGCTTCATACGTCTCCGGAGTTATGACCACAAATTACGTGTACGATGAGACAACTCTCTGATAAAGAAATTCATGACTGCCTTCTGAATATTCTGAAAGACGTAGATGATTTCTGCTTACAGAATGGCCTGAGATATTCATTGGCCTACGGAACCCTGATAGGCGCAGTGCGTCACCATGGTTTCATCCCGTGGGACGATGACATTGACATACAGATGCCGCGTCCGGATTTCGAGCGGTTTATCCGCGAGTATGGAAGGGAGCCTGGCGCCAGGTACCGATGCCTCTATAACACTGTCAATGAGGAAGAACGTTTCCAGCATTTCTTCGCAAAAGTGCACGATACACATACCGTATGCGTTCAGGGCAAGTCAGTCGTCTATAAATTCGGTGTGAATCTCGATGTTTTTCCTATCGACGGACGACCGGATGACACCAGGGAGCAGCGCAAGATGGAACGGCAACTCTCGTCTTGGGCGCATCGGCTGAACATATGCAGTACGAAACTGGACCTGTTCAATTTCCATCAGCCGTTGCGTGCCAAACTTCAGGCGCACATCTTCGGGCCAGGCCATTGGGTGAAGAAGTGCAATGAACTGATGCGCAGATATGATTTTGAAACCAGTAACTTTGCCGGTTCAGTATCAACTGTTTACAACGGATTGGGTGGAGTGTTCGACAGGGGGCTCTTCGAAGAATATACACTTCTTGAATTCGAAGGCTCACGTTTCAAGGCATTCTCGCGATGGGATGATTTCTTAAGCAAATACTACGGCGATTATATGAAACTTCCTCCTGTGCACAAACGCAGGTCGCATCATACTACCGCTTATCTGAAAGAATGTAAAGAATTATGAATGAGTTTGTTCCTCTAGTGTCGGTGATAGTGCCGAACTACAATTATTCACGCTATCTGAACTCACGCATTGACAGTATCCTCGCCCAGACTTTTTCTGATTACGAGCTGATTCTGCTCGATGACGCGTCCACGGACGACAGTGCGCAGGTGCTGGAACAGTACGGGGGCAATGAGCACGTTACTCATCTGATAGTCAATGAGAAGAACTCCGGAAGTCCGTTTGTCCAGTGGAAGCGCGGAATGGAACTCGCCAGGGGAAAATATATCTGGATAGCAGAAAGTGACGACCTTGCAGCGCCCGAATTTCTCGAGAATACGGTCAATGCGATGGAGGCGAACCCTAAGGCGTGCCTCTGTCACGTCGGTTCGTGGATAATCGATTCGGACGGCAAAGTGGCGGAGAAGAGCGGCTATTACCAATGGCCGGAGGACGGAAAGACCTACGTCTTCGACAGTCCCTGGTATCTGAGGCACAAGATGGTGGACGGAAACAAGGTGTACAATGCCAGCATGACATTGTTCCGTAAGGATTGTGCTCCGGACGCCACATCCGAGTGCTACTCAATGCGTTATTGCGGAGACTGGCTGTTCTGGATAGAGGCGATGAAAAGTGGCGGACAGGTTATCGAAATCCACAAATACCTGAGCAGTTTCCGTCGGCACAATGCCTGTGTCACCAAGGAAGGATCCACGGAACTTGTCGCCTACAGGGAGTTCATCTTCATCAAGAAATGGCTTCACAGAGAGGTCTTTGCCAATGACAAGGCTTCCGTCATGACTGACGTGTGCAGATGCTGGCGAGACTCGAGACACTATCCCAAATCAGGTTCCATCACCAGAAAGGACGTGCGCCAGGTGCTGAAAAACGCATTTCATGTCAATTGGTGGAAAGTCAATGCGTGGAGAATCTATTCTGCCCTATTTGGCAAAATACTCCTTTTTTGACTCGATCCGGAATCGTCCTGCCCTCTGCATTGACCTTATGAAGCCCTCAGGATTCGCGAGCAGCTTGCGCAGCCTGAAATATTCTCTGATTTTCATGTGTCTCAAGTCGGCAGGAAGATATTTCTTCAATGTTTCGCGGATTTCCTGTATGTAAGGGAGAATTTCCTCATTGCCCAGTCCGCTTCGGCTGATCTCTTTGGCCATTTGTGTGCCGATCCGCAATACTCTGGTCCTGAAGTGGTCGCGGTCTTCTGGAATCAGGCCTTTGCTCGTGATGAATTCGTACCGTTCCTGTTCAGCCTTGAAGAAATCCATGTTCCTGGCAGGATTTACATGATGGTCAATGCTGCCTGCCCTCTGCCTGTAGTGGTAGAGCGGCTTGTCGCAGAGCACTACGGATCCGGCATTTGCCACCCATTTGTAAACTGTGGCGTAATCCTCGTACATCCTCAAGGTCATCTTTTCGGTGATGACCTCTCTGCGGAACATCTTGTCCCACACGAAATTATATACCTTCTTGTCTCTCAGGATGAGCTTCAGGGCCTTGTCGCGCGACACGGTCTTCGTTTTTTTTACGGGGACCTTTATCCTGCTCTTGTTCAGGTAATCCTTGAATATGCCGCAGATGGCTATGTCTGCACCGCTTGTGTCCAGCGCGTCAACCATATAACGGAGCATATCCGGGTCGTACCAGTCGTCGCTGTCCAGGAATGCGATGAATTCACCTTTGGCCTGTCCGAGTCCGACATTTCTGCTGTCAGCCAGTCCGGAGTTGGGCTTGTGTGTCAGTCTGATCCTGGAATCCTTTTCTGCATATTCATCGCAGATGGCCGGAGAACCGTCTGTGGCGCCGTCATCGATCAGGATGAGTTCCCAGTCACGGTATGTCTGGTTCAGTACGGAGTCCAGGCTTTGCCTGAGGTACTTCTCGATATTATAGACCGTCGTGATGATGCTTACGCGAGGATTTTTTCCTTCCATAACCTGTTTTTGTATATGTGAAATATATGTACGGCTGCAAACTTACGAATAAATCTTTTAATTTCCTATCTTTGCATCCGCTTGCTAAGCGTTAGTATATCAGAAATTAAGTCAATATTATGGATAAGAACAGTTATGCATTGGGAATGAGCATTGCCCACAATATGCTCCAGTCAGGTGTGAAAGAGGTTTCTTTCGATGATTTCGTAGCAGGTCTGAAGGCTACATTGACCAGAACAGAGCCGGCTATCTCCTATGAGGAGGCAAGCGAACTTCTGGACAAGTATTTCCAGCAGCTTCAGGAGAAACAGGCTGCGGAACAGGCTGAAATAGCAGAGGTTATGAAAAAGGAAGGTCAGGAGTTCCTTGCTGCCAATGCCAAGAAGGAAGGCGTGACAGTTTTGCCAAGCGGTCTTCAGTACAAGGTCATCAAGGAAGGTTCAGGCCGAATCCCTGGTCCTACTGACAAGGTGAAATGCCATTATGAGGGTACTTTCGTGGACGGTGAGAAATTCGACAGTTCTTATGACCGCAAGCAGCCTGCCGTATTCGGTGTGAATCAGGTGATTGCAGGCTGGACTGAAGCTCTTCAGCTCATGGACGAGGGCTCAGTATGGCAGCTCTTCATCCCTTACAATCTTGCTTACGGCGAGGCTGGAGCACAGGGAGCAATTCCTCCTTATGCCGCTCTCGTGTTCAAGGTGGAACTGATAGAGGTCCTGTAAAGAATATTAACATAAAAAACGGCCGTCCGGATATCCAGATGGCCGTTTTTTTATGTTTTATTCAATGTTACTGTTTCACGAAGAGTGATGCGAAACCGAACATGTCAGGATCGAATTTCGTCCATTCGTCAGCCCACATCTCACCGAAAGGTGGCTTGTCATAATCGCGGAACTCCAATGTGAGGCCGTCGTCAGACAATCTGAACACCACGGTAGCTTCTCCAAGTGTCTCTTTTGTCGCGCTGAATGCACGGTTTGCAGACGAAAGTTTGTAGTATGTGTCGGACTGATATGCACAACCGTTTGTCTCGTCCGCCGCGATGAACATCTGTCCTTCCGATGTGCTGTGCGCGCCCAGTACCACGCCTTTGGCAACCAGGTTTTTAGGCTCGCCCAATGTTACGGTAGCCTTGCGGAAGAAATTAAGGAAATCGCCTTTCCCGCCTGGAGTGAGCGAGACAGTGCCGTCAGACTCTTTGGCGAATGTCAGAGTGAAGCCCTCGTTGTGAGTCGGAAGAGC
>ULNS01026990.1_pt1 | contig 26148 bp, 30 predicted proteins | sample 1951981 | NCBI WGS metagenome assembly ULNS01 (sample SAMEA4835583, study PRJEB28245) | human gut metagenome | biome: gut microbiome; material: fecal sample | place: Denmark | collected 2008
TTTTTGTCGTGGGCTTGACATACGGGTGGCGCAGATCGTGGAACCGAATCAGCGGAAGCTCCGCCTGTTTTAACAGTGTTTTTAATCGGTGGTAAGCATAGTCGGGGTGCATCGGTTTTTCGGGCTCATAGATATTCGGGAATATCCATTCGCTGACTGCCGTTTCTTTTCGCTTCCGCAGAAGTTCTGCAGTGCTCGGCGGCAGGACAATCGTGCGCGTTCCCGTCTCGGTTTTGGTTTCGCCGATATTCAATCCGCCGCCTTTCCTTTTAGCAACCGAGCGCCTCACTTTCAGCTTTCCGTTTTCCTCATCGAAGTCCTCCCACTTCAGTCCGCAGATTTCACCCCGCCGCAGTCCTGTGGTCAGCTCGGTGTAGAAGAAATCGTACCACCGCTCATCCTGTCGGATGCGCTGCATGAATCGCTCAAGTTGTTCGTCATTGAGTATCTGCTTGGGCGGATAATTATTTTTGGGGATAGTCGTACCGACCGTTGGATTTTTTATGATCAGCCGCTGTGCCACCGCCATATCGAGTGCCTCATGCAACATCATATGAACACCGCGCACCATGCTGTTGGCAAGCTCGGTGCCGTGTCGTCTGTCGGGCTTCACCCGACCATTCTTTTTGACGGTGTTATAGAATTTTTGAAGCTCCTGCGTGGTCAGCGCCGACAAAGGTCTGTCTCCGAGATACGGTTTGATTTGATTTTTAATCATCGCTTTGTAAGAATCAAGCGTGCTCTCGCGAATCGTGAAGATCATATATTCATTGATCCATCGGTCGAGCCATTCCCCGAGCGTCATATTCGAATCCTCGGTGAGGTCGGCATCGCGGTACATCTCTATGCAGTCGTGGAGCTTAACGATTAACTCCTTTTGTGTTCGGGCAAGCACATAGCGGTGAATCGGATCGCCGTTCTTTTTGTGACCGACAACGATGCGGCCTTCCCATCTTCCGTCTTCGCGCTTGCGCACCATACCGTCTCCCGACGGTCTTCGCTTTGCCATAGTATCACTTCCTTTCGCAGTACAACACAATACCACATACATGGCGGAATATCCAGCTAAATTTGCGGTAAATTTCGCAACCCCTAAATCAGCGAGGTTTTTATCGCCGCAACCCCTAAATTGAGGCTTTTATAACCGTTCTTAAAAGCCATGCAAAGCCTTGTGCGGTCGGCGTTGCCGTCCGCTGTGAGCCGCCGAGGGATTGCCGTGCAACCCCTCGGCTTTCTCCTGCTTGTTTTCGTACGGAGCGTAAAACTGCCGTTAAACCGCCGGTTTTTCGTGTTTGCGGTCAAATTCGGCGAGTTTTTTCAAAGCTGACTGACACCGCATTTCGCTTTCCAAACGAATCATTTGTTGTTCATAATGATACTCCACCGCATCCTCTATCGGGCGGACGGTATAGAGCAAATTGTCGTTACGCTTTTCGCCTTTTTGCGTGTACACAGAGGTCGGCTCGGTTGTGATCAACCGTTTTTTGGTCAAACCGTCCACATGTTTTCTAACGGTGTTTTTGCTCATGCCGACAGCTTTCCCGATCGTTTTGTAGCTCGGATGGCACTGAAATGTTTTCCTGCCCTCGCAGTACATCAGATACGCATACACTGCAATCTCACCGGTGCTCAGTCCCAAACAAAATATTTCATTCGGCACGGGAAAATAATCCCGGATTGCATCACGCTTTGGATATCGGGTGAATTTCAAATGCTGCCTCCCGTCTTTTCTTCGACCCATGCGCGGAATTTTTCTTTCGGTACGATGAGCCGTGAGCCGATACGCAACGACGGAAACCCTTTCTCGTGCATCAGCTCGTAGCTGCTTGAGATGGAGATGCCGAGGAGCTTGGCTACCGTTTCAGCATTAAGGAACAGTGGCAGATTTTCATAAGCGGTGTAAACAGATTCTTTCATTGGTTTTTCCTCCTGTTAAATTCACACGGCTTTTCGCCGTGTTATGTAGAGGACTGCTGTTTTGCAAAACAAAAGGACCCGCACTCAATCCCGATGCTGATCTGCATCGGTGATTATGTAAGTGCGAGTCTGAAACTCAAAATAAAAATATGTGTATTCAATTGTCGGTTGCTTTCTTTACTTGCAGTATAACATACCGGGGAAATTCTGTCAAGTTTTTTGCGCCAACAGTGTATATTCCGGCGCTTTTGCGGGAATACTGTTTTCTTTGTTTTCTGCGGTGCAGATTTTAACCGTGCTGTGTCGAACTGAAAATCGCAAGGCCAAACCGCGAAATCGGCTCGGCCTTGTTTCTGCTTATTCAATCCTCTGATGGCTCGTACAACACTTCGGTCATGATTCTCGCCACGAGCTTAAAGCCGCTGATAAACGCTTCGCGCTCATTCATACCGTGCAGTTCCGCCTCGCAGTCTTTGAGCTTTTCAAAGGTTTCTTTTAGCTGAGCCGTAAGCGTCGGTATCAAGCTGTCCTGATGCCGAATAACATAGCTCAACATTTCGCTGTAAGCACTCCCGCGCTTAAAACTGTGTTCGTGCGGAACGATATTGCCGTAGTACAGATCTTCAAGCGTTGTCATTTTCATTCCACCTCACATAAGAAGAGGACGACATGTCATCGGTCATACCCGACACCGTGTCGCCCTCATTTTTCATTTTCTCTGCCGCAATCAGCGCGTGTTTTACAAGCAGCATATCAAGCCATGTCCGCTCGTCGTATTCCGACGGACGCCCATTTTGGAGGAAGTCTTTCATAACTTCTCCCAAGATACCGTACTTTTCTCCCGCACTTTCTCCTCGGTACAATTCTTCTAAACTCATCTGTGCCATATCCGCACCTCCTTTGCAGTACACAACAGTACCACACAGGTTTGCGAAAGTCCAGGGGTTTATGGAATAAATAAAATAACAAGATCTCCTACGGTTTATATTGGCCATTCAATCTCATTCAATTGCAAAAGATACTTTAGTCCTTTTTCTGGATTGACCATCTTAATGAAATAAGCTAATCCATAAAGGTGTTCCTTATAAAATCCTTTCTCGCACCCGATGTGCGACATATGATCCACCACACCATATTTTTTGCAATAATATATCGCATTTTCAAGTTCATTAATGCGTTTTTTGGGAATGGCAACCTCCTTATTAACAATTAAACCAGTTACCTCTTGTCGTTGGTGAGCATATTGTAGTCTAAACTTTCCTTCGTTTATTTCATAGCCTTCCTCGTATATGATTTTACGAATTAGTTCAATATACTTTTGTATAGTTTTCTTCCCAGAAAAAGTAATATCGTCTGCATATCGGGTGTAACTAGCACCAATTTTATCTGCTAGTCGCCCTAATCGCTTATCCAATTTCAGCGAAACCAAATTTGATATAGTTGGACTTGCAGGAGAACCTTGCGGCAGAACACTTCTTGCATTTGTGCACAGGTTTGTCAAAAGCTTTGAAACGCTATCTGTATACCCAATGTATTTAAATATCTTGTAAATTTCTCGATATTGAATGCTAGGAAAGAAATCTTTCAAATCGATATTTACTACCAACTCTTTTCCAGTATGTTGAACTGCGTTATCGTATATCGACACTCCTTTTACAAACCCTTTGGCAAATTGCGAAACAGAAAATTTATCGAGTATATTTTCTTTTATCCATAATTGAATCCTTTTTAACTCCTCATTAGGAGCTTCAATCTCTCTCAATCCACCATTTTTCTTTGGAATGTGAAAAACCCTGTAGGAATCACACTTTTTGTCACCAAAAAGTCTGTCTTGAGCACTTTTATGAATGCCAAGCAGTTGTCTTAGATGTCTCAAATTATATATCACAGGCACATTGTTATCTGTAAGCCGTTGATTGTACTCTTCTATAAGTCGTTTTTCTTCTTCAGTAATAACTCCCGCTTGATATGCCTTTTCAATATGCTCCATAATATCACCCTTTAATATAAATATAAACGAGCCCCTACACCTACTTTAGTCTGATATTCGTGCCGGATAGGTTAAAACTGCGTAAGCGTTTTAACCTATCCGGCATTCAGGCTTTCTGTTAAGAAAGCCTGAATGACGAATGGTGGAGCGGAGCGACGACAATCGTCACATTGGTTACATAGGCATAGCCATATGCATATGCCTTCGGAGGGGTTGGCGAGCGGAGTGCGCAGCACCGCCGCCCCCGAAGCAGGCATATGGCTATTAGTGCCGTTGTAGTTTTGAAGAGATACACACTCTTCGTATTCTAGGTGTAGGGGCTCGAATATTAACATGTTATTTTTTATATCCAGAAAAAGATTTGCCAAAGTTTCTAGGTATATATGATGTTTCAACAAGAGGAATTTTATGCTCACTTAATAATGATCGCTCAGCATTCTCCCATCCCTTTAATCTCTTCTTTATGAGTTTTTCTTGAGTTTCACTTGTAGGCAGTATTTTCCCGTCCTCTATTTTAATATATCCCTTTTCTGCTATGTATTCTAACCTTTTTTGAAGCAAATCCATAGTAATTCCAAAATCCGCACACGCTTTTTCAAAAGAAAAGTCATTCCCGTTCAAAATGCAATATACAATAAAGCGATTGTATTGATTGTCTGTTATATCAAACAAAACAACTGGCCTGTGAGCGTTCTTTCGCGCAACACCTTTCAACATACTTATTGATGTATTCCTAGGGCTGCTGTTTTTACGGAACAACGACACAAAGTTTTCTGCGCTGTGCCAAAATAGTCCTAAAGTATCATTAGGCGTGGTTTTTTCAAACGACACCAACGACTGAATATCTTTATAACCTAGAATTGCGTTACTACTAATGTTTTTTCCTGCGCAAATTAACTCGTATTGCTCTTTTTTTAGCCTCGCTTCTATTCGTGGGAAAATGTAATCATCTTTAAAGGCTTTATCTGTGCTGTCTACATATATCGTTGTAAGGTCTATTCCTAATTTAGTTTTAAATTCCTCTATCATTTGTAGTCCCGTGATAGTCGTGTGGACCATAAGTACATATAACTTTGAGTTTTGCAACTCTGGAGCAATAGAAAACATTTTTGATAATGCTTTTATGATAGTATCCCCAGATCCCATATAATCATCTACGATAGCAAGCACTGTTGGAATGGCATCATTTTCTAAATACTCGCGAATAACATCGTTAGATGAAAAGCCTTTCACATTGTTATTAAACCAATATGAACTGAAGATTATATCTGAGTTTGCAACGCCGTACTCTTTTGGCATTTTAGCAAAAAGCACATTGCTAATATCTTCACCATTTACAGTTATGAACTTTTCATGCAACTCAACAACCTTTTGGTTAATCGCAGTCTCGGTGTAGTAATAGAAGTTTTTTAGGAGTTCCAGAAGAACAGGGATATCCTCTTCATTGAATTGTTTTAACCAATTATCCAAGATGGTATCGAATTCTTTTTTGAAATTGGCATCACCCCAACGCTTCGTTATTTCGCCAAATTTATATCTTGGTTTAAAAAACATATCAGTTCCTCTGCCTCCTTTCCACTTCTTGTTAATTATTTAAATTAATACCCCTTCGCAATGATCAATCTCGTGTTGGATAATCTGCGCCATCCAACCAGTGAAGGTTTTGATTCGGATTTTGAATTCTGTGGTTTGCCATCGAACTTTAATAGTTTGATAACGTTTGCATTTGTGGGGGACACCCAACAAAGAAAGACAAGCTTCTTCGATATCATACAGCTCTGACTTTTTTGATAATCTAGGGGTTGAACATCGTCATGTACCTTCATTATCAAACACAACAATCCGCTTTCTCACACCGCTCATATTCGCTGCCAGACCAACGCAAGCATCTTTGTTAGCAATCAGTGTGTCTAGCAAGTCCTGTGCGACCTGCAAATCTTCTTTTGTCACAGCCTCCGACTTTCCAGCAAGAAATATCGGATCATGCACCAAATTCTTAATCATCACGAAAAACCTCTGTTATCTTTTTCAATATCTCTACATCCGCCGGACAGAATTCATAATTTGAAATTTCGCTTGGTGTGATCCATTTTATATCGTTATGTTTAAGCTTTTTGGGGATGCCTTCAAGGATAGCTGCATTGAATAAGGTTAGATGCACTGTCAAATCCGGGTATTCATGAACGACATCCATAAATACATCACCAATAGAAAGCGTCACGGCAAGTTCTTCTTGGCATTCGCGGATAAGCGCCTGTTCTTTCGTCTCGCCCGGTTCCACCTTACCGCCGACGAATTCCCACAAAAGGCCTCTGGCTTTATGCGTCGGGCGTTGACAAATCATAAATTTATCTTTATCCCATATCAGGGCTGCCACTACTTCTGTCATTATCCAACCACCAATTTGTTTGTTTTCTTCAGGTATTTTGCCGGAATGGGGGCATCTAATCTCCATGTAATGTTCATTGGTCTTGAACCATTATGCGAAACATAATTTGCAGTACCGAGATAAGTGTACGGTGCCGTATTGCCATAAACATCATTCTTAAATTCGCGCACAAACAAGAGAACCTTGCTGCCGTTTTTGTGATGATTGATATACCGCTGACCGACTTTTCCTTCTGCATTGGTCGTGCTTTGACTTTGCAAATGGAACAGTGTTTCGTTGATAGAATAATCCTGATACATGGTCGTCGGCGAGTAGTCTTTATCCGACTTGTTCAATGTAATAAAGAACACATCAATTTTCTTGTCTGGTAACCATTTCACACCTTCGCGAACAGTGCTTGGCTTCATAAAATCCATTGCAACAAGCAGTTGATCGCGCGTATAGGTACAATGCAGATCCAGCGGACAATCAAATCCGAGGCCGACAGGCTCATCAATAAAATCAATGCGATTGTAGTTATATTTGAGTAATGCAATCAGCTCAGAAAGCATTATCGGGCTATTTGAAAGAATTTTGAAGTTTTCGAATACTTTGTCCGCGTTCCAATCCTCAATCGTTTTTCCCCACATTGTAATATAGGACATCTGAAGCATACGCTTTTCTATATCCGAAAGTCTTGTAAGGTCAAAATGGTCGATATTTTCCAAAACACGTAGCATAAACACAATCCAACGTCTTGAATCAACCAAAGCAAAACGGCTGAGTGCTTTTGACATTACCTCTTCGATCGGTTCCTCGAAATCATCAATTATATCTGCACGCGCACACAGACGAGAAAAGGAAGCAAATTTATAGATTGAGCGAGGATCCAAACGATAGTGGTCAAGAAAGTTTTCGAGAGTAAGTTTTAGGCCGGTATCTTCTTCAAAGGTTGCTATACGTGCAACAAGGCCGGCGCTGTTCCCATAAGATGCGCGAATGTTATCAAGAATATATCTTGCTGCCTTCTTTTCAAGCTGAATATAGCATCCCTTTGGGAGTGAAATAAACCCATCCTTAATTTCACGTGTTACGCCTCGTGTGGTGTTGAAAAGTAGAGCTGCAAACTTATCTTCAAAATTATACTTTTTGTTTGCCTGTCCGATAAAATCAAGTACAGTCAGGCACTCTTTATCCTCGGATAAACGCAGTCCACGTCCAAGCTGCTGTAAAAACACTGTCAAAGATTCTGTTGGACGCAAGAATAAAACCGTGTTGACTTCAGGAATGTCCACACCTTCGTTGTAGATATCAACGACGAAGATAAACCGCACTTCACCTTTTACAAGCCTGGCCTTTGCCTCTTTTCTTTCTTCGTCCGGCGAATGTCCGGTCAGGAACATCGACGGAATTCCGCGGGCATTAAAGTAATTAGACATAAATTCTGCGTGTTCAACCGTTACGCAAAATCCAAGCCCCTTTACATCATCAATATCAGTAACATATTTGAGCAATGAAGAAACCACCAAGTCGGCGCGACGATTTGCCATCATGCCGCTGAGTGTATAAATTCGCGAAAGTTCGCCTTTATCATAACCTCCGGCTGCCCATTTTAAGTGATCCAGATCAACCGTATCAGTTACACCGAAATACTGGAACGGACACAGGAGCTTACGGTCAATAGCTTCGGGCAGACGAATTTCGGCAGCAATACGATTATTAAAATACGGCAAAATGCTCTTTCCGTCCATACGTTCAGGCGTTGCCGTCAAACCGAGAAGAATCTGCGGATTATAATAGGATAAGAGCTTTTGATATGTAGGCGCGGCAGCATGGTGGAACTCGTCCACAATAATATAATCATAAAAATCTGATGTTGTTTTTTCGGTAAAGCTCTTCGAGTTGAAAGTTTGAATAGATATAAAAAGATTATCTATGCTTTCCGGTTTATAGCTGCCTACAAACATCTCCCCAAAGTTTGCATCTTTCAGTACTGCGCGAAAGGTGTACATACTTTGTTTCAGAATTTCTTCACGATGAGCCACGAACAAAAGTCGGCAAGGCTTATCCGGGTTTTGCTTGCGGAAACGCTTGTAATCAAGCGCAGAAATCACCGTCTTTCCGGTACCTGTGGCGGCAACAACAAGGTTTCTGTGATAGCCACGAACCTTGCGCTCTGCTTCCAGCTTATCAAGAATTTCTTGCTGATAGGCATATGGCGCAATATCCATTGTATAAACTTCGGCATTATTACTGTCAAAGTATTTTTCAGCCTTTAGCGCACGGGCTAAACGCTCCTTTTGCTCCTCGTTGTAATATTCAAATTCATTGGAATTCCAATAGCTTTCAAAGGTGGCTTCGATTTTGTCAATCGTTTCCGGCTGGTCCTTCTTTGTGACCTTTACGTTCCATTCAAGGCCGCTGGAAATGGCAGCATTAGATAGGTTCGACGAACCAACATACGCCGTAGTAAAACCGGTATCCCGATACAAAACATACGTTTTCGCATGAAGTCGGGTGCGTTTGGTGTCATAACTCACCTTGATTTTTGTGTTAGGAAGTTTGCGGAGTTCTTCGATTGCCTTTACATCGGTCGCTCCCATATAAGAGGTTGTAATAATGCGGAGTTCACCGCCGTTTTGTGTGAAGGTTTTAAGCTCATCCATTATTAAGCGCAGTCCGCTCCATTTAATGAAGGATACCAGCATATCAATACGGTTACAGGATATAATTTCCTTCTTGAGCTCTGAAAACATCTGCGGCTCGTGGATTGCACCAGTAAATAGCGAGCTTTGCGCAATAGATGTTTCAGGACGAATAATCGCTGCCTTTTCATCGAGGGATAAAATGCTGTTCTTTTTGTCAAAGAGTGCGAGTAGCTGCTCGGCCCGCTCTGCAACCGTCATTTCATCAAGTTCGTTTTCTTTTGTTTCGTGGATAATCGTAGAAATAATACGGTTTGCAAGAGCCACTTGTGAGCCCACGTCACCGCCATTGTCAGCAACATTATCAAGCCCTTTTTCTACAACTTCGGCAATATATTTTGCCAGTACTTTGGACGCCTCAGCACTATCAATGGGCGCAGTAGTAGAAAGCTTGTCCGTAACGGATAGCTCTGTTTCTAATCCCTTATTGATAATTTGCTCATACAGCCCATCATGTAACATATTATAAAATGCCTTTCTTTTATTTTTCAATTATCTCCACTATATCATCCATAGTGCAACCAAGGGCTGAGCATATTTTCACAAGAACTTCGCTTGAGACAACGGCACCGTCTTTGCCCATTTTGGTGATAGTGGCAATACTGATGCCGGCCTTTTCGGCGAGTTCTTTCTTTTTCATATCACGGTCAATTAAAAGCTTGAATAATTTTTTATAGCTTGCGGCCATTGCATTACACCTCAATAACATTAAAATTCATTGATTATATCGTCTTTTACAGCATTATAAATTCCACGCAATAGTGCTGTTTTCCATGTGTTTTTTTGTGCGGTTTCGTAAGATTGCAAACACTCGGTCAAATATTGTAGCAATCTCTGCTTTCCACTCAGTTGATATACTTTTTTCCAAATTCCGATATTTTCTGATATTTCAGTTGATGCTTGAACGGAATATGCATGCTTCAATTTATATAAATCCAAATGTGCACATAACCGAGAATAAAGTTCAACATTAACCTCTTCTATTTCCGGATTAACATAATACTGTGCGACCAAAATATTGTTTTTAGGTACAACATCAGCACACAACCATATAACATTGTCAACATCATCAAAATATGGATGTAACGGCGCACTTAACTTGCTGTTAACAGGACTATTGCCTTTGTTGCTATTACAATCCTTACATGCCGGAATCAAATTATCCGGTGTAACTGAATATGTAGGATACAGGGTCTTTGCTAAATAATGATCAAGAGTCGAAGCTTGTCCGATTCCGCAAATTGGACATTTCCCGGATTTAACGTTTGCAAGTATTTTGTCATAATACCTTGTTCTGATATCTTGATGTGTTACAAATTTATTATTGTATAAGTACACCATCTCATCTTTGGTAATTATCGTATTGACGGTCTTGTGTGGTGAAATATCAGGCCAATCATTGTTATTAGCAACAGCAACATACTCTTTGCTCTTTTGCTCTATATACTCTGCAGAGCTAATATACTTTTCTTTTAAAGATTCATCTCTAAAACTTGAGGCACAATCAGTAACTATTTCTTTAACTGAGAATCCCATTCGACTTAAATGTTTCATTGTTCTTCACTATTTAATGACACAAGAGTTTGTAAAAGCGCTCGTGCCTCATCTCCGAGTTCATTATTAAAGTCCGATATTATATCATTGTAACTTTTCCCTTTTCGCAATTCATCAATAATCATTTTATGAAATCCGGATTGTCGAACTTCAAGTCCAAATACTTCTCGTGTGAGTGCGCCAATAGTTGCGCCAAATGACTCGATTTCCAATCTATCCGCAGTCACTTCACGCCCAATTCTATTTATTTTCCATACACAACTTTTGGGTACTTCTTGTAAAATAACTGGTGAATGCGTCGCGATTAACGCCACTCCGTTTCTGTCTATCAATAGTTCAGACAAGGCGCGAACAAAAGCTGACAACAGCGGAGGATGTAAATGATTTTCAGGTTCATCAAGTATTACCAAAGTTCGCTCTGTGATTTTTTCAATCAATTGCACCAAAGTTAACACAATAACTTGGTGGCCTGAACTCAGCTTTGAAAATAGCGTTTCTGCATGCTTTTTTGTTTCCTCAATTGTTTTTTTGTTATTATTTGCATCATCAGATGGAAGTAGTTCTTTTATATTAGAACGTTCAAAAACAGGATCGGTTTCAAGCGTAATCAATGCATTTGACAATAATTGTACTTTTCTATCTGAAGACATGCATTTTTCCAAACTTGAAACAAAGTTTCTTTTGAGAGTTCCATATAAATCATCAGATGTTAATCCAATATATCTAAATGGTGTTGCAGTACGTTTCTCGGTTAACTTTAATATTTCGTCATAGTTATCAAACGGGCTGAATGATACACACAGAATATTTGCAAAAGCTTGTGTTCTTGAAGATACCAATCTTCCCGTATTATCATTGGATGATCTCAATCGACCATATTTTTTTCGCTCGTCCGGGAAATAAATTGATTTTATAATATTCTTTATTAAATATGTTTTCCCAACATTATTCCTACCAATGATTACCTGGATATTTGTCGGCGGATTTGATTCGGGAGTAACAGAAAAAACCAATGTTGTGGGATCTTCTTCTCCGTTTTGTGGATATGTATATTCAATTTTATACTTTGTAAGTCTAGCACTACCTTTTGCAATTCTGCTGAACTGCCTTTGGATCATAAAATCAGATACATCACGCATAAGCGAAATTCGTGTAACATCTAATTTCCGTACTTTTGCGTAAAGAGAGTTGTCATAAGCAATGTCACGAAGCGCTGAAAGTATCTCAATTCTAAAATCGTCTCCACGCTGATTAAGTGCATCATAATAATAATCACTTTGACCCAAGGAAAAACAATCTACGGGCAATTGCGTAAAAGTATCAGGAATTTGCGGCGAACGCTGTCCATCGGCCATTCCTTTTTGCCCTATTTTAATATTACCTAAAGACTCATATTTACCTAAATCACTTATATACAGCAAATTAAATTTTGTTTCGAATCTAAACCAATCATCCCAGTTATCCCTAATAAGCACTATGACATTTCGCAAAGAAAGATTTTGTGGATAATAATTGTAGACATAAAAATTCATCATGACAACTCTTTTCTGCAAATTCTAACACAAGTACTATACCACATTTCGGCCCGAATATCAACAGTTTTCGGCATAATAATACTGTGATTTCAGTATTAATCTGTTCTTCTGAAAGTGCACATTCTGCTCACGTTTATAATTTCAGACATAACAAAAGGGCTGCCGTGGGCAACCCATTTGAAAGTTATTTCTTTTGCTTTTCTTTCAGTGATTTCAGGATATCCTCTATATTTGATTCCTTTGCGACCGTTGGATACTCCTTTTCAAAGCCGACCAAAATATCCTTTGACTCGTTTTCATCATTTTTGACCGAAGTATAAACAGCTTCCAAGTCTGCCGTTTTAAGCGCGTCCTCGATAAACGGTTTTGAATCTTCAGAGAAATCATCCCAACCGCCGTAAAGGTCATTCACTGCCGTATTGATCCTAGTTCTTGCCACGTTTACACAACCAACGATCAGGCGGTGCTCAAAATCATCAAGGGTTACTTTGTGCTTAACATCTTTAACTTTCATAATGCAAAATCCTCCTTTGCGTGTACATTGTACCGCAAAAGAGGATTATTGAAAAATATGCGTTTTTGAAATATGATTGTACGTTTCGGTTGCTTATTAAATCCCTTATGAACATTCGCACCAAAAATCCTCTGAAACCGAACGTTTCAGAGGATTTTTCATACCGTTCCAGCCTTTTTCTCTGTCTTTACGATACAAATTTTGTTAGGTTGAGAGTATAATAATCAGATAAAATTAGCAAAAGATAACCCCCAGAAATAATCCTTGACAAATGATATTATTGTAGTATAATATAACGATTTAACTCAGGTTAGATGGTCGGTTAGGGAGATAATATTAAGGAGAAACAATAATGCATGACTTTAGGTATGTAACCAAAAAACAAGCTCAGCCTATAAAAGATGAGCTAATCTTTACGAAAAATATAAATTATTCGACTTGCTGGAAGAGAATTTCAAAAAGATATCCTATGAGTCTAATCCCTTGCTTTACATTCTCGGAGTTTCCGACACAATAGAACCAATAAAAGTATACCAGAAACACAATAAAAGTCTCTCGGCACAAGTAATTGCCGATGCAATTAATATAGAATATATTCCGGGGACATGGTCGTTATCTTTTTCAAGTGTCTCAAAAATAATTGATATAAGCCTCTTGTATCAAAATGCAAAAGGGTTAATGGATTGGACATCTGCCGAGTGTTCTGAATTAACAAATGGATCGTTTACCTTAAGAATTTAATTCGGCTTTTATTCAACCCTTTTTTCTTTGTCTACTGCGGTGCAAATTTTGACTGCAATTATTTTTATAAATACAGATGCTTGAGTTGCCGCATAAACAAAAATCGCTCCCAAGAATTGATCTTGGGAGCAATTTTTCACACAGTGTTTATTTATCAATCTTCTTCATTCCGGCGGCGTTCTTCTTCGGCTTCCTCCTCTTCATGGCGATACTCACTGTCGTCCCAGTTATACACATATTCGCCTTGATCGATGCTGAAACCGTCTCTTTCGATATTTTCATATTCGCCGGAATCATAGTTGAAACAATACTTCGACATACGATCCTCCCATTTACAGCTTGATGATCTCGTAATCCGTGCGTGTGCCCTTTATGCGATCTGCGCGAAACAGCTGGCTGTTTGTTTTCCAATGCGGGAATTTATCCGCTTTTTCTGCGTTGGTATCACGATGGCAAATGACGATATTTCCTGCAACATCACTGCCGCCGAGCGACAGCGGACGGATGTGGTCAAGTGTCGGATGATAGGCGCTGTGCGGATCTCCACAGGCGGATTTCCGCATTTCGCGACCGGCATAGTCGAAAACGGTTTCACGGTTCCCGAAAACCTTGTTCCATACTTTGACCGTTTTTTACTTTGACATTTTGATGCCCTCCTTTATAAGTGATATACACATTATCGCACATAAAAGAGGAGCGCACTATGAACCGTCGGTTCAAAAAACAGCATCCCTGTGGGCCCGTTCACCCGTAGGGACGCTGTTTTTTTCAAAGACTCTCGGCAATTTTTTGAAACAGCAAAAGTCTTTTGGCCGACGGCGTTCTTTGGCCGGAGCAATAATAGGCGACCGAGCGGGGCGTAACACCTAAACGCGTCGCCCACTCTTCCTGCGAAAGGCCCGATTTGTCCACTATGCTCCGAAAATAGTCTGCCATCTTATAATCGATTTTTCGATTACTCATATTCGCAAACCTCCTTTGCATAGACAACGCAGTGCTCCGAAGGTTTTTTAAATATGTAATATAAGTATAGCCTATTTCCTGAAAAAATCAATAGGGAAAAATCAATTTGCAGGAATATCGCTTTTCGACAATTCTGTAAAGTGGTGTATAATCTACTCGCGGCGTATACGGCGGATCGTTAAGCAGTTTATACTTGATTATACTGCCGAATGCACTGTCGAGTGAGGAAAAGCCCAGATATTCGTTGATCCTGTCCATAAAAAGCGCATTACAATACTGTATTTCATCGGAAGTTAGTTTCTTTATATCATAAATGTATTGATCGTTTTCCGAATAAACGCCGCTGTTTTGTTCACCTTTCGTTGCCTCATAATAATTGTGGTTTGGCTCAAAAAGACTTTCGTTGGGGATCACCGTCAGCTCCGTCAAAGGCACACACGACAACCCAGATTTCATTCCACAACCCAGATTTCATTCCTGCATATCTGAATTTATAGAACGGATTGATGAGCACGATCATTCTCTTAGCCGAAATCGGAAACATCATGAAGTTTTCACTGAAATGTATGAGAGACTTTATTAAACTTGCAATTACATCTTTTTCTTCATCGTTTGTCGTGCGGTTTAATATGTCTGTCAGCCACGAGAGCTTTTTATCATTATGTCTTGTGATGCCGTCCCAGTCTTTTTCGTTTTCCGATGTCATACCGATATCGGTAATGACAAATTCATCCCCGCTTTCCGGCGCATCCCAGAAGGCAATATATCCGCTGTTAACAATGCTTGCCCAACGGTATGCCGGATAGGTTTTATTGGAATTTTGCAGAATAGATGCAGGTGTACCGTCGGAATTCAAAACAGTATTAACAGTCCGCATCCAATATTCATACGGCGTTTCGCCTTCGATACGGCGTTCTTTAAAGTCGGGAGCAAAAAAATTCTTCATTTGCCGTTCCTTTTGCAGCCATTCTTCATTTTGCATAGTCCGCAATTCTGAAACAAGCAGAAATTTTTTGACCTGTAATAGCTGCATACGGTTCAGAGAAACCGTATGGTCGGCTTTTAGCAGTATATTGGCAAGCAGGTTGCCGAATTGCGATTCGACTTTTGTATTCAGTGCTCTTTCAGTGTTGTGGTCATAAAGAGCGTTTTGCGCAAAGGCATGCTCGGGGGCAATATTCTCGCGCAGCTCGCCGGTTTTTATGTTGTAGGTACAAAGCCTATTACTGAACTTCCGCAAAACCAACCGCGGAACATAATGACTGGAAAAACTGCCGTTTGGCATAAACTTTCCTCCAAAACGATTTCATTGATAATATAATACACCATATTTGGTTGCTGCGCAACCGGTGGCTAATAGTCTGCACAAAATTAACTTAAACAGGCTGCTGTTCAGAGTTATAATAACCGTGTAAAAAGCAATCGCCTCTCGAGTAAATGCGAGAGGCGTGTAGTGCGTTTTATTCTGCGGAAATCCCTGTTGACCACATAACAGACCACCTACCGTTTAGGAGCACTCGGAAACAGTGGATACAAGAGTGCTAAAGAGCACGGTTTTCCAGACGGAAAGGGGCGGAAAAAGCTATTTTTAGCGGAAATTGCCTTCATAGGTCCGTTTGGGACCAAGATGCCGCAGGTTCAAGTCCTGTCACCTCGACCATAGAAAAACCGCACTATTAAGCCATTTTCAGGCTCTTTAGTGCGGTTTGTTGTTTTTGAAAATCACCGCAAAAACTCGTTAAAAATCATATAAAATTCTAAAAATGTTAGGCAAATGTTAGGCAAGTAAAAACTTCAGAATACGGCTTGTATCCTGAAGCTTTTTACTATAATATAAAAGATGTTACGCTTGATGAGCTTTGCAAGTAATTAAGTGCCCTTTAACTGCAAAAACAGTAGTTAAAGGGCTAATTTTATGTATTCTTATTCTTCTGATATTTCCGGCAAACCTGCAACACTTGTCAACAGCGAAAGAACTCCCGAAAGTACACTTGCCGAGGCGACCGCAACCCAATTCACATCGCTTAACACTGCAGATACACCGATAACCGAAATTGCAGTTTGAGCAACGGTTTTTACTGCTCTTGCGCCTGCACATTTTGCCCACGATTTCCAATTTGTAATTTTTTTCATATTATTACCTCATTATTTTTTCTCAAGGTCTGCAATTCTGTGATTTGCAACTTTGATTTCTTCATCTGTAACGGCTGAATTTTTTTCAAGATTAAACACTCGCTCTTGCAAATGATTGTATTTATCTTGCTTTTGCTCAAGTTTATCTATACGATAAACAATAAGCGATTTTGTTTTTTCATTTTCGCTCTCTTGCTTTTTCCGATTTGAAACATTGATAATTAGCTGACAAATAATACTGCCGCAAGCAACAATGAGCGATGTAATAATTTCCGTTGCCATATTAACACCGCCAATTAAGACAGAATAAGCTGTAATCTGTCTATGTAACAGTCATATGCACCTGCGTAGCCGTCTTGTCCGTTTGATGTTTGAATATCGTGCTGCCAATCAAAATACTCTTTGTTAATTTCTGATACACGGTATTTTGCAACAAGATACTTGCCGATACTGTTTGCAACATTTTCAGGAGTTGTGTAATATACTTTAATTGCATCAATTTTACTGCCGTCACCTGCATAACCGTCTTTGTAATCATTAATATTGTAACCGCTTTTTTTGATTGTTTCACAAAATAGTTCTGCAATCTCTGTAAGTTTTGCTTTGCCGAGTTTAACTTGCGAATTATCTTTCAAATCATAATAAATCGGCATATCAAGAGATTTGTTGTTAATGCACTCAAGAATCATCATATTTTCACTTTTTGCGTTTTTGTAATGGCTTTCAAACATACTGTCTTTCTGACTTGATTCTCTGCCATAGCCGACTCTTATAATGACTGCTTTTATACCGTTATTTTTCATTTTGTTGAAATTAATATCTTTCTGAAATTCAGAAATGTCAACACAAGATATTTTTGTCGTATTTATGCCTCCTTAACAAAGTTTATAACTAAACTCTTTGATGTCGATAGCAGCGGTGTTCTGAATGGCATTACCGGATATATTGGTAGCCGATAGCTTTGTTATGCAAAGTAGCGGATATACGGTTATATCCTTATCCTTATATTTGCTTATGTCAAAAGCAATATTTCTTGTAATATAGCTTGTGTTAAAGATTATATTCGTTTTACCGTAGTCCAACGATGAATCTAAATATTCGTAAACAAGTTTGCCCGCTTCGTTTTTATAAGAAACCTGTACGGTAGGGAAGATTCCGAATGCTTTGTATTCACTTACTTTTGCGGTAAGTTTCAGATATAATACTTCATTTGTATTATTTTTTAAATTAATTTTGTAGCCTCGTCTGTAAGCAACTTTTGCAAAATCTATGTTATTGATACCTTTTAGGTCGTCAACGGTATATGTCGGTAATTCCGAATAATCGTTAAGATTAAGTTTTAAAATATCCGGATTTTCGGAGAGATTATCTGTTACTGTAAGGTAATTTAACCCATCGCTGTTTTTCATATAGTTGTTGATGACAGGAGAAATCATTTTTATGTCAGTCATAGATTTATCTGTTACTGTTTCGCCGTTAATTTTAATTATATTAAGCGGATTGTCATATTTCTGCTTAAGAGTGTTATACTCGTTTAAATTTGTATAATTGTAAAATTTATCTTCTTTATTTTCTTTGTTTTTGTCTGTATATGTATAAACATACGGCAAAAAACAAACATTGTACATATCCGGACCTTTGAGAGAATCACAAACAGATACATCAATAATATTGTTAATGTTGTTTTTGCCGGCAATTCTGATAGAACTCTCTTCAAATGAGTTCCAATAATCATAGCAGCTTGTTATATTGCCTTGAATATAATTGTTGCGATTATTATCAGTTAAAAGAATACCGGCGGCATTATTTAACGGCTTTTCTCCGTTTTTAAGTCTTGAACCTGAAATAAAGTTATTGGCAAGGCTTTGAAAACCTGTAATTACACAACTTTTGCAATTAGTCATCATAAGTCCGTGTCTGCCGTTTTGTTGTACAGACACATTACTTAAATTAATACAAGAGGCATTACTTAAAGTATTATCCATATTTACACCGTCGCCTCTGTTACCCCATGATTTTATATTTGTGCCGTTAAAGCCGCCAATATTAATTTTAATACCGTGCTTGCGGTTCTGATGTGTATCAAGATTTACAATTTTATTTCCGTATCCTCCGTTGTACAAACCGCACTCGCCGTTTTCGTATGTACGAATATTAGAAAGATGACAGCCGATACATGTAGTTTCCAATTTTATTCCGGACAAAGGGCAATTGGAAACATTGATGTTTTCAATTGTGTTATCGGAAGAATTACTGTTGCTTATTTTAATACCGTGATATTTGTAATCATCTTCTGAAATTTTACCCTTAACCGAAAAAGAGCTTAGAGTGCAGTTTGATGAACCGGTGATATGAATTATACAATCGTCATTTTTATATTTATATTCATTCGTTTCACTGTCTTTATCATCATTGTGTTTGATTATGGTTTTGTTAATACCCGCACCAAAGATTTTAAGGTTAGGTTTTTCAATTGTTAATTTACCGACTTTATAAATACCTGCGGGAATATATACTACCTTATTTTCTTTTATTGCTTTTTGCAGTGCGTCGGTATCGTCGTTTACGCCGTCACCTACAGCTCCGTAGAACTGTGGAATTGAGAAATACGATGAGTATGAAAATGTTACAGCTTTTGTAGAAGTCAAATCGTTATACTTGCAAAGAGTACCGTCGGATGTCAGAATAAAGCGTATGTTATTAACGATTGTCATAATGAACGAAATTTTGTTATTTTCGCCGTTTCCTATTTCTCCCGTGTAAAGTGTGTCACTGTCAATGTAAGTCAGCAAGTCAGTTACTGAGTTTACAGTTCCTACATTGCAGTGCTTTTCGTAATTTTCAAGATTGTTGTTAGTCATATTTATACCTCCAAATAGATTATTGTATAACTTAAAAAGTTACTTTGCTTTCAAAAAATTAGCAGATAATTTATTTAAATTATCTGAATAAAGTATTATAATTATCTCGTAACTTTTCAAGTTACTTTTATTATAGCAAGCGTTTTGTAACTTGTCAAGATATTTTAAACAGTGTTGCATAAGATTTTTTCTTGACAAGTTACTTTTGCGGCTATATAATTATGGAAATGATTAATTTAAACACAAAAAGGTGATATTATGACTGTTGGTGAGCGTATAAAAAAAATCAGACAACAAAATGCGATTTCTCAAACGGAGCTTGCAAATGCCTGCAAAATAAGTAAACAAACATTATATAAATACGAAAATAATATAATAACCAATATACCGTTTGATAAAATAGAATTGATAGCCGACTGTTTATCTACATCTCCGTCTTATATAATGGGGTGGGCGGAATATGATTTAAGCAATGTAAAAAATATTGAATCTATGCCGGAAATGGTAAAAGTTCCTTTAGTTGGTACAATTGCCTGCGGTGAGCCTATACTTGCGCAGGAGAACATTGAAGACTATATAAATATGCCCGAAAAAACCAAAGGTACATTTGCACTAAGATGTAAAGGCGATAGTATGATTAATGCTCGCATATTTGACGGAGATATAGTATTTATAAGGGAACAGCCGGAGGTAGAAAACGGAGAGATAGCAGCGGTACTCATTGACGATGAGGCTACTTTAAAGCGTGTATATAAAACAGAATTCAGCATAGAACTCAGACCCGAAAATCCTACATACAAATCGCTTTATTATCAAAAAGATGAGATGAACAAAGTCCGTATTCTGGGCAAAGCAGTAGTTTTTTACAGTAATGTGTTGTAATATTTTATACTCGATTATATCAACAAAAATAATCGGTAATCACTGATTAAAAAAATTTATTAATTATAAGAAAAAAACCAAATACTTTGACAACAAAACGGTAAAATCAACGCAATATTGTAAAACAAAATTAATTATGCCTACACAATTCGACATACCATTTTTTGGTAATGTGATATTATAATGTCACAGGGACAAACCCCTGATGCTTAAAAGACACGGGATGGTAAGGTTGACTTTTTTATTTAACAATGATAACAAAATCACTGAAATACCAATAATAAGAATACGACCTAACAAGGCTCAGCCTCGAAAACAATTTGACGAAGCCTCTCTTACATCATTATCGCAGTCCATAACAGAAAACGGTATCTTGCAGCCGCTGACTGTCAGAAGGGCAAGTCAAAGTGAATATGAGCTGATTGCCGGTGAACGCCGTCTTCGTGCGTCGGTTATGGCAGGACTTAAAAAAGTGCCGTGCATAATCGTTAAGTGTTCTGACAAAGAGTCTGCGATCTTTGCTCTCCTTGAAAATCTACAGCGCAGCGACCTCGGCGTGTTCGAGGAAGCTCGCGGGATTTCAAGACTTATACGAAGATTCGGACTTACTCAAGAGGAGGCGGCTCAAAGGCTTGGCAAAACTCAATCTACCATAGCCAACAAACTCCGACTTTTGAGGCTTACATACGAAGAACAGGAGCTTATTATTTCGGCAGGTCTTACGGAGCGCCATGCCAGGGCATTACTCCGAATAGAAGACGAGGGCAAAAGGCGAGAAGTCCTAAGCAAGGTAATAGCTCTTAATCTTAACACTCAACAGACCGACAATCTTGTAGGCGAAGTTTTGAATGACTGCCCAAAGCATATTAAAAGTATGGGAAGCAGTAAAGCGGTGATAAAAGATGTGCGTATTTTTGTAAACACCATCAACAAAGCGGTAGATACAATGCGCCTTGCAGGTATTGATGCCAAAGCAGTCAAAAGTGAAAACAACAACTATATCGAATACACAATTAAAATTCCAAAAAAAACCGCAAGCGATAATAAATCCGCTTAAATTTACTAACAAGAGGGTGCGAAAGCATCCGTTCCACTCATACCCATTTCCTTATCTAAACCCCTTGCAAACAGCCGTACAGTGTAAAAAACTGTACGGTTGTTTGCGTTCGCAATTAATAATTTTTTGCCGTTTCGTTCAAGCCGCCGAACAGCAGACTGTTCGGCTACAGAAAAATTTTGTTAGCAGACAGTATCGTTGGCTTTGTCCACACCCACAACTTTTGAAAGGGGCGACCAAACTTTCATAATTGTGACGGATAAGTTTCTGAAAATTTTGACATTATTATAAGTCGGTGTTAAAATAAAATTACATTATAATGAAAAGGAATGATTTGTATGTCTAAGGGAGATATTGCAAAGCAAAATTTTATGAACGGTTACAATTGTTCTCAAGCGGTTTTGCTTGCATTTTGCGAGGATTTTGGACTTGAAAAAGAAACGGCATTAAAAATTTCCGAACCGTTCGGCGGCGGTATGGGCAGAATGAGAGAAGTTTGCGGTACTGTTACAGGTATGTTTATGGTGATAGGTCTTGCAATGGGTAATGACAATTCTAAAGACAATACCACAAAGAAAAATGTTTATAAATCGGTTCAGGAGCTTGCCGCAAAGTTTAAAGAAGACAACGGCTCTATTATTTGCAGAGAACTTTTGGGTCTTCAAAAAGCCAATAAAGAAAGCTATGTGCCGTCGGAGAGAACTACCGAATACTATAAAAAACGCCCTTGCCCCGAACTTTGCAAGTATGCGGCAGATATTCTTGAAGAATATCTTAAGAAAGAAAACCTCATTTAAACAACTGTTATTATATAAAATATATGATTTTGTGAATTGTCAACCAAAATTCAATTGCGGGTTGACAATTCGGTAAAACCGAGTTATAATATTGTCAACTCAATAAACCAAATAGGTTGACGATAAGGAGAAAGAACAATGTTAGAGGTAAAATCAAAGGCAACATCAAAAAGCAAAGCCGCTTTGCTTGATTTAGTATTTGTGGCACTCTTTGCCGCTGTAATGACAGTTTGTGCGCAAATTCAGATTCCGTTCGGAGAAGTTCCGTTTACACTTCAAACTCTCGGTGTATTTATTGCAGCGTCATTACTCGGTTGGAAAAGAGGTACACTCAGCGTACTCGTTTATGTACTTCTCGGTCTTGCCGGTGTTCCTGTGTTTGCAGGTTTCAGCGGAGGTATAGGTGTACTTTTCGGACCGACAGGCGGATATATTATCGGCTTTATTTTTACAGCTTTAATTGTAGGTCTTATGACAGAAAAACTCGGCAAAAAACTTTGGGTTGAAATTGTTTCTATGATTTTGGGCCTTGCTGTTTGTTATGCATTCGGCACAGTATGGTTTATGTTCCAAATGAAAATGGGACTTGTTGAGTCACTTTTACTGTGCGTAGTTCCTTATCTTATTGCTGACGCACTCAAAATTGCATTTTCAGCTGTATTGGTAAATCGTCTTGACAAAGTTATCAAGCTTTAATCTGCGACCGCACCACAGCCTTTGCATACAATTTTTTGTAGGAAAAGGCTACAGTAGTGATTTTGTGCAGAATATGACAAATGTAATTGAATATCTGAATAAAGAAAATCCGCTGATTACCTTAACGGGCAGTTGTAATGATGTTCTTTGCAGTAAATGCCCGAATAATAAATCACAGCTTTGTGCCGATAATGATAAAGTGGCAAGTTTTGACAATGCTTGTCTGAAAGAATATAATTTAAAAATCGGTGACGAAATCGAGTGGCTTGCGCTTAAAGATATGGCAAAAAGCAGGATAATTTCACAAGGAAAACTTAGTGAAGTCTGCAAAAATTGCCAGTGGAAATGTTACGATATTTAATAAGCTTACAACATCCCCATATAAAAAATCCCTGTTCAGCGCTGAACAGGGATTTTTGCTGTTTGTTAATTTTTGTTGAGTTGAGAGTAAAAGATTATTGTTTAGAAGAATGCTTCGCCAATCAATTATAAAAGTTTGGTCAACCTTTTCAAAAATAAATAATTCTGTTTTAATGGCTGTCGCCTGTTTTTTCAAACTAAGTGCAAGCACGCAAACAGCGTGGCTGTTTGCGCCTGATAAATTGCAATATCGGAAGATATTATTGGCGCTGCCCAAACCCGCAAGCCTTTAAAAAGGCTTGACCTAAATTTTATTAAACCGTCTTTTTATTAGCTTTTGCGGTAAGTTTTTCAATTTCTATCACAAAAACATCTGTGCGTTCAAATGCGCCTTTTATATGGTTTTCACCGTCTTCCGCAAATTCGGGAGAGTATTTTTGCACCAGAAGCCGCAGTGCTTTTTCTTTTTCGGTAACTGTTTTTGACGCATAACCAAAGGCAATGGCACTTTCATAACCTGTTGTGAATTTTTCGGAAATAACATCTGATTTTGTAACGACAGTAAACGAAACTTTGCCCGAAAATCTTAGGTTATCCTGTTTGTGACCGACATTTTTGGCACAGTGAAAGTAGATTTTGCCGTCATCGTAAGCGTAGTTTACGGGTACACCGTACGGATAGCCGTCTGCGCCGATGGTAGAAAGCACACCGAAGCTGCCCGATTTCAGAATTTCTAAGGCGGCATTTTCGTCAACTGCTCTGTCTTTTCTGCGGATTTCATAGTCTTTCATATTAATCAACTCCAAGATTGTTCATTACCATACCTGTAATCATTTTTGGATAGAAATATGTGGATTTCTGCGGCATTTTTTCTCCTGCGGCGGCAACATCACGAATTTCGGTAACTCTTGTAGGGTTGAGTACAAATGAGCATTGGAACTCGCCTTTGTCAACTCCGTCAATTGCCTCTGTAAAGAATTTTGTGTATGTAAGGTTAATCTGTTTTGCCATATTTTCCTTGTCAATTCCAAAGATTTTTTCAAGAATAAGTGTATGGAGAACAGAAACATCAAGCGACTGTGACGCCTTGCTTACATTGGGGAGCATTTGGCTCATAAAGTCGATATTTTTGAGTGTCAGCAAGAACCATTCGCCCTTGCCGCAATAGAAACCGAATGCTTTTTTGCCCTCGTCATAGAGTTTTTTCAAATCTTCCTCCATGGTGTCCGTGCCTTCTTTTTCGTCTATGTAGAAGAATTCGGAGCACTTTTCGAGTACCGCCTCTTTGTCAAAGTTCGGTAAATCTCTCACAAGGCGGTGGGTAGGGAATACCACGAGTCCCGGATGCTCCATATCTACGAGGTAAATCATCTGGAAGTCCTGCGGATCGCCCGGCTTTGAAATGCCGTTTTCTCTGCAATAATTTCTGTAATTGAGAGCGGTTTCGTATCTGTGGTGACCGTCGGCAATATATAGTTTTCTGTCTGCAAAATCGGCAACAAGTTTCGCAATGATTTCTTCGTCGGTTTCAATCCAAAGGCGATGTGTAACACCTGTTTCGTCTGTAAATTCAAGGTCGGCTTTTGCCTTTGACTGCTCATCAATGGTAGCGAGAGTTGTATGTCTTTCGTCCATATAGAGAGCGTAAATCTGACTGAAATTGCAGTTTGTTGCTTTCATAAGATTTAAACGGTCTTCTTTAGCCTTTGAAAGGGTAAATTCGTGCGGTAAGATAATGCCTTTTGAAAATTCTTCAAGCTGAACTCTCGCAATAATGCCCTTTATGCTTTTCTGTGTGTTGCCAACGGAAAATTCTTCCTCGTAAATATAGATAGCAGGCTTATCTTCAATTTTCAAAATGCCTTTATCCTGCCACATTTTTAAAATATCGCTTGCGCAAGCGTAAGGATTTTCACCCTCTTTTGGCAATTCAAGACGAATAATGTTGTATTCGTTTTCTTTAATAAAAGCAAGTCTTTCTTGCTCGCTGATTATGTCGTACGGAGGACAGCAAAGAGAGGAAATTTCGCCTGCCTTTGCGGTGTTGTATCTCATACCTTTGAATGCTTTAATAACTGCCATAGCCGTTACCTCCAATTGAATTAATAAAATTCCCGAACAAGGAATATAAAATTATAAGAATTATAAGAATTATAAGTAAAAATAATACTATCATATATATTGTACCACGAATATGTAGGAATTTCAATAAATTTGTTGTAAAAAGCAGTGCTTTTATATACTTTTTGAATAATACAGAAACAAAAATTCTTATAAAATTAAATGAAAAGATTGACAATGCAGATATAATATGATATAATATCACTTGCGTAAAATAAATACGCGCCAATAGCTCAGTTGGTTAGAGCTACCGGCTCATAACCGGTCGGTCCGGGGTTCGAGTCCCTGTTGGCGCACCAAGCAGAAACCGCATTAGAAAACTGTTTTTCAGCTTTTTAATGCGGTTGTTTTTATATCGTGATACATAGAAATACAAGGAAAAACAGTGTACTACAGAAAAAATGCATTGCAATAAATTTAAAAAAACGCTTGACTTTTGAGTTCTGAAAGAACATGATATAATTACACTCAATAGAGGTGAACAAAGACAAATAGACTGCAAGCGTCAGAAAGGAGATTAAAATGAAAGAAGATATGACAAGACTTGAGATACTTACTTTATTGCTATCTATCAAAGCGTTGCTTGACAGTGATAATATTGATAAAGCAAAAGAGTTAATTGATGAAGTAATTGCCGAGGCAAAAAGAACAAGCTCTGACGATTAAATCAGAGCCTTATATTTAATATCAAGAGAAAGGAAGTTATATTTACGGCTTATATTAAAAAAACAGATAACCCCAAAATGGGTAGACCGAGTGAAAATCTTACTCATGATATAAAAGTTAGGGTTGATGATGAATTAAATTCTCAAATTGAAAAATACGCAGTCAAATGCACTCTTTCAAAAGCGGCTGCAATAAGAGAGATTTTATCATCATTTTTTGCACAAAATTAAAAGGTACTATTCTAAATATCTGGGCAACAATAATAAATTATGGTTTAGCAAATTGATT